>Ga0063456_1001886_pt1 | contig 10517 bp, 6 predicted proteins | sample AraplaMF_Cvi_mMF_FD_56228 | JGI IMG/M metagenome (GOLD analysis project Ga0063456, IMG submission 56228) | Arabidopsis root microbial communities from the University of North Carolina, USA - plate scrape MF_Cvi_mMF version 2 (version 2) | ecosystem: Host-associated > Plants > Roots > Endosphere ... | reverse complement strand
ATGCTGCACGTGCCGGTGGACCGCGCGCTGATGGCGTCCAACGACAAGGTGGAGATCTTCGCGCCATACCACGTTGAGGCAGTGCGCCTGGTGCGCAGTGCACGCAGCATTCCCGTTTTCGACGGCATGGCTTCCCTCGCGGGCAAGCGCATCGGGGTCGAGCAGGTCTCGCTGGCGGGCATGGTGATGCTGGGGGAGGGGAATGGACGGTTCCGCGACCAGGTGCATCTGTTCCACACTGCGGCAGAGGCGTTGCAAAAGCTGAAGTCCGGGGAGCTGGATGCGGTGCTGGCGACGCGCTCGGAGATCGAGTCCGAATTGCGGGGCGACCCTGCTTTCCCGGTGGAGCAGGTCAGTTTCCAGCGCCTGCCGCGCGCTGGGTGGGCGGTTGGCATGGCGGTGCGCAAGGACAATACGGAGGCGGCGCGCAAACTGCAGGCGGCCTTGAATGAACTGGCTGCCAGCGGTGAGCTGAAGGAGATCTTTGCGCGCCATGGCGTGCAACTGGCAAAGCCATGAAGCGGAGCGCCTTGGGCGGGCTGCTGGCGCTCCTTGCGGCGGCGGCGCGTGGCGAAGGTAGCGGCACGGGCGGCGGAATTCCGTCGGTGGAGATCGTCGGCATTGCACCTGTTGGCGCCCTCGTCACCGACCGCCGCCTGCTGCCGTATGCCGTGCAGCTTGGCACTGCGCCGCTGCAGGGCGAGACCCTGGCGGAAACCATGGCGCGCACGCTGGCGGGCGTCAACCTGAATGAAGTCTCCGGCAGTCCCTACCAGCATGACGTGACGTACCGGGGCTTCCGGGCGTCGCCGCTGCTTGGCACTGCGCAGGGCCTGTCGGTCTATCTCGATGGCGTGCGGGTGAACGAGCCGTTCGGCGATGTGGTGAATTGGGATATGCTGCCGGAAGAGGCAATCGGGCAAGTGCTGCTGGCGCCGGGATCGAACCCGCTGTATGGATTGAATACGCTGGGCGGGGCGCTGGTGCTGGTGACTCGTAATGGACGGGATGATCCGGGTGGCAGCATCAGCGTCACTGGCGCCAGCTATGGACGTCGGCAAGTGGAGCTGTCGCACGGAGCGCATGGCGATGGCGGATGGCACAGCTATGTGGCGGCCACCTTGTTCCACGACCGCGGCTGGCGGGCGGACTCGCCGGGGCAGTTGGCCAGGCTGTTCGCCAAGGCAGGGCGCAGCGCGGGGCCCTTCGAATGGGACATATCGGTACTGGCAGGCGGCAGTCGGCTGGTGGGGAACGGCCTGCTGCCGGACGGCTTGTACCAAGCCGACCGGCGGGCGGTGTACACCAGTCCTGACCGCAGCCGCAACCAGTTGCGCCAGGTGCAGGCCAGCCTGCTCAGGCATCTCGATGGGGGAGCGCAGCTATCCTTGTCCGCTTACGCCCGCAGCAGCCGGCGCGATGGCGTGAATGGCGATGTCGGCGACGACGCAGAAGATGGCAGTAGCGGCGATCCGGTACCCGCCAGCTTCAACACGGCCGTGACACGGCAGCGCGGCCAGGGTGCGAATGCAAGCTGGCAGCGTACCTTGGGCGCACACCGGCTGGCGCTGGGGACGACATTCGACCGCAGCAGCGTATCCTTCTCCCAATATAGCCAGGCTGGCGAGTTCGGCGCACGGCGCGAAGTGCTGGCGCTGTCCGGCAGCGAGCCGGAACTGGAAGCTGCGGTCGATGGTACCGCCCGCAGCGCTTCCCTGTTCGCCAGCGATACCTGGACGCTTGGCAGGGACTGGTCCCTGACCGCCTCCGCGCGTTACGCCTGGTCGCGCCTGTCAAACACCCTCCGGCACGATGACGGCGATAGCCAGCACGAACGCTTCACTTACCGTAAGCTGAATCCAGCCCTCGGGGTGACCTACCAGGCTGCCCCGGAGCTCACGCTGTTCGCCAATGCCTCCCAAAGCAACCGCGTGCCGACCGTAATCGAGCTGGGATGCGCGGACCCCGGGCAACCGTGCCGCCTGCCAGTCGGCCTGCAATCGGACCCATACCTGAAGCAGGTCGTGTCACGCACCNTGGAAGCAGGCGCGCGCTGGAAACAGGATGGCCAGCAAGCCTCGCTGGCCATCTATCGCACGCAAAACAGGGACGACATCCTGTTCCGCACTGCCGGNGTTTNCCAGCACGGCTACTTTGCCAATTTTCCCCGCACACGGCATCAAGGGGCCGACCTCACGGCCAGCCTGCGCTCTGCCAGCATGCAGGTGACGATTGCCTACAGCTTCCTCGATGCCGTGTACGGCGCCGATGGCAGCCTGTTTACCGGCACCCGCGACGTGCNCGTGCAAAAAGGGACACGGATGGCCGGCCTGCCGCGCCACACTTTCAAGTTTGGCGCAGACTGGCACGCGACGGAAGCGCTGACCTTGGGCGCCACACTGAACGTTAGTTCCCACATCGCCATCCTGGGCAACGAGGACGACGCGCGGCCGGGCTGGCGCGTCGGCGGCCATGCACTGCTTGGCCTGCAAGCCAGCTACCGTCCGAACGAAAAATGGGAATGGCAGGTGCGCATCAATAACGTCACCAATCGCCGCTATGAAACCTTCGGTGCGATGGCTGCCGACTTCTTCTCCACAGGCCAGGCGCACGAGGCCCGCTTCGTGGCGCCCGGCGCACCACGTACGGTGACAGCCGGGCTGCGCATCAATTTCTAGAACTGGTACTGGGCGCTGATGCCCATCACCCAATTGCGGCCGGGGGCGGCTTCGTAATAGCGCTTGTTGCTGTCGCCGACAATCACGGAACCGATATAACGGCGGTCGGCCAGGTTGTTCAGGCGCGCGAATTCACTGATGCGCCATCCGCCGATAGACTGCTTTGCGACCAAGCGCGCATTCAGGATGCTGTAGCCAGGCGCCGGCTTGTCGGCATTGGCATCTTCGGCATACACGCTGGCCACCGAGAGCGATTCCAGCGCTGCAGTGAAGTGCTCTCCGCTGGACTTCCATGCCAGTTCGGCAAACAGGCTGGCGCGCGGCACGCCAGGCAAGCGGGCGCCTTCACGCACGCTGCCAAATGCCTTCTCGTAGGTCGCCTTCAGGAGGGTGGCTGCCACGCGTGTGCTGAAGCCGGCGCCCAGCTTGCTGTCCAACGATACTTCNGCGCCCTGGCGCAGGGTTTCGCTGGCGTTGCGGTAGCTGGTGCGGCCGCCGCTCGAAGCATCGACCACCAGNTCGTCGCGCGTGCGCACCTGGAACAAGGCGGCATCGATCCGGGTATCGTCGGCACGTGCCTTGATGCCTGCTTCGATGTGGGTACTGCGCGCCGGCCGCAACTGGAAGTTGAAGCCGGCGCCGGTGCCGGAATAGAACAACTCATTCAGGGTTGGCGCCTCGAAGCCGCGTGCCGCCGTCGCATACAGGTTCACCGCCGGCGACAGCTTGTACAACACGCCGAGCAGGGGCGTGCTGCGGCTGTAGCGTAGCGCGCCGCTGTCATTGCCATTGCCGAGGAAATGGTCGTCCACCGATACCCGCATGCGGCTATGGCGCAGGCCGGCGGTGAACTGCCAGCGTTCGCCCTGCCATTCCGTTTGCAGGTAAGGATCGGTGCTCGACACCACATCCTGCTCGTCGCGCCGCAGCTTGCCCTGCACGCCGAACGTATTGCCGATGAAATTCTCATACCCCTTGCGGTCATCGCTTGAACGGCCGTACTCGATGCCCACCGTGGTCGTCAGCCTGCCGCCAGCCAGTTCGCGCATGTCCTGCCAGTTGATGTCTGTGCCGTAGAAATCGCGGTCGAAGTCGACTACGCCGCCAGAATGGCTGGCCGGCGCCTGGAAGCCTTTGGAAAACGCCTGGAACTGCGCGACGCGGCGGTTGCCGCCCCACAGGCTGACGTGCAGCCGGCCGGACTCGAAGCGCTGGTCCCAGCTGGCGCCACCCTGCTGGTGGTCGATGCTCTTGCGGGTGTTATAGCGCTCGGCCAGCGTGCGCTTGGGTACTTGCGTGTCGGTGGCATCGATCTCGCCGGCGCGCGGGTCTCGTTGCCAGGTGGCCCAGGTTACGCCCAGCGGATCTTGCGTGTCGTCCTGGCGCAGGCCGTTGGCGACCAGGACCAGCTTCGCACCGGGCAGCGGCTGCATGGTCAGCTTGGCCATCGCCTGCTCACGCCGGGCGGCGCTGTGGTCGCGGTAACCGTCGGTATCGAAGCGCGACGCATCCAGCACATAGCCGATGCCGGCAGCGCTGCCTTGCGCATTCAGGTCGGTCTTGCGCAGGCCGTCGCTGCCCGCGGCAAAGCCGGCTTCCACCGTCGGCGCGCCTTCGCCGTCGCGGGTGAAGAGCTGGATTACGCCGCCGGCATGGTTGCCGTAGATGGCGGAGTAGGGCCCGCGCAGTACTTCAATGCGCTCGGCCATGTCCAGGTTGAAGGTGGCGGCCTGGCCCTGGCCGTCCGGCATGCTGGCCGGGATGCCATCGGTGACCAGGCGCACGCCGCGAACGCCGAAAGCTGACCGGGCGCCAAACCCGCGCGAAGAAATCTGCAGGTCCTGTGCGTAATTCTGCCGGTTCTGCACCACCACGCCTGGAACGGCGGCCAGGGACTCCGAGGCATTCACGCGCAACTGCCCATCGCGGATGTGCTGCGCATCGAGCACGTTGACTGCGGCCGCCAGGTCGAAGCTGGAATGCTCGGCACGGCTGCCGCTGATCACGACGACGTCGGCGATCGCAGCGCCCTCCGGGGCAGCTTCGGCCGGCGCAGCATGCGCCAGCATGGGGGAAAACAGGCTGGCCAGCAGGGCTGCCATGGCGTTCAAGCGGATGGGGTGCATTTCAGTCTCCTCGGATCGGTTCAGCGTGCCCGCTGCGCGGGTCTCCCGATCACATAAGCAATATGCCTGCCAAGGCGGCGGCAGGCCGCACGTTTGCTGGCATATCGCTTGCATTACTAACGGGCACACACCATACCAAAGGAGACATCATGAAGGCAAACCTGTTCGCAGCATTGTGTGCTGCAGGCGCCGCCAGTATTGCCATTGCCGCGCCATTCGCCTATGTGCCGAACGAGAAGTCCGGCACCATCAGCGTCATCGATACCGCCACCGATAGCGTGGTGCGTCAGCTCAATGCCGGAAAACGGCCGCGCGGCATAGGCAGTGACCCGGCTGGCCGCCAGTTGTTTGTCAGCGATGCCTCCAGCGGTAGCCTGCTGGCCATCGACAGCACGGCAGGCAGCAGCGTAACGCTGGCGCTGGGGCGCTCGCCGGAGGGCGTCAGCGTTTCGCCGGACGGCAAGCTGGTAGCCGTCGCTGTGGAAGAGGGCAATAGCGTGGCGCTGTTCGATGCTGCCACCCACGCGCGGCTGGCGGATATCCCGGTGCAAGGCCGCAATCCGGAGCACGCAGTCTTCAGCCCTGACAGCCGCTACCTCTATGTCAGCGCCGAGGAGGCGGAGCAGGTCGACGTGATCGACGTGGCGCAGCGCCGCCAGGCTGGCTCTGTCGCGGTTGGACTGCGCCCGCGTGGAATCGGCTTCGCGCCGGATTCCAGCCGGGTATACGTGGCGTGCGAGATGGCGAATGCCGTCTACGTCATCGACGCGGCCACGCTGCGCACGCTTGCCACCATTCCCGCCGGACGCAATGCAAATGGCATCGCCGTCCATCCTGACGGGCGTAGCGTGTACGTCTCCAACGGGATGGACGGCAGCGTGATGCGCATCGATACAGCGCGCAATGAAGTGACCGCCANGATTGCAGTCGGCAAGCGTCCCTGGAATATGGCTATCACTCCGGACGGCAGCAAGCTCTATGTTGCCAACGGCCGCTCCAACAATGTCTCGGTGATCGATACCGCCAGCGCACGCAAGGTCGCCGATATCCCGGTCGGTGAGCTGCCCTGGGGCGTGGTGATCCGTTGAATTGCGCAACAGTTGTTCAAGTTTGGAGCAGTTGTTGTTGCACGGCGCTTCGGCCGAGGAGCAAAACCCGCTGGCACGGCAATTGCGAATAAGGCAGTACCCGCAACCACTCAATATAGAGGACGACATGAATCTCGCCGACATCAGCAAACTGGGCGTCGCCAATCCCTTCAAGACCCGTTACGACAACTTCATCGGCGGCAAATTCGTCCCGCCGGTCAAAGGCGAGTACTTCGCCAATATCACGCCGATCACCGGCCTGCCTTTCTGCGAGATCGCACGCTCCACCGCCGAGGATGTCGAGCTGGCGCTGGACGCCGCGCACGCAGCCAAGGCTGCATGGGGCAAGACTTCGCCGACCGAGCGCGCCAATATCCTGAACAAGATGGCTGACCGCATGGAGCAGAACCTGCAGCTCATCGCGACCGCTGAAACCATCGACAACGGCAAGCCGATCCGCGAAACGATGGCGGCCGACATTCCGCTGGCGATCGATCATTTCCGCTACTTCGCCGGCTGCATCCGCGCCCAGGAGGGTACGGTGGCGCAGGTCGACTCCGAAACCTATGCATATCACTTCCATGAACCGCTCGGCGTGGTTGGCCAGATCATTCCATGGAACTTCCCGATCCTGATGGCGGTATGGAAGCTGGCCCCTGCGCTGGCCGCCGGCAACTGCGTGGTGCTCAAGCCGGCCGAGCAGACCCCGGCCTCCATCATGGTGCTGCTGGAGCTGATCGGCGACCTGCTGCCGCCTGGCGTGCTGAATGTGGTGAACGGCTTCGGCCTGGAAGCGGGCAAGCCGCTGGCTTCGAGCAAGCGTATCGCCAAGGTGGCCTTCACCGGCGAAACCGGTACCGGCCGCCTGATCATGGGCTATGCGGCGCAGAACCTGATCCCGGTCACGCTGGAACTGGGCGGCAAGTCGCCCAACATCTTCTTTGAAGACGTGATGTCGGCCGACGACGCCTTCTTCGATAAATGCCTGGAAGGCTTTGCCATGTTTGCGCTGAACCAGGGCGAAGTATGCACCTGTCCATCGCGCGTGCTGATCCAGGAATCGATTTACGAACGCTTCATCGAGCGCGCGCTGAAACGCGTGGCAGCGATCAAGCAAGGCAACCCGCTGGACCACGGCACCATGATCGGCGCCCAGGCTTCGCAGGAGCAGCTTGAAAAGATCCTGTCTTATATGGACATCGGCCGCCAGGAAGGCGCACAACTGCTTGCAGGCGGCGAGCGCCAGGTGCTGGCCGGCGACCTGGAAGGCGGCTACTACGTGCGCCCAACCGTATTCAAAGGCGACAACACCATGCGCATCTTCCAGGAAGAGATCTTCGGCCCGGTGGTATCGGTCACTACCTTCAAGGACGAAGACGAAGCGCTGGCGATTGCCAACGACACCCTGTACGGCTGGGCGCCGGCGTCTGGAGCCGCGACGGCAGCCGCGCCTTCCGCATGGGCCGCGCCATCCAGGCTGGCCGCGTCTGGACCAACTGCTATCACCTCTATCCGGCCCACGCTGCGTTCGGCGGCTACAAGCAGTCGGGCATTGGCCGCGAGACCCACAAGATGATGCTCGACCACTACCAGCAGACCAAGAACCTGCTGGTCAGCTACAACCCTAACGCGTTGGGCTTCTTCTGAGGCCGGAAAGGCGAGGCGAAGCATGGATAACGCAATTGCCAGGGTCACGGCGACCGCACCGGCGCTGGAATTCATCGACCAGCTGCACCAGCAGCACGGCCCGATCATGTTTTTCCAGTCGGGCGGTTGCTGCGATGGCAGCGCGCCGATGTGCTATCCGGCGGGCGAGTTCGACGTCAGCGAGACCGACGTCTACCTCGGCAGCCTTGGTGGCGCGCCCTTCTATATCGGGCTTGAACAGTATGGGTACTGGGAACACACCCAACTGATCGTGGACGTGGTGGCCGGCATCGGCGGCATGTTCTCGCTCGATAACGGCACCGGCAAACGCTTCCTGCTTCGTTCGCGCCTGTTCACCGACGAGGAGTGCACGGCACTCGGGCAAATAGACCATAAAAAAGGAGACAGGACGTGAAATACATCACCATCGGAATGCTGCTGGGGGCGGCGACGCTGGCGCAGGCTGCCAGCGTAACCACGACAATGCTGGATAACGCTGCTAAGGACACCAGCAGCGTGCTTTCCTCCGGCATGGGATCGGAAGGGCAGCGCTACTCGCTGCTGAAGCAGATCAACACGCAGAACGTCAGCCGCCTTGTGCCGGCGTGGTCGTTCTCGTTCGGCGGCGAGAAGCAGCGCGGCCAGGAATCGCAGCCGTTGATCTACAACGGCAAGATGTTCGTGACTGCGTCGTACTCGCGCATCTTCGCCATCGACCTCAAGACCGGCAACAAGCTGTGGAAGTACGAGCATCGCCTGCCGGACGCCATCATGCCTTGCTGTGACGTGGTCAATCGCGGCGCGGCGCTGTATGACAACCTGGTGATCTTCGGCACGCTGGATGCGCAGCTGGTCGCACTGGACCAGGAAACCGGCAAGGTAGTCTGGAAGGAGAAAGTGGACGACTACGCAGCGGGCTACTCGATGACTGCCGCACCGCTGATCGCCAATGGCGTGCTGTTGACCGGCGTTTCCGGCGGCGAGTTCGGCATCGTCGGCCGTGTGGAGGGCCGTGACCCGAAGACTGGCGAACTGCTGTGGATGCGACCGACGGTCGAGGGGCATATGGGCTACAAGTACGACAGCGAAGGCAAGGCTACGGAGACCGGCGTTACCGGCTCGGTCAACCAGTCGTGGCCGGGCGAGCTGTGGAAGACCGGCGGCGCGTCGACCTGGATGGGCGGCACCTACGACCCGAAGACAGGCCTGGCTTACTTTGGCACCGGCAATCCGGCGCCATGGAACAGCCACCTGCGCCCCGGCGACAACCTGTATTCCTCGTCCACCGTGGCACTTGACCCGAAGACTGGCGCCATCAAATGGGCTTACCAGAATACGCCGAACGACGCCTGGGACTTCGACGGCGCCAACGAGTTCGTTACCTTCGACATGGATGGCAAGCGTTATGGCGGCAAGGCCGACCGCAACGGCTTCTTCTATGTGATCGATGCCAACGACGGCAAGCTGCAGAACGCTTTCCCCTTCGTTCGCAAGATCACCTGGGCTAGCGGAATCGACTTGAAGACCGGTCGTCCGAACTACATCGTCGAAGGCCGCCCCGGCGACCCGACCAAGGGCGAGGAAGGCAAGAAGGGCGCATCGGTCTTCGCGGCGCCGGCCTTCCTTGGCGCGAAGAACCAGCAGCCGATGGCTTACAGCCCGCAGACAAAGCTGTTCTACGTCCCGGCGAACGAATGGGGCATGGACATCTGGAATGAGCCGATCAGCTACAAGAAAGGCGGTGCTTACCTCGGCGCGGGCTTCACCATCAAGCCGCTGTTTGACGACTACATCGGCGCCTTGCGTGCGATCGATCCGAAAACCGGCAAGATCAAGTGGGAAGTGAAGAACAACGCTCCATTGTGGGGCGGTGCGATGGCGACTGCTGGCGGCCTGGTGTTCTACGGCACGCCGGAAGGCTACCTGAAGGCGCTTGATGCGCAGACCGGCAAGGAACTGTGGAAGTTCCAGACCGGTTCCGGCGTGGTGGCGCCGCCAATTACCTGGCAGGACGGCGGCACGCAATATGTGGCCGTGGTTTCCGGCTGGGGCGGTGCGGTGCCGCTGTGGGGCGGCGAAGTAGCGAAGAAAGTCAACCTGCTCGAACAGGGCGGATCGGTGTGGGTCTTCAAGCTGGCGCCGAAATAAACGATCTCCATGTGTTGCATTGGCGGCCTGCGGGCCGCTTTTTTTTTGAACAGCGCTGATCCGATATTGCGCAGGGTGGAGCGATTTTTTCATGCGGCCCCTAGCGCGCCGAACCGGCACGCAAATTGCCCTGTCCCTTGTGCAGCATCCATCAATCAAACCGAGGAGACAACAATGAAGAAGATCGTGCTTGCCGCCACTGCCGGCGCAATGCTGGCCCCTGCAGCCCATGCTGTGGATATCAAGGCCGGCGACTGGAACGTGAATGTTGGCGGCATCGTCAACGCGTACTATACGTATGTGTCGTGCAGCGGCGATGCGGTGGGTGGCCTGGCGCTGGCCACTGAAGGCATCGGCTGCGGTGGAGAAGATCGCCGCACCACCATCGGCAATGGCTTGCTGCCGAACGGGCTGGTTACTTCAGCGACCACGAAGCAGTCCGGCTTCGACATCAAGGCGCACATTGGCATCTATCACGCAACGGCAACCGACAGCGCCATTGCGCAGAACAGTGAAGTCGACGTGCGCCAGGCGTATTTCAGCTTCGGGAATGCTGACCTGGGGACCTTCAAGCTGGGGCGGGACAACGGCATCTTCGGCGCCAACGCCATCTTCGGCGACATGACGCTGATCGGCGCCGGCGCACCGGTGCAGGCTACCCAGCGCGGCCGGGTCTCATTGGGCCATATCGGTGCGGGCTATGCCTACGTTGGCTACTACGGGCAAATGGCATACAGCTCGCCCAAGCTGTCCGGGTTCAGCGTCGATGCCGGCGTGTTCAATCCGGTGGCGGATTCACCAATCGTGTCTGCGTCACAGTATTCGACGCG
>Ga0063456_1001883_pt1 | contig 10521 bp, 4 predicted proteins | sample AraplaMF_Cvi_mMF_FD_56228 | JGI IMG/M metagenome (GOLD analysis project Ga0063456, IMG submission 56228) | Arabidopsis root microbial communities from the University of North Carolina, USA - plate scrape MF_Cvi_mMF version 2 (version 2) | ecosystem: Host-associated > Plants > Roots > Endosphere ... | reverse complement strand
TCCAAGAAGATCACCGTCGACGTCAAGGGCGAGATCCTGGAGCTCAAGAACACCGTCAACACGATGGTGGACCAGCTGCGCTCCTTCGCCGCCGAAGTGACCCGCGTCGCCCGCGAGGTCGGCACCGAAGGCAAGCTCGGCGGCCAGGCCGACGTGCAGGGCGTGGCCGGCACCTGGAAGGACCTGACCGACTCGGTCAACTCGATGGCGTCCAACCTGACCTCGCAGGTGCGCAACATCGCCGACGTGACCAAGGCGGTGGCCGCCGGCGACCTCTCCAAGAAGATCACCGTCGACGTGCTGGGCGAGATCCTCGAGCTCAAGACCACCATCAACACGATGGTGGACCAGCTCTCCTCCTTCGCCGCGGAAGTGACCCGCGTGGCGCGCGAGGTCGGCACCGAGGGCCGCCTCGGCGGCCAGGCCACGGTGCGCGGCGTGTCCGGCACCTGGAAGGACCTGACCGACAACGTGAACTTCATGGCCGGCAACCTGACCGGCCAGGTGCGCGGCATCGCCAAGGTCGTGACCGCCGTGGCCAACGGCGACCTCGCGCAGAAGCTGACCGTGGAGGCCAAGGGCGAGATCGCCGCGCTGGCCGACACCATCAACTCGATGACGGACACGCTGGCCATCTTCGCCGACCAGGTGACCACCGTCGCCCGCGAGGTGGGCGTGGAAGGCAAGCTGGGCGGCCAGGCCAAGGTGCCGGGCGCGTCCGGCACCTGGAAGGGCCTGACCGAGAACGTCAACGAACTCGCCGCCAACCTGACCACCCAGGTGCGCGCGATCGCGGAGGTCGCCACCGCCGTGACCCAGGGCGACCTGACGCGCTCGATCACCGTCGAGACGCAGGGCGAGGTCGCGTCCCTCAAGGACACCATCAACGAGATGATCCGCAACCTGAAGGACACGACGCAGAAGAACACCGAGCAGGACTGGCTCAAGACCAACCTGGCCAAGTTCACCCGCATGCTGCAGGGCCAGAAGGACCTGGTGACCGTGGGCCAGCTGATCCTCAGCGAGCTCGCGCCGGTGGTCGGCGTGCAGCAGGCGGAGTTCTTCGTGCTGAACATGCGCGGCGAGATGCCGCGCCTGAAGCTGATCGCGAGCTACGCCTCCGGCGGCCTGGCCACGCACGGCAAGGAACTGGCGCTGGGCCAGGGCCTGGTGGGCCAGTGCGCGCTCGACCAGGAGAAGATCCTGCTCGCCAACGTGCCGGGCAGCGCCTTCCGCATCGCCTCCGGCCTGAGCGAGACGGCGGCGATGGAGGTGCTGGTGCTGCCGGTCATCTTCGAGGGCCGCGTGCGCGGCGTGCTCGAGCTGGCCTCGCTGGAGCGCTTCAGCTCCACCCACCAGGCCTTCCTCGACCAGCTGACCGAATCCATCGGCATCGTGATCAACACGATCGAAGCCTCCACCCGCACCGAAGACCTGCTGATCCAGTCGCAGTCGCTGGCGGAAGAACTGCAGCGCCGGCAGCAGGAACTGCAGCAGACCAACGGCGAACTGCAGGAGAAGGCGCAGCTGCTGGCCCACCAGAACCAGGAGGTGGAGCGCAAGAACACCGAGGTCGAGCAGGCCCGCCAGGCCCTGGAGGAAAAGGCCGAGCAGCTGGCGCTGACGTCGAAGTACAAGTCCGAGTTCCTGGCCAACATGTCGCACGAGCTGCGCACGCCGCTGAACTCGCTGCTCATCCTGTCGGACCAGCTCTGCAAGAACAGCGAGGGCAACCTGACGCTCAAGCAGGTCGAGTTCTCCAAGACCATCCACGCGTCGGGCAACGACCTGCTGATGCTGATCAACGACATCCTGGACCTGTCCAAGATCGAGTCGGGCACGGTGGCCGTCGACGTCAGCGAGCTGCGGCTGGACGAGCTGCAGCGCTCGGTGGAACGCTCCTTCCGCCACTTCGCCGAGTCCAAGCATGTCGGCTTCGCCATCGAGATGGAGGCGCCGCTGCCCAAATCGCTGGTCACCGACGTCAAGCGGCTGCAGCAGATCATCAAGAACCTGCTGTCCAACGCCTTCAAGTTCACCCACCAGGGCCAGGTCACCTTCAGCGTCAGCGCGGCCGCCGACGGCTGGTCCGCCGACAACGAGGCGCTCAACCACGCCGGCCAGGTGATCGCCTTCGCGGTCGCGGACACCGGCATCGGCATCTCCGCCGACAAGCAGCAGATCATCTTCGAGGCCTTCCAGCAGGCCGACGGCTCGACCTCGCGCAAGTACGGCGGCACCGGGCTGGGCCTGGCGATCAGCCGCGAGCTCGCGCGGCTGCTGGGCGGCGAGATCCGGCTGGTCAGCGCGCCCGGGCGCGGCTCGACCTTCACGCTCTACCTGCCGCAGCACTACGCGCCGGCACGCAACGCCAGGCCGCGCCTGGCGCCCGCCTCGCCGGGCGCTGCTGGCGCCGCTGGCGGCGCCTCCGGCGCTGCCGGCGCCGATGCGGCAGCGGATCGCGAGGATCTCGCGACCCGGTCGCCGGCGTCGATCTCCGCCGCCGAACTGGCCGAAGCCGCCGTGCAGCGCGCCGCCGCGCGCCGGACGCCGCCGGCGTCGGCACGACAGGGCCATGGCGATGGCCAGGGAGACGGCAACCGCGCCGGGAACGGCGCCGAGCGCGGCACGGGCAGCGGACCGGACGGCGGCGACGCGGCCTCGCTCGGCCCGCATCGCGTCCAGATGGACACGCCGCCCGACAGCATCGTCTTCGCCAACGTCGCCAAGGACGACCGCGACGACATCGGCAGCGGCGACCGCGTGCTGCTCATCGTCGAGAACGACCTGGCCTTCGCCCGCGTGCTGCTGGAGTCCGCCCGCGCGGGCGGCATGAAGGGCCTGGTCGCGACGACCGGCGCCGGCGCGCTGGCGATGGCGCAGGAGTTCCGGCCCAGCCTGATCACGCTGGACATCTTCCTGCCCGACATGCAGGGCTGGCGCGTGCTGGACCGGCTCAAGTCCGACCCCGACTCGCGCCACCTGCCGATCTGCATCGTCTCGACCGACGACGCCCGCGAACGCGCGCTCAAGGGCGGCGCGCTCGGTTTCCTGGCCAAGCCGCTGCAGTCGCGCGACGACGTGGACAGCGCCCTGCGCGACCTGCAGCGCTACCTGGACCGCGGCCAGCGCCGGCTGGCCGTCGCGATGCCCGACGGACCGGGCCGGCAGGTGCTGCTGACGCCTCTGGCGCACGACGTGGACACGATCTTCATCCACAGCGCCGAGGAGGCTCGCAATGTGCTGCCGGGCGTCGACGCGCTGCTGGTCGACGCGGCCGCCTGCCCCTTCGGCCCGCAGGACGTGCTGGACGCGCTCGAACGCCGACCCGGCGCGCTGCCGTTGCCGGTGGTCGCGCTGCACGTCGATCCGGCGGGCCCCGAGGTGCCGGGCGCGACGGCCGCCGCGACCGATGAGGTCGGCCTCGCGCGGCGCTGGACGCGCACGCACGGCCTGCCGGTGACCCCGGCGGTCGACCTCGACGCGGCGACGGCGGCGCTGGCGCTGGCGCTGCACCGCGCGCCCGCCGACATGGGCGACCGCGAGCGCTATGCGCTGCAGCAGGCCCAGGAGACCCGCTGTCCGCTCGCCGGCAAGAAGGCGCTGATCGTCGACGACGACATGCGCAACATCTTCGCGCTGGCCACCGTGCTGGACGGGCACGGCATGGTGATCGTCTCGGCCGACAACGGCCGCGAGGCGATCCGGCTGGTGCAGGAGGACCCGTCGATCGACATCGTGCTGATGGACATCATGATGCCGGAGATGGACGGCCTGGAGACCATGCAGCAGATCCGCCGGCTGCCGCGCGGACGCGAGCTGCCGATGGTCGCCGTCACCGCCAAGGCGATGAAGGGCGACCGGCAGAAGTGCATCGATGCCGGCGCCTGGGACTACCTGTCCAAGCCCGTCGATCCGGCCAACATGCTGACCGTGCTGCGGGGCTGGTTATGCCGTTGAGCGCCCTCTTCGACGGCTACGCCACGCCCGACGCGGCGGAGCGCGCCAGCATCCTGATCGTGGACGACCTGCCGGAGAAGCTGCTCGTCTTCGAGACCATCCTGGCCGACCTCGACCAGCACCTGGTCATCGCGCGCTCGGGCTCCGAGGCGCTGCGCGAGGTGCTGCGCCAGCAGTTCGCGGTGATCCTGATGGACGTGAACATGCCCGGCATCGACGGGCTGGAGACGGCCCGGCTGATCCGCGGCTACCGGCGCTCGGCGCACACGCCCATCATCTTCGTGACCGCCTACGCCGACGAGCTGCAGACGGCGCAGGGCTACTCGCTGGGCGCGGTCGACTACATCCTCTCGCCGGTCATCCCGGACGTGCTGCGCAGCAAGGTGCGGGTCTTCGTCGACCTGTTCATCATGCAGCAGCGGCTGCGCCAGCAGGCGCTGGAGCGCATCGCGATCGCCCGCGCCGAGGCCGCGCAGCGCGCCGCCGAGGAGAACACCCGCCGCTCGATCTTCCTGGCCCAGGCGGGGCGCGAGCTGGCCGATTCGCTGGACGCGGAGGTGGCGATGCGGCGGCTGCTCGCGCTGCTGGTGCCCAGCTTCGCGCCGCGGGCGCTGCTGTGGCTGCGCGACGCGGGACATGGCCACGAGCGCGTGCTGCGCTGCGACGCGCCGACGGCGGCGGGCGAGCCGGCCTTCTTCCTCGAGGGCCGCGAGCAGATGCTGTCGGAGGTGCTCTACAACGCGACGCGCGACGCGCTTGAGCAGATGATCCCGGAGCCGCCGGGCGCCCTGCCCGCCGGCGGCGCCTCCGAGCCATCCGGCGCCGCTGCCGGCCTCTCGCCGGCCTGGCCGCCGGCCTTCGCGCCCTCGGGCCTGCCCGACGACGAGCCCCCGCCCCGCGCGCTGCTGCGCCGCGACACCGCCGGCGGCGTGGTGCTGCCGCTGGTGGCCGGCGAGCGCCTGCTCGGCGGGCTGATGCTGGTCGATCCGCACCAGCCGCCCGACTGGCCGACGCTGGAGGAACTGGCCGGACGTGCCGCCATCGCGTTCGAGAACGCGCGGCTGTACGGCGCGCTGCAGGCCGAGATCATCGAGCGCCGCCAGGCCGAGGCCGGGCTGCTCGAGGCCAGCCGCCGCAAGGACGAGTTCCTGGCGATGCTGTCGCACGAGCTGCGCAATCCGCTCGCGCCGATCCGCAATGCAATCGAGGTGATGCGCACGCTGTCGGACATGCCCGCCGGCGGGAACGGCGATCGCGACCGGCGCCTGGCCGACGCGGTCGCGGTCACGGACCGCCAGGCCCGGCACCTGACGCGGCTGGTCGACGAACTGCTGGACGTCGCGCGGATCAGCCAGGGGAAGATCGTGCTGAAGACCGAGACGCTGGACCTGCGCGACATCGTGCGCCACGGCCTGGAACCGGTGCAGTCGCTGATCGACGCCCAGGATCAGCAGGTCCGGCTCCACCTGCCCGATCGGCCGGCGCGCGTGCGCGGCGACGCGGCGCGCCTCATCCAGGTCGTGACCAACCTGCTGCACAACGCCAGCAAGTACACCGGCACCGGCGGATGGATAGCGCTCACGCTCGACGGCCCGGACGACGGGGCCTTCGTGCTGGGCGTGCGGGACAACGGCCGCGGCATCGACGCGGCGCTGCTGCCGCATGTGTTCGACCTGTTCGAGCAGGGGCCGCGCGGGCTGGACCGCAACCAGGGCGGGCTGGGCGTGGGGCTGACGCTGGTGCAGCGCCTGGTGCAGCTGCATCACGGCGAGGTGCAGGCGCGCAGCGCGGGACCGGGACAAGGCTCGGAGTTCATCGTGCGGCTGCCCGTCGCGAAGGACGAGACGTCGGCGGCGGGACAGGTCCCGTCCGTCCCGGCGGCCGCGTCCGGGACGGCCTCCGGCACCGCGACGGGCCCCGGGACCGGGGACCTGGCCGGCGCCCCGGCGGAGCGGCCCGCCGCCTCGACAGTCCCCGGCGCCGTCGACGACCCGGCCTCGTGCCACGTGATGGTCGTCGACGACAACCGCGACGCGGCCGATTCGATGGCGGTGTTCCTCGAACTGGCCGGTTTCGAGACCGCCGTGCGGCTCGACGGCCCGAGCGCGCTGGAAGCCGCTGGCGCGCGACCGCCCCAGGTGGTGCTGCTCGACATCGGGCTGCCCGGGCTGGACGGCTACGAGGTCGCGCGCCGGTTGCGCGCCCTGCCCGGCGGCGGGGACTGCCTGCTGATCGCCCTCACCGGCTACGGCCAGCAGGACGACCGCCGCCGCGCGCATGAGGCCGGTTTCGACCTGCACCTGGTCAAGCCGGCGGATCCGGATGCGGTGGTCGAACTGATCCAGGACTGGCGACAGCGCGATCGCAGCACGCGCGCCGCGGAGGCCGCGACGCGCTGAACGGATGGGGGCGCCGGAGCACTACATCGGATCTCCACTTCAAGGAATGATCCGATGCCTATTCCCCTCCTCGGTCTTCTCGGCGCCGGCGTGGCCGCCGGCGGTATCGGCGCCGCCACGAACGCGGTCTCGTCCGTGGCCAGCAATATTCCGCTGATCGGCCCGCTGATCTCGGGCGTGGCCAAGGGAATCGGCAACGTCAGCAGCGGGCTGCTGCCCGGCCTCTTCAAGTGACGACCGCCGGATGAGTTCGAGAGGCTGCCTGCGCAGCCTCGTCCCTAGCCAGTCCCCACAGCCAGGCCTGCCCCCTTCGCCACAGACGGGCCTGCGCACCGCCGTTCGGCGTCCCTGCCCGCCTTCACTGCCGAGCACGCCATGAACATCCACTTCCCGTTCCCGCGCTGGGGCGCGGTCGAACACCCATTGCCCGGCGACGGGGACGTCGCGGCCGCGCGTCTCCTGTCGATTCGCCCCCTGGACCCCGCACCGCCGGTCGAGGACCTTGGCGAGGTCCCCACGGTTCGACTGAAGCGGGGTTTCCTGTCCGCCCGCCCACAGGTCGTCGACGACTTCTCGGGCAACGGCCTGATGTCGGCGCTGCGCTCGATCGCGCGCATCCGCAACCTCGATGGCCCCGACGACGTCGCCGGCGCACTCTCGCTGTCGCTGTCCCCCGTCGACAGGCCCTATGTCGAGATCGGGCTGCTGTCGGCGTTCTTCCCGCTGGTCGCCGTCGCCGCGAAGGGCGCGGTGCAATCGGCGCGCGCCAGCTATGCGCAGGACTATCCCGACAACGTGCGCCAGACGCTGGACCAGCAGCGACGCCTGATCGACGCCTTGAGGCACGGCAACCGCTTCGGCGCGGGGGAATCGGACGATGACCTTCAGACGCTGATCGACCTGCACGCCCAGGGGGTGCGCCGCTTCGAGACGCGCCAGGCCCAGCGCGAGCGCGGCTTCCTGCCGCTGGTGAAGCACAACCTGCAGAGCAAGTGGCGCCGCACGCCGGGCAACACGGCGCTGAGCGAGACCTTCAACCAGGAGGCCGCGCGCCTGATCGCCGCCCGTTTCGCGCGCAACTGGCGGCTGGACACGGTCGAGACGACCTACCAGGCCCATCTGTCCCGGGACTGCGAGTCGCAGCAGCGAGCCGGCAAGCGCCAGCGCGTCGCCCGCCTTTTCACCGGCATCGGCCTGCCGTCCATGGCGCTCGGCATGGCGACGTCCACAGGCAAGTCCGTCGCCACCGCGGTCGGCAACGGCATGGGTCAAGCCGGAAACCTCGCCGCCGAGGCCGTCGCACAGACGGTGGGACAGGCCCTCGGCACGGCGGCCGGCGGCACCATGATGGGCGCCCAGGTGGCGCAGGGCACCTCGGGCGCGCTGAACCTGAGGCTCCACGCGGCGGAACATCGCCGGATCCGGCGTGACCGGGAGGCCGTCCAGGCGGTCGCGGCCGCCGGACATCTGCCGGAACCCATCCGGCGGCTGTACGCCCAGGACGCTGCGGCGCGCCTGGCCGACAGCGCACGGAGCCAGGTCTGCGACGCGATGCTCGTGGCCGGTCAAGGCATGATGCTGACCGCCGGCGCCTCGAGCCTGGCCTGTCCACCGCTGGCCCCGCTGCTGGGGCCGGCGCTGGCGGTGCCGGGCGCCGCGATCACGCTGGGCGCGAGCCTGGGGGCCGCCCGCAACGAACTGCACTTCGAGCGCTATCGCGGCGAGCAGACCGAAGAATGCCTCAAGGAAGAGATGCGGCTGGGCAACCTCGGCGAGCGGCTGCGGGATGAGCCGTTGGGGGTCGCGATGCGCCAGGTCGCCGACGGCTTCGAGCACCATCAGGACGGGGTGCCCCTGGTGCGCCTGTGGAACGACGTGCTCAAGGTCCTGGCGGACGAAGCGCGGCCCGGCACCAAACCACGCTCGGGCGCCGAACGCCATCGACGCCTGGTCGCCTGCAACGAAGGCGGTCTCATCGACGTCGACGGGGCCCATCTGCTGCCCGCCGGCCGGGAGCGCCTGCGCAGGTGGCGCGAGGAGCGATTTCCTGCGACCTGGTTCGACGCGCCGCTGGCCACGCTGCAGGAACGGCTCGGGCTCGAGATGCAACGGCATCCGGCAGCCCCGGCCATCACGTCGCTGGCCGCGTTCCGGCAGCAGGTGTTCTTCGACACGGCCCGCGACCTCGCGCGCCGCAGGGATTCTGCGACGCAGGCGCTGTTCCGCGACGAACGCGGTCGCCCGCTGAAGGTCTTGAAGGAGGATGCGCGCTGGGCCCGGCATCTCGCCGAGGATCCCGAGGCCCGGGCGAGCCATCGGCGCCATCACAACGAGCAGTTGGCGAAGCGCCTGACGCCTGTGGACCGCTTCGGCCGCGCCGAACACCGCGACGCGCTGACCGACCTCGCCTACGTGAAGGCGGAACGCGACCGCCGTCACGGCGTCACACCGCCGCCGCAACACCTGGCGCCGACGCCGCAGCGCGCGGGAAGCGCCTGATGAAAAAAGGGCGGCCCGTGGCCGCCCTCCGTAGGTCCGTGCCCCGCCGCGGCGGGGCCTTCGGCGCGGCGATCAGCCGTGCTTCGCGTCGAAGAACTGTTCGTCCTCCGTCGACCCCTTCAGCGCCGCCGTCGACGCCTGCGCCTCGATCGTGGTGGTGACCGCGTCGAAGTAACCCGTGCCCACCTCGCGCTGGTGCTTCACCGCGGTGAAGCCCTTCTCGGCGGCGGCGAACTCGGCCTCCTGCAGTTCCACGAACGCGCTCATGTTGTTGCGCGCATAGCCGTAGGCCAGGTTGAACATCGAGTAGTTCAGGCTGTGGAAGCCGGCCAGCGTGATGAACTGGAACTTGTAGCCCATGGCGCCCAGCTCGCGCTGGAACTTGGCGATCGTGGCGTCGTCCAGGTTCTTCTTCCAGTTGAAGCTCGGCGAGCAGTTGTACGCCAGCAGCTTGCCGGGGAACTTCGCATGGATGGCCTCGGCGAAGGCCTTGGCGAAGGCCAGGTCCGGCTTGCCGGTCTCGCACCAGATCATGTCGGCGTAGGGCGCGTAGGCCAGACCGCGGCTGATGGCCTGCTCCAGGCCGTTGCGGGTGCGGAAGAAGCCCTCGACGGTGCGCTCGCCGGTGCAGAAGGGCTTGTCGTTGTCGTCGATGTCGCTCGTCACCAGGTCGCCGGCCTCGGCGTCGGTGCGGGCCAGCAGCACGGTGGGCACGCCCATCGTGTCGGCCGCCAGACGCGCCGCGACCAGCTTGGCCACCGCTTCACGCGTGGGCACCAGCACCTTGCCGCCCATGTGGCCGCACTTCTTCGCGGCGGCCAGTTGGTCCTCGAAGTGCACGCCGGAGGCCCCCGCCTCGATCATGGCCTTCATCAGCTCGAAGGCGTTCAGCACGCCGCCGAAACCCGCCTCGGCGTCCGCCACGATGGGAGCGAAGAAGTCGATGTCGCCCTTGCCTTCGCTCCACTGGATCTCGTCGGCGCGCTTGAAGGTGGCGTTGATCTTCTTCACGACCTTGGGCACCGAGTCCACCGAGTACAGCGACTGGTCGGGATACATCTCGCCGTTGCTGTTGGCGTCGCCGGCGACCTGCCAGCCCGACAGGTAGATCGCCTTGAGGCCGGCCTTGACCTGCTGCATCGCCTGGTTGCCGGTCAGCGCGCCCAGCGAGTTCACGAAGGGCTCGGTGTTGACGAGGTTCCACAGCTTCTCGGCACCGCGCCTGGCCAGCGTGTGCTCGATGGGCAGCGAACCGCGCAGGCGCACCACGTCGGCGGCGGAGTAGCCGCGCTGGATGCCCTTCCAGCGGGGGTTTTCGGCCCAGTCCTTTTCGAGGGCGGCGATCTGCTGGTCACGGGTCAAGGTCGTCATGGTGAGCTCCTGTTCGAATGAAGTTGTCGAAAAGTCGTTGGAAAAGTGAAGCACCGATGGACCTCAATTTATTCCCCCCGCCGGCCGCCGTGGGTCTGCATGTCTTATATAAGACTCATTTTTTATTCCTTATAAATCAATAACTTGCAATCAACAAACCGGATTGTGAGAGCAGCTCTTCCATGATGAGAAATCTTGCGGCGGCGCAGCACGACCAGTTTTTGCATGCCGACAAGTTCTTTTCATGATTTGAAATTTCCGCATCCCCCCAAGCTTTGCGCAGGACACCCTG
>Ga0063456_1001877_pt1 | contig 10534 bp, 8 predicted proteins | sample AraplaMF_Cvi_mMF_FD_56228 | JGI IMG/M metagenome (GOLD analysis project Ga0063456, IMG submission 56228) | Arabidopsis root microbial communities from the University of North Carolina, USA - plate scrape MF_Cvi_mMF version 2 (version 2) | ecosystem: Host-associated > Plants > Roots > Endosphere ... | reverse complement strand
ATCCAATGCAATCGAAACAATTGCGCATGAGCCTGATCGCCTTCGCGGCGCAGATGGCTTGCATCGCCGCCGGTTCGGCTTATGCCCAATCGGCGTCCGACGTTGCGCCACAAGTTACCACCACCAAGGGCGACAGCACCGTGGTNATCACTGGCAAGAAGCTGGGTATGGGCCTGATGGTGACCGAAGACGCACCGAAAGCGCGTTCGACCATTACCTTGGAAGAGCTGGAAAAGCAGCGCCCAACCGGTAACGCATACGAAGCATTGGAAATGCTGCCAGCCGTNAACAGCTACAACCACGACGCAACCGGCCTGTTCGGCGGCGGCATGACCCTGCGCGGCTTCAACTCCGACCAGATCGGCGCCACCATCAACGGCGTGCCAGTCAATGACTCCGGTAACTTCGCGATCTACCCACAAGAATATGTGGACCAGGAAAACACCTGCTCCCAGTTTGTGACCCAGGGTTCGACCGACGTCGACTCCCCACAAGTAGGCGCCACCGGCGGCAACTTCGGCATCACCACCTGCCAGCCTGAAAAGATGCAGCGCGTGCGCGTGATGCAAACCCTCGGCCAACTGAACCTGAGCAAGACCTTCGTGCGCTACGACACCGGCGAAATCGGCAAGTTCAAGGCCTTCATCTCCGCTTCGCACGCAGAAGCCGACAAGTGGAAGGGCAAGGGCGGTGCAGAACGTAACCACATCGACCTCGGCGTGAACTACGACTGGGACCGTTTCAACTACATTCACGGTACCGTTCTGTTCAACAAGGCAGTCAACAACAACATCAACAACCTGACCCTGGCTGAAATCAAGGCCAACGGTTACTACTACGATTACGCCGATACCTTCAAGGGTCACCTGACTCCAGTGAAAGGCACTGCGCAGAACGAAACCACCCAGTCGCCCGCCTACTACGGCCTGGGTATCAACCCGTTCAAGAACGTGATCGCTTCGGCTGTCAGCAAGTTCCGCCTGACCGACAACCTGGACGTCGCCTTCACCCCATACCTGTGGTACGGCTTCGGTAACGGTGGTGTGCAGCAGCGCGCCCAGTCGGAAAAGCAGTTCTATAACCCAGTTACCGGCAGCCGCACCGGCACCGTCGACCTGAACGGCGACGGCGACACCCTGGATACCGTCCTGGTGGCGAACGCCAGCGTGACCAAGACCTTCCGTCCTGGCTTCAACTTCGCAACCATCTACAACATCGCCAATCACGAAATCAAGGCCGGCGTATGGTATGAGCGTGCACGTCACGAGCAGACCGGCCCAATGCTGTTGCTGACCAACGAAGGCGAGCGCGCCGACGTGTGGCTGGAAGACGGCCAGATCCTGCGTCCTGATGGCCATCCGGCACAGAGCCGCGACTGGATCTCGATCTCGACCGCTTACCAGGCATTCTTGCAGGATACCGTCAGCCTGGCTGACGATGCCGTGCAGATCAACGTTGGCGTTCGTGCACCGCACGTCAAGCGCGAGTTCAGCAACTGGGGCGACGAGAACAACAACGTCAAGCCATACAGCTACACCCGCAAGTACAGCGAAGTGCTGCCGCAATTCGGCGCTCGCTGGCGCTTCACTCCTGACGACCAGGTCTTCGCCTCCGTCGCCAAGAATATGAAGACTCCACCGAACTTCGTGTTCGGCAACATCGGCACCAGCGTGACCGTGGACCAGAACCTGGTTGCTGCCATGTTCCGCAACGTTGAACCGGAAACCTCGTGGAGCGGCGACATCGGCTACCGCCACCAGGACAAGAAGTTCATCGCGACCGTGACTGCGTTCTACACCGACTTCAAGAACAAGCAGGCAACCAGCTTTGACCCTGATACCAAGAAGAACACCTACATCAACGTCGGCTCNGAGAANCACAGCGGCCTGGAAGTTGAAATCGGTAACACCCCGGTCAACGGCTGGTCGTTCTACGGTTCCCTGGGCCTGCTGAAGACCGAACTGAAGGACAACATCCCTGGCAGCGCCACCATCACCCTGCCGACCGCAGGCAAGGAAGCGCCTAACTCGCCACGCCGCAAGGCCGGCGTGTCGGTGGAATACCAGATTGGTTCGTTCTACGTTCGTGCNAAAGCGCGTGCAACCAGCCGCCAGTACGCTTCCTTCATGAACGACGAAGTGGCTCCNGGCTACACCACCTACAGCCTGGACGGTGGCTACACCTTCGCGAACTGGGGCTGGATGAAGCGTCCTAAGTTCACCTGGAACGTCAGCAACCTGAACAACAAGCAGTATCGCAACCCGTCGTCCACCACCGTGGTCAACTCGCTGCCATACCAGGGCCTGGCCGCTTCCGGCGCCACCCGCTACTACCTGGGCGCTCCGCGCATGGTGTCGGGCACCCTGTCGGTCGACTTCTAAGTACAGTTGACCTGATATGAAACGGGCCTTCGGGCCCGTTTTTTTTTACTGCGTAACATATCGTTTCCCGGCGCGCGCTGCGCCATGCGCCGCCTGTACAATCTGCCTTTAACCCTTTATCTATATGAAGCCATTCCTGCGTCCTTTTGCCCTAGCGATGTTGCTGGCCGGCTGCGCCACACAACGTCCCGACAACCAGGTCGAGCTGACGCTGGTCGGCTTGAACGACCTGCACGGTCACCTGGAATCGTCGCGCTTTGAAGGCGGCAAGGCGGGAGGCATCGACGCGCTGGCAGCGACGCTGCAAGCCTGGCGCAAGGACGATCCGGAGCTGGTGGTCGTCGGTGCCGGCGACATGATCGGCGCCAGCCCGGCCATGTCGGCCATGTTCGCCGACGAGCCGACCATCCAGGCGCTGAACCTGCTCGGCATGCGCGCCACCTCGGTCGGCAACCACGAATTCGATGCCGGCCGCGTGGAGTTGCTGCGCCAGGCCAAAGGCGGCTGCGCAACTTCGCCGCGCCCCGACAAAGCCTGCCAATTCAACCCATCCTGGGATGGCGCCAAATTCAGCTACCTGGCCGCCAACGTGATCGACACCCGCAGCAACCAGACCTTGTTGCCGGCTTACCGCATCGACGAAATCAAGGGCGTGAAGGTTGCCTTCATCGGCACCGTGTTGAAGGACACGCCGGAGCTGGTGGCGGCAGGCGGGATCAGCGGCCTGCAATTCATCGACGAGGCGCAAGCGGTCAATCGCTTGCTGCCTGAACTGCGCGCGCAAGGCGCGACCGTATTCGTGGTGCTGATCCACCAGGGCGGCCATACCAAGGCGCGCTACGACCAGCAGTATTGCGGCGACCTCGATGGCGACATTGCCGATGTGGTCAAGCGCCTAGATCCTGCCGTACGCCTGGTCGTGAGCGGCCATTCGCACAACGGCTACCTGTGCCGCGTCGACGGCAAGCTGGTGACGCAGGCCGAAAAATTCGGCCATATGCTGTCGCGCATCTCGCTGGTGGTGGACCGCCAGACCGGCGCCGTGGTCGATGCCAGCGCGCGCAATATCGTGGTGGAGCCGGGTAAGTATGCCGGCATGCCGGAGGTTGATGCGCTGGTCGCTTCCGTGCGTGCGCGCAGCAGCGAAGAATTGAACAAGCCGGTGGCGAAAATAGCTGTGCCGTCGATCAGCAAGACCCTGATGTCGAACGGCGACGAATCGCCGCTGGGCCAGGTGGTGGCGGATGCGATCCTGGCATCGTCGCGCAAATGGGGCGCGCAGATTGCGTTCACCAATACCGGCGGCATCCGCACCGCGCTGGACGCCGGCGCGAACAATGTGGTGAATGTGGCGCAGACCCAGGTCGTGCTGCCGTTCGGGAACGAGATCGTGGTGATGAACCTGACCGGCGCGCAGATTTTCGCGCTGCTGGAAGGGCAGTGGAGCGGTAGTGAATCCGAGAAACGCGGCCTGCTGCAGGTATCGGAAGGCTTCACCTATTCCTGGGACATGCGCAAGCCGAAGGGCCAGCGCATCGTGCGCGACAGCGTCAAGCTGAATGGCGTGGCGATCGATGAAGGCGCCAGCTATCGCGTGGCTGTATACAACTTCCTGGCCGAGGGCAATGACGGTTTTGTGACTTTCCGCCAGGGCAGCAACCAGGCCGCGACCGGCGTGCGCGATGTCGATTCGCTGCGCAGCTACCTGGTGCGCCTGGAGCAGGACAATAAGCCGGCCGGTACTTACGGCGCCGTTCCGCGCATTATTCGCATCAAGTAAAGAAAGGAAGGCTATGCGCCGCTATCTCCTCGCAGCAGCACTGGCTGCATGCTTCACCAGCGCCCATGCGGCTTTCCAGATCCCGGGCTTTGAGCTGGTGCAGACCGCGCCGGTAGAAACCGCGCTGAAAAGCGACGACCTGCGCGGCCCGGTCGAAGTCTGGACCGAGCTGTTCGACAATGCGAAGTCGGAGATCTGCATCGGCCAGTTCTACATCGCCAGCGTGCCGGTGCGCCGTTCGAGAAAGTCATCGAGCGCCTGGAAGCAGCCGGCAAGCGCGGCGTGAAGATCCGCTTCCTGGTCGACAAGAAGGGCGTGACCGGCTTGTCCGACAAGGCAACCGTGGACCGCCTGCGCGCAATTCCAAACCTGGAGATGCGCGTACTGGACGTGAGCCAGCTCACCGGCAATGGCATCATCCACGCCAAATACCTGACGGTGGACCATAAGGTTGCCTTCATCGGCAGCCAGAATTTCGACTGGCGCGCGTTCACGCACATCCATGAAACCGGCCTGCGCATCACCGATGCCAAAATCGTCGGCCAGGTGCAGGCCATCTTCGAGCAGGACTGGGCCGCGCAAGCAACGCTGGCTGCGGGCAAGGCTGTGGCGCCGCTGCAGGCCAAGGCCGCCATCCTCGCTGGCGCACCGCCAGTCGCCGCGCTGGCAGCTGCGCTGCCGACGGACGCCAACTTCCTGATCGCCAGCCCGGGCGGCTTCAACCCGGCCGGAGTGGCCGATTCCGAAGTCGTGCTGCCGGCGCTCCTGGCCGATGCAAAGCAGGAGATCCGCGTCTCGATGCTGGATTATGCGCCCCTGAGCTACGGACCGAACGGCACGCGTCCTTTCTACGCCGTGGTCGACAACGCGCTGCGCGCTGCCGCGACGCGCGGGGTGAAGGTCAAGCTGCTGGTGTCGAACTGGAATCTCGAGAAGCCGGCCATCCAGCACCTGAAATCGCTGGCCATCCTGCCGAACGTGGAAGTGCGCGTCGTGACGATTCCGAAAGCCTCGACCGGCTTTATCCCATTCGCCCGCGTCTGGCATAGCAAGACGCTGGACATCGACGGCAAGCTGGCATGGGTCGGCACCAGCAACTGGGCCGGCGGCTACTTTGACCTGTCGCGCAATATGGAAGTGGTGATGCGCAACGAAGCCATGGCCAAGCGTGTCTATGCGCTGCAGGAGCAGGCCTGGAGCTCGCAATATGCCGAGCCGCTGGACATCAACAAGGATTACCCGAAACCGAACAAAGGGAAAGAAGAATGAAGAAATTTGCACTGATCGCCGCGCTGTCCGGCGCCTTCCTGTCCACCAACGCCATGGCCTGGGGGAATGCCGGCCACCGCATCGTGGGCGCGATCGCGGATAACCTGATCAAGGGTTCCAATGCCGAGAAGCAGGTGCGGGCCTTGTTGCAGCCGGGGGAGGACCTGGAAAAGATCGCCAACTGGGCCGATTGCGTGAAGGGCACTTTCTGCGGCCCGCAGACGCAGGAAATGAATGACTACGTGGCTGCGCACCCGAAGCATAGCGAATACCACTACACCGACGTGCCGTTCCAGCTGACCGAGTACCACCTGCATGGCGCCGGTACCTCCGAACATGACGTGGTGCAGACGCTGCAGCAGTGCATCGCGACCTTGCAGGGCAAGGGCGACGGTAAATTCACCAAGCGCCAGGCGCTGCTGATCCTGACCCACCTTGCTGGCGACATCCACCAGCCGTTGCATGTCGGCGCGGCTTTCGTCGACAAGGAAGGCAAGTTCGTGGTGCCGAAGTCGGACAAGGAAATCGATTCCCTGAACATCTTCGATTCGCGCGGTGGCAACAACCTGCAGATGGATGAAGCAGCCCTGGCGGCAGCCAGCGCCAAGAGCGGCATTCCTGCCGGCGACGAAGCGCCATCCAAATACCCGACCAAGCCGTTCCACTCCTACTGGGACACCACGGTGGTCGATTACGCCATGCGCCGCAGCAGCATGCGCACGGTGGACAAATTCAGCCAGTGGGCCATCGACGGCAAACCGGTTGTCACGCTGCCGAAGGGCGATGCCATTACCTGGCCAGAGCAATGGGCCAACGATTCGCTGGTGGCCGCCAAGCAGGCCTACACCGACGTGAAAGTGGGCGTGGCAAGCAAGCAGACCAGCCGCAGCGGCGATACCTACACCGTGTGGGCGATGACCGTGCCTGACAACTACCCGGTGCCATCGTCCGCCCTCGCGCGCGAGCAGTTGATCAAGGGCGGCTACAACCTGGCAGGCCTGCTGCAGAAAATCTGGCCGTGAGCAAGTGAGAGATTTGGCAGGGGAATCGTCAGCTACACTGCTCCCGCAAAGGAGAGAGCACAATGAACAACGGTTTCAGGATTTCTCTGCTGGCTGCCTTGTTCGCGGCGCAGCACGCGGCAGCGGCCGACAAGATGGATGGCCTGGCGGCTTGCGTCAAGGCGGCCGAATACCGGCTGCAAGACGTCAAGCGCTGGCCTGCCGGCATGCAGTACCGGACTGTGGAAACGGCAAGCGGTGCGGAAAAGGTCAGTGTGCAGGATGGCTTGCGCGCGCTGGTTTTCGCGGGCGCTTCCGTCCCCACCGCCAACCTCAAGATCGAGCAATCGGCCCCTGCTGAATTCGAGTCAGACCGCAAGGCGATCCGCGCGCAAATGGAACTCCTGGCATCGCGCTATCGCGGGAATGACAAGCCCAAGGGGCTGGAAAGCGCGGAAGCGGCAGGCATCGAAGTCTTGACATTGGAAAACCCCAGCTACTCGCCCGGGCATTCTGTCGGCATGTACACCCTGCTGTACCCGGCGGGACAGACCATCGCCACCATTTACATGTTCGGCCAGCCGACCGGAGAAGGCTCGGCCTACAACAACCTGGAGGAGTTCCGGGCCTACCGGACGCGCTTCCTTGCCGCCATCGGCAGTTGCATGCAGAAGTCCTAAGGCCGGAACCACAACTCGCTGCGCTGGAGCGGAGTCTCGGGCGGCAGCGCGGGGTTGTGCAGCTCGATAATGTGCCGCTTGCCGATCTGGGCCCGCTCCACCAGTGGGCCTTTGTGTTTCTGGAACAGCGCAACCAGCGAGCCGTCTTTCACCATCATCTCCATGCCAGCCCGGATACGTTCCGCAAGCTTGTCGCCTTCCGCGTCGCGCCGGACGAAGAAATAGCGCGGCAGGGGATAGCGCAGCATCAGCGTCGGCTCTATCACGATATCGCTGTGGGACTTGCGTATGACATCGTATTCGCGCGGCGCCTCGTCCACCGCGCGCGGGAAGAAATCGAAACGGCCCGCTTCCAGCATGCCAAACAGGCTGCCGGGGCGAGGCGATTCCACTACGCTGATGCCGGCGGCCGACAGCACCGCCGTATCAGCCCAGCCCTTGCCCTGGCCTGCACTCAGGTGACGCAAATCGGCCAGCGTGCGTACTGCGGCGAAGCGCGGCAGGTCGGCTTTGCGCACCAGCAGCAGGCGCATGCCCATCAGGCCACGGTCTATCGGTATGCGGATCGGCTGGAATTGCGTTTCGAGGTCGCGCTGGGTGGCGCGGGCAATGATGTTGATTGCGCCATCGGGACGGCCCAGCTCTTGAAGCATGCGCGGCACCGATACCGGCTCGCGCGAAGCCGATAGCAAAAATGGGCCATACCTGGCAGCCGTCTTTTCCATGGCCGCTTGCAGCACGATCCAGTCGAAGCCCTTGCTGGTATCGAGTATCGAGAAATAGCGCGGATAAACCAGGCGCGTTGGCGTGTTCTCGCGCGCGTGCACGGAAAGATGCAGGCCCAGGCAGCACATTGCCGTGGGCAACAATCTCCGCAAAATCCAGGCACGCCTTCTCATGAGTAGGACTCCTTGCTCCTTGAAATATAAACCTGCCACTCGCCGGGCACAACAGTCATGCGTGTTGCGCACGGCATACCGGCTGGGCTCGATCCTGGCCGGCCTGCTGATAGCATCAAAGCTCGGTTTTCACGAGGGAGGGCATCATGGCACGCAAACTTGGTTTGGCGCTGGCTCTTGCCTGCGCCGCTGGCAGCGCCTGCGCGGAAGATTGGCAATTCAGTTACACCGGCTTCAATGAGAATGGGGTATTCCAGCCGGACGCACGCGTCGATGGCGGCTTCCGCGGGACGGACCTCGACCTCGATGGCATCATTTCGCTGGCGGAGCTGACTGCACTGTCCATCGCGGGACGTGACTACCTGGAAGGATGCCTGAGCTTGAGCGACCCTTATTTCCGCTGCGAGATCGGCGCCTTCAGCTATAAGTTGACGGGGCAGTTGACGATTGACGCGAACTGGTGGGGAAATGACGAGGCATTCTCCGGCTGGGGCGCTGGCTTTCGCACCGGCGACCAGTACTCGCAGTGGAGCTATGGATGGGAAGACTGGAGCCGCACCTGGTACTGGACCAGCCGGACTGCCTTCGCCATTACACCGGCGCCGGCAATACCGGAACCTGCGACGTGCCTGATGCTGCTGGGAGGTTTGGCAACCCTGGCCGGCCTGGGCCGGCGCAGGGCGAAGGAGGGCGCGCTTAGCGCGATTTGACGAACGGTACGCCGATGGCTTTCGGCGCCACCGACTTGGCCATCAGGCCAGCCAGCACGATCACGGTGACGACATAAGGCACCATCTGGATCAGGGCGCCAGGAATGCGGCCGATCACCGGCAGGTCCACGCCTTCCAGCTGGATCTGCACGGCGCCGAAGAAGCCGAACATCAGGCAGCCGAGGAAGGTGTAGACCGGGCGCCAGTTGCCGAACACCATGGCCGTCAGCGCGAGGTAGCCGGCGCCGGCCGACATGTCGCGCAGGAAGAAGCCGGACTGCACGATGGCCAGGTAGGCGCCCGAGAACGAGCACAGGATGCCGGCGATCAGCATGGCGGCGTAACGGGTGCGCTCCACGGAAACGCCCGCAGCATCGGCAGCATGCGGGTTCTCGCCGCAAGCGCGCAGGCGCAGGCCGAATCGCGAGTGGTACAGGAACCAGTGCACCAGCGGTACCAGGATGAAGGCCAGGTAGACCAGCACGGAATGGCCGCCAATCAGCTTGGTATAGAACCAGCCGAGGAAGGGCACATCGGCCACGGCGGCACTGCCGGGCAGCACCACGTCGAACAGGCGCGCTTCGCCCAGGTCAGGGGTGCGGCCGCCTTGCTGGAAGAAGTATTGCGCGACCACGAAGGTCAGGCCGCTCATGGCGATNTTGATGGCGATCCCGCCCACCAGCTGGTTGCCCTTCTGGGTGATGGCGACGAAGCCTTGCAGCAACGCCAGCGCGACGGATACACCCATGCCTGCCATGATGCCGAGCCAGGGATTTTGGGTGGTGAAGGCGACGGCGGCCGAGACAAAGGCCGAGGCCAGGATCTTGCCTTCCAGGCCAATGTCGATCACGCCGGAGCGCTCTGCGAACAATCCGGCCATGGCGGCGAAAATCAGCACCGGCGCATTGCGCACGGTGGAGACGAGGATGGAGCCCAGGTGGAGATCTTCGAAAGTCATGGTCTTAACCCTTGCGCAATTTGATCAGCTTGATGATGGCTGGGGCGTACAGGTTTTCCATAGCGCCGCAGAACAGGATGATCAAGCCCTGGATGAAAATGAAGGTTTCGGTTGGAATATTCGGCTTTTCCAGCGACAGGTCGAAGCCGCCCTGGATCAGCGCACCAAACAGCACCGACGACAGGAAGATGCCGACCGGATGCTGGCGGCCCATCAGCGCAATCGCGATACCGACAAAACCCGCGCCGCCGACGAAGTTCAGCGACAGGTAGTGGGTCGAGCCCATGATGGAGTTGACCGATCCCAGGCCAGCCAAGGCGCCGGAGATCGCCATCACGATGATGATCAAGGCGCTGATCTTCACGCCGGCATAGTGGGCGGCGTGCTGGTTCAGGCCCAGCGCACGCACCTTGTAGCCCCAGGACGAACGCCACATGACGACACCGTAGATCACCAGTGCAATGATGGCGAAGAAGAAGCTGATGTTCAGCGGGGTGTCGCCCAGCGCGGTAATCCAGTTGCCCAGGCGCGGCATTTCGGCAGCCGCCGAGAACACGCGCGAAGCGGTATTCTGTTCGCCGGCAGGGATCAGGTATTTCACGATCACGAAGTTCATCAGCGAGGCGCAGATGAAGTTGAACATGATGGTGGTGACCACGATGTGCGAGCCGCGCTTGGCCTGCAGGTAGCCTGGGATGAAGGCCCATAGCGCGCCAAACAGGGCAGCGCCGATCATGCCGACCGGGATCAGCAAGTACCAGGGCAGCGATGCGTCAAAGGCCAGCATGGCCAGCGTCAGGCCAAGGCCGCCGAAATACATCTGGCCTTCCGCACCGATGTTGAACAGGCCGGCCTG
>Ga0063456_1001873_pt1 | contig 10551 bp, 10 predicted proteins | sample AraplaMF_Cvi_mMF_FD_56228 | JGI IMG/M metagenome (GOLD analysis project Ga0063456, IMG submission 56228) | Arabidopsis root microbial communities from the University of North Carolina, USA - plate scrape MF_Cvi_mMF version 2 (version 2) | ecosystem: Host-associated > Plants > Roots > Endosphere ... | reverse complement strand
GGCGCCAGGACCACACGATTTTGCCGTACGCAGATCGCACCTGTCGCTGGCGCGAGGTTTTTCGCTCACGGTTGCCCGCCCTGCAAAACCCTTCGCGCCGGTGTCATCTGCGTCCACCGCCGCCCGGCCCGCGTGCGTGACGATCGCGATACGCCCCTCTTCCTTGGGCCGGGTTGCGCGCAATATCCGCCTATTCCGAATTTCTGTAAAGACGAATATTTTCGGATGTGCGGGTTGACCGGCATGTTGGGTGTTTTGCCCGTCAGGCAACGCAAGGTCTTGTAGCCCTCGGAGCCCGGATGGAGCGAAGCGTAATTCGGGGCCTTCGTGCTGCTTGGCGAGAACCCCGGATTGCGCTGCGCTCCTTCCGGGCTACGGGAGTGGGTCCGTCAACTTCTCGATCACGAGATCCAGCAGCGCGCGCAGGCGCGCCAGCCGCTTGAGGTCGCGGTGATAGCCGACATAGGTGTCGCGACCGGGCGGGCTCGCACCGATATCGAGCGCGACCAATCTCCGGTCGCGGTCGCCGAGCGGGCGTGGCAGCACCGCCAATCCGCCGCCGCCGGCGCAGAGTTCGGTCTGTGCCTGGCGGTTGTTGCTGCGCGAGGCGACCTCCGCCTTCGGCAGCATGCGCTTCAGCCAGAGCGCGTCGGGCATGTCGGCGAATTCGGCATTCATGGTCACGACGCGGACGCCGCTGCCATCACCGGCGCGCGGCGGCTTGCTGCCCTTCTTGCCGTAGAGCGCGTAGGGAATGTGGAGCAGCTTTCGCGAGATCACCTCGGGCTCACTGAACGGCTTGATGCGGAAGACGAGATCGGCCTCGCGGCGCGGCAGGCTGTAGAGGCGTGCATCAGTCAGTAGCTCGACGATCACCTTCGGATGCTGCTTGCCGAAGGTGGCGATCACCGGCGAGAGCATGATTGTCCCGAACCAGTCCGACGACGACAGGCGCAGCACGCCATCGAGCTCGGTCTCCGCGCCGGTTGCATGCCGCTCCAGCGCGAGCGCCTCCTCCTCGATCCGCTCCGCATGGCGCAGCACAGCGCTGCCTTCGTCGGTGAGGACAAAGCCGTCGGCGGTGCGCTGAAACAAGGTCTGTCCGAGCGCAACCTCGAGCGCGCGCAGCCGCCGGCCCATGGTTGGCTGGGTCTGGCCAATTTTTCGTGCAGCGGCGCCAAGCGTGCCCTCGCGCGCGATCGCCAGGAAGATGCGCAGGTCGCTCCAGTCCATCGGAAGTCCCCATACAAAAGCGCACGATCACCGTACATGCTTGTTTCTTCCCATGCAAAAATTCATGGGCATATTGGAGGCGTCAACGGAGCAGGACGATGATGACGGGACAATCGACGATGCGTGCGGCCGTGCTGGAAGCACACCACGCGCCGCTACGCCTCTCAACCATCTCCACGCCCCAAACCGGCCCGCGCGAGGTGCTGGTGCGGGTGTGCGCGAGCGGGGTCAATCCGCTCGACACCAAGATTCATGCAGGCGCCGCCGCGCATGCGCGCCATCCGCCGCCTGCCATTCCCGGCATCGATCTCGCCGGCGTGGTCGAGCAGGCCGGGCGCGAGATCTCGCGGTTCAAGCCGGGCGACGAAGTCTATGGCATGACTGGCGGCGTCGGCGGCGTGCCGGGATCTCTGGCCGAATTCGCCGCCGTCGATGCCGATCTGCTGGCGCTCAAGCCCGCCAATCTCAGCATGCGCGAGGCGGCCGCCCTGCCGCTGATCGTCATCACGGCGTGGGAAGGCCTGATCGACCGCGCGTCACTCGAGGCCGGACAGAACGTATTGATCCATGGCGGCGCCGGCGGCGTCGGCCATGTTGCGATCCAAATCGCCCGTGCTTTCGGCGCAAATGTGTTTGCGACGGGTTCTGCGCCGCAGCGCGCGACGATCGAAGGCTTTGGCGCGGTCTTTGTCGACCGCGACAGCGCGGTCGACACCTACGTTGCGGAGCACACCGGCGGCCGCGGCTTCGACATCGTCTACGACACCGTCGGCGGCAAGGTACTCGATGCCTCCTTCGCTGCCGTACGCCGCTTCGGCCATGTCGTGAGCGCGCTCGGCTGGGGCACGCATGCGCTGGCGCCGCTGTCGTTCCGCGCCGCCAGCTATTCCGGCGTGTTCACGCTGCTGCCGCTGCTGACGGGCGAAGGCCGCGCGCATCACGGCGAGATCATGAGGGAGGCAACGCGCCTGGTCGAGGCCGGCAAGCTGGTGCCGCTCGTCGATGCAAAACGATTCACGCTGGAGAATGTCGGCGATGCCTATGCGCGGATCCGGGATCATGCGGCCAAGGGCAAGCTCGTGGTCGACATCTGACTTGCAGCCCGGATTGCGCCACGCTCCATCCAGGCGACGAAACGCGAGCGCGGCTAGTCCTCGCTCGAGGCCGCCGAGCGATTGCGGAGATAGGCCTGCGACAGCAGGAAGAACAACGCGCGCTCGCCATGATATTTGGCGGCCGGCCGGGTGCGCTCGAACCCGTCGGCAAATATCTTGCCGGACTGGTCGCACACCTGCCACCGCCAACCAAACCGTTTGCGCCTGGTAAGGATCACTTCGAACATGCCGACGGGCTGGGTCCCCTGCTCCTGCCGGTCTCGCAGGCGCGCACGCCTGCTCCGGCCTCCCCCGTTAGACGGATGCCCGACATATAACGCGGCGGGATGGAAAGAAACTAAAATTGATTATCGGAATTACGTATCGTCCACCGGTCGTGACGATGTCGCTGCCATCACGGAATAAGCCGACGCGGCCGGTGTTAGTCGGCCTTCCAGCACAGCTGGCAGCGCTTACACGGGTATTCAAATCAGAGCACGGGATGAGAGGCCCGGTAAGCAAATGCTCACCAGGCCTCGACGACAGGCTCTAACGGTCGACTCGTGCCTGGAGATGGGCGGGATAGCGATCGCCTTTCACCGCGACCTTGGCCAGCACGTCCGCAATCGCAGCAAGATCGGCCTGGGACAACGTTACCACTGCCGCGCCGAGATTTTCCTCGAGCCGGTGCAGCTTGGTGGTGCCGGGAATCGGCACGATCCAGGGCTTTTGCGCCAGCAGCCAGGCCAAGGCGATCTGCGCCGGCGTGACCTTCTTCGACGCAGCGATTTCGCCGAGCAGATCGACAAGGGTCTGATTGGACTTTCGTGCGCTGGATGAGAACCGCGGGACGATGTTGCGGAAGTCGCTCGCATCGAATTTCGTGCTCTCGGTGATCGCACCGGTCAGAAAGCCCTTGCCGAGCGGGCTGAACGGGACGAAGCCGATGCCGAGCTCTTCCAGCGCCGGCAGGATCTCCTGCTCTGGCTCGCGCCACCACAGCGAATACTCGCTTTGCAGTGCGGTCACGGGCTGCACCGCATGAGCACGCCGGATGGTCTGCGCGCTCGCTTCCGACAGGCCGAAATGCAGCACCTTGCCTTCGCGGATCAAATCCTTCACCGCGCCGGCGGTGTCCTCGACCGGCACGTCGGGATCGACACGGTGCTGGTAGAACAGATCGATGCGATCGGTCTTCAGCCGCTTCAAGGCGGCCTCCGCCACCGCCCTGACGTTGACGGGCCGGCTGTCGAGGCCGGCCTCGACCTTGCCGCCCTTGAAGCCGAATTTTGTGGCGATCACGACCTTGTCGCGAACCGGCGCCAGCGCTTCGCCGAGCAGCTCTTCATTGACGAACGGACCGTAGGCCTCGGCAGTGTCGAACAGGGTCACGCCGCGCTCGAAGGCGGTCCTGATCAGTGTGACCGCCTGTGATGTCTCGGTCGCCGGGCCATAACCGTAGCTCAATCCCATGCAGCCGAGGCCGAGGGCCGAGACCTCCAGACCACTCTTGCCCAATTTGCGCGTCTGCATCGCAGCTCTCCTTTGAAGACCATGTTCGACTGCGAATTTAAGCCGCGCGCGGGCCTGCGATTAGATGATAAAATCGACATGTACTCATGATCCGAGTTCATGAATGGCCCCGCCCCCTGACAGCCGCAACGAAGCCATCCACAGTCTCTCCGCGGACAGATTCTGGACGGCTTCGCGGAGCCTGTCATCGGGCCGCTTTGCGCGGACCCGCTGGCTCAAAATGACGATGTGGAAGATCCGGCGCCCTATCGGTCGGATCGACGCGCGGCGACGGATCAGCGCGCGACGACTTCGACTTCGCCGTCGACGCCGTTCACGACGTTGAAGCCGCGCTCGTAGACCTTGCCCTCGTTCTTGGCGATGGCGCGGTATTCGCCTTCGGAGAGCACGACGCGCGGGAAGGCGCCGATCGATTCCTTGATGACGTCGCCGCCGGGGGTCAGCACCGACCAAGCGGTGTTGGCGAGCGCCTCGCCGCCCTTGTCGCTGACGAGCTTGAGCGTGATCACGGCGGCGCGGTGGGTGATGGTGACGTCGGTGAGCTTGCCGGCCTGGACGCGGATGTCCGAGCGCACAACCGAATTGGCATCACCGTAGTTGGAGATGATGTAGTAGGTGCCCTCAGGGATCAGCACGACGTCGCCGGCGGCGACGTTGGGCACCAGCGAGGCGCGCTCGCCGGATTCGAACTGGCTGCCCTTGTAGATCGCGAACGAGATCTGGTTCTGCGGAATCCGGCTGGTGCCGACCCGGCCCTCGATGCGCAGGCCGCCGGCCGGCAGCACGAAGGCTTCGCGGTCGGTCTCTGCCTTCAGGCTGACGGTGCGCACCGCGCTGACGAGGCCGAAGGCGACGTGCACGACATAGTTGCCGGGCGGCAGCACGATGTTCGGCGTGGCGTTGCGGTCCTCCTTGATCAGCTTGAAGGTGCCGTTCTCGTCGGGACGGTCGGCGAAGACCCGCCAGACCAGGCCGCTGGTGATCGCCGGGGAGTCCTTGCCGTATTTGGCGGTGAGCGACAGCACGCCCTGCCCGGGCACGGCTGCGTTGAGCGGCGGGGCCGACGGCACGGTCGTGACGGCCGGCGGTGGCATGCTGGGCGTGGTCGGCTGCGTCAGGGTCGGCGGCAGGCTCGGGGGGCCGACGCCCGGACCGGAGGGCGGCGCCAGGCTCACGGCGCCGCCGGGGTCGGGCACCGAGGCGGGTGGGACCGGCGGCGGACGATCCGAGAAAAGCTGCGCCTGCACCGGGCTTTGACCAGATGTCAGGAGGCACGCAACAATGATCAGCGCCGGCAGCAGCCTGCCGCTGCGCCGCCATCCGATGATGCCGTCACCCCCGCGTGTCATGTCCCCTGCTTTCACCGAAAACGCGGCAAATTCAAGCCTCTGATAATCCCAAGAAATACGGCCCAGACGGTCCCGATACGGTTCTATGGAACCCAGCTGACACCTGCGTGATTAGAAGGGAGGCAACCGCCCCTCGCCATACTGCTGCCAAGCGCCCTCCCCAAAGCGGCATAAACCATGCTTCGCCCCTGATCTGGCGGACTGCAAGGACGGTGCCTAGTCTGGTGCGAGGGCTGGCCCGGCGGTAGGAGAGTTTTAGTGCTGGACATCTTGAAGGGCCGCGGCGCGAACGGCTCGAACGGAGAAAAAATCGGGCTCGGGACCACCCGCCGCCCTGTCATCGGTCTTGCCCTGGGCGGCGGCGCGGCGCGCGGCTTTGCCCATATCGGAATCCTGAGAACCCTGGCAGCCAACGGCATCGTGCCCGACGTCGTGGTCGGCACCTCGATCGGCGCCGTGGTCGGCGGCCTCCATGCGGCCGGCCGGCTCGATACGCTCGAAGAGTGGGGCCGCAGCCTGCAAGGGATGCGCAACATCCTCGGCTATCTCGACATCCGCCTCAACGGCTCCGGCCTGATCGGCGGCGAGAAGCTCGCCACCCGGCTCGAAGAGGCGGTCGGCCAGGCCCTGATCGAGGACCTGCCGATCAAGTTCGCCAGCGTCGCGACCGAGGTCCGTACCGGCCACGAGATCTGGCTGACGCGCGGCCGCGTGGTCGATGCGATGCGCGCCTCCTACGCCCTGCCCGGCATCTTCGCGCCGGTGCTGATCGGCGACCGCTGGCTGGTCGACGGCGCGCTGGTCAATCCGGTGCCGGTCTCGGCCGCCCGCGCGCTCGGCGCCGAAATCGTCATCGCCGCAAATCTTTCCAGCGACATCTTCACCTATTCCACCACGATCCATTCGCACGGCGCGGTGCCTGAACCGGTCGCTCCCGTGGCCGAAGAGACGACGTCGAAGCGACGCTTTCCGAGATTTTTCTCGCCCGAGAAGACGGTGAAGCGCGAGTTCTTCGGCGGGGGCGGCGGCCGGCCCGGCCTCTCCTCGGTGATGGTCGACGCCTTCAACATCATGCAGGACCGCATCACCCGCGCGCGCCTTGCCGGCGATCCGCCTGATCTGTTGATCACGCCGCGGGTCGGCCATTTCGGCTGGTTCGACTTCCACCGCTCCGAAGACCTGATCGCGCACGGCACGCGCGCCGCCGAGCGCGCGCTGGCGTCGATCCAGGAGGCGATCGAGGTGCTCGCGCCGGCGCCCGCCGGCAGCGCGCCCAAGGCGGACGAGTGAGAGGCGGACGAATAAAGTCCGATCAGGCCGTCTTGATGTAGTCGCGCAGGGCTTCCTGCTCGCTCTCGTATTCCTGAACGCGGCGCTTGACGATGTCGCCGATCGAAATCAGGCCGACCACCTTGCCGTTGTCGAGCACGGGCAGATGGCGGAACTTGCCCGTCGTCATCATCTCCATGAGCTCGGCGACCGTGTCGGTCTCCTTGCAGGTGACGACCTTGCGGGTCATGACCTGAGAGACCGGCTCCTCCAGCGCGCCGGCGCCGCGCTCGCCGATCACGCGCACGATGTCACGCTCGGACAGGATGCCTTCGAGCCGGCTCTGGTTCATCACCAGCACCGCACCGATCTTCCTCTCACCGAGCAGCTTGACCGCAGCAGCCAACTTGGCGTCGGGCTCGACGCTCATGATCTGGTGGCCCTTGGCATTGAGAATGGAACGTACCGTCATTGTCGCCTCCCTGAATCGGATCCGTCCGCCTTTTGGCGGTCCGGACTAGTTCTTCGAGTCTTCAACTAACAGTTACAGCGCCGGTTTCACGCGCGTGCGCTTTGCGAAGCATCGCCGCTAACGACATGCCGCTTCGGAACATTCTTCTCGGGAATGATGGATGAATTCGGGCCGCGCCGCAAGCGCCGCTTCAAATACGGTCTGAAACGTCCTGTGATGACGCATCCGCAGCATCGCTTCGCACGCGCGGCACCGGATCGAACAGCGTGAACAGCAGGAGCCCTGCGACGAAGCCGCCGATATGGGCCTGCCAGGCGACGCTGGTGGTTTCGGAATCCACGCCGATCGCGCCGACGCCGAAGATGATGTTGACGCCGAACCAGACCGCGAGGAAGCCGAGCACCCGTCCGTCACGCAGCGCGCGCGACAGCGGCAGCGCCGGAACCCTTGCGGCGGTATCGGCGTCCGAGCGGGTGAACGACAGGAAGCTGCCGCGGGCGAATGCAAAGCGGATCGCGGCGGCCATCGCACCCGACACCGAGGCCGAGGCGCCGATCATCGGCGCCACCGCATGTTCGTGGGTGACGAGATGGGCGAGCGCGCCGGCCGCCGCCGTCACCGCCATGAACACGAAGAACCTGATTGCGCCGAAGCGCCGCGCCAGCGCGCTGCCGAACGGCAGCAGCCACAGAACGTTAAAGCCGATATGGGTCAGATTGGCGTGCAGCAGCGAATAGGTGACGAAGGTCCAGACTTTTGCGCCGGCCCCGCCCGGGAACTGCAAATCGAGCAGCGAGGAATCGTAGCGCTTCGGGATGAAGCCGAAGACGTCGATGGTCCAGTTCTCGAGCTCCGGCGGCAGCAGCACCCGCAGATGGATCACCGCCAGCAGGAGAATATAGGCGGTCAGCGCCGCCGGCAGCGTCAGGATCGGCTCGCGCGGAGCCTCCTCGGTGGCCGGCAGGTCCGGCTTCGGACCTTGCGGCGACAAATCTTGCGGCGGGGAATCCAAGGCAGCTTCGCTTTCAGGCGCGGTCGGAGCGACAGGCTTGGAGATAGTCGGCTTTGCCGGCCTTGCGCAAGTGCACAAAAGGAAAAGGCAGCGGTAAACACTCGGTCATTCCGACCGTGGCGACATGGGCCCCGGCTCTGCAGCGCACCGCTGAAGAAGCGCTGCGCTGCAGAGCCGGGGCACGCGAGAGTGCGCCTCACAAAAGGAAAAGGCAGGGCCCTGGGAAGCCCTGCCTGTCCGTGTCGGCCTTCCGGTACCGAGAGAGACAAGGTGTATCCCCACCCCTCCCCGCGGCCCGTGACCAAACTGTTTGACGCCTCCAAACCCGTTGCTTTCTATAGCTCTATAGAGCGACTTAGAGCGACGCATCACCTCATACAACACATTGATTTTCCTTTCTTTTTCGTCCGAAAGGCGCGAAAAGAACGCCTAGGTTGCCTCCTCGGCAGCCGCGCGAAAACGCGGCCCCGGCGCGGCCCCGGATAAGGATTATCAGAAATGAGCAGAAAGAAGGTTCTCACCGACAAAGGCATAATCGGCCTCCAGCCCGCGCCCGAAGGTCAGCGCTATATCGCGGCCGATACAATCGTGCCGGGCTTGGGCGTGCGCGTTACTAATAAGGGTCACAAGACCTTCGTCCTCGGCGCGCGCTATCCGGGCTCGAAACATTTTAAGCGTCGCGAGATCGGAGAAGTCGGCACAATCACGCTCTCGGCCGCGCGCGAAAAGGCGCGCGGCTGGTTAGAGCTAATTAAGGCCGGACGCGATCCCCGCGAGGAGGAGCAAAAAAAGAAAGAGGCCGCGGCAGAAGCTAGCAGCCATACATTCAAGGTGGTCGCGGAGGCCTATATCAAGCTCAAGCTGCGCGAAAAGCGGACCGGCGAAGTGGTTGCCAGGAACATTCGTAATCAGTTAATTCCGGCTTGGGGCGCGCGACCGATCGGCGAGATCACGCGACGAGATGTCGTTGTCCTTCTGGAGAAGGTTGCTGATCGCGGCCGCACCGGAGCGTTCGCCCGCAATATGTTCGAGCACACCCGCGCAATCTTCAATTGGGCCATCAATCGCACGATTTACGGGCTGGAGCACTCGCCCTGCGACCGGCTGAAGCCGACGGACCTGATCGGTGCTAAGCGGGTTAGGAAACGCGTCTTAACCGACGACGAATTGCGCGCCGTCTGGCGAGCAGCCGCGCGCACTCCCTATCCTTACGGCCCGCTGATACAACTCCTGCTATTGACTGGCACCCGCCTACGCGAGGCCGCCAACGCGGCGCGCTCGGAATTCGAACTCGGCAACACCCTCGCGTGGACGATCCCGGCCGAACGGTTCAAGTCGGACGCCGAACACGTCCTACCGATGACGCCCACGATGGTAGACTTTTACAACTCTCTACCACGCCACAAGCGCGGCAATTTCGTGTTCTCGTTCGATGGCACTCACCCGATCGACAATTTCCATCGTGCAAAAAAGAAGTTCGACACCCGAGTATTGCGGACATGGCGCGCCTTGGGCCGCGTCAACGGGACTGATCGGAGGAACGCCGACATGGCTCCGTGGACCCACCACGATTTGCGGCGAACGGTCCGCACGCGGTTGGGCGCATTGAAAGTCCCGCGGGTCGTTTCCGAACTCGTTATCGGACACGGCAAGCGCGGGCTGGATCGCGTTTATGATCAACACGAGTATGCTGCCGAAATCCGCGAGGCGTTGGAGACGTGGCAGAGCTTCCTCTTGGGCATCGTCGATCCGCCGCCGACAGCGCCCAACAACGTACCCGATAACGTCGTGCCGCTGAGGAGGCAGGCATGAGGCAGAAGTCCAAGATCGACCTCATAGTCGAGGTTGTCCGACCGCCCGAGCGGGAAGCGGAATGCCGCAAGCACGTAGCCCTTCTTCTCTCCCACCTGCGCGACGTAACAGTTGATCCCGCCCCAAAACGGACGCGGGATCATCTTCGACAAGTTATTGTCGGCCTGAAGAATGCGAAGAAGGAAATTGCGGCTCTCCCGCCTCACTTTCGATCAGACCTCCCCACGACCGAACTTGATCGGTTGATTAAGGTCGCCGACGCTCGCGCCAAGAAAATCGTGGTAACGCGGAGCGGCGGCAGCAACAAAGTGGAAGCTGCGCGCAAACTCGCCGCCGCTGCGCACGCGTTTGACCTCCTGAATGATTGGGGCCGCCGCGTCCCGACACTATCGAGGGATGGTGAATATTACGCACTCGCGGCTCAGCTCTATCGCTTGGCGACCGATCGCAACGTCGATCTAGAAGGGCCATGTAAGACGTTCCTCAAATTGCTCGAAAAGGACGACTTTCCGAACGCCAGCAAGCGCAAGCGGATGATCGAGGATGGCCGAAAGGCCGGGGAGGCATTCGAAACAATTCTCGCGCGATGGGCCTAGCGTCGGGGGATGAACAGCAAAAACTTCGTCACTGTTAAAACCTATCTTTCGAAGGCGACTTAGCGAAACCTCCCGTTCGGCTCTGCTGAACAGGAGGACATCGATGAAGTTTGGAAAGCCGAAGATCGAGGAGGCGGCCCCTGCCCCCTCGCCTGATCGATTGATCGGGCCGAAGGACCTT
>Ga0063456_1001869_pt1 | contig 10562 bp, 8 predicted proteins | sample AraplaMF_Cvi_mMF_FD_56228 | JGI IMG/M metagenome (GOLD analysis project Ga0063456, IMG submission 56228) | Arabidopsis root microbial communities from the University of North Carolina, USA - plate scrape MF_Cvi_mMF version 2 (version 2) | ecosystem: Host-associated > Plants > Roots > Endosphere ... | reverse complement strand
GTGTCGAGCTTCTTGGTGGCGCGGTTGAGGTAGTGATTGACCGTGTGCTCGGACAGCGTGAGGATTTCGGCGATTTCGGCGCTGGTCTTGCCGGCCGCCGTCCAGTTGAGGCAATCGATCTCGCGGTCNGTCAGCGTGTCGGTGATGCGCGTATCGAGGTTGCGGATCTCGGCGAGCCTGTCGAAGACATGGATGGCGATATAGCAGAGTTCGCGCATCTCGGCCGGGCTGAAGGGTTCGCGGTCGCCGGCGAAAGAGACGGCGCCGCGCAGNCCGGAGGGCTCATGCGTCGGAAAATAGGCGCCGCGCATCATCTTGAAACGCTCGAACAGGGAGACGACGAGGATGGACTTGCCGTCGTCCCGCGACCAGTTCTGGCGCGACATGTCGTAGAAGAAGGGTCGCGCCGATGTTCTCAAGCGCCTCAGAACCGGGCTGTTCACCATCAGGCCTTCCTGGTCGTAAAGCGCCAGAAGCTCGGCCGGCCAACTGGTGATGACCGTGCTGCCCTGAAGATCGAAGGAAGTGACGGGCGGCAGGTTGAGAACCATGAAGGCCCGGCTGCGATAGGCTTCGGTCACACGCTTCATGAAACGGAAAATATCGAACTGGGTCTTCAGTCCGGCTATTTCCTGAACATGATCGTCTTCTTCCGGGGATGCTTGCGACAAGGGTGCCATCACATTTCTTCATCTTCGGCACAGCGGCCGGCAAACCGTTTGCGAAACCTGCCCGCCATGGGTGTTTCGATTGCATAGGGAATGATGATCGCTTGGGATCACATGGGATCGGCTTTGGCGTTTAGCGTTCGGCCGTTGAATGGTTGTAGATTTCGCTGACCGTTCTAGTTGTGGTGATTCGCCAGCAAATCTCAATATCGCGCTCACCATAAGCATGCTCTGCTATCGCGTCCAGCGGCGGGCGGACTGCGATTTTTTCCGTCAGCGGCGCGGCCCCAGACGGACGCGCATGCCTTCCATGATCCTCCCAGCTGCCAGCTGAACCGGAACGGCCCATTGGCGCAGAAGTTCCATCGACAGGCGATAGGCCGGGCCGGTGATCGAAACGCCCCCAATAAAAGTCCGATCCTCCGACCAGACGGGTGCGGCAACGCAACGGATGCCGGCCTCGTGCTCCTCACGGTCGAAGGCAAAGCCCTGATCGGCAATTTCGCGGATTTCTTCCAGCAGCGTTTCGGCCGAGACATGGGTCGAGGCGGTAAAGCTGGTGAAGCTCAGGCCGGCGATGAGATCGCCGAGGCTCTCGGCCGGCAGCAGCGACAGGGCCGCCTTGCCGACGCCGGTGCAGTAACAGGGCGAGGCATTGCCGATCTGCGAATACATGCGCACCGGCTGCCTGCCTTCGACCTTGTCGAGATAGATGATCGACTGGCCTCTCAGAACACCGAGATGCACCGTCTCGCCGGTCGCCTGCTGCAGATCGGCGAGGTGCGGCTCGGCAATCAGGCGAAATTCGTTGCGCGCCCAGCTGCGCGCGGCGAAATCGAGCAGGCGCAGGCCCGGCGCATAACGGCCGTCGCCATCGAGTTCGAGCAGGCCTTCCTCCACCAGGTGACTCAGCTGGCGATGCAGCGTGCCACGCGGCTGGCCGGCAAGAGCCAGGATATCGGTGAAACGCAGCGGCGCATCGGCATGGGTGACGAGATCGAGCAGAACCATCAGTTTGCCGAGCGTGCCGGTTTCGCGTGACTGTGCTGGCCGGTCGCCGTTTGAATTCATCGCCTCGTCCACCCCTTGACAGAAAGGCCAGTGTAATTCGATAATTCCATATAGTCAAATTAAGTTCCAGATAATGGAACAATGATAAAATTGGGAGGCGCCGCTGACGATGACAGTGACCATGATGCCAACAGCACAATTTCCCGAGTTCAAGGACCGAGCCGTGCTCGTGACCGGCGGCGGATCGGGCATCGGCGCTGCGATCGTCGAAGGTTTCGCGCGCCAGGGCGCCAAGGTGTCGTTCATCGATATCGCCGAGACCGCAGGCCGCGAGCTCGCCGAAAGGCTGTCGCGCGAGACGGCGCATCCGGTTTCCTTTCACCATGCCGACCTGCGCGACATCGAGGCGATCCGGCGCACGGTCGATACCGTCGTTGCGCNGTCNGGACCGATCCGCGTGCTGGTCAACAATGCCGCCTGGGACGACCGCCATGAATTCGACGCGGTGACCGANGNCTATTGGGACAACAACCAGGCNGTGAACCTCAGGCATGTGTTCTTTACCTCGCAGGCAGTCGTGCCGTCGATGCGGACGGCCGGCGGCGGGGCGATCATCAATATGTCGTCNATCGCCTTCAAGCTGAACATGGGCGGCTTTCCCGCCTATGCGGCGGCNAAGGCTGCNGTCGTCGGGCTGACGAAGAGCATGGCGGGCAGGCTNGGGCCGGAGAATATCCGCGTCAACTGNNTCCTGCCCGGCATGGTCGTCACCGAGCGGCAGATGCAGCTCTGGCTNACCGAGGAGAGCATTGCGAGTTCGGTCGAGGACCAGTGCCTGAAAGTCGCACTCAAGCCCGATGCGATCGTCGGCCCCTGCCTGTTTCTTGCATCCGACTGCGCGGCGGCGATGACCGCCCAGTCCCTGATTGTCGATGGAGGCGTTCTGTAATGGCAAATCCCGCTTATGTCGCGGTGGACTGGGGCACCAGCAGCTTCCGGCTCTGGCTGATCGACCGGGACGGGACCGTGCTTGCCGAACGCCGCAGCGGCGAAGGGATGACGAGCGCCGCAAAGACCGGCTTTTCCACAGTGCTTGCCAGCCATCTCGCTGCCATCGAAGCGCCGGAAAACCTGCCGGTGATCGTCTGCGGCATGGCCGGCGCCAGGCAAGGCTGGGTCGAGGCCGGTTATATCGACGTGCCGGCGCCGCTCGCCGCGATCCTCACCGGGGCGGTCTCCGTGCCCGGCGAAAGCCGCGACATCCGCATCCTGCCGGGCCTTGCCCAGCGGGATATCGCCACACCCGACGTCATGCGCGGCGAGGAAACCCAGCTGCTCGGCGCGCTCGGCCGCGCAAGCTCCGGAGCGCAGGCGGTCTGCATGCCCGGCACGCATTCGAAATGGGTGCATGTGACGGACGGCAAAGTTACCGGCTTTTCGACCTTCATGACCGGCGAGCTTTTCGACGTCATCAGCAAACACACGATCCTGTCGCATGCGGTTGCGGGGGCGGAAGAGCAGCCGGCGGATGCGGCGGCCTTCGAGGCGGCGGTCTCGGCGGCTTTCGCGCGCCCGGCCCTTGCCTCCAACCTGCTGTTCACGGCCCGCTCGGGCCAGCTCCTGCACGGCATTTCAGCCGCTGCCGCGCAAGCCCGGCTTTCCGGCACGCTGATCGGCCTCGAAATCGCCGGGGCACTGCAGGATGCGGCCAACTCAGACATCACCCTCGTTGCCTCCGGGCGCCTGCAGGCGCTCTATGAACAGGCTTTCAAAACCCTCTCCCTTGCCTTCACCGCCATCGACGCCGACGCCGCCGTGCGCCGCGGGCTTTCGGCTGCCGCCGAAGCCATCTGGCCGAATTGAGAAAGCTGACACAATGACCCGTATCCCCTTCCCCGACATGAAGCGTCCGCTGATCGCCATCCTTCGCGGCATCAGGCCTGAAGAGACCGAAAGCGTCGTCGGCGCCTTGATCGAAAACGGCCTGACGGCGATCGAGATCCCGCTCAACTCGCCCGAACCGTTCAAATCCATCGAGATCGCCGCGAAGATGGCGCCGGCANACGTGCTGATCGGCGCCGGCACTGTGCTGACGGTCGAGGCGGTCGACAGCCTGCATGCTGCCGGCGGCAAGCTGCTNGTCACGCCGAATGTCGAGCCTGAGGTAATCATCCGGGCGCGCGGATACGGCATGGTGACGATGCCGGGTGTCTTTACCCCGACCGAGGCGCTGGCGGCAGCACGCGCCGGCGCCACCGGTCTCAAATTCTTTCCGGCAAGCGTGCTTGGTCCTTCCGGCATCACGGCGATCCGGGCCATCCTGCCGCCGGAACTCACGATTGCCGCCGTCGGCGGCGTATCGGACAAGAACTTCGGCGATTATACCAAGGCCGGCATCTTCGCCTTCGGCCTCGGCACCAGCATCTACAAACCCGGAATGACCGCGTCAGAGGTTGCCGAGCGCGCCAAGGCGACCATTTACGCCTATGATGCAGCCATTGGGAGCGTGAGCGTATGACCGATATTTATGAGTTCGAGGGCAAAACCCTTTGCAACACCAATTCCGTCCTCGGCGAAGGCCCGACCTATGATCCGGACGGCAATACCGTCTGGTGGTTCAACATCCTGGGCAAGGAACTGCACGAGCTCAATCTTTCGACAGGCGCGAAAAAGGTGCATCCGCTGCCTGTGATGGCGAGCGTACTTGCCCGCATCGACGCCGGACGGCAGCTGATCGCGACGGAGGAAGGGCTTTTCGTGCGCGACGTGGCNAGCGGCAACCTCACCTTCTACGCCGCGCTCGAAAACGACAGGCCGGAAAACCGTTCGAACGACGGCCGCACNCATCCTTNCGGTGCACTCTGGATCGGCACNATGAGCAAGCGGGCGGAAAACCAGGCCGGCGCCATCTATCATGTCGCNAGNGGCAAGGTGACGAAGATCTTCAACGGCATCAGCATCCCGAATTCGATCTGCTTCTCGCCGGACGGCACGGTCGGCTATTATACGGATTCCCGCATCAACCGGCTGATGCGGGTCATGGTCGATCCGCAGACCGGCCTGCCCTCGGGCGANCCGATCGTGCTCGTCGACAGCATGAACGAGCCCGGCGACATCGACGGCTCGGTGGTCGATGCCGATGGTTATATCTGGAANGCACGCTGGGGTGCGGGCGTCGTCGANCGCTACAANCCCGATGGCCTGCGCATCTCNCGCTACAAGGTTCCTGCCGTCCAGCCCTCCTGCCCCGCCTTCATCGGCGTCAATGCCGACCGGCTGGCGGTCACCACCGCCTGGGAAGGGCTGGATGAAAANGCCCGTTCGGCCCAGCCGAGCGCCGGCGCGCTTCTGGAACTCGGCATCGAGGTCAAAGGCNCGTTCGATCCNGTCTATGTGATCTGAATCCGGCTTTGCCANCGACCTCCAGAGGCGCTCCCGACCGGGGCGCCTTTTCTCGTTTTTGCAGCAGTTCTTCGATAAATGTTCCGTGAGAATCGAGAAATTTTCCGTGTTTTCAACCGGAACCAATCGGCCCACCAGTCATTTTCCCTTCGAACCGGCGCGGCAATCACACAGATATTGCCGGGTCAGCGATCACTCTAGGGAACTGAAGGTAGGTTCGAAATGACACGCAAACTCTTGACGACCGTTGCCGCTGGCGCGCTGTTTGCCACGGCTTTCGCACCGGCGGCATTCTCACAGACGGCCCCGCAGCCGGCGGATTCCGCCGCTCCGACCCAAGCGGCGCCTGCCGATCCGGCAGCCCCGAAGCCGCCGATCACTCCTGACGTCACCAAGCCCGCAGGCGATGCCGCACAGGCTCCCGCCCCGGCCGCGACGACAGACACGGCTNAGGCCGGCTATATCACCGAACAGGCTCCGGATCAGATCAGCGCCAATACTTATATCGGCCAGTCGGTCTATAACGGCAACAATGAAAGTATCGGCAGCGTCAACGACCTGATCATGAAGAAGGATGGCGGCTTGGTTGCCGCGATCGTNGGCGTCGGCGGCTTCCTCGGTATCGGCGAAAAGAACGTCGCCGTGCCGATGGACAAGATCACCGTNGCCCAGAANACCCAGGACGGCAGCGTNAAGCTGACGACAAGCGAAACGGCTGAATCGCTGAAGGCCGCACCTGAGTTCAAGACGCTGGCCATGCAGTCGGCTGAAAAGGCACCGGCCACCGGTACCGCCCTGCCGACCGACGCCACGTCNACAGGCTCGACCACGGCCAAGTAGACCGGGGTCAAGTAAACCACGCGCGGTAGTATAGCGTAGGCGATGGCGCTCCTAGGGGCGCCATCGCTTTATGCGCTGACCCGCTCCACCATGGTCGGATCGTAATAGTTCTCGTGCAGGAAGCGCAGCGTGGCGATACCGTCGGCCGGACGGCCGAAGTGATAGCCCTGGCCCATGCCGCAGCCGAGCGTGCGCAGCTTCACCGCCTCGGCATAATCCTCGATCCCTTCCGCCACGACCTCCAGCTCCAGACCCTCGCACATGGTCAGGATCGCCTTGATGATATGTTCGGAGGCGCGGTCGGAATTGATGCGTGAGACGAAGGCCCGGTCGATCTTGATCTTGTCGAAGATGAAGTCGCGCAGGCGCCCGAGGCTCGACTGGCCGGTGCCGAAATCGTCGAGAGAGATGCGCACGCCGGCGGCGCGCAGATCGGCGATGATGCGGTGGGCGGTATCGGCCGAGCTCATCACCGCGGTCTCGGTGATCTCCAGCTCCAGGCGATGGGGATCGAAGCCGACGCGGCCGAGGATCGACAGGATGCTGCCGCTGGTGCCCGGATCCATCAGCTGGGCCGAGGAGAGATTGAACGACAGGAAGAGGTCGCGTGGCCAGGAAAGGGCGGCTTCGGCGGCTTTGCGCAGCAGTGCTTCCGACAGCGCGTCGATGAAGCCGCGCTCTTCGGCGAGCGGCACGAAGACGCCGGGCGGGACGAAGCCGAGATCGGGATCGTTCCAGCGGGCGAGCGCCTCGAAACCGACGACCTGGTTGTTGGACAGCGAGACGATCGGCTGGAAATGCACATCGATCGCATCGGAGATGATGGCGTTTCTGAGCGCCTGCTCCAGCTGCGTCGCGCGCTTCATCTCCTGGGCGATCTCGCGCGAGTAGACGGTGATCTGGCCGCGACCGCGGCGCTTGGAACGGTAGAGGGCGGTTTCGGCGCTCTTCAGCAGTTCATCGCAATCCTCTCCGGCGAAGGGATAGATGGAGAAGCCGAGGGAAGCGGAGAGACGGACGTTGCGGTCACCGAGGTCATAGGGAGCCGACAGAACCTCGCGGATCATCTGACCGAATTTCTCGGCACTCGCCCGCTCGAAAATCAGCGGCAGCACGAAAGCGAATTCGTCACCATCATGACGGGTGACCAATGCACCATCGGGAATACAGGCCTTGAGGCGGTGGGCGACCTGGCAAAGGATTTCATCGCCGGCTGCCGAGCCGAAGAGATCGTTGATCGGTTTGAAACTGTCGAGATTGGTGATGCCGATGGTGAAGGGGGCCGGGTCGCTGGCACGCTCGGAAGAGATCTGCAAGACCTTGTCGCGCATGCGATTGCGGTTACCCAATCCGGTCAGCGGATCGGTATAGGCCATCGCCTGCAGCTCGTTCTGACCGACGGTCAAGAAGGCTATGTCCGCCGATTTTATCATCCAAACCCGAGCTTTCCTCCGGAGCCATGCAAAGAATGACCGGCATGTCTTAACAATTCGATAGTAAATCATCGGCTTCTGCCGCCTGAACCGCCCCAAAATTTAGGGAATTGACGGGTCTCTCCGCCTAGCCTCGCGCCCGCACGGCCTCATCCATCAGGTACTTCTGAAATACGGTCTCCAGCATGTCGGGGCTGACGGGTTTCATGATGACGTCGTCCATGCCTGATTTGACGCATTCGGCGCGGTCGCGCTCGAAGGCTTGGGTGAGCACGCCGATGATCGGGGTGCGGGCTCCGCCGCCGGTTTCCTCCATCTGCCGGATGAGACGCGCTGCCTCGAAGCCGTTGAAGCCCGGCAGGGAAATATCCATCAGCACGATCTGCGGCCGGTGTTCGGCCCACATNCGCACGACCTCGTCGCCGGTCGCCGCGATCATATGGCTGTAGCCCAGGCCTTCGAGGATCTGCGAAAAAACGATCTGGTTGATATCATTNTCCTCGGCNACGAGAACCTGCAGGCCGACCACGTCGTCGGAGATGCTGATTTCCCAATCCGTATCCGAACCGGCAGCACTGCGGCTGTTGCGATTGAAATGGCGGGCGATCTGGAAGGTGAGCTCGTTGGCGATCTGGAAACCGTCCATGACCAGCGNCGGGATGCCGTATTGCTCGGCGAGTTCGAGGCAGCGCATGCCCATCTGATTGTCGATGATCAGGAGATCGAGCGAGATGCCGGAGGAGGTGGCGATTTCCAGGAAGCGCTCCTCTTCGTCCTCGCCGCGGACCGAGCAGGATTCGAAGCCGTATTTCGANAGGGTCCGCAGCGCNGCGGTCTCGGCGGCGAGGTCGGCCGTGACGACGAGGACCTTGCGGCCCGAGAAATTCTCCGGAACGATCGCTTCCATTGCCGCCGGTTCGCGGCGCTCGACGGCGCTCGGCACCGGCACATAGGCNCGGCGNTAGCTTTGATTGCTTGACGTGGTGATCGCCGAGGCCCGGCCGAACTCGTCGAGATCGGCGCCGTCGCGCGGCAGGTCCTGCGTGGTCGACACCAGGAAATAGCGGCCGGGCTTGCCGATACGGTGCTTGCGGCTGACGATGTCGCGCTCGATGCCGTCGCGGGAGATCTGTCGTTGGCGCGAGACCGACATTTCGCCGGTCTCCAGCACATGACGATCGCTTTCCTCAAAGCGCTTGGCGATCTCCGGTGAGAAGAGATCGCCACTCTTGCGCCCGAGCACCTCGTCGGCGGTCGTCTGATATTTTTCGCAGAAGGCGAGATTGACGGCGACATAGGTGAGATTGCGGTCCTTGACGAAGAGCGGGAACGGCAGATTGTCGAGAATGTCCTCGGTCAGCTGTACGCGCTCCAGATCCGAACGCCATTGCTCCTCGCGCTTCTTGTCCTCGGAAATGTCGGAGATGATGGTNACGCCGTAACCGCCCGGCAGCCTGCGCTTGACGAAGCGGACCCAGCTGTCGGCGCCATGGCGCTCGACGGATTCGAAGCGCTCGCGCCAATGCGAGGCGATTTTCTGCGACAGCCAGTCCTCGCGGCTNAGCGAGCCGCCCTGCTTCGCAGCATATTGCTGACGAATGCCGGTGTCATACATCGCCCCNAGNAAATCGCGAAGCCGGGTGCCCGGNTTCAGCATCTCCGGCGGTAGCGGGAAGAACTCCAGCGTCTGGCGGCTTGCAAAGATCAGATGGTCGTTTTTGTCGTAGATGATGAAAGCTGCGGAAAGGCTGTCGCACACCACATCGAANAGCGCCGTCTGCAGATCGGCCTCGACGGAGGTCCCATCGATTTCTGATGATGTGTCCGCCTTTTCGAAGCCGGCACTCATGCTATTGCGTCCCACATCTGTTCGATTTCGCAGCTTCCGGAGGTATATGAATAGAAATGCCATTTTTATGTTAAAACCGGCTTAACAATACAGCGCCGCGCGTCTTTTCCAGCCGCGCAGAGGACGCTGTAACACTTTGAACTGCTGCATGATTTCATCCTTAGATCGGTTCCGATTTGAGGATGAAATTATGCAGCGGCGCCCCCGATCTTGAGGGAGGCCCCGATCACGCCTAGGGAAAGCTTGCGCCAACCCCTTCCCTCCAGCCCGCGAATCCCCGAAAATAGCCCATGGCCATCAGACAGCTCTCCGAAACGCTCATCAACCAGATTGCCGCCGGCGAAGTCATCGAACGGCCGGCGAGCGCTGCCAAGGAACTGATCGAAAACGCGCTCGACGCGGGCGCGACCCGCATCGAGATCGCCACATCAGGCGGCGGCAAGGCGCTGCTGCGCGTCAGCGACAACGGCTCGGGCATGGACGCGGCCGATCTGGAACTGGCGGTCAGGCGCCACTGCACCTCGAAGATATCGGAGACGCTCGAGGACATCCGCACACTCGGCTTCCGCGGCGAGGCGCTGCCCTCGATCGGCTCTGTCGCCAGGCTNAGCATCGCCAGCCGCAGGCGCGACAGCGCCGGCGGCCACGAGATCGCTGTCGCCGGCGGCAAAATCGCGCATATCAGGCCGGCCGCCGCCAATCCCGGCACGATCGTCGAAGTGCGCGACCTGTTCTTCGCNACACCGGCCCGGCTCAAATTCCTGAAGACGGAGAAGGCCGAGGCCGGCGCCATCACCGAGATCGTCAAGCGCATGGCGATCGCCTTTCCCGCCGTACGCTTCGTGCTGTCGGGCTCGGACCGCACGACGCTGGAATTTCCGGCGACCGGCGACGATCACCTGGCGCGCATGGCGCAGGTGCTCGGCAAGGAATTCCGCGACAACGCCATTGCGCTCGACGCCGTGCGCGAGGAGATCTCGCTCACCGGTTTTGCCGGCGTGCCGACCTTCAATCGCGGCAATTCCGCCCATCAGTACGCCTTCGTCAATGGTCGNCCGGTGCAGGATAAGCTGATCCTCTCGGCGATCCGCGGCGCCTATGCNGAGACGATCCCTTCCGGACGCCATCCGGTGGCGGTGCTGTCGATCACGCTCGATCCCGCTCTTGTCGACGTCAACGTGCATCCGGCAAAATCCGACGTGCGGTTCCGCGACCCGGGTCTGGTGCGCGGCCTGATCGTCGGCGCCATCCGTGAGGCCTTGGCCCGCGACGGCAGTCGGGCGGCAACGACCGGGGCGAGCGACATGCTGCGCTCCTTCCGCCCCGGCTTCCAGCCGCAGGCGCAGCGGCCGCAGGCGC
>Ga0063456_1001860_pt1 | contig 10592 bp, 9 predicted proteins | sample AraplaMF_Cvi_mMF_FD_56228 | JGI IMG/M metagenome (GOLD analysis project Ga0063456, IMG submission 56228) | Arabidopsis root microbial communities from the University of North Carolina, USA - plate scrape MF_Cvi_mMF version 2 (version 2) | ecosystem: Host-associated > Plants > Roots > Endosphere ... | reverse complement strand
AGGCGCAGGCACACGAGCACACGAAACGCCGGGTCCAGCAGCGCGCCCTTGAGCGCGAGGCGGGGGGCGGTGTACCCGAACTTTCGGTGGGTGTCGGCTTTCAGGGCGTGCATATCATTTTGTCCAGGGTGGCTTGGCCGGCGCCGGCGGGCGCCGTGAACCATGCGGCCGAATCGCGCAGGCCGTCGGCATAGGGCGTCCACTGCACACCGAGCCGGTGGCTGGCGGCCTGGGTGTCCAGGTGTATGTGCTGCGACCACAGACCCAGCAAGCCGGGCGGCAGGGCATCGGGCAGCTTTATGCCGGCGCTGCCCAGCAGTTTCAGCGCCCGCTCGGCCGCCTTGAGCGGCGGGCCGCAAAGCCAGGCGTCCAGCTGGAGCCGGCGGCTGCCCAGGCGGCGCACGGGTGTGGCCTGGATCGCCAGGGCCAGGTCCACGAAATAATCGTTCCAGCGCGGGCTGTCGGGCGCCGCCAGGTTGAACACCGGTATCTTGCCCTGGGCCGCGGGCAGCCGCAGCGCCAGCAGCAGGGCTTGGCAGACGTCGTCGACATGGACCAGGTTGGCCCAGCCGTCGCCGGCGATGCCCAGGTCGCCCAGGCGCCCGGCCTGCAGCCAGCGGCCTATGCGGCCTACCCACAGCTGGCTGCCGGGGCCGTAAACGCAGCCGGGCCGCAGCATCAAGGCCTCGCCGCCGTGCCGCACAAAGTCATGCATGGCGGCCTCGGCCTCGCATTTGGCCTGGCCGTACCAGCCCAGAGTCGGATCCAGCGGCGCATCCTCGCGCACATTGCCCTCGGCGGGGCCGTAGACCGACATGGTGCTGAGGTGCACGATGCGCGGGCAGTCAACCTGCAGCGCGGCCTGCACCAGGGCGCGCGCGCCGTCGGCGATCGAGGCCGCATCGCCGGCCACGCAGTTGACCACGGCATCAAAGCCCTTCAAGGCCTGGGCCAGCTGGCGCGGGTCGCGGCTGTCGAGTTCCAGCCAGCTCGCGGTATTTTTCATGCGCCTGGATGCGCCAGTGGCCGCGGCCCAGGGGGTGGCCTGCAGCATCTCGAGCAGGCGTGCGCCTATGTGGCCGGAAGCGCCCAGTACCAGCACTTTCATGCGGCCTCCTTCATCTGCAGGGGCGCGCGCTCGGCGCGCAGCTGCCGCGACAGGAAGTCGCCCAGCCGCAGCGACAGCGCGACCAGCGTCAGCGTCGGATTGGCCTGGCTGGAGGTCGGGAACACCGCGCTGCCGGCGACAAACAGGTTGCGCACCGAATGCACGCGGCAGTCGGCGTCGACCACGCTGCTGCGCGGGTCCGTGCCCATGCGCGCCGTGCCGATGTGGTGGCCGCCGTAGGCGCCGAAGCGCATCAGGTCTTCTTCCAGGGTGTGGGGCTTGTAGTCGAAGCGGGCCTTGCCGCTGCGCGCGAACTCTTCAGCCATCACGTCCAGGCTGGCGCCCAGCGAATCGATGTCGGCGCGGCTGTAGCGCCAGTCGACCTTCAGGCGCGGCATGCCCAGCGCGTCGACGCCGCTGGCCAGCGTGACCCGGCTGTGGGCCTGGGGGATCTGTTCGCCGTGCACTTCCAGGCTGAAGCGGTTGCTGCGGTTGCGCAGGATCACCGAGGGGAATTTGCGCTCGGCCAGCGTACGCTTCACCAGCCAGTGCGACAGGAAGGCCGTGGTGTCCAGCGGGTCGGCCATGACGTTGAGCAAGTGGCGCGCGTAGACGCCGGCCGTCGGCGGCGCGCCGTCTTTGAGGCGCTTGCTGTATTCGTAGCTGATCAGCTTGCGCGACAGGAACAGGCCCGAGAGCACGCCGCTGCGGTGCGCCGGGTCGGTGATGCGAGGGAAGTGCAGGCGCGCCACCGCATTGGCCAGGCCCAGGCGCCGCTGCTCGCCGGCGGCGACCGAGAGGCGGCGCCGGCAGTAAATGCCTTCGGGCGAAATTTCATAGCCGTGGCGCACGTCGCTGGTGGGGCCGTGCACCGTCAGCGTGCCGACATTGCCGGCGATGTGGCACATGTAGTAGCGGCCGACCACGTCGTGCGCATTGCCTACGCCTTGCGGCGCCACGTCGCGCGAGGCCAGCAGCAGGCGCGCGGTCTCCAGGCCGCCCGCGGCCAGCACCGTGCTTTTCGCGGCGACGGTGAACTGTGTGCCGGCCAGCGTGCGCACCTCGAGCTCGCGCAGCGCCTGGCCGTCGGCCTGCAGCCGCAGCGCGGTGCAGTTGGCGCCCAGCAGCACCTCGAGTGTGGGCGCCAGCGCCAGCCGCCTGGCATAGCGGCTGCCGAAGTGCGTGGGGCAGGAAAAGCGCTCCAGCCCGTTGCTGAGCACGCGCTCGCTGTCGAAGCCGGCGATCAGCGGGCCGGTCCCCGGCGCCAAGGCTTGGGCCGCGTCATAGAGAAAGCGCCCGGCCTCGGCCAGGGCGTTGGCGCGCGGGTACCAGGGCAGCAGGTCTTCATACGAGATCGGCCAGCCGCTGTGCGGGATATGGGGGCGGGTTTCAAAGTCGATAGGGTCGAAAGGCATGCAGCGCCCGCCCCAGATCGCCGAGGAGCCGCCCAGCCGCCGCTGCCGGTATTTGCCGGGCGGGCTGTGCAACTGTTCGTCGGCCACCTCGCCTTCATAGAGGTCCTGCGTGGGCGCATGCGCCTGTAGCCGGCCCGACTCCAGCAGCAGCACGGCATGCCCCTGGTCGCTCAGCGAAAGCGCCAGCGCGATGCCGGCCGGGCCGCCGCCGACCACGCAGACGTCGGCCTCCAGCCGGCTGCCGTTGGGAATGCTGTCGGCGTTCCGGATCATGCCTTGCCGTCCTGTGACACCGCGGCGGCGCGCAGAGGCCGCCCGGCCACGCCGAAATCGCGCTGGTGGATATGCGCCACGCTGCTGAAAAAGTGCGCGATGGAAAATTGCTGCTCATAGAGCGCCCGGCCGTTTCGCTCCAGCGCGGCGCGCAGCCCGTCATCCTGCAGCACGCGCTGCAGGCCGGCCGCGATGCCGGCCACATCGCCGGGCTGCACAAAGCAGGCATTGACGCCGTCGCTGAGCACAGACGGTATTTCACCGACGGGGCTGCACACGACCGCGACACCGTTGGCCAGCGCTTCCAGGATGACCAGCGGCAGGCCTTCGTCGTAAGAGGGCAGGACCAGCACGTCGGTGCGTGCCATCAGCCGTGCCGCCTGCTGCTGGTCCGACCATCCGGCAAAACGCACAAAACCGTTGATGCCCAGCTCCCTGGATTTGGTTTCGTAGCCGTGCACGTCGCCGCCGCCGGCCAGGGTCACTTCGAGGCGGGCCGTGTCAAAGCCGGGCAGGGCCAGCGCCTGCAGCAGGTCGGACACGCCCTTGCGCTCCGACAGGTTGCCCAGGAAGAGCACGCGCTGCGTGGCGCTATCGCCGGCGGCGCGGCGCGCATGGGTGGGCTCGGGCACACCGTTGATGACGATGTCCACGCGGTCCGGCGCCACGCCCAGTTCTTCGGTGACAAAGCGCCGCGCGGCCGAGCCCAGCACCACAACGCTGGCCGGCAGCGAGAACACCCAGCGCGTCAACGCCCGCAGCGGGCGCGGCAGCGAATGGTAGAAATGGTGCAACTGCGCCGCGTGCAGGTGCAGCACCACCGGCACACCCAGGGCGCGGCAGGCGGCGATGATGGCGCCCTTGCGGAACAGGCTTAAACGCTCGGCCATGTTCACGTGCACGCCGGCCAGCCGGCCGCTGAAGCGGCCGCGCACGATGCGCGCCAGCGCGGTGGCCAGCACCCAGAAGGAGTACAAGGCGTTGGCGCCGCCGCGTGTGTCCAGCGGCCGCAGCTCGGCCGCGTCGGCCGAGGCGATGGCGGCCGAGGAGGCCTGGGCCTGTATCAGGTAGTCGGCTACCTTGAACATGCCGCCGCCCAGCGGTGTCCAGGGACAGGCGATGTAGATGTAGCGGCCTTCGCGTTCGCGTATGGCGCTGCGCGGCAGCGATTCACTTCGCATGGGGAGGTTACTTTCCGGGAGTTTGGTAAGAGAGCTTGGGCGCGCCGAACAGGGCGCGCTTGAAGAAGGCGGTCATGGGCCGTTCCAGCCAGACGTAGGAGAGGCAGCCCGCCACCACCACGGCCAGGCCCACGGCCAGCGCGACGGCCAGGCTGTCCTGCACGCCCAGGCGCTTGAGCGCCTGCACGCCGGCCGGCACCACAAAGGTGTGCGACAGGTAAATCGAATACGAGGCATCACCCAGGAAGGACAGGCGCGAAGCCAGCGGCGCGCGCAGCGTCCAGGGTTCCAGCCAGACGGCGCCGAGCACGATGAGCGCGGCGCCGCAGCCCCAGGTGGCGAAGCGGTCGGCCGAGTGGCCCCAGTCGGGCGCGAACATATACAGCGCACCCGCCGCGATCGCGGCCAGGCCCGCCAGCGGCCCCGGGCGCCGGAAATGCAGATAGGCATGGGCGATGCAGACGCCGAGGATGAACTCGAACACCAGGGTCTGCGCGTAAAAATTCAGCGCCACCGAGTCCGGCAGCAGGTAGCCCGCCGCGAACACCAGCGCAAAGGCCGCCAGGCAAAAGCGTATGCGCGGCGCACCCAGGGCAATGGCCACGGCAAACACCGCATAAAACAGCATTTCAAAATTCAGAGTCCAGCCGACCGGCAGCGTGGGCTGCACCAGGCCCCAGGGGCTCATGGTGGGGATGAACAGCAGCGAGGCCGCGAGGTGGCCAGGCTCCACCGAGGAGCGCGCGGCCAGCGCCGGCATGGCCAGCAGCAGGGCCACCTTGAGCAAGGTATAAAACCAGTAGAGCGGCGCGATCCGGATGAGGCGCCGGCGCATGAAGACCCAGGCCGCGTTGATGCGCGCGGGCCCGTCCGATGGCAGCGAGGCGGTCGACATGGCCATGACGAAACCGCTGATCACAAAAAAGATGTCCACCCCGGCGGAACCGGCCTCCCAGTAGTGGCGCGGCCCGGTGCCGCTGATGTGCATGGAAATCGCCTGGGTGATGTGCATCACCACGACCAGCATGGCCGCGGCAAAGCGCAGCACCTGCACGCCGGTGAATTGCTGTGTCGTCTGCCGCCTTTGCAGGTTTCCATCGGAACTCATCAATTGGCAGCCCCCTGGATTGCATGGTGATGCGTCATTGCCGAGTCCTTGACAATCAGGCTTGCGATGGCCTCGCGAGCCGGCCGCTGCGGGCGAAGCAGGCCGCGTATAAGGCCTGCGGCATTGAAGCACCAGGAAACCACTGAATAAAGCGCCTTGGTTGCAGACCGTTTTCGCCAGGTCATCAGCAACATCGGCGCCGTGGCGATGATGCAGAAAAAGGCCAGGCGCAGGGAGGCGGAAACCGGCCAGAACACCAGGCTCGCCATGACAGCCCACCAGCCGAGCACTGCGATGTACAGGCGCAATTCCCGCAGTCCCTCCAAAGCCAGATGCAGGCGTGGCTTGCCCGCTGCCGCGCGGACAAGTTCACCCAGTCCGCAGATATACCGGGTGCGCCAGCGTCGCATCAACAGGCGATAGGGTGGTGCGTCGTGCCCGAAGTGATTGACGGCATCCACCGGCAAGCGCCAGAGGCGCCAGCCGAGGGCGCGCAGCCTTATGGCCAGGTCAAATTCTTCGTAGCTGTGAAGGTTCCGGTCGGAAAGATAGCCTGCCGCCTCGATGGCGCTGCGGCGGTAAAGCCCACCGCCGTCGAGCCTGTCCACATTGCCCGGCCGCAGGTGCGGGGAGTCCCGTTCTCCACGCGCCATGTACTCGAGGCTTTCGGTGTTCTGCTCCACCACGCGTCCGCCCACGCCTGCAACATCCTCATGTGCCTCCAGGAAGTCGAGCGCTTTCTCAAGAAAGCCCTCCTGCATCTGCATGTCGCCATCGAGGATATAAATGAAGTCGCCATGCGAATGCTGGTAGCCGAGCTGCGGACCGATGCCGCAGCAGCGCTCTTTGGGATTGGCCAGCTGGACGACGCGTATGGGATACGTGCAGGCCAGCTCCACCGTGCGGTCCGTCGAGCAGGAGTCGGCCAGGATGACTTCTCCGCCAACGGCAGAGACGGCGCGCAGCGCACTTTCGATGGTCGCCCGAATGCGTTTTTCCTCGTTCAGGGCCTTGATGACCACGGAGACCCGGCACGAATGCCAGAGGGGTGTGATTTTGCGAGGCAATTTCTGGTTCATTTTTATCCTGCTTCGGCGGGGCTGGCCGCGTGCACGGTGCGGCGCACGCGCCAGCGCTGCCAGTTCCTGACCAACGGGCCCGGCATGAAAAGCGCCATGGCGGCCGTCAGCCACCAGCGTTTGCCGCCGGCCGCGCGGCGCGCCTTCAGCAGCCAGGCCCAGCCTTCGCGGCGACTGCCGTCGGCCAGCGCCTGGCGCGCCAGCGAGAGCTGGTACTGGGCCACCAGCCACAGCGCGGACCCGCGCCGCGCGGGCGGCATGGCGCCGGCCAGCGCGCGCTGCTCCATGCGCTGCAGAAAGGGCGGCATGGCCAGCGGCGCATGGCCGCTGCTGAGGCTGCCTTCGACGGCCAGCCGGTAGGCCATCAGCGGCGCGTGGACCAGAGCGACTGGCGCCTGCTCGGCCAGGCGGAACCACAGGTCCAGGTCCTCGCCATGCGACTCGCCGGGCGGAAAGCAGGGCTGCATGCGCAGCAACCGCGCGCGCCGCACCGAGACGGCGCTGGTGCACAGCGTGGGTGAGGCCATCCAGCGCCGCGGCAGGTCGGTGATCCGCTCGATATCCGGCGCGCGCGGCATCTCGGGCCAGCGTGGCGGCCACATGTCCAGGGTGTCGGGTACCGGCAGGTAGTGGGTGGCCACCGTGTCCGCGCCGGGGCAGCGCGCCTGCACCCATGCCAGTGTTTCGAGGTAGTCCGGGTGGTGCCAGTCGTCGGCATCGAGAAAGGCCACCCATTCGCCGCGCGCCAGCGCGATGCCGTGGTTGCGCGCCGCCGAGACGCCGGCATTGGCCTGGCGCACCAGGCGCACGCGCGGGTCGGTGATAAAGCTCACGAGCTCGGCGCCGCCGTCGGTGGAGCCGTCGTCGACCACGATGACTTCAAAGTCGGTGAAGGTCTGCGCCAGCACCGACGCGAGGGTACCGCTGATATAGGGTGCCTTGTTGTAAAGCGGAATGACGATGGAAAATTTCATGGTGTCAAGAATGGAGCCGCGCGGCGGCCAGGGGGTTTTGGGGGTCTCTGGGGTTTCTGCGGTCCCGGGCAAAGGTCGGCTCGACGCGGGGCATGGCCGGCGGCGCCTTGGCCGGGCTGCGTTTGCGTTCACGGGCTTGCCGCCCGGCGGCGGCCAGCGCCATCAGCAGCAGCACGTGGGCGATGAGTTCAGGGCCGTAACCGAAAAGCAGCAGCGGCACTTCGCTGATGGCGCGCAGCGCCAGCGCCACGAACAAGGCCAGCGTGAGGCCGCCGCTGGCACGGGCATAACGTATCGACAGCACCAGCAGCACCAGCACGTACAGCAGCAGCGCTGCCGCGCCCACGCTTCCCGAGCGCGACAGCGTGTCCATGAACTGGTTGTGCGCGTGGGTTGCGTTGGGCATGCCTATGGCTTCGCGAAAGCTTGCGTCCCACAGGGTAGGCCCATAGCCGAACACCGGGTTGCGTTGCCATTCGTCGTAGGCGATGGCCCAGATCTGGTCGCGCCCCGTCATGGACGCCAGCTGCGCGCCCTGGGCGCTGTCGAAGAAGCTGCTCAGGCGCGCATCGATATCGCCGAACATCAGCAGGGCGGCCAGGCCCACGACGGCGGCCATAAAGGCCAGCAGCGCGACGATGCCGAACTCGGGCCGCACCGGGTCGCCCACGCGGCGCATGAAGCGCGGCCCCTGGCGCACGGCCAGTATGCAGGCCGAGCACAGCACAAACGAAATCCACGCCGTCTTGGACTGCGCGAGGAAGAGCACGCCCAGGCCCATGGTCCAGGCCACGCGGTTGAGCCAGGCGCGTTGAAAGGGGCGCGCGAGCAGGCACAAAAGGCCCAGCTGCGCCAGCATGCCCAGCGACACCGCGTGCGGCGCCAGGCCCGCCAGCCGCGGCACGCCGGGCAGCAGGCCCTGGGTGTAGGACGCGTCCAGCACCAGGCTGGGCTTGAAGGGCAGCAGCAGCAGGCCGGCGGCGATAAAGAGCAGCAGGGCATTGCGCGCCGCGCCAAAGGCCAGGTCGCGTTCGGTGCCCGTGGCCAGCACCGCGGCGAAGCCTATGACCAGCGGGTACACATAGTCGTGCGACAGCTGTGGGTGCGCGCCCAGCAGGGCGGGCGCGGCCACGGTGCAGAGCCAGAAGGTGAGGAAGGCCACCGGCAGCGCGGCAGGTGCCTGCGCGGACCTGTCGCGGCGTATCCAGTGCGTGATCAGGCGTTCACCGGCCAGCGTGAGCAGCAGCAGCGAGGCCAGGGGCTGCATCAGCGAGACCAGCGGGTGGCGCACCACGACGACCACTTCGTCGAACTTCATGTTGCTGCTGGAAAGGTCGCGGCCCGACAGCAGGTTGGCCAGGGCCACCATCAGCAGGATGGCGTAGAAGATGAGGTGCATGTAGCCGTGCGCCCGGCGCGAGGTCACATGGACCGCGCCCGCCATGCCCAGCGCAGCCGTGAGCGCCGCCAGGATGGCGCCGGCGACGAGGACTGAAATGACGACGGGTTGGTCCATGTGGGTGGTTTTCCTCGGTCAGGGACGCTGCTCGCCCAGTGTTACGGGCAGGGCGGAGGCCGGCGCGGCCGCGGGGCGGCGCAGGAAATTTGCAAGGCCGGGCACGAAGCGGATCACCATGTCGGAAGCGTCCGGCCCCAGCAGTTGCGGCCGCAGCAGCAGCAAGAGCCCAGGCAGCAGGCCGGCCGCCAGCGCGCCGGCCGCCAGCGACAGCAGCGCGATGTCAAACCTTGCCACCGCATGCTGCGCGCCGAGTGCGCCGCAGGCACAGAGCGCGCTCAGCAGCAGGCCGCGCAAGGCGTGCGGCAGCAGGGCCGTGGCGCGCAGGTCCAGCGCGCGAAAGGCTGCCGTGGCGACAACGGCCGCGCGCAGCACCAGCAGCCCGCCGGCCACGGCCGCGGCAACGTGGATGCCCTGGCCGGCCAGCAGGTAAAAGCCCAGCGCGCCGATGGCCAGCAGCGGCAGCTGCAGCAGGCACTCATAGTGCTTGCGCCCGGTGTTCCAGAGCACCGGCGTCGACAAACCCCAGATGACATAGGCCGGCATGCACAGGAACAGCGTGCCCAGCACCCAGGCCGCGTCGCTCCAGGCCGGCCCGTAAAGCACGCGCACGATGTCGCGCGAGACAAAAGCCAGCGCCACAAAGGCCGGCAGGCCCAGCACGACGATGGTGGCCAGCATTTGCAGGTAGGCGCGGCCCAGCCGGGGCTTGTCGTTCTGCAGGCGCGCGCCCGCCGCCAGGAAGGCCGGTTGCAGCGCGCCCAGCAGCAAGGTGTTGGGCATGGTGGCCAGGTTGTAGGCCACGTTGTACAGGCCAAGGGCTTGCGCGTTAAGCAGGCGTCCTATCAGCACGCGGTCCAGGTTGTTGAGCACCCAGTTGACGATGTTGGTGAAGAACACCGTGTGCCCGGTGCCTACGGCGGCGCGCGCATCGGCATACCAGAGCAGCGGGCGCACCGCGTGGGGCTTGAGCGCATAGCTGGCCGCCAGCTGCACGGCCACCTGGACCAGCCAGGCCGCGACCAGCGAGGCTTCGCCGCGGCCCATCAGCGCCATCGGCAGGCCTACTGCGATATAACCGGCCGCATAGCTGCCCACCTGCACCAGGCCCACCGCGCGGAAGTTGAGGTCGCGCTGCAGCAAATAGGTGGCCGGCTGGGCGGCCGCGCCCAGCAGGCAGGCCAGCGACAGCCATTCAATGACGGCCTGCGCGCGCGGCTCGCGGAAATAGGCGGCCAGCAAAGGCGCCAGCAGGTAGACGGCCAGCGTGGTGGCCAGGCCCACAATGAGCTGCCAGGTCCAGGCAAAACGCACGTCCTCGTCGCTCAGGGTTTCACGCTGCAGCAGGCTCCAGCTGAAACCGAAGCCGGACACAAAGGTGGCGAAGGTCAGCACCACCATGCCGATGGCGAAGATACCGAAGATCTCCGGGCCCAGNGTGCGCGCCAGGACGACCTGGGCCATCAGCTGCAGCGCGAAGCGNGCGACCGTGGANGCCGCACTCCATTTGACCGCCGCGACGCCGGGCCGGCCGAGTCCGCTCATGCTCAGGGCCTTCCCGCCTTGTAGCGCCGCACGGCGATCACGGCCATCAACACCAGCGTCGCCAGCAGCATGCCGTAAGAACGCCAGCCGGACTCGCCCACGCCGGCTTCATCGTCGGCCGCGAAAGCCTGCGGTGGATTCGGGCGTATATCGGGGCTGTAGACCGCGCGCACCTTGACCGTGTCGGCGCCGGCCTGCAGTTTCATGGGTGTGGTTTTGGCGGCGTCGGCCTTGCTGGCCAGCGCTTGCGGCGATGGCTGGTCGGAGGAGTCGGAGTAAGCCGATGCGGAGGCCATCCAGGCGGCCAGCACGGCAGTGGCAATAAGAGCTTTAGGCATGAATTTCTCCTCTGTCAAAGCAGGGAATGAGTGTGTTGTGCAGTGCAGCAATCGG
>Ga0063456_1001858_pt1 | contig 10599 bp, 5 predicted proteins | sample AraplaMF_Cvi_mMF_FD_56228 | JGI IMG/M metagenome (GOLD analysis project Ga0063456, IMG submission 56228) | Arabidopsis root microbial communities from the University of North Carolina, USA - plate scrape MF_Cvi_mMF version 2 (version 2) | ecosystem: Host-associated > Plants > Roots > Endosphere ... | reverse complement strand
CGCTTGGTCAGCGTGGCATTAACATCATGGAATTCTGCAAGGCGTTCAATGCCGCCACGCAGGAAATGGAAAAGGGTATGCCGATTCCGGTCGTCATCACCTATTACCAGGACAAGTCCTTCACCTTCGCGATGAAGCAGCCTCCGGTCAGCTACTGGCTGAAGAAGGAAGCGAAGATCACGTCCGGTTCCAAGACGCCCGGCAAGGGCGCCAAGGCCGGCTCCCTCACCAAGGCTCAGATCAAGACGATCGCAGAAGCCAAGATGAAGGATCTGAACGCAGCGGATATCGAAGGTGCAATGGCGATGATCGAGGGCTCTGCCCGCGCCATGGGCCTGGAAGTGGTGGGTTAAGATCATGGCTGGTAAGCGCACGCAGAAGATCAACGAAGGTGTTGATCCCACCAAGCTCTACGCTCTGAGCCTGGCCATCGGCATGGTCAAGGAACGGGCTGTCGCCAAGTTCGACGAAACCATCGAAGTCTCGATGAACCTCGGCGTCGACCCGCGCCATGCGGACCAGATGGTTCGCGGCGTCGTCAACCTGCCGAACGGCACAGGCCGTACGGTTCGCGTCGCAGTCTTCGCGCGTGGCGCCAAGGCTGATGAAGCCAAGGCTGCCGGTGCTGATATCGTCGGCGCTGAAGAGCTCGTCGAAATCGTCCAGGGCGGCAAGATCGAATTCGATCGCTGCATCGCCACCCCCGACATGATGCCGCTCGTCGGCCGTCTCGGTAAGGTTCTCGGCCCCCGCGGCATGATGCCTAACCCGAAGGTCGGCACCGTCACCATGGACGTCGCCGGAGCCGTCAAGGCTTCCAAGGGCGGCGCTGTCGAGTTCCGCGTCGAGAAGGCTGGCATCGTCCATGCCGGTATCGGCAAGGCCTCTTTCGACGCCAAGGCTCTGGAAGAAAACATCCGCGCCTTCGCTGACGCCGTCATCAAGGCAAAGCCGGCTGGCGCCAAGGGCAACTATGTCAAGCGCGTGGCGATTTCCTCGACCATGGGNCCGGGCGTCAAGATCGAAGTCGGCTCGGTCACCGCAGCTCCGACTGCATAAGTTCGCGCCCAAGGACTTGGGCGNAATGGTCGGGCTTTNAGCCCGGCGACTGAATTTCCGGCCTCGCAAGGGGCCGGAATATTCCGGAGAAATCCGGAATCCTGTCCGAGATTGCAGGTGGTTTTCCCTTAATCACTTGGCCTGCATGAGACGGGTAAGACCCGAATTGCATGAAGTTCGCTTCTCGTAACTCGGTTCGAGCCTTGGATGCCTTGTGCCTCTTTAGCCTTGATTGGCGCGGGAGCGCGGGGGGACAGGATCCTCAAGCGTCGCTTGGGATCTCACATGATCCCAGGAGGCAAAGGCAACCCGGCAGGTCCGATTTCGGTCCTGCCAACTGGAGATAGGCAGTGGAAAGAGCGGAAAAACGCGAATTCGTCACGGAACTGAACGAAGTCTTCAAGGCTTCGGGCTCAGTTGTCGTGGCCCACTATGCTGGTGCCACAGTCGCGCAGATGAACGATTTTCGTTCGAAGATGCGTGCAGCTGGCGGTACCGTCAAAGTCGCGAAGAACCGCCTGGCCAAAATTGCCCTTCAGGGTACGGAAGCGGAAGGGATTACCAATCTCTTCAAAGGTCAGACGCTGATTGCATACAGCAATGACCCGATCACCGCTCCGAAGGTCGTCATGGATTTCGCCAAGACCAATGACAAGATCATTGTTCTGGGCGGCGCCATGGGAACAACCACGCTCAACGCCGAAGCAGTCAAGTCGCTTGCGACCCTGCCTTCGCTCGATGAGCTGCGTGCGAAGCTGCTGGGCATGATCCAGACACCGGCTACCCGCATCGCTGGGGTTGTTGCAGCACCGGCAAGCCAGCTTGCTCGCGTGTTTGCGGCCTACGCCAAGAAGGACGAAGCCGCGTAAGGCGGTTTTTCGCTGTTTATAATCAACCGGTTCGAACCGAACAAAAGGAACTAGTAAAATGGCTGATCTCGCAAAGATCGTAGACGACCTCTCCTCGCTGACCGTTCTGGAAGCTGCAGAACTGTCGAANCTTCTCGAAGAAAAGTGGGGCGTTTCCGCTGCTGCTCCGGTAGCTGTTGCTGCCGCNGCCGGTGGTGCTGGCCCTGCTGTCGTTGAAGAAGAAAAGACCGAATTCGACGTCATCCTCGTCGACGCTGGTGCCAACAAGATCAACGTCATCAAGGAAGTCCGCGCCATCACCGGTCTCGGCCTCAAGGAAGCCAAGGACCTCGTCGAGGCCGCTCCGAAGGCTGTCAAGGAAGGCGTCAACAAGGCTGAAGCCGCTGACATCAAGAAGAAGCTTGAAGACGCTGGCGCCAAGGCCGACGTCAAGTAATCTTGAACTGCTTTTGGGAGGCAGCATCTACTGCCTCCCATTTGCCGTTTTTCTGAACGAATTACCCAAAAGCCGCGTCAAAACGGCTTTTGGGTAATGGGTTCTTCAAAAGGATAGTCTCGCACCGAAGGCAGCACAGCAATCCGAGCTGAGCGTTTTCGGGAGTCGGACGAGATTGAATTACTCATTGATTGACGGGATCGACTGGCCATCGGTTCCCGTCCGTTGCAGGCCCGGGTGCAAGATTTTGAAGGAGCGACGATGGCTCAGACCCTTTCGTTCAACGGTCGCAGGCGCGTACGCAAGTTTTTTGGTAAGATCCCCGAAGTCGCAGAAATGCCGAACCTCATCGAGGTTCAGAAGGCGTCCTACGACCAGTTTTTGATGGTTGAAGAGCCGAAGGGCGGTCGTCCCGACGAGGGCCTTCAGGCCGTCTTCAAGTCGGTTTTCCCGATCACCGATTTCTCCGGCGCTTCCATGCTGGAATTCGTGTCCTACGANTTCGAACCGCCGAAGTTCGACGTNGANGAATGCCGTCAGCGCGACCTGACCTATGCAGCGCCGCTGAAGGTGACGCTGCGCCTCATCGTGTTCGATATCGACGAAGATACGGGCGCGAAGTCGATCAAGGACATCAAGGANCAGTCCGTCTACATGGGCGACATGCCGCTCATGACCAATAACGGCACGTTCATCGTCAACGGCACCGAGCGCGTGATCGTCTCCCAGATGCACCGTTCGCCGGGCGTCTTNTTCGACCACGACAAGGGCAAGAGCCATTCGTCCGGCAAGCTGCTCTTTGCTGCGCGTGTCATTCCTTACCGCGGTTCCTGGCTCGATATTGAATTCGACGCCAAGGACATCGTCTACGCCCGTATCGACCGCCGCCGCAAGATTCCGGTCACGTCGCTGCTGATGGCGCTTGGCATGGACGGCGAGGAAATCCTCGACACCTTCTATACGAAGTCGCTCTACAAGCGCGACGGCGAAGGCTGGCGCATTCCCTTCAAGCCGGAAACGCTGAAGGGCGCCAAGGCGATCACCGAGATGGTCGACGCCGATACCGGCGAAGTCGTNGTGGAAGCCGGNAAGAAGCTGACCCCGCGCCTGCTGCGCCAGCTCTCCGACAAGGGCCTGAAGGCGCTGAAGGCCGGCGACGACGACCTTTACGGCAACTACCTTGCCGAAGACATCGTCAACTACTCCACAGGTGAAATCTATCTCGAGGCCGGCGACGAAATCGACGAGAAGACGCTTGGCGTCATCCTGTCGAACGGTTTCGACGAGATCCCGGTTCTCGGCATCGACCACATCAATGTCGGCGCCTATATCCGCAACACGCTGTCCGCCGACAAGAACGAGAACCGTCAGGACGCTCTGTTCGACATCTACCGCGTCATGCGTCCGGGTGAGCCGCCGACCATGGAATCGGCCGAAGCCATGTTCAACTCGCTGTTCTTCGATGCGGAGCGTTACGACCTCTCCGCCGTCGGCCGCGTCAAGATGAACATGCGCCTCGACCTGACCGTCGAAGACACCGTCCGCATCCTGCGCAAGGACGACATCCTGGCCGTGGTCAGGATGCTGGTCGAACTGCGCGACGGCAAGGGCGAGATCGACGACATCGACAACCTCGGCAACCGCCGCGTCCGTTCGGTCGGCGAACTGATGGAAAANCAGTACCGTCTCGGCCTCTTGCGCATGGAACGNGCGATCAAGGAACGCATGTCCTCGATCGAGATCGACACGGTCATGCCGCAGGATCTGATCAACGCCAAGCCGGCAGCCGCCGCCGTCCGCGAATTCTTCGGCTCCTCGCAGCTCTCGCAGTTCATGGACCAGGTCAACCCGCTCTCGGAAATCACCCACAAGCGCCGTCTTTCGGCTCTCGGTCCGGGCGGTCTGACCCGTGAGCGCGCCGGCTTCGAAGTCCGCGACGTGCATCCGACCCACTATGGCCGCATTTGCCCGATCGAAACGCCGGAAGGCCCGAACATCGGTCTCATCAACTCGCTTGCGACCTTTGCCCGCGTCAACAAGTACGGCTTCATCGAAAGCCCGTACCGCCGCATCGTCGACGGCAAGGTGACGAACGACGTGCTCTACCTCTCCGCCATGGAAGAGGCGAAGTACTACGTCGCCCAGGCCAACGCCGAAATGAATGCCGACGGTTCCTTCGTCGACGAATTCGTCGTCTGCCGTCATGCCGGCGAAGTCATGCTCGCCCCGCGCGACAGCATGAACCTGATGGACGTTTCGCCGAAGCAGGTCGTTTCGGTCGCAGCNGCGCTCATCCCGTTCCTGGAAAACGACGACGCCAACCGCGCGCTCATGGGCTCGAACATGCAGCGTCAGGCCGTGCCGCTNCTGCGTGCCGAAGCCCCGTTCGTCGGTACCGGCATGGAGCCGGTCGTCGCCCGTGACTCCGGNGCCGCCATCGGCGCCCGTCGCGGCGGCGTGGTCGACCAGGTCGACGCGACGCGTATCGTTATCCGCGCCACGGAAGACCTCGAAGCCGGCAAATCCGGCGTCGATATCTACCGTCTGCAGAAGTTCCAGCGTTCGAACCAGAACACCTGCGTCAACCAGCGNCCGCTGGTCACNGTCGGTGACGTCGTCAACCGCGGCGACATTCTCGCCGACGGTCCGTCGACCGATCTCGGCGACCTGGCGCTCGGCCGCAACGCGCTCGTCGCGTTCATGCCCTGGAACGGCTACAACTACGAAGACTCGATCCTGCTCTCCGAACGTATCGTTGCCGACGACGTGTTCACCTCCATCCACATCGAGGAATTCGAAGTGATGGCGCGCGACACCAAGCTTGGTCCCGAGGAAATCACCCGCGATATTCCGAACGTTTCGGAAGAAGCGNTGAAGAACCTCGACGAAGCCGGCATCGTCTATATCGGCGCCGAAGTTCAGCCGGGCGATATCCTCGTCGGCAAGATCACCCCGAAGGGCGAAAGCCCGATGACGCCGGAAGAAAAGCTTCTGCGCGCCATCTTCGGCGAAAAGGCCTCCGACGTGCGCGANACCTCCATGCGCATGCCGCCCGGCACCTACGGCACGATCGTCGAAGTCCGCGTCTTCAANCGNCATGGCGTCGAGAAGGACGAGCGCGCGATGGCGATCGAGCGCGAAGAGATCGAGCGTCTNGCAAAGGACCGCGACGACGAGCAGGCGATCCTCGACCGTAACGTCTACGGCCGTCTGATCGACATGCTGCGCGGCCAGGTCTCCATTGCCGGCCCGAAGGGCTTCAAGAAGGGCACCGAGCTTTCGAACGCCGTCGTCTCCGAATATCCCCGCTCGCAGTGGTGGATGTTCGCGGTCGAGGACGAGAAGGTCCAGGGCGAGCTCGAAGCACTCCGCGGCCAGTACGACGAATCNAAGTCGCGCCTCGAACAGCGCTTCATGGATAAGGTCGAGAAGGTCCAGCGCGGCGATGAAATGCCTCCTGGCGTCATGAAGATGGTCAAGGTCTTCGTCGCCGTGAAGCGCAAGATCCAGCCGGGCGACAAGATGGCCGGCCGTCACGGGAACAAGGGCGTGGTCTCGCGCATTGTGCCTGTCGAGGACATGCCGTTCCTCGAAGACGGCACGCATGTCGACGTCGTTCTGAACCCGCTCGGTGTTCCCTCGCGCATGAACGTCGGCCAGATCCTGGAAACGCATCTGGGCTGGGCTTGCGCCGGCATGGGTCGCCAGATCGGCGAACTGATCGAAGCCTACAAGGCCAATGGCAACATCGAGCCGCTGCGCAAGACCATCGGCGATGTCGTCGGTGACGGTCCGAAGGCCGAACAGGTCCACGACTTCGACGATGAGTCGGTCCTGCGTCTCGCCGACCAGTGGAAGCGTGGCGTTTCGATTGCGACGCCTGTTTTCGACGGTGCGCATGAAGGCGACGTCAACGACATGCTGCGTCTGGCAGGTCTCAAGGATACGGTCAGTCGACGCTTTATGACGGCCGTACCGGTGAGCAGTTCGACCGCCAGGTGACCGTGGGCTACATCTACATGCTGAAGCTCAACCACCTGGTCGACGACAAGATCCATGCCCGTTCGATCGGTCCTTACTCGCTCGTGACCCAGCAGCCGCTGGGCGGCAAGGCGCAGTTCGGCGGTCAGCGCTTCGGCGAAATGGAAGTCTGGGCGCTCGAAGCTTACGGCGCCGCCTACACGCTGCAGGAAATGCTGACGGTGAAGTCGGACGACGTCGCCGGCCGCACCAAGGTCTACGAAGCCATCGTCCGCGGAGACGACACGTTCGAAGCCGGTATTCCGGAAAGCTTCAACGTTCTCGTCAAGGAAATGCGCTCGCTGGGCCTCAGCGTCGAGCTCGAGAACACCAAGCTTGACGAGGCGCAGGCAGCCCAGCTGCCCGACGCGGCCGAGTAAGCACTTGATAGGGCGTGCGCTGCCAATGCGGCGCACGCCGGTCCCGCCGGGCGCCGTATCCGTGTCGGCCCGGGAGGGAAGTTTCGCCGCATCTTGCGGTTATTCTCGTTTAAGCGAGGGAGGCGGCTCCCGGGAAATTGCCGCCGACCATCGCATTTTGAGGGCGCTTTAGCCCATGAAGGAGACAGGCATGAACCAAGAGGTCATGAATCTTTTCAATCCGCAGGTGCCTGCACAGAATTTCGATTCCATTCGGATTTCGATCGCGTCTCCGGAGAAGATCCTCTCCTGGTCCTACGGTGAGATCAAGAAGCCGGAAACCATCAACTACCGTACGTTCAAGCCGGAACGCGACGGTCTGTTCTGCGCGCGCATCTTCGGGCCGATCAAGGACTACGAATGCCTGTGCGGCAAGTACAAGCGCATGAAGTACAAGGGCATCATCTGCGAAAAGTGCGGCGTCGAAGTCACGCTGTCGCGCGTTCGCCGTGAGCGCATGGGCCATATCGAGCTCGCCGCTCCCGTCGCCCACATCTGGTTCCTGAAGTCGCTGCCATCGCGCATCTCGACGCTGCTCGACATGACGCTGAAGGATGTCGAGCGCGTCCTCTACTTCGAAAACTACATCGTCACCGAGCCGGGCCTGACCGCCCTGAAGGAGCATCAGCTCCTCTCGGAAGAAGAGTACATGCTTGCCGTCGACGAATACGGCGAAGACCAGTTCACCGCGATGATCGGCGCTGAGGCGATCTACGAGATGCTGGCCTCGATGAACCTCGAAAAGATCGCTGGCGACCTGCGTTCCGAGCTTGCCGACACCACGTCGGATCTCAAGCAGAAGAAGCTGATGAAGCGCCTGAAGATCGTCGAGAACTTCATGGAGTCGGGCAACCGTCCGGAATGGATGATCATGAAGGTCGTCCCGGTCATTCCGCCGGACCTGCGTCCGCTGGTTCCGCTCGACGGCGGCCGTTTCGCGACGTCGGATCTGAACGATCTTTACCGCCGCGTCATCAACCGTAACAACGCCTGAAGCGCCTGATCGAGCTTCGCGCGCCGGGCATCATCATCCGCAACGAAAAGCGCATGCTGCAGGAATCTGTTGACGCGCTGTTCGACAACGGCCGCGCGGCCGCGTCATCACCGGCGCCAACAAGCGTCCGCTGAAGTCGCTCTCCGACATGCTGAAGGGCAAGCAGGGCCGCTTCCGCCAGAACCTGCTCGGCAAGCGCGTCGACTATTCCGGTCGTTCGGTCATCGTCACCGGCCCGGAACTGAAGCTGCACCAGTGCGGCCTGCCGAAGAAGATGGCGCTCGAGCTCTTCAAGCCGTTCATCTATGCCCGCCTCGACGCCAAGGGTTATTCCTCGACCGTCAAGCAGGCCAAGAAGCTGGTCGAAAAGGAAAAGCCGGAAGTCTGGGATATCCTCGACGAGGTCATCCGCGAGCATCCGGTTCTCCTGAACCGTGCGCCGACGCTGCACCGCCTGGGCATCCAGGCCTTCGAACCCACCCTGGTCGAAGGCAAGGCGATCCAGCTGCATCCGCTCGTCTGCACGGCCTTCAACGCCGACTTCGACGGTGACCAGATGGCCGTTCACGTGCCGCTGTCGCTCGAAGCCCAGCTCGAAGCCCGCGTGCTGATGATGTCGACCAACAACATCCTGCATCCGGCCAACGGCGCGCCGATCATCGTTCCCTCGCAGGACATGGTTCTCGGCCTCTACTACCTGTCGATCCTGAACCAGAACGAGCCGGGCGAAGGCATGGCCTTCTCCGACCTCGGTGAACTGCATCACGCCCTCGAAAGCAAGGTCGTGACGCTGCACACCAAGATCCGCGGCCGCTTCAAGTCGATCGACGAGGATGGCAAGCCCTACTCGAAGATCTATGAGACGACGCCTGGCCGTCTGCTCATCGGCGAACTGCTGCCGAAGAACGGCAAGGTGCCCTTCGACATCTGCAACCAGGAAATGACCAAGAAGAACATCTCCAAGATGATCGACACGGTCTATCGCCACTGCGGCCAGAAGGACACGGTCATTTTCTGCGACCGCATCATGCAGCTCGGCTTCTCCCATGCCTGCCGCGCCGGCATTTCGTTCGGCAAGGACGACATGGTCATTCCGGATGCCAAGGCCAAGATCGTTGCCGACACCGAAAGCCTGGTGAAGGAATACGAGCAGCAGTACAATGACGGCCTGATCACCCAGGGCGAAAAGTACAACAAGGTTGTCGACGCCTGGGGCAAGGCGACCGAAAAGGTCGCCGAAGAGATGATGGCCCGCATTAAGGCGGTCGAGTTCGACGAGAAGACCGGTCGTCAGAAGCCGATGAACTCGATCTACATGATGAGCCACTCCGGCGCCCGCGGTTCTCCGAACCAGATGCGTCAGCTGGGCGGCATGCGCGGCCTGATGGCCAAGCCGTCGGGCGAAATCATCGAGACGCCGATCATCTCGAACTTCAAGGAAGGCCTGACCGTCAACGAGTACTTCAACTCGACGCACGGCGCCCGCAAGGGTCTGGCAGACACCGCGCTCAAGACCGCCAACTCCGGTTACCTCACGCGCCGTCTCGTCGACGTCGCGCAGGATTGCATCGTCACGCACGTCGATTGCGGAACGCAGACGGGCCTCACCATGACCGCCATCGTCGATGCCGGCCAGGTCGTTGCCTCGATCGGTGCTCGCATCCTCGGCCGTACGGCGCTCGACGATATCGATCATCCGATCACAGGTGAGCGCATCGTCGATGCCGGCAAGATGATCCTCGAGCCCGATGTCGTCGAAATCGAGAAGGCCGGGATCCAGTCGATCCGGATTCGCTCGGCACTGACCTGCGAAATCCAGACGGGCGTCTGCTCGGTCTGCTACGGCCGCGACCTCGCGCGTGGTACGCCTGTCAACATGGGCGAAGCCGTCGGCGTCATCGCNGCTCAGTCGATCGGTGAACCGGGCACCCAGCTCACCATGCGTACCTTCCACCTTGGCGGTACGGCAACCGTGGTCGACCAGTCGTTCCTCGAAGCCTCGTATGAAGGTACGGTGCAGATCAAGAACCGCAACATCCTGCGCAACTCCGATGGCAACCTCGTTGCCATGGGCCGCAACATGACCGTCCAGATCCTGGACGAACGTGGTGTCGAGCGGTCGTCGCAGCGTGTGGCCTACGGTTCGAAGCTGCATGTCGACGAAGGCGACAAGGTCAAGCGCGGCCAGCGTCTGGCGGAGTGGGACCCCTACACCCGTCCGATGATGACGGAAGTAGCCGGTACCGTTCAGTTCGAAGACCTGGTCGACGGTCTCTCCGTTCTGGAAGCGACCGACGAATCCACCGGCATCACCAAGCGTCAGGTCATCGACTGGCGTTCGACCCCCCGCGGTTCGGACCTCAAGCCGGCGATCGTCATCAAGGATGCCAGCGGCAATGTCGCCAAGCTGTCGCGTGGCGGNGACGCCCGCTTCCTGCTCTCGGTCGACGCGATCCTGTCGGTCGAGCCGGGCACNAAGGTCTCCCAGGGTGACGTTCTCGCGCGTTCGCCGCTGGAAAGCGCCAAGACCAAGGACATCACCGGCGGTCTGCCGCGTGTTGCCGAACTGTTCGAAGCCCGTCGTCCGAAGGACCATGCCATCATCGCGGAGATCGATGGTACGATCCGCCTCGGCCGCGACTACAAGAACAAGCGCCGCGTCATCATCGAGCCGGCGGAAGACGGTGTCGAGCCTGTCGAATACCTGATCCCGAAGGGCAAGCCCTTCCACCTTCAGGAAGGCGACTATATCGAAAAGGGTGACTACATCCTCGACGGTAACCCGGCTCCGCACGACATCCT
>Ga0063456_1001855_pt1 | contig 10605 bp, 9 predicted proteins | sample AraplaMF_Cvi_mMF_FD_56228 | JGI IMG/M metagenome (GOLD analysis project Ga0063456, IMG submission 56228) | Arabidopsis root microbial communities from the University of North Carolina, USA - plate scrape MF_Cvi_mMF version 2 (version 2) | ecosystem: Host-associated > Plants > Roots > Endosphere ... | reverse complement strand
CTGCGCAGGCGGACACGAGGGCCGACAGGGTTACAATGGCGAATGCGTTTTTCAAAGGAAGATCCTGCAAATCGGGCTCAAGACTTGATTCTACGCCAACCAGTAGAAAACTACCCTTATGCCTGACTTATGCCTGAATTACCAGAAGTAGAGGTCACCCGCCGCGGCGTCGCCCCCCATATCGAAGGCCGTATCGTGCGCGACGTGGTGCTGCGGCGCGAAGGCTTGCGCTGGCCTTTCCCGGACGGCCTGCCGGCCCTGCTGGCGGGCCAGCGCATCGTCGCGACCGACCGCCGCGGCAAATACCTGCTGCTGCAATTCGCGCATGGCACGCTGATCATCCACCTTGGCATGAGCGGCCACCTGCGCGTGCTGCCAACCGGGATCCCGCCAGAAAAACATGATCATTTCGACATGATGGTGGAAGGTGCCGACGGCAGGCATGTGCTGCGCCTGACCGACCCGCGCCGCTTTGGCGCCGTGCTGTGGCACCCGGCGGAGGATGGCGAACTGGAAGAACACCTGCTGCTGCGCGGCCTGGGCGTGGAGCCTTTGGGCCCGGCCTTTACCGGCAAGCTGCTGTTCGAGCAGACCCGCACCCGCAGCGCGGCCATCAAGCAGGTGCTGATGGCCGGCGACATCGTGGTCGGCGTGGGCAATATCTACTGCTCTGAAAGCCTGTTCCGCGCCGGGATCAACCCGAAAACCGCCGCCAACCGCATCAGCGCGGCGCGCTACGACCGCCTGGCGCAGGCCATCCGCGACGTGCTGGCCGAGGCAATTGTGCAAGGAGGCAGCACTTTGCGCGACTTTATCGGGGTAAATGGACAATCAGGGTATTTCCAACAGACATATTTCGTCTATGATCGTGCTGGTGTGCCCTGCCGTTGTTGCGGCGCGCCTGTGCGCCAGATCAAGCAGGGCCAAAGATCAACTTTTTATTGTGTAAATTGCCAGAAATAACGAGAGCAGAATGGTAAGGGACCTCGAACAATACAGCCAGTGGCGCCAGGGCGTCATGAGCGCCGTCGCAAACTACCGGGACTGGGTCGTGCAGGCCGACCTGTCCGACGCCGCGACCGAACAACGCCTGGCGCAGACGCTGTCCAAGCTGGCCGACGACAAGCTGTCGGTGGCTTTTGTGGCGGAATTCTCGCGCGGCAAATCCGAGCTGATCAATTCGATCTTCTTCGCCGACTTCGGCCAGCGCATCCTGCCATCGGCAGCCGGCCGCACCACCATGTGCCCGACCGAACTGATGTACGACGCCGCTTATCCGGCCTGCATCCGCCTGCTGCCGATCGAAACGCGCGCCGAGAACCTGTCGACCAGCGACTACCGCGAAGATCCGCATGCGTGGACCGTGCTGCCGCTGCAGCTCGATTCGCCTGAGCATATGCAGGAAGTCTTCAAGCAGGTCAGCCTGACCCGCCACGTGCCGGTGGAAGAAGCCAAGCGCTACGGCCTGTACGACGAAAACGACCCCGACATGGGCGCCACGCTGGACAATAACGGCCTGGTGGAAATTTCGCAGTGGCGCCACGCCATCATCAATTTCCCGCACCCGCTGCTGAAGCAGGGCCTGGTGATCCTCGATACGCCGGGCTTGAACGCCATCGGTACCGAGCCGGAACTGACGCTGAACATGATCCCGCATGCCCATGCGGTACTGTTCATCCTGGCCGCCGATACCGGCGTCACCAAGAGCGATATCGAAGTCTGGCGCACCCACATCGGCAATGGCGCCGGCCGCATGGTCGTGCTGAACAAGATCGACTCGATGTGGGACCCGCTGCGCACCGAAGAAGAAATCGAAGCGGCCATCGCGCGCCAGCGCGAGCACGCGGCCCATATGCTGGGCCTCGATGCGCGCCAGGTGTTCCCGGTCTCGGCGCAAAAGGCACTGCTGGGCAAGATCACCGGCGACCATGAGCTGGTGCACAAGAGCCGCATGAAGCAGCTGGAAAGCGCGCTGTTCAACGAACTGATCCCGGCACGCAAGGACATCATCCGCCGCCGCCTGGGCGACGAACTGGCTGCGCTGAGCGGCGCCCAGTACACCGCGCTGTCGGCCAAGACGCGCGGCATCGTCGAGCAGCTGCACGAACTGAAAGGCCTGCGCGGCAAGAACCAGTCGGTGATCGCCCACATGGCACGCCGCGTCGAAGCCGAGAAAAAGGAATTCGACGAAAGCCTGTTCAAGCTGCAGGCAACGCGCGCGGTGTTCACCCGCCTGTCGACCGAGCTGTATTCCAGCCTGGGCATGGGCATCCTGCGCGACAACCTGATCAAGGCGCGTTCGGAAATGCAGAACAGCCGCTTCACCACCGGCCTGCGCGATGCGATCAAGGTTTATTTCGACAGCATCCACGCCAACCTGGATGAATCGGAGCGCAAGATCGAAGAGATCCGCAGCATGATGGAAACCATGTACAAGAAGTTCTCGGCGGAGCACGGCCTGACCCTGCCGATGCCAATGGCTTTCTCGCTGGCCAAGTACCGCGACGAAATCAACGAAGCCCATGGCATCTACGAAAAGCAGTTCGGCACGGCGGTCATGCTGACCACCTCGCGCGTGGTGCTGATGGAGCGCTTCTTCGATTCCGTGGCCTCGGCGGTCAAGCGCTGCTTCAAGGCCGCCAATGCCGATACCGATGCCTGGCTGAAGGTGATCATGGCGCCGCTGGAAGCGCAGATCCGCCAGCACAAGGAGCAATTGAAGCACCGCCAGCAGTCGATTGCGCGCATCCACGACGCAACCGATACGCTGGAGCAGAAGATCGAAGCCTTCGAAGCCAGCCAGGCCGAACTGGAGGCGCAGAAGGCCAAGCTGGCCGCACTGGCTGCCGCCATCAGCGACGCCATCTCGGCCGAGCATGTCGTGCTGGAGGCAGCGGCGTAATTGCAGTACGAAGACCCAAGCTTTGCTGCCACGCTGGTCGCGTGGCAGAAGGAACATGGCCGCCACGACCTGCCATGGCAGAACACCCGTGACGCCTACCTGGTGTGGCTGTCCGAGATCATGCTGCAGCAGACGCAGGTCTCGGCGGTGCTGGGTTATTACGCGCGCTTCCTGGAACGCTTCCCCACCCTCGCCTCGCTGGCTGCCGCGCCCGTTGAAGACGTGATGGCGCAATGGGCCGGCCTGGGCTACTACACCCGTGCGCGCAACCTGCACAAATGTGCGCAGCGCGTGGTCGCGGAGTATGGCGGCATCTTCCCCTCCGATCCCGCCCTGCTGGCTGAGTTGCCGGGCATTGGCCGCTCCACGGCGGCCGCCATTGCGGCATTTTCCGCAGGCCGCCGCGCCGCCATCATGGACGGCAATGTGAAACGCGTGTTTGCGCGCGTGTTCGGCATCGATACCTATCCCGGCGAGCGCAAGACCGAAGAAGCGATGTGGGCGCGCGCCGAAGCGCTGGCGCCTTCCGAAGGCATCGAGGCTTACACGCAAGGCTTGATGGACATGGGGGCCACGCTGTGCACGCGCAGCAGCCCTTCCTGCGAGCGCTGCCCGATGGCGGCGCGCTGCGTCGCCTTCGCCACCGGCCGCACCGCCGAACTGCCGGTGCGCAAGCCGAAGAAAGCCACGCCGGAAAAGACGGCGCATATGCTGTTGCTGGTGGACCGCGGCCAGGTGCTGCTGGAGCAGCGCCCCGCGACTGGCATCTGGGGCGGACTGCTGTCGCTGCCCGAACTGGCCGGCCACAACGCCCTTGCCGCACAAGCCGACGCACCGGCCGATGCCGATGTCGCTTTGGCCGTGCAGCCCTTCGGGGCCATGGAATCGCTGGAACGCCTGCTGCCGGTGGTACATGTCTTCACGCACTACAAGCTGCACATCAACCCGCTGCTGGTCACGCTGTCATCGCGCGCTGCGCTGGCGGGCGACGGGCGCTACGTGTGGCTCGATGCTGCCGCCCTCGCTGACGCCGCCTTGCCCGCCCCGATCAAGAAACTGCTGCTCGACCTGCTCGGCGAGCGCGCCCAGGCGCGCATGTTCTGAGCGCGCTCAGGAAATAAACAGTTTCGCAATATTCAGTGCGGTTCCAATGACACTGACGATGCTCGCCGCCATCGCACCGATCGCCCACTTGACCAGACGCGTCTCCATGCGCGCCATTTGCGTCTTCAACCACAAGTCCTCCTGACCGACCGCCATGGCATATTGTGCGCGCGGCCCTGGAGGACTTCAAGCAAGCCCAGGCTTAACGCAGGCGGCGCGCCAGCACGTTGCTCAACGGGCGGACCAGGAACAGCAGCATGAAGGCGGTATTGGCAATGCCAGGAGCCTGTCCGGCCAGCACGACGGTCAGCCCGGCCACGGCGATCAGGATGCCCTGGCGAATGCAGACGCCCACATACGTGGCCTTGTCCATCGGATGCGAGCACAGCTCCGGATGACGATAGATGCGGGTGGCTACCAGCAACGATCCGACAGCCATCAGTGTCATCACGATTGCATACACGGCTTGCGCCAGCTGCGACAGGAAACGCCCATTCACGGCCGATGCAAACGGCAGCAGGCTGGCGCCGGCCAGCATCAGGATGGTGTACCAGGTCAGGGGACCATCGAGGTGGCGCACATAACTGAAGAGGCGGTGATTGCCGACCCAGAAAAGCGCCAATACCAGGAAGCTGATCACCCAGGAGCCAAAAGTCGGCGCCAGATCGCCCAGCACGTGCAGCAATTCGGCGCTGCTGGTGGCTTGCACGTGCTCGGGCAGTTTCAGCTCGATCACGAGCAGGGTCATGGCAACGGCGAAAATCCCGTCCACCAGGGCTTCGATACGGTGTTTGCTGAGTTGGGGGCCGGCGGCGGTGGCGGTGTCGTTCATGGCTCTTCTGGCAAGTGTGCGATTGCCAGAAGATTAACCCGACGTCGGCTGCGATGCAAGGCTAGAGGTTTTCCAGCGAGTAGATGCGGCGGTGCTCGGCAATAGCATAGCGATCGGTCATGCCGGCAATATAGTCGGCGACCCGGCGCGCCTGGCCGCCCGCGTCGCCGCGCTCGGTGCGGTAATCGGGCGGCAGCAGCGAAGGATCGGCGGTGAAGGCCTGGTACAGCTCGCGCACCATGCGGCTGGCCTTCAGGCGCATGCGGTTGACCTTGTAGTGGCGGTACAGGTTCTCATGCAGGAAGCGCTTCAACTCGGTGGCATCCTTGCGCATCTGGTCGGAGAAGCGGATCAGCGGCGGCGCGGCGCGCACGTCGTCCAGGCTTTGCGGGGCGTGCGCTGCAATGCGCTGCTGCGAGGTGGCGATCAGGTCGTCGGCCAGCGCCGTAATCAGCCGGCGCAGGGTTTCATAAATGGCGCGGCGGCCGGCCAGCCCCGGATGCGCCGCCTGCACTTCGCTCCACAGGCGGCCGAAGAAATCCACTTCTTCCAGCTGCGCGATGGAGATCAGGCCGGAGCGCAAGCCATCGTCGATGTCGTGGCTGTTGTAGGCGATTTCGTCGGCGAGGTTGGTGAGCTGGGCTTCCAGCGAAGGCTGGGTCTTGTCGAGGAAGCGCTGCGCCACATCGCCCAGCAGGCGCGCGTTGTTGACGGAGCAGTGCTTCAGGATGCCTTCGCGCGTTTCGAACATCAGGTTCAGTCCATCGAAGGCGCCGTACTGTTCTTCCAGCAGGTCCACCACGCGCAGGCTTTGCAGGTTGTGTTCGAAGCCGCCGTGCTCCTTCATGCATTCGTGCAGCACGTCCTGCCCCACATGGCCGAACGGCGTGTGGCCGAGGTCGTGCGCCAGCGCGATGGCTTCCACCAGGTCTTCGTTCAGGCGCAGGTTGCGCGCCAGCGAACGGCCGATCTGCGCCACTTCCAGGCTGTGCGTCAGGCGCGTGCGGAACAGGTCCCCCTCATGATTGAGGAAGACCTGGGTCTTGTATTCGAGGCGGCGGAAGGCGGTCGAATGGATGATGCGGTCGCGGTCGCGCTGGAACTGCGAGCGCGAGGCGTGCGGCGTTTCGGGGAAGCGGCGGCCGCGCCCCTTGTCAGAATGTGCTGCGTAGGGGGCGAGGGTCTCTTCCATATTACTCCGTGCAGGCGGCCAGGGTTTGCAACAGCACGTCTTGCGGTGCCGTCGTGATGCGGGCTTTGCCCAGCGGGTCGAGCAGGATGAACTTGATCGCCCCGCCCTCGTTTTTCTTGTCCACTTCCATCAGCTCCAGCCAGCGCTCGGTGCCCAGGTTTGGCGCCACGATCGGCAGGCCGGCCGCGGCAACCAGGTCGCGGATGCGTTCCACCGTGGCCGCGTCGATGAAGCCCAGGCGCTGCGACAGGTCGGCCGCCATCACCATGCCGCAACCGACCGCCTCGCCATGCAGCCAGGCGCCATAGCCCATGCCGGCTTCGATGGCGTGGCCGAAGGTGTGGCCGAAGTTCAGGATCGCACGCAGGCCGCCTTCGCGTTCATCCTGGCGCACCACGTCGGCCTTGATTTCGCAGGATCGCGCAATGGCGTAGGCCAGCGCGCCCTTGTCGCGCGCCATCAGCAGGCCCATGTTCGCTTCGATCCATTCGAAGAACGGCACGTCGATGATGCAGCCGTACTTGATCACTTCCGCCAGGCCGGCCGACAGTTCGCGCACCGGCAGGGTTTCCAGCGTGGTGGTGTCGGCGATGACCGCCTTCGGCTGGTAGAAGGCGCCGATCATGTTCTTGCCCAGCGGGTGGTTGATGCCGGTCTTGCCGCCTACCGAGGAATCGACCTGCGACAGCAAGGTGGTCGGCACCTGCACGAAGTCGACCCCGCGCATGTAGGAGGCAGCCGCGTAGCCGGTCATGTCGCCGATCACGCCGCCGCCCAACGCCACCAGGGTGGTCTTGCGGTCGGCCTTGTTGGCCAGCAGCGCGTCGAACACCTTCATCAGCGATTCCCAGTGTTTGTGCTCTTCGCCATCCGGCAACACGACTTCGATCACTTCCTTGCCGGCAGCGGCCAGCGGGGCACGCACGCGCTCCATGTACAGCGGCGCCACGGTGTCATTGGAGACGATGGCGACCTTCTTGCCGCCGACATATTTGGCCAGCAGGCTGGCGTCGTCCAGCAGTGCAGGGCCGATGGCGATTGGGTAGCTGCGCTCAGCCAGGTCGACATTGAGCAGGATGTGGGTTTGTTCGTTCATGGCGGGTTGGGCCTTGGTCACGCAGTTGGGCGCGGCCTGGCAGGCCAGCGCATCGAGCTGGTTGATGATGTTCTGGACCATCGATTGTACGTTGGGGCGGCCGGTGTCGATGACCAGATGGGCCATGTCCATGTACAGCGGCTCGCGCTGCGCCAGCAGTTCTTCGAGTTTTTTGCGGGGATCGGCCGTCTGCAACAGGGGCCGGTTCTTGTCGTGCGCGGTGCGGGCCAGGATCGAGTTGATCGACGCACGCAGGTAGATGACGGTGCCGCGTTCCTGCAGCAGGGTGCGGCTGGCTTCATTGAGGATGGCGCCACCGCCGGTGGCCAGCACGATGCCCTGCTGGCTGGTCAGCTCGCGGATGACGTCCGCTTCGCGCCGGCGAAAGGCTGGTTCACCTTCGATTTCGAAGATCCACGGGATCGAGGCCCCGGTGCGGCTTTCGATTTCATGATCGGAATCGACAAACCGCAAGCCCAGCTTGCGGGCCAGCTGGCGACCGATCGTCGTCTTGCCAGCCCCCATCAATCCAACTAAGTAAACATTTTGCATTCACGCATGATAGCGCAAATTGTACGGCAGCAGCCTGCCACGGGGGCAGGCGCCGCACTGGTCCCGCTTATACCGTCTTGACGGTAATGGTGTTGGTGCTGACGTTGTCGACACCTTTGACGCCGGCGGAAATCTTGATATCCAGGCCAACAGGCTGGTTCACGCCGTTCACGGTCACGCCTTTCACACTCAGCTTCTCAGTAACCTTGCCCGCGCTGTCGGTGGTGGTGCCGCTGTTGCTGATGGTGCCGGCCGTGGTATGGAACTGCACGGTCGCGTTAGGCACGGCCTGGTTGTTGCCATCCTTGACGATGGCGGTAATGGTCACTTCGGTGCCATCGACACCGGAAGCGGCAATGGTGTCCGAGCTGGACGTCACCACCACGCTGGCAGCCTTCGGCGTCAGCGGATCAGGGTTCGTGACGCTGACGCCAGGGCTGCCGCCGCCGCCGCCGCAGGCCGCCAGCAGGCCGGCGCAAGCCAGCGCACCGACCAGGCCAGACAGTTTTCGGAATACTACGTTTGCCATGTTCTTTCCTTTATTCTGATGACACTATATTTCGTCTCAACGCGCGGAGAGGCGGTCAGTAACGATCTTTGGCGTAATGAAGACCAGCAGTTCGGTCTTGTCATTGGTACGCGAATTCGTTTTGAACAGGTAGCCCAGGACCGGCAAGTCGCCCAGCAGCGGTACCTTGGAGGTCGAGTTACGCTCGACCTGCTGGTAGATACCGCCCAGCACCACGGTGCCGCCATTCTCCACCATGACCTGGGTCTTGACGTGCTTGGTGTCGATGGCGAAACCGGCACGGGTTTCCTGGCCCACGGAGTCCTTGTTCACGTCAACGTCCAGCACCACATTGCCGTCAGGCGTAATTTGCGGCACCACGTCCAGCTTCAGGTTGGCCTTGCGGAACACGATCGAAGTCGCGCCGGAAGACGTCGCCACCTGGTATGGCAGCTCCACACCCTGCTCGATGGTGGCAGGCGCCTTGTCGGCGGTCACCACGCGTGGGCTGGAGATGATCTTGCCGGCACCGTCCGCTTCCAGGGCCGACAGTTCCAGGTTCAGGAAGCGGTTGGCCGCCGAGTTGAACAGGCTGACTGCCAGGCTGCCGGCCTGGGTGCCGTTGATCGACGCCGCTGGCAGGTTGATGAACTGGGTATTGTTGTAGGAGCCCAGGCCGTCGTCCACTTTCACGATGCCTTGCGCCTGGCCCATGCCGTTGATGTTGCCGCTCAGGCCGACGCGGTTGTTGCCGTTGCCGACGCTCCAGCCGGCATCGCCGCCACGGATGGCGCGCATGTCGGCAAAGCCCAGCTTGGCGCCCAGGTTGCGGGTGAAGGTGTCGGACGCTTCCACGATACGCGCTTCGATCAGCACTTGCTTGGTCGCGACGTCGGTCTTCAGGATCAGCTTGCGCACTTCTTCCAGTTTGGATGCGATATCGGTCACGAACAGCTGGTTGGTGCGCGATTCGATGATGGCGCTGCCACGCTTGGACAGGATGCGGTTCTTGGCGTCGCCGCTGCCGTCGATGCCAAATACGGTCTTGAACGCTTCAGCCTTCTGGTAGTTCAGCTGGAAGATCTCCGACTTGAGCGGCTCCAGGTCGGCGATCTGGGCTTTCTGTTCCAGTTCCAGCTTTTCCTTGGTCAGCAATTCTTCCTTCGGCGCGATCCACAGCACGTTGCCGTTCTTGCGCATGTCCAGGCCCTTGGCTTGCAATACCACGTCCAGCGCCTGGTCCCAAGGCACTTCCTTCAGGCGCAGGGTCAGGTTGCCTTGCACACTGTCGCTGGTGATGATGTTCAGGCCCGAGATGTCGGCGATTGCCTGCAGCGCAGCACGCACTTCCACGTTCTGGAAGTTGAACGACAGTTTTTCGCCGCGGTAGCCCTGGCTGCCTTGCACCAGCTTGTTCGGGTCTTCCTTGATCGGCTTGACATCGACCACCAGCTGGGTGTCGCTCTGGTACACGCTCTGCTCCCACAGGCCGTGCGCCTCAACGGTCATGCGCACGTTTTCGCCTTGCGGCACGGTGGTGATGCGGTTGACCGGCGTGCCGAAATCGGTCACGTCCAGGCGGCGGCGCAGGGTTTCCGGCACGGTGGTCTTGAGGAAGTCCACCACCACGCCGGTCGGGGTCTGGCGCACGTCGACGGCCACCTGGTTGTTCGGCAGGTCGATCACGACGCGGCCTTCGCCGTTGTTACCGCGGCGGAAGTCGATATCGCGCAGCGCTTGCTTGCCGGCAGGCGCCGGCACGGCCGGCTTGGCAGCGGCCACGGGCAGGCCGCGAGCATCGACCGCCTGCGCCACGCCGCCGGAAGCGTCGATGGTCAGGATCACGTTCTTGCCGTCCAACGCGGTGGCGTAGTTCAGCGTGCGCTTCAGGTTGAACACCAGGCGCGAGCGGTCACCCGCCTGCACCACGTTGACGCTGGCCAGGTCGCCCATGTTGAGTTCCTGGCTGGTCTTGCCGGTGGCATTGGTGGTCTGGCCGAAATCGAGTGCGATGCGGGCCGGATTGGTGATGGCAAAGCCGATCGGCAGCTTTTGCGGCGTGTCCTTCATTGCGATCTTCACGATCACATTGCTGCCTTGCTGGTTGGCCGTGATCGATTCGATCGCGTTGCCTTGCTGGGCCTGCGCAACGGCTGCGCTGCCGGCCAGTGCCAGCACAACGCTAGCCTGGCGGCACAAGCGCTTCAGGGTTCTGATGGCGATCATTTGGAGCTCTCCTTACTTTCCTGCAGTTCCAGCTTCGACATGCGCTCGACCCAGTCGCCGGCCGCATCCTGAACAATTTCACGCACCGTGATCGCGTCTTCCGTGACCGCGGTGATCAATCCATAATTCTGTCCCACGTACTGTCCCTTCTTGACCTGGTAGACGGTGCGGTCGATCTGCACCAGGCCATTCA
>Ga0063456_1001847_pt1 | contig 10628 bp, 9 predicted proteins | sample AraplaMF_Cvi_mMF_FD_56228 | JGI IMG/M metagenome (GOLD analysis project Ga0063456, IMG submission 56228) | Arabidopsis root microbial communities from the University of North Carolina, USA - plate scrape MF_Cvi_mMF version 2 (version 2) | ecosystem: Host-associated > Plants > Roots > Endosphere ... | reverse complement strand
CACGCGGTCGCGTCGAGGGGCGTTCACAGTGCGCCCGCTCCCTGAGCGGACGGGAAGGTGGATCAGCGATCCTTCAACTTGCGCACGGAACCGGAGCCGGCGTTGGACATGCTGATTTCCGGGCTGCCGACGTAGCCGACGTCGCCGGAGCCGGCGATGCGCACGTCCAGCTTGCGGGTCGGCGCCACGGTGACGTCGCCGCTGCCGGAGATGCTGACCTTGGCCTCGTCGACGACCAGGTCGCGGGTCTTGACGTCACCGCTGCCGGCCACCGTCACCGACAACGCGTTGGCCTTGCCGTTGAACAGCATGTCGCCGCTGCCGGCGACACGCAGCGTCACGTGATCGGCCTCCAGGCCCTGCACGCGCAGGTCGCCGCTGCCGGCGATGCTGGCGTCCAGGTTGGTGATCTTCATCGGCTCGACGCGGATGTCGCCCGAGCCGGAGATCGACAGGCCGCGCAGCTGGCGCACGTCCAGCGTGACCACCGGCGAGCCCTTGGCGTTCAGGCTGAAACCGCGCTTGGGCGAGATTTCCAGCGTGCGGCCCTTGCTGCCGTCCACCACCTTGGTCTCGATGTAGGTCAGCAGGTTGCGGTCGGTCTTGACCTCGACCTTGTCGCTCGAGCCCTGGCGCACGAAGACCTTGAAGTCGCCCGACAGCGCCACGGCGTCGAAGGCGCCGACGTCGCGGGTCTCGGCGGCGACGTCGCCGTTGCCCTCGATGCGTTGCGAGCTGCCGAAGCTCAGGGACCAGGCATGGGCGGTGCCGACGGCGGCCACGCTCGCCAGGCTCAGCGCGGCGATGGCGAACACCCGGCGGGTGGCACGGAAGGACGTTGTGGTCATGAGCGATCTCCTGATCTGTCGGATGATCGCATCTTCGCCGCGCCAGCCCCGCGGCGCGACCGGTCGATGACGAACTGCATCCCGCGCGGGATCAACTGCGCGACAGCCGGACGCTCCGGACGCTCCCGCGCCCAGCACGCGTCCGACGGCTCAGTGGCCGCCCTTCTCCTCGACCTTGCCCTTGGCCGAGCGCGTCGGCTCCTCCTCTTCCTCGGAGGCGGCGGCGCCGGGGCGGCTGGCCTGCGGATTGGCGACCAGCGGACGGGTGCCCTCGAGCTTGTTCTCGCGCATGTACTCGTCCATCTCCCGCCAGCCGTCGTAGACCGCCGCCTTCTGGGCCTTGGGATTGAGCGCGTAGCAGTCCTCGATGGCGCGCAGCGCGTTGCGGCACGCCCCCCCGATGGCCTTGCCCTCGGCCTGCTTGGCCGCGGCGACCTTGGCGGGATCCTCGATGCCGAGCTGATCGCAGCCGGCCAGCAGCGCGGCGGCGCCGAGCAGCGCCGCCGAAACGGTCAGGGTACGGAAAGAGGCCTTCATGCTGTCCTTTTCGGCCGCCGGGGACGAGCGCTTGAACAGGGCGCTCCGGCGGTACCGGGCCATTGTGCCGTCGACCCGCCCCCCGCCGATCCAATGAAAAACACCGCCCGGAGGCGGTGTTTAAGGCGCCGGAGCCCGGGAGCCGGGCAACTGGGCGCGTGCAAGGGTCAAGCCCCGGCCGGGGCGCGAGGGTTCAGCGGCGGGCCATCGCCATGAGCCGCTCGATGCGTTCCTCGGTCGACGGGTGGGTGCTGAACAGCCCCCGGAGACCGCCGCCCGACAGCGGGTTCATGATCATCATCTGCGCCGTCTCCGGGTGGCGTTCCGCCGTCTCCAGCGGGATGCCCTGCGCATAGCGATGGATCTTGTCCAGCGCCGAGGCCAGCGCCTGCGGATCGCCGGAGATCTCGGCGCCGCCGCGGTCGGCCTCGAACTCGCGGGCGCGGCTGATCGCCATCTGGATCAGCGAGGCCGCGATCGGCGCCAGGATCGCCACCAGCAGGCCGACGATCGGGTTGGCCGGCCGGCCTTCGCTGTCGCGCGGGCTGAAGAACATCGCGAAGTTCGCCAGCATCGAGATCGCACCGGCCATCGTCGCGCTGATCGTCGAGATCAGGATGTCGCGGTGCTTCACGTGGGCCAGTTCGTGCGCCATCACGCCGCGCAGTTCGCGCTCGGACAGCACGCGCACGATGCCGGTGGTCGCCGCGACGGCAGCGTTCTCCGGATTGCGACCGGTGGCGAAGGCGTTGGGCGCGTCTTCCTGGATCAGGTAGACCTTGGGCATCGGCAGCTGGGCGCGCTCCGCCAGCTCCTTGACCATGTTGTAGAACTGCGGCGCGCTCCGGGCATCGACTTCCTGGGCGTTGTACATCTTCAGCACCAGCTTGTCGGAGAACCAGTAGCTGAAGAAGTTCATGCCGACCGCCACCACCAGTGCGATCAGCATGCCCGTCTGGCCACCCAGCAGGGAGCCGATCGCCATGAACAGCGCGGTGATGGCGGCCATCAGGATGGCGGTCTTCATCAGGTTGAACATGCAATCACTCCTCGAAAACTGCGGCCGGAGCCGCGAACGGAAACCTACCCGGACGGTACACCGTCCTGATGTCCCACGTGACGGCGAGGTGGCCCGGTTCAAGCCGGCGCGGGGCCGGTTTGGCCGAAGATTCAGTCAGGGTTAAGCGAAGCGGGCGCCCAGGCCCCGGGGGGCCCGACCTCAGGCGAGTCGTTCGCCGACCTGCAACGGCCGAGCCTGCAGGAAGGCCGCCGCGGGAAGGCGTTTGCCGCCGGCGCGCTGCAGTTCGGTCAGGCGGACGCTGCCCGCGCCGCAAGCGATGACCGGCCCATCGGAGGACACCGACACCACCTGGCCGGGCTCGCCTGGAGCGCCCGAGGACTCGACGACCTCGGCGCGCCACACCTTCAGCGCTTCGCCGTCCAGTTGCGCGACACCGCCCGGGAAGGGATCGAACGCGCGCAGCCGTCGCGCGATCTGCGCGGCGTCATCGGTCCAGCGGATCTGGCTTTCCGCCTTCTCGATCTTGTGGGCGTAGGTGACGCCGTCCTCGGGCTGCTTCACCGGATGGAAGCCGCCGCAGGCGGCGAGTTCCAGCGCCTCGACGATCAGCCGGCCGCCGAGCGCCGCCAGCTTGTCGTGCAGCGAAGCGGTCGTGTCGGCCGGCGCGATCGGCAGCCGCTCGAGCAGCAGCATGTCGCCGGTGTCCAGGCCCTCGTCCATCTGCATGATGGTGATGCCGGTCTCGGCGTCCCCGGCCTCGATGGCGCGATGGATGGGCGCGGCGCCACGCCAGCGCGGCAGGATCGAGCCGTGGATGTTCAGGCAGCCCAGGCGCGGCAGGTCCAGCACCCACTTGGGCAGGATGAGCCCGTAGGCGGCGACGACCAGCACGTCCGGGCGCGCGTCCAGCAGCGCCTGCCGGCCGGCCTCGGCCTCGTCGGGGAACTTGCCGTCCAGGCGCAGGCTGCGCGGCTGCGCCACCGCGATCCCGCGCGCCACTGCCAGCTGCTTCACCGGCGAGGCCTGCAGCTTCATGCCGCGGCCAGCGGGCCGGTCCGGCTGGCTCAGGACCAGCGGGACCTCGAAGCGCGCGTCGAGCAGCGCCTGCAGCGCGACGGCGGCGAATTCCGGCGTACCGGCAAAGGCGACACGCAAGGGCGTAGCCATCAGTGCTTCGCGTCCTCGCGGGCCTTCTTCACCAGCTTGGTCTTGATGCGCTCGCGCTTGAGGGGGCTCAGGTATTCCACGAACACCTTGCCCGCGAGGTGGTCCATCTCATGCTGCACGCAGACGGCCAGCAGGCCCTCGGCCTCGAACTGGAAGGTGTGGCCGTCGCGGTCCAGCGCCTGGACGGTGACCTTCTTGTGGCGCATGACCTTGTCGTAGATGGTCGGCACGGAGAGGCAGCCCTCCTCGCCTTCCATCATCTCCTCGCTGCGCGCGACGAGCTCCGGGTTCACCAGCACCAGCGGCTGGTTGCGCTCCTCGGAGACGTCCATCACCAGCAGGCGCTCGTGGACGTCCACCTGCGTGGCGGCCAGGCCCACGCCGTCGGCGTCGTACATCGTCTCCAGCATGTCGTCGGCCAGCGCGCGGATGCGGTCGTCGACCGCGGCGACGGGCTTGGCCACCGTGTGGAGGCGCGGATCGGGGTATCGAAGAATGGAAAGTTTCGCCATGGTGAGGACGCGAAGCGCGGTGAGTTGCTGTGGACAGCGCACAACGCCGGTTTGTAAGGGCTTGCAAGGGAGGGCGGGCCGCTTCATTGCGGGCCCCCCTGAACCGGGGCAGAATCGCCGCCAGCGAGTCTGTCGATTTTCGCCGATTTGGCGATCAGTACGGCTCTCGTCCTAAAAGCGCCACTGGCCACGAGGGGCCTTCGATCCCGGCGCGCGGAGAACAAAGTAATGACGAAAAGGTCGCCGCTGGGCTTCACGACGATTTCTGCAGCCCTGCTGGCGGGCACTTTCGCCGCCGCACCGTCGTTTGCGGCGGGGGACTTTCCCATCACCCCAGGACAACGCCAGACGGCCCAGCAGGTCGCCCAGGCGGGCGTGCCGCTGTCCGAACTCGCCCCCAACGCGCCCGACACCTACACGGTGAAGGCCGGGGACACGCTGTGGGCGATCTCGGGCCTCTTCCTGAAGAGCCCGTGGCGCTGGCCCGAGCTCTGGGGCATGAACACCGACCAGATCCGCAACCCCCACCTGATCTATCCCGGCCAGGTGCTGATGCTGATCAAGGCCGACGGCCGCGCCCGGCTCCAGCTGGGCCGCGACGTGGGCGGCGCGGCGGGCGGCACGGTGAAGCTCTCGCCGCGCGTGCGCTCCGAGTCGCTGTACGACGGCTCCATCGCCGCGATCCCCCAGCACCTGATCGAGCCCTTCCTCAACGAGGCCGTGGTGCTCAACAGCAATGAGCTGGAAACCGCGCCGCGCATCGTCTCTGCGCAGGAGAACCGCGTCTGGATGAGCAAGGGCGACCTGGCCTACGCCCGCGGCAACCTGCCCGCCAACACATCTGCGTTCCGTGTCTTCCGCGAGCCGCGCGCGCTGCGCGACCCGGTGACCAAGGAACTGCTGGGCTACGAGGCGGTCTACGTCGGTACCGCCGACCTGACCCGCCCCGGCAGCGGCGCCGGCACCAAGAACGAAGTGCCCGCGACGCTGACGCTCACCCTGAATCGCATCGAGGCGCAGCCGGGCGACCGTCTGGCCCCGGTGCCGGAACGCGGCTATACCAGCTACGTGCCGCATGCGCCGCAAGGCCCCATCAGCGGCTCCATCGTCGCGATGTACGGCGATGCCATCACCGCGGGTCAGAACCAGATCGTGTCCTTGAGCAAGGGCCGTCGTGACGGCCTGGAGCGCGGCCATGTGCTGGCGCTCTGGCACAGTGGCCGCGTCGTGCGCGATCCCACGACGCCCCGCCGCGAGGAAGTGAAGCTGCCGGATGAACAGAACGGCCAGCTGTTCGTGTTCCAGGTGTTCGACCGCGTCTCGTACGCGTTGATCCTGTCGGTCAAGGAACCGGTCGTCCCCGGCGACCGCTTCACCCAGCCGTAAGCGCGACGGCTCTCCGCCCCAGGTCGCAGTCAGGACCGCACGGATGAGCCCCGACGAACTGCGCGACTGGCTGCATCTGCTGTCCTGCGTCTCGCGCGGCGCCGCCAGGCGGCTGCTGGCGCGACATGGCGCTCCTGGCGCCGTCCTGCGGGCGGGCGTCGCCGGCTGGGGCCGGCTGGTCTCCGCCGAGGAGTCGGACCTGCTGGCACGTGGGCCGGATCAACTGGATCGCCTGGTCCGCCGGACCGAGGATTGGCTGGCCGGCGGCGAACGCCGGTCGATCCTGCTGCTCGGCGCCGCCGACTATCCCCTGCCCCTCTTGCACACGGCGGATCCGCCGCTGATGCTCTACCTCGATGGCCGGCGCGAACTGCTGGCCCAGCGCTGCGTCGCGGTCGTCGGCAGTCGCCATCCCAGCCTCCAGGGCGCCGAGAACGCGCGGCACTTCGCCGCCGGCCTTGGCGAAGCCGGCTTCTGCGTCGTCTCCGGCCTGGCCCAGGGCATCGACGGCGCCGCACACGAGGCCTCGCTGAACACGCGCGGCGGCACGATCGCCGTGCTCGGCACCGGGCCGGACAAGGTCTTCCCCCTGGACCACGTGGACCTCTCGCGCCACATCGCGCGGCGAGGCCTGCTGGTCAGCGAGTACTTCGTTGGCACGCCGCCGATGGCGCCCAATTTTCCCCAGCGCAACCGCATCATCGCGGGCCTCTCCGAGGGCTGCCTCGTCGTCGAGGCCGCGATGAAGTCAGGCTCGCTGATCACCGCCCGCCAGGCCTCCGAGGCGGGCCGGGAGGTCTTCGCCGTGCCGGGGCCTATCCATGCGCCGCAGTCCAAGGGCTGCCATCACCTGCTCAAGCAGGGGGCCTGTCTGGTCCAGGAGCTCGACGACCTGCTGCAGGAGCTGCCTGCGGGAGGCCTCCCGCGCAACGCAGCACTGGCACTGGACTCGCCACCTGCCGACTCCGCGGCGCCGGCCCTGTCGTCCGAGGACGGGGCAGAGGTGGAGGACGCGGAGGACGACGATCACCCGCTGCTCCGCGCGATCGGCCGGGACACGGTGTCACTCGAACAGATCTCCCAGCGCAGCGGCTGGCCTCCGGACGAGCTCAATGCGACCCTGCTCGAACTGGAGCTGGAGGGACGCGTCGCCCGGCTGCCAGGCGCACGCTTCGAACGCCGCCGGAGCACCTGATCGCAGGCCGCCGGCCGCGTCCGTCTCCGGGTCTGCGGACGCCGGATTTCGACGGTCCGGCCGGTTCATTTCGGCGGGAAGGTCTTTCGGGGTGTCGGTTATAGTCCCCGCCATGTTTGACGTCCTCGTCTACCTGTACGAAACCTACTGGCGCCCCGACGCCTGCCCGGATCACGCGCAACTGACCCGGAAACTGTCGGCCGTCGGGTTCGAGGACGACGAGATCCGCGATGCCCTGTCCTGGCTGGATGGGCTGGCGGCCGCATCCGAATCCCACCACGGCGAGCCCGGCGAGCGCAGCCTGCGCATCTACACGCGCGAGGAGCAGGAGCATCTCGGCGAGAGCTCGATGGGCTTCATCAGTTTCCTGGCCTCGGCGGGCGTGCTGCCGACGGCCATGCGCGAGATGGTGATCGATCGCGCGATGGCGATCCCTGGCGGCCCGCTCGATCTCGAGGACCTGAAGATCATCGTGCTGATGGTGTTCTGGAGCCTGGGCGAGGAGCCCGACGCGCTGATCCTGGACGAACTCTTCGTCGCGCCCGAAGAACGACTGATCCACTGACCGGCCGCATCGCCGCCCGGAAGACAGAACCGGCCCCGCAACTCGCGGCGCCGGTTTTTTTCATGGTCGGGAGGGAAGCGGCCAAGAGCGGCCCGCGTCAGGCGAGCAGGCGGCTGGGATCGACCTCAAGTTTCGCGAGCGCGTTGCGCGTCGCCTTCACCGTGAGCGACTCGTCCTGCGCCGGCAGCATCAGTCCGGCCTGCAGGAAGGCCGCCAGGCGGCTCACCTGGAACAGCACGCCCCGCCCCTGCGGCGAGACGAACAGGATCAGGTGGTGCTTGAGCCCGCGCCAGACCAGCTGGACCGGTTCGACACGGCCCCGGTAGTCGAGCATGTACCAACTGCCGACCTGCAACTCGCGCGCCCAGGCGAGCATCGCCGAACTCGGCGCGGCGCCGCCCTCGGCCACCACCTCCAGCCCCTCGCACTCGTGGCTGGACAGGTCGCGGACCAGGGTCTCGTTGATCTCGCCGGCCTCGGGCGACGGCAGCATCGCCTCCAGGGTCTCGAGCTGGCTCATCAGGTCGTCCAGCCGCTCGCGCGGAATCGCGGCGGTCTTCGCGGTGAACGCCGCCGCCAGCGCGTTGTTCAGCGACCGGATATGTTCGTCCTGGCGCTCGTGGCTCAGGCCCGCATGGCCCATGCCGTCGCGCAAGGTCTTCAGCAAGGGCGGCAGGCGCCGGATCACCTCGGCCCGGTCCTCGCGGGACACCTTCGCGCTCGCCGACCAGATCAGGTCGGCCGCCGCCCGCTTCATCGCCTTGGTCTGCTCGGCCTGCGGTCCGTAGCGCACGCCGGTCACCGCCAGCACGTCCGCCCAGACCTGGAACAGGAAGTCGCGCACGCCGTCCTGGACGGGGACCTCGGACAACATCTTGCGCAGCTCGATCGTGTACTGGATCGCCAGCGTCTCGCGCTGCTCGACCTGCTGCGCCAACGACACGCCCTTCTTCGAGACCTCGTTCTCCTGCTCGAAGTAGTGATCGAGGAACTTCTCGAACTCGGTCAGCACCGTCTGGAAGACCCGCCGCCCGGTGTCGGGGTAGGCCTCGACGACCTGGACCACGCGCTTGATCTCGCGCTCGAGCGCGTCGCCGATCTCGGCGGTCGAGGTGCTGAAGCCCATCACGCAGGAGCCCATGCGATCGATCAGCCGCCGCGCGGGATGGTCATCGGTGGCGAAGAAGTCCGGCTCGCTGACCGCCACGCGCAGCACCGGCATCTGCAGACGCGCGAACCAGACGCGGATCGCCGGCGGAATGCGCTCCTCCTGCAGGATGGCCTGGAACAGCAGCGCGACCAGCTCGATGGTGGCGCGCTCCGCCGGCGTGTCCGCCGCATTCTTCAGGACCTGCTTCAGGGCCTGGTTGCGGTGGCGGATCTCGTCGAGCGCCTGCGGCGCCGTCAGTTGCTGATCGACGGTGGCGACCTGATCGGCGCGCCGCTGCACCGCCTCCTGCGCATGATTGATCGCGGCGTTCAGCCGCGGCGAGCCGGCCCGCGTCGCGGGACCGCCCGCCAGGCCGGGCGCGACACCGCCAGCGCCAGGACTTCCCGCTGCGGGCGCTGCTGGCAGTCCGCTGCGTGTCGCCGGCCCGGCCGCCGGCATGCCGGAGCGCGCGGCCGGCTGCGCTTGCGCCTGCGCCAGCTCCGGCACATGCCGCGCGAGCACGCGCTGCAATTGCGCCATCACCTGCTGCGCCGACTGGCTGGCCGGCGTCGCCGCCGGACCGGCCGCCTGGACGGCTTGTGCCGCTTGCGGCGCGATGCCGCCGTGCGCCTGACCCGGTCCTTGCGCGGGACCGAGCGGCGCGGCCTGCGTCATGCCGCCCGCCGGCGCGTTGCGACGGATGAAAGGGCGCAGGTCCACCTCGGGCATCACGCCCTGCTGGATCAGCCAGTGGTTGGACTCGTGGTAGGCCTCGTTCAGCAGCTGGGAGAACTCATGGTGCAGCCAGCGCTGCAGCATCTGCCAGACCGAACTGTTCAGCCCGGCTTCGAACCAGGCGTCGAGCACCAGCCGCGCCAGCACCTGCGCGCGCAGCAGGTCCTGCTGCGGCAGGTCCTCGACGCGCTCCAGCGACTGCATCCGGTTGCGCAGGTCGCTGAACTCCCAGCTGGCCTTGTCCATCATCGCCAGCGCCAGGCGCGAGGCGATGATCTCGCGCTCGATCGTGTCGTCGCTGACAAGGGTCAGGTTCTGCGGCCGCGACGACAGCGACGCCGAGCGCGAATCCCCCGCACCGTGGTGGTACGCGTGCCGCAGCGACTTCCCCAGGCGGGCGTGCCACGGCGTCGACGCGCGCTGCCAGGCCTCGAAGGCGTCGCGCCGCGCCATCTGCAGCGAATGCTCGGCCGGCTGCGCGAGCATGTCCTGCACCGCGGTGGTCAGGACCGCCACCACGGCGGGCAGCCCTCGCAGCAGCACTTCCGTGTGGACGCGCCGCGCTTGCGAAGCCAGGGCCTGGGATCTTGCGTCGGCGGCGGTCATCGAGCGTGAGTTTGACGAGTGCGGATGACTCTACTACACCACCGCGCCCGCATTCGGGTCATCGGGATCTCCGGCCTTCGCGGGACCGGCCTTGACCAGGTCCTCGCGCTTGACGCCCAGCCACATCGCGATCGCCGCGGCCACGAAGACCGAGGAATAGATGCCGAACAGGATGCCGATCGTCAGCGCCACCGCGAAGTAGTGCAGCGTCGGGCCGCCGAACAGCAGCATCGACAGCACCATCATCTGCGTCGAGCCGTGCGTGATGATGGTGCGGCTGATCGTCGAGGTGATCGCGTGGTCGATGATCTCGTGGGTGTTGAGCTTGCGGTACTTCCGGAAGGCCTCGCGGATCCGGTCGAAGATGACCACCGACTCGTTCACCGAGTAGCCCAGCACCGCCAGGATCGCCGCCAGCACCGCCAGCGAGAACTCCCACTGGAAGTAGGCGAAGAAGCCCAGGATGATCACCACGTCGTGCAGGTTGGCGATGATGCCGGCCACGGCGAACTTCCACTCGAAGCGGAAGGCCAGGTACAGCATGATGCCGACCACCACGCAGATCAGCGCCCAGGCGGCATCGTGCGCCAGCTCGGCGCCGACCGACGGGCCGACGACCTCGCTGCGGGTCATCTTCAGGGGCTCGGCATCCGCAACTGCGCAGGCGCGGCGCTCGACCGACTCCCCTTGCGGCGTCACCTCACGGTGCGAGACGACATTGCCCTTCTCCGCCTTGCAGAGCTCGGCGAACACCTGGTCGGCGATCTGATCCTGCTTGGTGCCCGGCTTGATGGGCAGGCGGATCATGACGTCGCGCGAGGAGCCGAAGTTGGTCACCTGGATCTCGCCGAAGCCCATCTGCTCGACGGTGTGGCGCGTCTTGTTGACGTCGGCCGCCTGGGCGTA
>Ga0063456_1001846_pt1 | contig 10628 bp, 8 predicted proteins | sample AraplaMF_Cvi_mMF_FD_56228 | JGI IMG/M metagenome (GOLD analysis project Ga0063456, IMG submission 56228) | Arabidopsis root microbial communities from the University of North Carolina, USA - plate scrape MF_Cvi_mMF version 2 (version 2) | ecosystem: Host-associated > Plants > Roots > Endosphere ... | reverse complement strand
CAGGAATGTCAACAGCCACCACTTTGGCGCCTTCCTGCGCCAGGCGTTCTGCTGTTGCGAGGCCAATGCCACGTGCGGCACCAGTCACCAGGGCGACTTTAGCGGCCAAAGCGGCAGTCGAGGGCAGGGTGCCCGGAGCGCTGGCGGCATCCGTCACGTGCACAACCTGGCCGGAAACGTAGGCACATTGCGGGCCACAGAAAAAGCGGACGACGCCGTCAATACGGGCCAAAGCCTGCGGCGGCACGCTGGCCAGGTTCGCCGTTACACCACGGCGGCCAAGTTCCTTGGCCAACGAACGGATGAATCCTTCCAGCCCGCGCACTACGGCAGCCGCCACGGGATCTGCTGTTGCAGCAAGCGGGGGCGCGATGAGAAGAACGCGACCATTGCGCGCGATGCGACTTATATGCCGATGGAAAGCCGAATATACGGCACGCAGGTCGGCGACTTTCCTGCAGCCGGTGGCGTCCATCACAAAAATATCGATAGAGTCCGTTGCCTCCCTGGCGCCAGCGACCTGAAGTACCGAGGAGAGGAACGGACGCGTAACAGCCCTCCGTAGTCGCAAGCATGAATGACTTTGACTCGAAGGGATGGGCTACATAGGGGGCCGCAGAACGCTGCAACTCGGTCGGGTTCGGCAGGCCGATGGCGCGCACAATCGGCCCGACAACGGGCCAGCGATTAATCTTGATCAGGGTATCGGACATCTATAGTTTTTTNGGCAAGTTGGCATTCCGGGGTGAAACTATACTACCGATCAGTTAATCCAAGTAAATGCAAGATCCAGCGCTGTCAGATTCATCATAAAAGTCAATCAGACGCGGCATTTGGCGCGGTCAAGTGATAATGCTGCCTCGAATAATGTTTCACTCGGCAATAAGTAGAGATTTATGATTAAACTGACAACGACGACTCCNGTGGCGCGAATTCTGCTGGCGGCATTAACTGCATTGGCGGCAGGGTGCGGTGGAGGTGGTTCCGAAGCATCGAAAACGCCTGAACAATCACTGCCTACTACGCCCACGACTCCCACGACCCCCACGACGCCGACTACACCTACAACGCCTACAACGCCCACGACGCCGACCACACCATCAACGGGCGGAATGGCGGCGATCAACACAAACAGCAGGGCGGAAGTGGCCGCCTTTTACAACGGCACGATGTTGCCCGCCTTTTCGGTTCCGATGCAATGGACAGGCTCCACTCAAGGCTGTGTGGCCGGCACCACCTCCGCTGAATACAAGGCAGCCGTCGTCAATACCGTGAACAGTTTCCGGGTACTGGCCGGCTTACCAGGGAATATTTCCCTGAATCTCACGCATTCCGCCATGGCGCAGCAAGCTGCGCTGATGATGGACGCAAATTCCCAGTTAAGCCACTCGCCGCCAACTTCGTGGACTTGCTACTCGGCTGATGGCGCAACAGCAGCGGGCAGTTCGAACTTAGCCCTTGGCAACGCCGGACCGAATGCGGTACGCGCATACATCGCCGATTCCGGCACCACCAGCCTGGGGCACCGCCGCTGGGTGCTCTATTCGCGCCTGGGCGAAGTTGGTACCGGCGACACAACCCGGGCCAATGTTTTGTGGGTGTTTGGCGGAACCGTGGCGGCACCGGCGAGCGTAGCGGAAACAGGAGTAGCCTGGCCGGCACGCGGCTATGTCCCATGGACTTCCAAAGTGGCGGACCCGAGCCATCCATGGAGTTTCTCCTTGCCAGGCGCAGACTTCAGTGGCGCAAGCGTGGCAATGAGCAATGACCAGGGCAAAGTGCTCTCCGTTGGCAGTGTCGGTCAATTGCCGAACGGTTATGGCGACAACACCATGAGCTGGAAATTGACTGCCGATGCCAGCGAGTGGTCGCGCTCGCCGGCTGACACCAAGTTCAATGTGCAGATCAGCAATGTGAAAGTTGGCGACCAAGTCAAGTCCTTCCAATATAGCGTTACCTTCTTTGTCCCTTAAAGGGAAGGGCAGCGCGAGCGTATTTTAGGTGCTGGCAGTTCCCAAAGTTAGGTACCAGCACGGATCCCCGGAACCAGCGGCATCCGTAAAGTTCAGGACATCCCACCAGACAGTACCGGTGGGGCGTCTTGAATCAATTACGGAGATACATCATGGGAATGGGCATTGAATGGGTCATGAAGTACAACGGGCGTGCTGCAGACGTCTCGAATACGAGAGCCGCTGCCGAAGGCTTCTACAACACGCTCCACGCAGTTCGTCAGTTCGCCTGGGGCGACAACCTGGCGTGGGACAGGGATTTTGAGCAGCAGGGCGCTGGCAGCCCGATGTCCGGCGGCGATAGCGCTTGGGCCGACAACGTCGACATCGCGTTTTTCGCTGGGCACGGCAATCCGCAGGGACCGATCTTCGGCACCACCATCGACAGCGGCCAGGCCACGCCGGGTGAAGTGCGCCTGGGCGATATCGACCTTGAGTGGATCGCGTTCCATGCCTGCCAGGTCTTGCAGCGCGAAGGCGTGTTTGACCGTTGGGGACCTTCGTTCACCGGCCTGCACTACATGCTGGGATTCGACACCGTNTGCCACGATGAAACCAATCGCGGGCGCTATTTCGCCGACCACCTGAACAACGGCTGGCGCGTACGCGACGCCTGGATCGCTGCCGCCCAGGAGACCGAAGGCTCCGACTGCCGCTGGGCCTACCTGCGCGCCGATGCCGCTGGCACCAATACTTACGAGGACCACTGGCATGGCAAGGGCTTCGTTTCGCCCGATCCCGCTGTTCCAACCATCCATTACTATCTGCGCGGCGCTTGCTAGGAGATTCTCATGAACTACGAATTGTTTACTTTTCCTAAAATGCCGGCGCAACAATCGGTTTGCCTGATGCGGCCGCGCCGTATCGACGGCGCTGCGATGGACCTCGCCAGCAAATGCGCCGAACGGTTCGGCGTCAAAGCCCGCCCGCAGGATATGGGCGCGCGAATGATCGCACGCGACGAGCAGTCTTCGCTGGAATATTTTGTGGCCACGGGCTCGGTGCGTTACAGCGCACGCCCAGGCCAGAAAAGCGAAGCGGAATATCAACCCAGGCTGCCGGACGAAAAAGAAGCCGTTGATCTCGCCATGAGAAAACTTCGGGAAATGGACCTGATGCACACGTCCGCGGCCGTGCATTCGGTCACCGACCTGGAATATTGCTTCCGCAAGGCCGGCGACAAGGAAGACACCGTGTTTCCGATTGCCCGCCAGGTGAACATGCGTTTCAAGGAAGCCGGGCTGCCATTCTTTGGACCAGGCGCCAAGATCCAGGTGTCGGTCGGCGAGGGCGGTAGCGTCGACGAAATGCTGCGCTTCTGGCGCGAAGTCGACGTCGCTGGCGAAGCGACGACCATTTCGCCCGACCACCTGATGGACATCCTGATGCGCGATGAAAGCTTTGCACAGCTGCGCGCCGGCGAGGCATCGGTCCAGTTCCACGACTGCCAGATCGGCTTCTACGCATTGCCGCCGCGCGAAGTGCAGGACATGTTCGTCCCGGTGTTCGCCCTGTCCGGAACCGTATCGACGCCAGCATTGCCGCGCTACGATTTCATGCGCTATGTGCCGGCGGTTTCCATGGCGGCGAAGAACAGGGATGGGATGACGGTTTTGCGCTCGAGGGCTGCATATTGATCATCTGACGGCCCGCATGGCCCCGGAACGGCTCGCTCAAAGCGGGCCGTATATATCCACCTTGCGTGGTAGATGTCTTTGGTTTATCCTCCCGGTGTCGAAAATGGTGGACCGGTTTGGTAAGCCCCGGTCAGCTCAAATCTTCACCCGAGCTAGAATCCAGCCCAAAAGGGCCGTGGACCACGACGAGAGGCGGACGTACGTCGCCTTCTCGTTGGGTATAGGCGGCTCATCAAGATATTTCCGCGCTCCGAGAAGCTTCGTTTCGTCCTTCGCCGTGCCCCGGCATCTTTCAAGGACGAATCATGTCAAAAAATCCTGGTTTTGAGCGTACCTCCGTTGTAATTGTTGGCGGCAGTCTGGTCGGGCTGTCTGCAGCACTGTTTCTCGCTTGGCGAGGCATCAAGCCTGTTGTGATCGAAAAGCATACAGGCAGTTCACCACATCCTCGGGCAATGGGCTTTACCGAACGCACGCTCGAGTTTTATCGCGCCGTCGGCATCGCCGACCAGATTCCCCAAGTTTCAGCAGGGAGCCGTTTGCGGCGCGTACGCGCGACAAGCCTGGCTGGTGACTGGTACGGCGAATCGGATTGGACTCCGGGACAGGAAGCTCAGCACACCGTCATGGCTTCGCCAGTCACAGGTGCGGCCATCGCCCAGGACAAGCTTGAACCAATCCTGCGCATGGAGGCAGCAGCACGCGGAGCCGACTTGCGCCTGGGTGTAGAAGTACTCAGCTTCGAACAACGTGCCGATGGAGTTTGCGTCGACGTGCGTGAACGTGCCAGCGGTAAGGTCTACCACCTCTTGGCTGATTACGTCATCGCAGCCGATGGCGCTGATAGCAGCATCCGCGAGGCGCTCGGTATCCAGCGGCACGGCGTTGGGCACTTGCGTACGCTGCGGAGCATCCTTTTCCATTGCCCGGCAGCGGACGCCATTCTTGCAAAAGGCGTACAGCAATTCAATATCGAACAGCCCGAATTCAGTGGATTCCTGACATCCTATGGAGACGGACGCTGGGTATTGATGTTCGATGATCGCCAAGAGTACATCGAAGCCGTTCCCAGGGATTTGGTCAGGAAGGCTTTGGGCGACAGTTCGGACTTCGAAATTCTTACCACCGGCCGATGGGAAATGGCAGGGCGCATTGCCGAGCGGTATAGCGATGGGAGGGTGTTCCTGGCCGGCGACTCGGCGCACCAGCTACCGCCAACCCGCGGCGGGTTTGGCGCGAACACCGGCATCGACGATGCGTGGAACCTTGCATGGAAACTCGAATGGGTACTAAAAGGGGTTTCGGCTCCGCACTTACTGGACAGCTACAACGAAGAACGACAACCGATCGGCTGGCTACGACACCAGCAAACCTTCGCACGTCCCGATTATGCCCCATGGGTTGGCCACGCGCTGGAGGGTGAAGTCTTGTATGGAAATGAGGCGTTGGAGCTCGGACAGTTGCACCTGTCATCTGCTGTGGTTGNCACGGGACGGAGTCTCCCGCCGGCAGCGAGTCCGGAAGAATGGGCAGGCGAGCCGGGGACACGCGTCCCTCATATATGGGTGCGGAAGGGAGAACAGCGCGTNNCGACGCTCGATCTGATTGCGCATGACCTGGTGTTGATTACCGAGGACTCTCGTTGGATAGAGATCGGGAACGAAGTCGCAACACGGCTGTCGGTGCCGTTCAATGCGATCCAGGTGAATGTGAATGTTGAATTTCCGCCCGATGCGCAATTCAGCCGTCGATTCGGNGTGGGAAACGAGGGCGCAGTTCTAATCAGGCCGGATGGCATCATCGCTTGGAAGTGCGCGAATTTCCCTTCAGACGCAGCGTCGGAAATTGGGAGAGCGATAAGGACGTGCACTTCGTGTTGAGTCCAAGCTGAATTGGCACTAGAACGAAACCACCTGCGGACGAAGAAACACGATGGCTCCAAATTGGCTGATGTGGGACGATCGCGAGCAGGTGGTCTCAAAACACGCCGTGGTGTCGGTCATACTGTGATTATGACATTTGACATAATATAGATTATGCGAAGTTATGCATTATCCCCAGAAGGCCTTCAAGCCACCGACCAGGACATCAAAAACCGTTTTGCAACGCGCACTATGCCGTAGATCCGAATGCATGGTCACCCAAGTCGTCATCGTCATGTGCATTTCTTTTTCAAGGACGCGCACCAGGTTCAGGTCGCGTGCTGCGAGGCCAACCTGGTAGCCGCCGATACCTGCGCCGGCACGGACCAACGCCATCTGCGCCAGATTGCTGTCGCACCGGTAAGCGAAACCTTCTCGCTTCCATCCGCCCAACTTGGCGCCGGCCGCTCTTAAGAACGGCGTCTCCAGATCGAATCCGACCAGGCTGTGGCCCGTCAGGTCGGCCAGTTTTTTCGGCTCGCCTCGCGCTGCCAGATAGTCTTTGTGTGCATAGAATCCGAGCGCGACTTCTCCAACGCGCTGGGCCAGCAAAAGATCCTGTTGCGGCTGTGTCATTCGCACGGCCATGTCTACCTCTCTGCCAAGCAAATCCTGTACTGCGTCGCTCAAAACTAGCTCGATGACCAGTTCCGGGTATTTAGCCCGGAGCGGCGCAAGGATCGGCGGCAGGACTTCCACGCCTACGACTTCGCTTGCTGAAATCCGGACGGCGCCCCGAACACGGTTGTGGCCATGGGCGCTGCGTTCAATCGATGCCGCGGCATGCTGCATTTCTTCGAGCTGGGACCGCAGGTCCAAGGCAGCATCCGTGGGCTGAAGTCCGGTCTGGGAGCGAGTAAACAGGGCCAGTCCAAGGCTGGATTCAAGCTCGGATATGTGGCGTCCGACGGTCGGTTGGGTCAAGCCGAGACTTCGCGCGGCTCCTGACAGCGATTGTGCGTTCAGAACGCTTAAAAAGGTCCGGTACAGGTCCCAGGGAATCGACGTAGGCATACAAATATGTATAGCGGATGTATGTGTTTAGGGAATTTTCGTTTGGCCCAAGTTTGGCGATAATTTGCCTCATAGTCAACTTTACGGAGTCTAAGATGGATGCGAAAACGGTGTTGGTCCTCGGTGCGAGTGGCGGGATCGGTGGAGAAATGCTGCGTCAGCTGGTGACACAAGGCTGGAACGTCCGTGCGATGAAACGCGGCCTTGGCGTGGCCAGACGCATCGCTGAAGGTGTCGAGTGGATCGAAGGCGATGCGATGAATGCACAAGATGTGGGCAGGGCGTCTGAAGGTTGTTCCGTGATCGTCCATGCCGTCAATCCACCGGGCTACCGTGGATGGGGACAGCAGGTTTTGCCGATGATTGACAACACCATCGCTGCGGCGGCCAGCGCAAGGATCAACCATAGTCCTGCCGGGAACGGTCTATAACTACGGCCCCGATGCTTTTCCCCTGCTCCACGAACATTCGGTGCAGCGCCCTCTTACGCGTAAAGGCAAAATCCGCGTCCAGATGGAGAAGCGCCTGCAAGAAGCCAGCGAACGTGGGAATGTGCGCGTCATCGTGGTTCGCGCTGGCGACTTTTTCGGGCCGGGCGCGCGTAATAATTGGCTTTCACAAGGCATGATCCGGCCCGGCGAAGTGCCGGCGGAAATCAGGCTGCCAAGTGCATCAGGCGTTGGCCATCAATTTGCCTATTTGCCCGATGTGGCAGCCACCATGATTGCACTGCTGGATATACGCGATCAATTGCCGCCCTTCGCGACTTACCATATGGCCGGCTATTGGGATCGGGACGGTGCCGAAATTGGCCGTGCCATCCAGCGTATCGTCGAATCGCATGGGGGCAAAAAGCCGAAACTGAAGGCGTTTCCATGGTGGCTTATCCGTCTCGCCGCGCCGTTCAACGAGACCTTGCGCGAAATGATGGAGATGCGCTATCTGTGGCAGCGTGCAGTCCGGATGGAAAACCAGCAGCTTCGGAACGTGCTTGGCACCGAACCGAATACTCCCCTGGAAACCGCCCTCGCCTGCACGCTTAACAGCCTGGGATGCCTGCCCGGGCGCGCTTAATTCGACTTGGGGGCGGCTTTGGCACGCGCTGCGTGCAGCTTCCGGTAGCTGTCGATCTTGCGCTGGTGACGGTCGAGCCCTTCCAGCTTCATGCTGGTTGGGGTCAGGCCATAGAATCGCACGCTGCCGTCGACCGAGCCGATCACCGCGTCCATCTTCTCGTCGCCAAACATGCGGCGGAAATTGACCACGTAGTCGTCCAGTTCCATTTCCTCGTCCAGCAGCACCTCGAGTACGGCGCTCAAGGCCTGGTAGAACAATCCGCGGTCCAACGTGTTGTCGTTGTACTGCAGGAAGGCGTCGACCAGTTCGCGCGCGGCCTCGTATTCGTTGAGCGCCAGGTTGATCAGCAGCCTCAGTTCGAGCACGGTGAGCTGGCCCCAGACTGTGTTCTCGTCGAATTCGATGCCAATCAGGGTCGCAATGTCGCCGTATTCGTCAAGCTCGCTGTTTTCCAGGCGTTCGAGCAAAGCTTCGAGGCGCTCGTCATCGAGGCGATGCAGGTTCAGGATATCGTTACGGAACTGGAGCGCTTTGTTGGTGTTATCCCAGATCAGGTCTTCCACCGGATAGATTTCGGAGTAGCCTGGCACCAGGATGCGGCAAGCTGTGGCGCCCAATTCGTCGTAGACCGCCATATAGGCTTCTTTGCCCAGGTCTTCGAGGATGCCGAACAGGGTTGCGGCTTCGTCGGCGTTGGAATTTTCGCCCTGGCCGGAGAAGTCCCATTCAACGAATTCGTAGTCCGATTTGGCGCTGAAGAAGCGCCAGGACACAATACCGCTCGAATCGATGAAGTGTTCGACAAAGTTGTTTGGCTCGGTTACGGCGTTGCTGACGAAGGTAGGACGCGGCAAATCGTTCAGGCCTTCGAAACTGCGGCCTTGCAGCAGTTCCGTCAGGCTGCGTTCGAGCGCCACTTCGAAGCTCGGATGTGCACCGAACGAAGCAAACACGCCGCCGGTGCGTGGATTCATCAGAGTGACGCACATCACCGGATAGGTACCGCCAAGCGATGCGTCTTTCACCAGCACCGGGAAGCCTTGTTCTTCCAGGCCCTTGATGCCGGCCAGGATGCCGGGATACTTTGCGAGCACCTCCTGCGGGACGTCGGGCAACGCCATTTCACCTTCCAGGATTTCCCGTTTAACCGCCCTTTCGAAGATCTCCGACAGGCATTGCACCTGCGCTTCGGCCAGCGTATTGCCGGCACTCATGCCATTGCTGACGAAGAGGTTTTCAACCAGGTTGGTCGGGAAGTACACAACTTCACCGTCGGACTGGCGCACGAAGGGCAAGGAGCAGATGCCGCGTTCGACGTTGCCGGAGTTGGTGTCGTACAGGTGCGAGCCGCGCAGTTCGCCTTCCGGGTTGTAAATCTCGCGGCTGTATTCGTCCAGGATTTCGGGTGGCAGCGCGTCCTTCTTGCCTGGCTTGAACCAGCGCTCATTCGGGTAATGCACGAAGTCGGCATTGGCGATGTCTTCGCCCCAGAACTCGCCCGCGTAAAAGTGATTGCAACTGATACGTTCAATGTACTCGCCCAGTGCGGACGCAAGCGCGCTTTCCTTGGTCGAGCCCTTGCCGTTGGTGAAGCACATTGGCGAGTGCGCGTCGCGGATATGCAGCGACCACACGTTGGGAACGATGTTGCGCCAGGATGCAATCTCTATCTTGATGCCGAGGTTCGCCAGCAAGCCTGACATATTGGCGATGGTCTGCTCCAGCGGCAGGTCTTTGCCAGGGATGAAGGTATTCTTGCCGGAAGCCGGATCAAGCGTCAGCAATGCCTGCGCATCGGCATCCAGGTTTTCGACCTCTTCGATGATGAATTCCGGGCCGGTCTGGACTACCTTCTTTACGGTGCAGCGGTCGATCGAGCGCAAAATGCCTTCGCGATCCTTGGCCGAAATATCGGGCGGCAGTTCGACCTGGATCTTGAAAATTTGCTGGTAACGATTTTCCGGATCGACAATATTGTTCTGCGAGAGGCGGATATTTTCAGTTGGAATATTGCGAGTTGAGCAATACAACTTCACAAAATATGCGGCGCACAGGGCCGACGAAGCCAGGAAATAGTCGAATGGGCCGGGCGCCGAGCCATCTCCCTTATAGCGGATTGGCTGGTCTGCGATGACCGTGAAATCGTCGAATTTCGCCTCTAGACGAAGCTTATCGAGAAAGTTGACCTTAATTTCCATGGGAATGTTCCAGAATAGTGCTCAAAATAGCGTAGCCCGCTATTATCGGCTCTTTTCAGGCGCGCCGCAAAGGCTGTTCGCTGGCCGTCAATAGGCTCTTTTCGCCGGCGTGCTGACGGTAATGGCTGTGCCCTCGCCCGGTTTGCTGTCGATTTCCAGGGTCGCGCCGATACATGCCGCGCGTTCACGCATGCCAACCAGCCCCCAATGGCCAGGTCGATGCCCCGATGCGGCGATGTTTTCGTCGAGACCCCGGCCATTATCGGAAATTCGAACGTCGACCGATTCGCTGCCGTAGACGACATCGAGTTCGATACGGCTGGCGCCTGCATAACGCGAGGCATTGAACAGCGCTTCGCGCGCAATCGCATACAGCTCGTCCTGCACTTGCTGGCGCAATTGACGTGGAGTGCCGCTGACCCTTACCTCAAATGCGTGCGTGCTGCGTGCGGCCAGCCCCTTGCCGAACTGCCCCAGCGTTTGCCCGAGATCCTCTTGCGACGCCGTGGCGCGCAAGTCCAGGATCTGGTCGCGCCCTTCCACCAGCAGCTTTTCGGCGAAATCCAGCGTCTGGTTCAAGCAGTTTCGTTCCTGCGAACCTTCCTTCAGGTGCCGGCTATGGGCATCGAAAGAAATCAGCAAGGATTGCACGCTTTGCAGCAAAGTGTCGTGCAAGGCGCGGGCGATGCGCGAACGTTCCGCCAGGCGTTCGAGCATGCGTTCCTGCGTCAGCTTGGTCAGGTAATGCACCCGCATCGCATAGATGGC
>Ga0063456_1001838_pt1 | contig 10656 bp, 9 predicted proteins | sample AraplaMF_Cvi_mMF_FD_56228 | JGI IMG/M metagenome (GOLD analysis project Ga0063456, IMG submission 56228) | Arabidopsis root microbial communities from the University of North Carolina, USA - plate scrape MF_Cvi_mMF version 2 (version 2) | ecosystem: Host-associated > Plants > Roots > Endosphere ... | reverse complement strand
CCTTTTGCTTTTCTTCAAAAGGGATCGGCAATGACCATCGTGCCGCCAATCCCTTGGCTTACGAGGTCTCCCGGGCTTTTGTCCCGCCGTGCACCCGGCGGGATGTCTCCCCTGCCGGTGGTAGCTCTCGGACCAGCCACGCCTTGCGACGCCGGAACCCTAGCCACCAACTCTGCAACTATCGAAGCAAAGTGCGTGCCAAATTATAAACCGTTGATTTTATTGAGAGGTCGATGGCGCCAATTCCCCAGCAAATGCAATAGTGCATGCACTTGCACAGAAAATGTGCGTATTCTGCCGCCAGCTTAGGCGCTGGTTCTTTTTTGCCCAGCGGAAAACAAGGCCCCAGGCAGAACGCACAGAACGCCGAATTGCGGCTGCCCTGAGTTAGTTCCGGAAAGCGCCGGCCGGGACCGTCGTCACCAGCCGGATGTCACGGCGGAAGTCCGACGGCGACATGCCGGCGATGTGGCGGAAGGATTTGTTGAAGGCGCTGATCGAGCCGAAGCCGCTGTCCATCGCCACCTGCAGCACGTTGGCGCCCTCGCTCATCAGCATCGCCTGAGCGCGCGACAGCCGCAGCAGCGTCACGTATTTGCTGAGCGTCATGCCAGTCGATCGCTTGAACAGGTTCATCGCATATTTCGGATGCAGATCGGCGGCGCGGGCGATATCGACCGAATCGATGTCCTGCAGGAAATTGGCGGCGATGAAATCGCACATGCGCGCGACGCTGCGCGAGGAATGCGGATACGGNTGATCGCCGTCGAGATTGATGGCCGCCTGCGACGTCATCGAATAGGGTTCGAGCGCGATCCGCTCGATGCGCAGCAGCAGCTCGTCGACGGCGTGCTGGGCCTTGGCGGGATCGCCTGAGTTGGCATAGCGGAACCAGCGGGTGAAGTTCTCGCTGTCGGCGGCATCCGTTGCCGAAGTCAGCAGCGTCTCGCCCTTCATCAGTCGGCTGGAAACGCTGATCGGCAAGCGCAGCCGGAAGAAATAGACGAGCGGCANATGGGCGCCGGCATAGAGCGAATCATCCGAAGATTCNTCCATCTGATGCGGCTGACCACCCCAAAACAGGCACATTTCGCCGGCGTTCAGCCGGAATTCGTGGTCGCTCATCCGGTAGTGAACGGTTCCGCGCATCACGTAGTTGACCTCGACCTGCGCNTGCCAGTGCGGCATCGCCATAACAGGCGGATGGGCATGAAACATCTGCAGCGCNGTCGGCAAACCCTCGATGCTGCTCGCGCCGGGCTGGTAGATTGCACGTGTGCCGACCTTACTTTCCGCCAAATTCATGTTCCCTTTTTAGGAGACACCCGCTCCCTTACAGATAGTCTAACCGCGTTCGTGAAAGATCGGCAATTGAAAAGGGAGGATTTTCAATGCGCTTCAAACTTCTCGCTGCGACCGCAGCTGTTGCATTGCTTGCTTCCGGCTCCGCATTCGCGCAGTCGGCCAATCTCACCATCTGGAGCTGGAATGTCGCCGCATCGGCATTGAAGTCCACGCTTCCAGGCTTCAACAAGCAGTTTCCCGATATCAAAATCACCGTTGAGGACCTCGGCAACAGCCAGGTCTTCGACAAGACGCTCGCTGCCTGCGCCGCCGGCGGCGACGGCTTGCCTGACATCGTCAGCATCGAGAATTTCGAGGCTGAAATCTTCTGGAGCCGATTCCCGGATTGTTTTGCCAATCTGAAAGAGCTCGGCTATACGCCCGAGATCCAGGCAAAATTCCCTGACTTCAAGCGCACTGAGCTCGAGGTCGGCGATGTCGCTTACGCCATGCCGTGGGATTCCGGCCCTGTCGCCGTCTTCTACCGCCGCGACCTCTACGAAAAGGCCGGCGTCGATCCGAGCACCATCAGCACCTGGGACGATTTCATTGCCGCCGGCAAGAAGATTTCCGCCGCCAATCCCGGCGTGGTCATGGCGCAGGCAGACTTCAATGGCGACAGCGAATGGTTCCGCATGATCGCCAATGAACAGGGCTGCGGCTATTACTCGACCGACGGCCAGAACATCACCATCAACCAGCCGGCCTGCGTCGCTTCGCTGCAAAAAGTGAAGGAAATGAAGGACGCCGGCACGCTGACGGCGGCCAACTGGGACGAAAAGATCCAGGCCAATACCGCCGGCAAGGCCGCAAGCCAGTTGTATGGCGGTTGGTATGAGGGCACCGTGCGCTCGACCTCTCCCGATCTCAAGGGCAAGTGGGGCGTCTACAGAATGCCGAGCCTGACGGCTGATGGCCCGCATGCGGCCAATCTCGGCGGTTCGTCGCTCGCCATTTCGGCGACGTCCGCAAATAAGGAAGCCGCCTGGAAATTCGTCAACTACGCCCTCGGCACGGATGAGGGTCAGATCACCATGCTGAAGGAGTTCGGTCTGGTTCCGTCGCTGCTTTCGGCCGAGAAGGATCCCTTCGTCAATGAGCCGCAACCCTATTGGGGCGGCCAGAAGGTCTGGGCTGATATCCTGGCGACACTGCCGAAGATCGTGCCGAGCCGCGGTACCGCCTTCCAAAGTGATGCCGAAGCCATCTTCAAGGCGACGCAGGCGAAGTTCTTTGCCGGCGGCTANCCCGATGCGAAGGCGGCTCTCGACGATGCCGCCAAGCAGATCGCTTCAGCGACCGGCCTTCCGATCGCGCAATGAATGACGATGCCGGGCGCTTGAGGCGCCCGGCTTTCCCCCGGCTTGCAAAGCGGCCGGTCATTCGTTCGTGAGGAGGAGGCTTGATGCCGTTCAGAACCCGGAGCGCCTATGCGTTCCTTGCCCCCTATCTGCTGGTCTTTGCCACCTTCTGGGTCTGGCCGATCATCAATTCGTTCCTGATTTCCTTTCAGAACACCCGCATCAACCCGTGGAAATACAGTTTCCAGGCCAATTGGGGCCGGCTCTTCTACGACCCGGCCTTCTACAATGCTCTTTACAACACGCTGATCATCCTGCTGATTCAGGTGCCGGTGATGATCGCGCTTGCGACGGTCATGGCCGTAATGCTCAATTCGCCGCTGCTGAAAGCGCGGCCGCTTTTCCGCTTCGCCTTCTTTGCGCCTGTCGTCGTCGGCGAGGTCGCCTATGCTGCCGTCTTCCGGCTGATGTTCAGCCTCGATTTCGGGATCATCAACAAGCTGATTTCCGCCGTNGGTCTCAGCCCGGTCTCCTGGTTCGACAACGCGAATGCCGCCATGGCGCTGATCATCCTCGCCGTCACATGGCGCTGGGCGGGCTACAACGCCATCATCATTCTCGCCGGGCTGCAGTCGATTCCCGACGATGTCTACGAGGCGGCGACACTCGACCGGGTGAGCAAGATCCAGCAATTCTTTCATATCACCCTGCCACTTCTGAAGCCGATCATCCTCTTCTGCGTGGTTCTTTCGGTGATCGGCACCATGCAGCTCTTCACCGAGCCCTTCCTGATCACCAANCGCGGCGGTCCCGGCGGCGGCACCGAGACCCTCGGNCTGCTGCTCTACCGCCAGGGCTTCACTTCGCTGAACTTCGGCTATGCCTCGGCGATCGCCTATACGATGGCTGCCCTTGCCGTGGCGATCTCGCTTCTCAATCTCTGGGTCGGGAGGGATCCGAAATGAAATCCAAATCGCAATCCCTTCTGCTGCGCCAGATTGCGTTGCATGCCGCACTGGCGCCGCTTGCGGTAATCTGGCTGTTTCCGCTCTGGATGATGTTCGTCTTCTCGACCATGCCCGACAACGGCATCTTCAGCCCTGATATCGTGCTCTGGCCATCGACCAATTTCGTCGAGAATTTCAAGAACCTGCAGGCCGATACCGATTTCATCGGCGCCATGGTGATCTCCGTCGGCGTCGCGCTCATCTATACCGTCCTGTCGGTACTGCTGACCTCGATGGCGGGCTGGGCGCTGGCGCGTTACCGTTTCGTCGGCCGCTCCATCGTCATCGCCATCATCCTCGGCACGATCACGCTGCCGTTTTCGGTGGTCGTCATCCCGCAATTCATCATGGTGGCACGCGAATTCAAGCTGGCAAACACCTGGGTGGCGCTGATCGTGCCACCGTTGTTCAATTCGCTCGGCGTGCTGTTCATGCGGCAATCCTTCTCGATGATGCCGGGCGAACTCTTTGATGCGGCCCGGGTCGAAGGCGTCAAGGAATGGCAGATCTTCCTGCGCATCGCGCTGCCGCTGGCGCGTCCGACCATGGCCGCACTGGCGATCATCCTGTTCCTGGCCTCGTGGAACAACTACCTCTGGCCGCTTCTGATCAATTCCAAACCGGGAATGATGACGGCGCCGGTGGCATTGGGAACGCTGATCGGCCTCACCAAGGTCTCTTGGGGCGGCATCATGGCCGGCGCGGTGCTGCTGACGGCGCCGATCCTCGTCGTCTTCGTGGCTCTCCAGCGCCATTTCATCGCCGGCATCGCGGCCGGCGCAATCAAATAATCGAACAATAGGGAGGCCGCATGGCAGAGCTTTCACTCAGCAACATCGTCAAGCGCTTCGGCGGCTTTGAGATCATCCACGGCGCCAATCTGGAGGTGAAGGACGGCGAATTCGTCGTCTTCGTCGGCCCCTCCGGCTGCGGCAAGTCCACGCTGCTCAGGATGATCGCCGGCCTCGAGGACATCACCTCGGGCGAGCTTCAGATCGGCGGCAGGGTCGTCAATGATGTCGAGCCGGCCGATCGCGGCATCGCCATGGTGTTCCAGTCCTATGCGCTCTATCCGCACCTGACCGTCGAGGAAAATCTGAGCTTCGGGCTGCGCATGAACGGCAATCCGAAAGCCGACACTGAACGGCGCGTGCGCCATGTCGCCGAGATCCTGCAGATCACCGAGTTGATGAAGCGGCGGCCGAAGCAGCTTTCCGGCGGNCAGCGCCAGCGCGTCGCNATCGGCCGCGCCATCGTCCGCGAACCCCAGGTCTTCCTGTTCGACGAACCCTTGTCGAACCTCGATGCGGANCTGCGCGTGCAGATGCGCGTCGAAATCTCCCGGCTNCACAAGCAGCTCGGCACGACGATGATTTATGTCACCCACGACCAGACNGAGGCGATGACGCTCGCCGACAGGATCGTCGTGTTGCGCGCCGGCAATATCGAGCAGATCGGCGCGCCNCTCGACCTTTACGACGACCCCGCCAACCAGTTCGTCGCCGGTTTCGTCGGCTCGCCNAAGATGAATTTTCTGAAGGCCGTGGTGATCGAGACGCAGCCGGGCAGGGCGGTGATCGCGCTGGAAAGTGATACCAATACNCGNCTGTCGCTGCCCGTCGCCGATCCGATCGAAGCCGGCGCNAAGGTGACGCTCGGCATNCGTCCCGAACATTTCGTCGATGCGGGCATGGGCGATGCCGACCTCACCGTCACCATCGACGTCGCCGAACACCTCGGCAATACCAGCTACATCTACGCCACCATCGGCCCCGAGCAACTGATCATCGAGCGGCCGGAATCCCGCGTCGCCGGCAATCGCGAGACGCTGACGGTCGGCCTTCCCGCCAACCGCACATTCCTTTTCGACGGCGCCGGCAGGCGGCTTCGCTAACCTATCCCAAGACCGAAAGACGAAAGAGGATTTTCCATGAGTTCAGATCAACCGATCCGCTGGGGCATCATCGGCCCTGGCACCATCGCCCGCACCTTTGCCGACGGCGTCGCCCATTCTCGCACGGGAAAGCTGGTGGCAATCGCCACCCGCAATCCTGCAAAACCCGGCCTTGCCGAAAATTTCCCCGGCGCCCGCATCGTCAATGGCTACGAGGCGCTGCTTTCCGACCCTGAGGTTGATGCCGTCTATATCTCCGTGCCCCATACCGGCCATGCCGAATGGGCGATCAAGGCCGCCCGCGCCGGCAAGCACATCCTGGTGGAAAAGCCGATCGCGCTGTCGGCCTATGATGCCGAAGCCGTTTACTACGAGGCGAAAAAGGCCGGCGTCTTTGCCGGCGAGGCCTTCATGTACCGCGTGCATCCGCAGACGGAGAAGCTGGTCGAGCTCGTCAAAAGCGGCGTCATCGGCACCGTCCGCATCATCCGTTCGAGCTTCGGCTTCAACATGGGCAGCTATAGGCCGGAACACCGGCTTTTCGCCAATGATACCGCCGGCGGCGGCATTCTCGATGTTGGCGGTTATCCGGTTTCGATGGCCCGGCTGATTGCCGGCGCGGCGCAGGGCAAGGCCTTCCTCGAACCCGAGAAGGTCTCGGGCGTCGCCCATCTCGGAGAGAGCGGCGTCGATGAATGGGCCTCTGCCGTGCTGAAGTTCCCGAACGAGATCATCGCCGAAGTCTCCTGCTCGATCATGGCGAATCAGGACAATGTGCTGCGCATCATCGGCTCGGAAGGCCGGATCGAGGTCCAGGACTTCTGGTTCGCCTCCGGCCACAAGGGCGGCGTCGGCAAGATCGAGATCTTCAAGGGCGGCAGCCGGGAAACCGTCGAGCTCAGGGAAGACCGCTGGCTTTACTCCTTCGAGGCCGATGCGGCGGGTGACGCCATCCGCGCCGGTAAGACGGAATTCAGCTCTCCCGGCATGAGCTGGGCGGATTCGATCGGAAACCTGCGCGTGCTCGACCAATGGCGTGCCTCGGTCGGTCTGGAATACGGCGTTGAGAAAGCCAGTAAGCGCACGGCAAACATTGCCGGCGGCACGGTCGCGCGTGGCAACAGCATTCCGCAGCGTCAGATCCCCGGCATTTCCAAGCCGGCCTCGGTCGTCACGCTCGGCTTCGAGTTCTTCCCGAACTTCGCCTCTGCCTCGCTGACGCTCGACGCCTTCTACGAAGCCGGCGGCAATGCCTTCGACACGGCCTATGTCTATGGCGGCGGCAAGACGGAAGCGATCTTCGGCGACTGGCACACGAGCCGAAAGGTGCCGCGCGAAGAGATCGTGCTGATCGGCAAGGGTGCGCATTCGCCGCTCTGCTATCCCGATATGATCGCAAAGCAGCTCGACCAGTCGCTTTCCCGGCTGAAGACCGATTATGTCGACATCTATTTCATGCATCGCGACAACACCGACGTGCCCGTCAGCGAGTTCGTCGATGCCATGGATGCCGAGGTCAAGCGTGGCCGCATTCGCGGCATCTTCGGTGGCTCGAACTGGACAAGGGCGCGTTTCGACGAGGCGATCGCCTATGCCGAAAAGACCGGCAAGGCGGCGCCGGCAGCACTCTCCAACAACTTCTCGCTCGCCGAGATGCTCGATCCGATCTGGGCCGGTTGCGTCGCCGCTTCCGACGACGACTGGAAGAAGTGGCTGAACGAGAAGCAGATCCCGAACTTTGCCTGGTCGAGCCAGGGCCGCGGCTTCTTCACCGACCGTGCCGGCCGCGACAAGCGAGACGATGAGGAGATCGTGCGGGTCTGGTATTCCGAGCGCAACTTCGGACGCCGCGACCGCGCCATCGAGCTGGCCAACAAGCTCGGCCGCAATCCGATCCATATCGCGCTCGCCTATGTGATCGCCCAGCCTTTCCCGGTCATNCCGCTGATCGGGCCGCGCACCGTCGCCGAGCTGGAAGACAGTCTCTCGGCGCTCGACATCAAGCTGACGCCCGATCAGGTGAAGTGGCTGGAAGGCTGACCAATAGGAAAGGGCGCGGTTCACGTCGCGCCCTTTCCATTCTACTTGCGTGACTCGGAAGCCCTCTTCCGGGCGGCATCGTCCATCAGCTCATACCACATGGCGTTGAGGACGGCGAAGGCGGCGGCCAGCGGCAGGCCGAGCATCCATGCAAAATACCACATCGTTTCGTCTCCTTCAGAGCAATTCCAGGCAAAGCGTGAAGCGCTTTTGCCGGGAATTGCGTAAAAACAAAAGGTTAGAGCGGTTCTACTGAGCCGCTCTAGTAAGCGTGGCTATTTTTGTCGGTGATGGACTTCTCATCGACCTTGCCCCACAGAACCTTGTAGACCCAGACCGTGTAGGCGAAGATGATCGGCAGGAAGATCACCGTCACCACCAGCATGATGAACAGCGTCATGTGGCTGGAGGATGCATCCCAGACCGTCAGGCTCGATCGCGGATCGAGTGAGGAGGGCAGGATGAACGGGAACATCGACAGGCCGACCGTGGAGATGATGCCAAGGATCGCCACCTTGCTGAACAGCAGCGTCATCACCTCGCGTTTTGCCCGCATGGCAATGAAGGCCAGTGCCGCGCCGACGAAGCCGAGCACGGGCGCGATGATCATCCACGCATGGGCAGCGTAGTTGGTCAGCCACGCGCCTTTCTCCAGCGCCACGGTCTTCAGCAGCGGGTTGGAGGGACCGATCGGNCTGATATCGCTGGTGATGCGATAGCCGCCGACACCGATCCACAGGAANAGGCCGCCGAGTGCGAAAAGCACGATGACGGCAAGAGCGGCGATGCTGCCATAGCGTCTGGCACGTTCGGCCACCGGGCCGCTTGCCTTCAACACCAGCCATGCCGCTCCATGCATCGTCAACATGGCTAGGGAAAGCAGGCCGCAGAGCAGCGCATAGGGGTTGAGCAGGGCGAAGAACGAACCTTCGTAGAAGATCCGCATATCGTCGGCAAAGCGGAAGGGCACGCCCTGCAGCACATTGCCGACGGCAACGCCGAAGATCAGCGACGGCACGAAACCGCCGATGAAGAGCGCCCAGTCCCAGCCGCTCCGCCAAGTGGCGCTTTCCCGCTTCGACCGGTATTTAAAACCGACCGGGCGCAGGATGAGCGCGAAGAGGATCGNAAACATCGCCAGGTAAAAGCCCGAGAAGGAAACCGCATAGAGCGGCGGCCAGGCNGCGAAAATGGCGCCGCCGCCGAGGATCAGCCAGACCTGGTTGCCCTCCCAGGTGGCGCCGATGGTGTTGATCGCCACGCGCCGTTCCGTGTCGGTCCTGGCGACGAAAGGCAGAAGCGTGCCGACGCCGAGGTCGAAGCCGCCCGTCGTTGCAAAGGCGATCAGCAATACGCCGAGCAGCAGCCACCAGATGAGACGCAGGCTTTCATAATCGATGAGTTCGTGAAGGATCATGACAGTCACTCCGCGGCCGGGACGAGGGTTTCGGAAATCAGAACGGCTTCCGGCTCGTCGTCCGGNTCCGGTCCTTGGCGAATCGCCTTGATCATCAGGCTCATCTCGATGACGATCAGCACCGTATAAAGTGCGCCAAAACCGATGATGGTCAGAAGCACCGTGCTGGCGCCGAGACTGGAGACGGCGGCAGCCGTCGGCAGAACGCCTTCGATCACCCAGGGCTGGCGGCCGAACTCGGCGACGACCCAGCCGAGTTCGATGGCGACCCAGGGCAGGGGGATCGCCAGCACGGCAATCTTCAGAAGNAGCGGATATTTGTCGAGATGGCGGCGCGCCGACAGCCAGAAGAAGGTGGCGGTCAGCAGGATGAAGAAGATNCCGAGGCCGACCATGATGCGGAACGACCAGAACAGCGTCGGCACGTGCGGGATCGTATCACGCGCGGCCTGGACGATCTGCTCGTCGGTCGCCTGGCGAGGATCGTCGACGTAGCGCTTCAGAAGAAGGGCATAACCGAGATCATGGCCGAGATCCTCGAAGGAGCTGCGCACTTCCTGCGCAACCTGATCCTGTGCCGGTGCCGAACGGATCTGCATCAGCGCGTCGTAAGCCTTGATGCCGTCGCGGATGCGGGTTTCGGCTTGCTGTTCGAGCTTGTCGATGCCGGGGATCTCGGTCGTCAGCGACCGTGTGCCGATGAGGCCCATGACCCAGGGAATATGCACGGCAAAATGCGTCTCGCGCGCCTCCTGATCGGGGAACCCGAAGGCGGTGAAGGCTGCCGGAGCGGGCTCCGTCTTCCACATACCCTCGATCGCGGCGAGCTTCATCTTCTGGTTTTCGGTGGCGAGATACCCGCTCTCATCGCCGAGCACGACGACGGAAAGTGCCGAGGCGAGGCCGAAGGAGGCGGCCACCGTCATCGAGCGCTTGGCAAGCTCGATATGCCGGCCCTTCAACACATACCAGGCCGAGACGCCGAGCACGAAGATCGAGGCGCAGACGTAACCCGCCGACACCGTGTGGACGAATTTCGCCTGGGCCACCGGNTTNAAGACCACGTCGAAAAAGCTGGTGATCTCCATNCGCATCGTCTGCGGGTTGAGCGCCGATCCCACCGGGTTCTGCATCCAGCCATTGGCGATGAGGATCCAGAGTGCCGAAAAATTCGAGCCGAGCGCCACCGCCCAGGTGGCAACGAGATGCCCGACCTTCGACAGCTTGTCCCAGCCGAAGAAGAACAGCCCGACGAAGGTCGCCTCGAGGAAGAAGGCCATGAGGCCTTCGATCGCCAGCGGCGCGCCGAAGATGTCGCCGACATAATAGCTGTAATAGCTCCAGTTCATGCCGAACTGGAATTCCATGACGATGCCGGTAGCGACGCCGATTACGAAGTTGATGCCGAACAGCGTGCCCCAGAATTTCGTCATCTGCCGCCAGATCTGGCGACCGGTCATGACATAGACGGTTTCCATGATCGCCAGGAGCACGGACAGGCCGAGCGTCAAGGGCACAAACAGGAAGTGGTAAAGCGCCGTCAGCGCGAATTGGAAGCGCGATAGCGCGACGATATCTAGTTCCATTATCTTTCTCCCACGGTCCCACGGGATACAAAGCGTTCCTCCGCGCCGGCCGGCGCGTGAGGGCATG
>Ga0063456_1001820_pt1 | contig 10742 bp, 9 predicted proteins | sample AraplaMF_Cvi_mMF_FD_56228 | JGI IMG/M metagenome (GOLD analysis project Ga0063456, IMG submission 56228) | Arabidopsis root microbial communities from the University of North Carolina, USA - plate scrape MF_Cvi_mMF version 2 (version 2) | ecosystem: Host-associated > Plants > Roots > Endosphere ... | reverse complement strand
CAGGACCCGCAACGCTCCATCGAAAGGCTGGAGGCCTTGCGCAGCCTGGGCGTGCGCCTGTCGATCGACGATTTCGGCACCGGCTATTCTTCACTCGGCTACCTGAAACTGCTGCCGGTGCACGCCTTCAAGCTCGATCGCAGCTTTGTGCGCGATATCGGCAAGTCCGCCAAAGACCAGGAAATCTGCGCTACTGCAGTTGGCCTGGCGCGCAACCTCGGCCTCGAACTCGTGGCGGAAGGCGTGGAAGATGCGAGCCAGGCCGCGCAGCTGCGCATGCTGGGTTGCCATTACCTGCAAGGCTATTATTTCTCGCGGCCGATGGCTGCCTACGCGGCGACCGCCTTCCTGGCCAACGAAAGGAAGGTGGCGTGATCCGGCTTTATCTTCCAGTCACTCCCAGTGCCAGGACTGGCCCCAGCTTTCCTGGTAATCCCACAGGTGCAAGTCCTGTCCGTCGAATGAGCCCCACCAGGCGTCCTTGACGTCGACCGCCTTGCCTGGAGCATGGGCTGGACGCAGGGTCTGGCCGGACCAGGCGAAGCGCTGGTTGGCCTTGTCGTTGCAGTCCCAGACCACCAGCCTGGCGCCATTGCCGGTGCCGAAGGCGTAGACGTCGACGCATTTGTCGGGATTGTTCTTGCTGCGCAGCAGGCCGTCCGGGTCCTGGTACCACAGTTGCGTGACCTGGCCCTGGCAGCTCCAGTGATGGACCGGCGTGCCGTTGGACATATTGTTGCCCTCGATGTCCATGCACTTGCCGCGGCCATCGACCAGCTTGCGGAACACGTAGGCGCTGCCCGGCTTGACGCTCGCGGTCACCCCCGTGCCGGTGATTGAACCGTCCGATACCAGCCGGATGCGCGCGCTGTCGCCGCTGACCATGAAGCTGGTGGCGATGGCGCCGGACAGCGATTTCACCAGCGCCCCATTGCGGTCATACACGTGGATGAAGTCCCGGTTCGCATCGGTGCCGCCATTGAGGTAGACCTTCAGCGCGGCCGCGCCTGGAATAGTCAGCCACTGCGAGCGGTCTTCGTTGTTGCCGTAGGCCCCGCTGCTCCAGGATGTCGCAAGCGCTTCGATGCTGATGCTGGCGCCGCCGGACGTGCCGGCGCCGTCGCTCACCAGTTGCGCGATGACGGCGTTGTCGGCCACGACCAGGGAATGGGCCAGCGCGTCGCTGAAGGCTTGCAGCAGGCGGCGGTTGCTGTCGTAGAGGCGCAGCACGTCGCCGGCGCCAAGCGAGCCGCTGATATTGACGCGCACCGCACCTGCGCCCGGCAGGCGCAAGGTTTGCGCGCGGTCTTCGTTGTTGCCATAGGCGCCGGTGTCCCAGCGGGTTGGCGCATCGTCATACTTTTCCCATTTGCCTTCTTCCGCCTGGTCCGAGTAATTGAGCCAGACTGGATTGGAGCCGGCCGCCAGGCGCAGGCGCTCGTTCATGAAGGCGTTGGCGGGCACGGAAAACGCGAAGGTGCTGCCGAAGGCTGCGATGCAGGCTTGCTTGCCGCCTTGCCANGCGCCAGCGGCGGCCGTGACGCGCCAGTCGTCGGGCTGCGCCTTGTTCTGGCAGGCGAAGCGCAAGGCAGCGGTGCAGGCGGCATCGTTCCAGCGCCCGTCCCCGCGCATTTGCGCGCAGTCTTCGTTGTTGTAGTCATTCGGCTCGCCATCGGCCCAGGACCAGATGGCGGAACCGATCATGCCTTCGTCCCAGCGGTCCGCATCGACGTTGTCCACGCCGCAGCGCATCAGGGCCGGAATGTTGGAGGCATCGATGGTGCCGGTCTCGTCGACCCAGGAATCGGGCAGCACGTCCTTGCCCAGCTTGGAATCGGAAACCGCGTAGATTTTTTCCGGGTCGATCGGCGCGCCGTCCACCGTGCAGTTGGCGGTGTTGACGTACTTGACCTGCCTGCTGTTCCAGCCGCCCGAGGCGCCGGTGGCGAACAACGGGCCTTGCCAGACCACGGCGCCGTCGTAGGTGTTGTTGGCCGATTTGACGATCACGCGCTTGCCGCGGGCGATCATCTCGCGCGGCGATTCCCAGCGGGCGGCAGGCTTGTCGGAAGGCTTGTACAGCAGGCTGCCAAACACCGACAGCAAAGGCCCCACCACGCCGGCCTGGTTGTTGGCGCGGTCTTCCAGGTCGACGAAGACAATCGCCTTCGGATTGGCGTCAAGCCAGTTGCGAATTTTCCACAGCTCGTTGGGGTAGTTGTCGGGCGCGCCGTAGATCGCCGAGCAATCCTGATGGCATAGCTGTACCTCGCCATTGTTCATGTGCAGGTCAAGGTCGATGTTGCGAATGCCCGAGTTGAGCAGCTGGTTCATCGGCCAGCGCTGGTTGGCCCAGGTGGCGCCGCTGTCGTTCCAGGCGTTGTGCGCACCCAATACCTGGACGCGATTGAGCGGTGTATCCAGCGCCACGTCGTATTGGGTACGGATGCCCAGGCCAAGGTCGGCAGCGTGCGCTGCCTGCATCCCGAACAGGAGAGAAACGATGACGCCTGCCAGCTTCATTCTGCCTCCGAAAATAAGTGCCCTGAACCGGCAAACTTACTCNACGAAGGGCCATCGCACGATGGAGGCGCACCTCTAAGATTTTGGCTCGTGCGGTCATTTACTTGTAGCAAAGTCCTGCTAGTTTGGCCGGTTCGCAGTCCGAAACAATCCGTTCACCGATAGACTATTTTGAGGAGCGATAGATGCTGAAATCCCTTAGCTGCGCGGTCGCAATCGCGTGCGCCTGTTCCGCCCTTCCTGCCATGGCAGCCTGCCCGGACTACGTGACGGCGGCCAATCCGCCTGCGCTGTCAGGGCCGGCGCGCAAGGGCTTTGCCAATTTCGGCAACACCATTCTCGCCGGCCTGTACAAGCCATGGCATATGGCGCACGACGTCATCGTCAAGGCCGGCCAGGCTGCAACGATCACCGGGAAATTCGATTACGACGCGGTCCTGCACAAGGACCTGGAGGGCGAGAAGGTGCACGCTTACCTGTACGGCACCGGCATGCAGCAGTGGCAGTATCTCGGCAGCTTCATCACCGATAGCGACGGCAAAGTCAACGTGCCGCTGGGCGTGCGCCCGGTCGGCGACTATGCAGTGCGCTTCGTGGTGGAGGGGACCTGAGCAGCACCAGCGGCTACCTGAGCGTGGTCGATCCAAGCCGCGACGCGGTGCTGTTCGACATCGACGGCACTCTGACGATCAACGATTTCGAAGCCTATGCCGATTATGTCGGCGTGAAGACTGCAACGGCGTACTCCTATGCGCCGCAGGTGGTGAATGCCTACCGCCAGAAAGGCTACCAGGTGATCTTCCTCACCGGCCGGCCTTACTGGGTGACGAAGGACGGCCTTGAGTGGCTGAAGATCCAGAATATGGGGCAATGGCATTACCACTCCAACCCCTACGGCGATGGTCCCATCCCGCCCAATACGCAACAGTTCAAGACCGATTACGTGCGCTACCTGCGCGACACGGTCGGCCTGAACATCGTGCGTGCCTATGGCAATGCCACGACCGACATCGCGGCCTATGCCGACGGCGGCATTCCAAAGGCACAAACCTATATCATCGGCCCGAATGCCGGCGCCTCCGGCACGCAGCCGGTCCAGGGCGACTACACTGCCCATTACAGCTTTGTGGTGGAGCCCACTCCGNTAGCGAGCTGCCGCCGGTAACGTGGTAGATTCCCACTTTGAACATTGAGACGGAGGTTTGAAGTGGGAATCCTTGACGGCATGCTGGGCAACGCATCCAAGATCGACATCGCGGACTTGCGCGAAGACTTTGCCAAAGTCCTGGCGCCGAATGAGCGAGTGGAACACGCCTACCAGCTGATACGCGACTATTTTGTTTTCACCGACAAGCGCCTGGTAGTGGTGAATATCCAGGGCGTCACGGGCAGCAAGAAGGAGTATCACTCGATCCCTTACAAGAGCGTGACGCATTTCAGCATCGAGACCGGCGGCACGCTGGACCTCGACGCTGACNTGAAGATCTGGATTTCCAGCACCGCGGAACCGTTCACGCAAAAATTCAACAAGCGCCTGAGCATTTACGAGGTGCAGGCAGTCCTGGCGAGCTACGTGCTGAAATAGCAGGGTGGCACACATCCATTCTTCGTCGCCGGGCGAATTGTTGCGATAGTGCTGCCGCTAGCATGAAGGCTTTTATGGGGGCCTTTCATGCCAGCTTACGAAGTAATCGATATCCCTAGCCACCAGCCGGCACTGGTGGCGCGCGTACGCCACACGGCGCCTGATCGTGGCAATGGCGCGCTGCCCGTGCTGTTCGTGCACGGCTCCTCCTTCCCCTCGGGGCTGTCTTTCGATTTCCGCATGGATCGCCAGTCGTGGATGGACTGGATGGCGGCACGCGGCTACGACGTTTACGCGCTCGACTTTCCCGGTTATGGGCTTTCGGACCGCTACGCCGCCGATGCGCCGTCGCCGCCCGGCCGCGCGCGCGAAGTAGCGCAGGATGTAGGCCATGCGGTTGATGCCGTCCTGCGCAGGAGCGGCAAGAAGCAGGTCCTGCTGGTCGGGCATTCCTGGGGCGGCTCGGTGGCCGCGCGTTATGCGCAGGAGCACGCGGCCAAGGTGGCAAAGCTGGTGCTGTTTGCAGCGATTACCCCGCGCACAGTCACCGGCGCCCAGGTGCCCGCACCGGCCGGGCCGGCCGATGCCTACGAGGAGTTGACGCCAGCCAAGCGCATCGCCGCCATGGACGGCCTGCGTCCGCCGCAAGAAACAGCGCTGCTGCACCCCGACATCTTTACCCGCTGGGGCGCGCAATGGCTGGCATCGGATGCGCGCCGCGAAGGCGCAGTGCGCTTCCCCGCCGGCCCCAGTGCCGACCTGGCGGACCTGCAGCAGGGGCGCAGCTATTACGATCCGGCGCGGCTGGAAATGCCGGTGCTGTTGGTGCGCGGCGAATGGGACGCGTGGCCCAGCGACGCCGACTATCGCGCGCTGCAGGCCACGGTCAAGGCGGCGCGCTACGTCGTTATCCCGCGTGGCACGCATGTGATGCACCTTGAAAAAGCCCGTTTCGGCTTGTACGAAGAAGTGCTGGAATTCCTGCGCAGTGAAACGCCGGCAGGCCAATGAAGGGCCGCCGAACGGATGCATTGTTCTTCTCCCGTGGATTCTGTATGCTCGACGCGAGGCGCCAAGGCACAGGGCAAGCGGCTGTGATGGAGGCTGCCTGAAAACCTTCACAGGAGAAAAGCATGAGAGTCATCACGATTAGCGCGATCATGTTGCTGGCCGCCGGAACCGCGCAGGCAGGTGAGCCGATCTGGGACGCCAACAAGGTTCAACTGAAGGTGCAGAAGTTGGCAGAGGGCGTGTACGCCATGCTGCCTGCAGACGCAGCCAAGGCTGCGGAAGGTGTGCCGATCGCCACCACCTCCGGAATCCTGAGCGGCAGCAANGGCGTCCTGGTGGTCGACACCATGATCAATGAGCGCCTNCACAAGCANGTGATGGCNGAAGCAAAGCGTCATGGCGTACTGCGCTATGCCGTCAATACCAGTTACCACGGCGATCACTCCTACGGTAATTACTACCTGCCGAAATCGGCCACCGTGATCCAGCATGCCGCGGCCAAGGCATATGTGGACGCCAATTTCGCCAAGGATGTCCAGTTCATGGAGGGAGCCTTCGGCAAGGGGCGCGGCATCGACAAGATCAAGCCGCGCACCGGCGACGTGCTGGTGGCCAAGGACAGCCGTATGCAGCTGGACCTGGGCGGCAAGGTGGTCGACATCATCGACTTCGGCTTCGGGCAGACCGGCGGCGACCTGGTGGTATGGGACCCGCAGGCGAAAGTGGCCTTTACCGGCAATCCGGTGATCGCCGGCCAGCCCTCGCTGCCATGGCTGCTGGATGGCCATGTGCAGGACACGCTGGATACGCTGACCCGCCTTTATAACTTCCTGCCGGCCGATGCTCGGATTGTGCCGGGACACGGCCCCGTAATGGGCAAGGAGGCAATGAAGTGGCATCTGGACTATNTGGCGGCGCTCAGGAGCGCCGTGCAGGATGCCCATGCCAAGGGCATGACGCTGGAACAGGCCCAGTCGCACGCCGACCTGCCCGCGTTCAAAGGCTATGCTATTTACGACTGGGTGCACAAAGGTATCAATGTTCCTGCGGCCTACGCGGAATTCAGGAAGTGATCAGTTGACGCCGTAGCGGGCNCGGATGGCGGCCAAAGCGCCGTTTTGCTCGAGCTGGGTAATCGCCTGGTTGATGCGCGCGAGCTGGGCCTGGGTGGTGCTGGCGGCATTCAGCATCAGGTGTACCGGCGCGCGGTAGGGGACGTAGGGAATCTGCACGATGCGAACATGCTGCAGCCGCGCGATATGCCGCAAGGCATTGGCGTCGCCCATGATCAGGTCACCGCGCCCGGCCTCCAGCATCTTGATGCCTTGCTCGAAGGTGCCGAAGGTACTGCGCCTGCCTTCCGCATTCAGGAGCGGCAGGGCGCGGTCATAGTCGTCGCCGTAATAACCGAGGCGCGGCGCCAGCAGGCTGGCACGCTGCGTGACGATGTCCTGGAAGCTGTCGATGCGGCGCAACTTGTCCAGCTTTTCCGGCACGGTGAACAGGCCCACGGTCTCTTGCCGGTAGGGCAGGCTGAAACGGGCATAGCCGCGCCGCTCTTCCGTCGCGGAAGCGGCCATCAGCAAGTCAAGCTTGCCTTGTTGAAACAGGACATTGCGGCGCGCCGGCGGCATTTCCTTCTCCAGCTGCAGGCCGCAGCCGGCATGCTTGAGTATGGCTTGCAGCAATTCGAAATCGACGCCGCCCAGCACTTCCTTGTCATTGTGATAAAAGTATGGCGGCCATTCTTCCGGCGCCAGGCGCAGGGTGCAAGCCCCGGCAGGGCCGGCAAGTTGTATCAGCAGTGCAGCGAGCAACAGCCTCATGGCCGAAGGCATCCGAAAGTATCCACGAGGACAGTGTTTCAGATGGCAGCGTCGCTGTAAAGTGGAAAGCTTGTCTGTGTGGTGCCGGTATATTTCCCGACCGCCGGCCCCGGTAGTGGCGCCGCAGCGCCAGGTGCACGCATTTTGCTGGCCCAATATGACGGCCGTTTGACGCCCGTGTTACGGCTTGGTGTAATACAGGCCATGAACGAAATACATGCACTCCTGCAACAGGCCGTCGCACTGCACAAGAATGGCGAACTGGGCCGCGCGCAAGCCNTCTATGATGAGGTGCTGCGCGCCCAGCCCCTGAACTTCGATGCCCTGCACCTGAGCGGCGCCCTGGCGCGCCAGCAGGGCGAGCCCCAGCGCGCGCTGGACCTGATCGATGGCGCGCTGGCCATCGACAGCCGCCGCGCGATTGCCCACTGCAACCGCGGCGTGGCGCTGCAGGACCTGGGCCGCTACGACGAGGCCCTGGCCAGTTTCGAACGCGCGCTGGCCTTGCAGCCGGAATACGCCATCGCCCTGGGTAATCGCGGCAACGCCTTGCGCCACCTGGGGCATCTCGAGCGCGCGCTGGAGAGCTATGATGCCGCGCTACGCCTCTCGCCCGGCAATGCGGACGCCCTGTGCAACCGTGCGCTGGCGCTGCAAGCGCTGGCCCGCCACGAAGCGGCCCTGGACAGTTTTGGCGCAGCGCTGAGAGTGAGGCATGAATATCCCGAAGCCCTGCATGGCGCCGCCGTTTCGCTGCTGGCGCTGGGCAAGCCGGCCGATGCGCTGGANGGCTTCGAGCGCGCGCTGCACCTGCAGCCGGAATATGCGGAAGCTTGGTGCTCGCGCGGCGCCTTGCTGTTGCGCGCCCAGGACTACGAAGAAGCGCTATCGAGCTTCCAGGATGCGCTGGCCGTGCGTCCGCGTTACGCGCGCGCCCAGCTCGGCCTGGCGAATACCCTGCGCGCCATGGGCCGCCGTGCAGCGGCCGTCGAGGCCTACCAGGCAGCGCTGGCTTTTGGCGCCGATGCCGCAACCGTCGGCTACATGCTGGCCATCATGGGCGCNGAGCAGGCGCCGGGCGCCTCGCCGGCTGCTTATGTGAAGGCGCTGTTCGACCAGTACGCCGGCAATTTCGACCGCCACCTGGTCGACGTGCTGCGCTACCGCACGCCATCGCTGCTGGTGGAGGCGCTGCGCCGCCACCTGCCGCCGGGCGAACTCGATGTGCTGGACGCCGGCTGCGGCACCGGCCTGTGCGGACCGTTGCTGCGGCCGCTGGCCTGCCTGCTGGAAGGCGTCGACCTGTCGCCGCACATGCTGGATCGCGCCCGCGATACCGGCTTGTATGACGGCCTGTATTGCGGCGACATGGTTGGCTATCTGCGCGTGCGGCCAGGGACTCTTGACGTCATCGTTGCCGCCGACGTTTTCGTGTATGTGGGCGACCTGAAGCCGGTATTTTCCGTGGCCCGCCTGGCGCTGCGCGGTGGTGGCTGCTTTGCCTTCTCGGTCGAGGAACACCGAAGCGCTGAAGAGTTTGTGCTGCGCTCGTCCGGCCGCTACGCGCACTCGCGCGCCGGCATTGAAGCGCTGGCGCGCAGCCATGGTTTCACCATCAATGAAGTTACCCCGAGCACCTTGCGCCAGGAGAGCGGCGAAGACATGCGGGGCCTGCTGGTCATTNTNTCGAGAGCCTGAATTCNAAGATGCGCCTGATCCCCTTAGCTTCATTGCTGCTTGCCTGCACCGCGGCGCTTGCATCGCCAGTCTCGCCCAAGGCGGTGGAAGCGTTCCACATGCAGTACCCCAATGATAAATTCATNCCGGTCGAGGCGGCACTCGGCGACTTTAACAAGGACGGGCTGATGGATTTCGCCACCTTCGTTGGCGACCCCGCTACTGACGAAGACCTTCCGATCGCTGTGTTCCTGGCGCAAGCCGATGGCAGCTACGTCCTGCATACGGAGTCGGGCATGGTGATGGGGCATAGCCGCAGCCAGCGCTCGCTGGAGGCGCGCGGCCCGTCGCTTTTCTTGCGCCGCAGCGGTTCCAATGGCTGCTGTTCCGACTGGGCGGAGAAATTCCAGTTCCAATTGCGCGATGGCGTATTCGTCCTGGTCGGGGAGGATAGCTACCATCTTCCCAAAGGGGAGAGCGACGAAGAGGGGCGCCTGAGCGTGAATTACCTGACGCGCCAGGCGCTGGTCTGGCGCAAGCTCGATGGCAAGCGCAAGGAGAAGCGCCTGTCGTTCAAGTTGCCCGCTTTGCTGACATTGAAGGGCTTTGACTACGATAAGCACTACGACGTCATGCCCAAGGCGCTGCATGGCCACTTCGACGAACAGCTGAACTTCATCGAAGGAAAGTAAGCATGGCAGAGCCGCTTGAAATTGCCGCCAACGCGATCATGGCAGTCTCGATCTTCCTGGCGGGACGCAACAACATCCATTCCTGGTGGACCGGCATCGTCGGCTGCGCGCTGTTCTCTGTACTGTTCTACGGTTCGCAGCTGTATGCCGACGTGGCGCTGCAGCTGTTCTTCATTGCCACCTGCATGATCGGCTGGCGCCAGTGGCTGCGCGGCGACCATGGCCATGCGCTGCATATCCGCACCACGCGCACTGTGACCTTGCTGAAGATGGCGCTGGCGGGCATCGCCGCTACGGCGGCCTATGGCCTGATGCTGAAGCATTACACCAATGCCTACGCGCCCTTCGTCGATTCGACGGTGCTGATGTTCTCCATCATTGCGCAAGTTCTGCTGATGGGGCGCCGCATCGAGAACTGGCCGGTATGGCTGCTGGTGAATACCATTTCGGTCCCGCTGTACGCCAGCCGCGGCCTGTACTTGACGGCCGCGCTGTATGGGCTTACTGGATCAATGCCCTTGTCGCGTGGCGCCACTGGCGCCGGCAACGCGCGGCTGGAGCCTAGAAGGACCGCTCGTAGCCGATGGACACCCTGGCCGCGTTATATTCGCGGAATGTGCTGGTGGTGCGGCCGTTCGGATCCTGGTAGCTACGGGCTTCGCGCGTCGCTTGCTTCAACAGGTTGTAGGCGCTGATGCGCAGCAGGCCTCCGAGCCCAGGGCGATACGTAAGGTAGGCGCCCAGTTCGCGCTGCCCGCCGGTATATGCCGCTTGCGCTTCCGTGATGCGGCTCCAGCCGGCAGCGGTGGCCACCAGTGTTGCGCCGCCGCCCCAGGCGCCGCTGCGGTATTCGGCGCCTGCCGTGGCGTTCCAGCGCGGCTGGCGTGCCAGGCGGTTGCCGGGTCCAGTTACCGATTCCACTTCCGACCAGTGGCGGCCGGCGTTGAGTGAGAAGCGCCAGGGCGTGCCTTCCAGCGGCCGCTTCCATTCCAGTTCCAGGCTATGCGTTTGCGCGCGGCCGCTGTTGCGTGGCGAAATCACCCAGCGGCCATCTTCCAGCCGCAGCACATCGAGGATGACGTCGTCGATGCGGCGTGTACCGAGCGTCAGCGAAACCAGCTCGCCATCCTTGCCGTAAGTTTCGAACGCGAGGTCGGCGCCGCGCGCGGTTTCAGGCCGCAGGCCAGGGTTGCCGCCCTGGTCGGGGTCGCTTTCTGTATTGACCAGGCTCAGGAAGCGGCGCGGCGCAAGCTCCCATTCGTCTTGCAGGTACAGGGCGACGCGCCTAAGCCGTGCGTCGGTATGGCGGTCGAAGTCGATTGGCGCCGGGCCGCTGGGGGGGTTGTCGTGCTGGACTTCGTGTTCGCGCTGCATGTTCCGGCTGATGTCCCAGCCAGCGCTCAAGGTATGGTTGCCCAGCGCTGGCCA
>Ga0063456_1001814_pt1 | contig 10775 bp, 11 predicted proteins | sample AraplaMF_Cvi_mMF_FD_56228 | JGI IMG/M metagenome (GOLD analysis project Ga0063456, IMG submission 56228) | Arabidopsis root microbial communities from the University of North Carolina, USA - plate scrape MF_Cvi_mMF version 2 (version 2) | ecosystem: Host-associated > Plants > Roots > Endosphere ... | reverse complement strand
GCCGAGCCCACCACCTTCGGCGTCAAGCTGGCGCTCGCCTATGCCGAATTCGAGCGCTGCCGCCAGCGCCTCGTCGCCGCCCGCGAGGAAGTCGCGACCTGCGCCATCTCGGGCGCCGTCGGCACCTTCGCCAATATCGATCCGCGCGTCGAGGAACATGTCGCCGAAGCCCTTGGCCTGAAGGCCGAGCCGGTCTCGACGCAGGTCATCCCGCGTGACCGCCACGCCATGTATTTCGCCACCCTCGGCGTCGTCGCCTCGTCGATCGAGCGGCTGGCGACCGAGATCCGCCACCTGCAGCGCACCGAAGTGCTGGAAGCCGAGGAATATTTCTCGCCCGGCCAGAAAGGCTCTTCGGCGATGCCGCACAAGCGCAACCCGGTGCTGACCGAAAACCTGACCGGCCTTGCCCGCATGGTCCGCTCCTATGCCATGCCGGCGATGGAAAACGTCGCCCTCTGGCACGAGCGCGATATCTCCCACTCCTCGGTCGAGCGCATGATCGGCCCCGATGCGACCGTCACCCTCGATTTCGCCCTGTCGCGTCTCGCCGGCGTCATCGAAAAGCTGCTGGTCTATCCGGAAAATATGGAAAAGAACCTCAACAAGTTCCGGGGCCTCGTCCACTCCCAGCGTGTCCTGCTGGCGCTGACCCAGGCCGGCACCTCCCGCGAGGACGCCTACCGCCTGGTACAGCGCAACGCCATGAAGGTCTGGGAACAGGGTAAGGATTTTCTGGAAGAACTGCTTGCTGATGCCGAGGTCCGTGCCGCCCTTTCCGAAGAGGATATTCGGGAGAAGTTCGACCTTGGCTATCATACCAAGCATGTCGACACGATCTTCCGTCGCGTCTTCGGCAACGCCTGAGCGATCTGCAATCAACGATATGGCGGCGCCCTTGCAGGCGCCGCTTTATTTCTGCCTTTGTCTTTCTGCGATGGCAGATCGGATGATGGTTTAGCTTTTCTCAAGCGGCCGTTGTTTCTGCTTGTTTCCTTTGGCGGCAACAGGGCGCTTGCGTGCCGCGGCCTTTTTCAAAGGCGCCGCTTTCGCCGCCTCCTCTGTCCTGCAAGCCTCCGTCTCACCCCTGCCCTTGGCGGCCTTGGCGACCAACTCGTCGAGGCGCTTCAGCTCCTCCTCGTCGAGGTTCTCGATACCGATGAAACGGTTCTCGGCGTGGCTCGTCAGGATGATTTCGTTGAGTTTGGCCTGGATCGCCCGCGTGTCGCGCGTCTGGGCGTTCTGCAATACGAAGACCATCAGGAAGGTGATGATTGTCGTGCCGGTATTGATCACCAGCTGCCAGGTTTCCGAATAATCGAAGAACGGGCCTAGGCAGGCCCAGATGATAACGGCGATGAGCGCCAGGATGAAGATAACGGGCTTGCCCGCCCATTCTGATGTCTTGGTTGCGAAGCGGGCAAACAGATGCTTTATCGCCACCTCTGAAATCCTCCCTCGACGTCTCCAGAGCATGGTCTCGACGACATCATGCTCTGGCAAAAAACTCCGAGGCAGGTTTGAGGTTCCCCAGGGATTCGAGAATTCCCTGGGGGCGAGGCTTGGTTACGCGGCGGCTTCCCGCGCAATCAGCTTGCGATAGAGATGCCAGGTCGCATGGCCGAGGATCGGGATAACCAGCGCAAGCCCGGCAAAGACCGGGATCGTGCCGATCACGAGCAGTGCGGCGACGATCAGGCCCCAGAGCAGCACCGGCACCGGATTGAGAACCATCGCGCGGATCGACGCCGTGACGGCGGCCACCGCCCCGACATCGCGGTCGAGCAGCAACGGAAAAGTGATGACGGTCATCGCCAGCACGACGAGCGCGAAGACGAAGCCGATGAGATTGCCCCAGATGATCAGCTGCATGCCCTGGGGCGTGCCGAAGACCTGGCTGAAGAAATCCGCCATGCTGCGCGGGAACACTTCGCCGAGCAGATTGCTGTAGAGCGTCTGCGCCGTCACCAGCCAGACGACAAAGAAAGCGCAGAGCATCAGTCCGACCGCCACGATCGATGGCAGAGCCGGCGAATGGCGCACTTCGAGCGCGTGCGTCCAGGACGTGTCAAGGCCGGCCTCGCGCCGGCGGCTGATTTCGTAGAGGCCGATCGCCGCGATCGGGCCGATCAGCGCGAAACCCGCCATCAGAGGGAAGACCATCGGCAAAAGGTTGGCGCCCGAGGTCCACAGCGTCAGGAAGACGCCGGCGATCGGGTACATCAGGCANAGGAACACATAGTGGGACGGTTTCTCCATGAAATCATCGTACCCGCGCTTCAGCGCGTCGAAGACGTCGGCGATACTGATGCGATTGACGACGGGGCGCACAAAGTTTTCACTTGAACCCGTCATGACATGAAATGCCGCCATGGCTTTCTCCTCCTCAGCCGAGACCTGATCGGCGGCGGACAGCATCGGCGGGCAAGCCGACACGAAATCCGCAACCGGCACTCGAGCAATATAACAAGTTTCAGCCGCCCTGTCGCTCTCTCCCTTGGCATCCCCTCTTGACATCTCGGCCAAGCTTTCTCACATCGGCGGCACTATGAAAGCCTCAGACGCAGATATCCTCATCATCCCCGGCTACACCAACTCGGGCCCGAGCCACTGGCAGAGCCGCTGGGAGGCAAAGCTCAGCACGGCGCGCCGTGTCGAACAGGTCGAATGGACGAAGCCGGTCCGCGAGGACTGGATCGCCCGCATCGCCGAGGAGGTGAACGCCTCGACCCGCCCGGTCATTCTCGTCGCCCATTCGCTGGGCGTGCCCTCGGTGATCCACGCCATCCCGCATTTCCGCAACCGGGTGGCGGGCGCGTTCCTCGTTGCTCCGCCCGATGTCGCCAATCCCGACATCCGCCCGAAGCATCTGATGACCTTCGGCCCCTATCCGCGCGATCCGCTGCCCTTCCCGTCGATCACGGTCGCCAGCCGCAACGACCCGTTCGGCAGTTACGACCATGCCGACGATATCGCCAGCAGCTGGGGCTCCTTCCTCGTCGATGCCGGCGAGTCCGGTCACATCAATGCCGATTCCGGTCACGGTCCCTGGCCCGAAGGCACCATGGTCTTTGCCCAGTTCCTCAGCCGGCTCTCCGATGAGTGAGGAAAACCCGCCTTCTCGCTTGTTGAGCAAGTGCTTTCTAAGTCTTTCTTAATGGAATGACAGCAGACTGCACCGAGGTGAAATAAGCGAGAATGCCCGTGAAGAAAGCCCTTCCAGAGGCTGATGATCCGCATGGCGAAGCCGCAGCGGCTGAGGCAGGCATAGGCAATGGGGCGGCCGACGATTCCGACCTGGCGGAGCGGGAAAGCCGCTGGAACCACGCACTCGTCGGCTCGGGCCTTGGCGTATGGGATCATAACTACCGTCTCGATCGGAAATATTACTCGCAGACGTGGAAAACCATGCGCGGCATGGCGCCCGACGAGGAAGCCGCCGGCGATTACGACGCCTGGCTGCAGCTCGTTCATCCCGACGATCGCGATTTCGTCATCCATGCCATCGACCGGCAGAACGCCGGCGATCCCAACTACCAGATCTTCGAATATCGCGAGCGCCACAGGGACGGCCACTGGATCTGGATCGAGTGCCGCGGTGCCTGCGTGGAATGGGACGAGAGCGGCGTGCCGACGCGCATCGTCGGCACGGATACCGATATCACCGCCCGCAAGCAGGCCGAGGAGACGCTGGCGCGTTTGTCGCGCCGGCTCGATCTGGCGCTGGAGGTTTCCCGCATCGGCGTCTTCGAAGCCGATATCGAACATGATACCGTCGAATGGGACGAGCGCCTCATTGCCATTTACGGTCTGCAGGGCGCCCCGCGTCAGATCGGCGGCGACGCCTGGGCGAAAAGCCTGCATCCCGACGACCGGGAACGCGTGCTTGGCTTGTCCGACCGCAGCGTCGAAAGCGGAAGTGATTTCCAGCAGGAATACCGCATCATCCGCGGCGACGGCGCCGAACGCGTCATCCGCGCCCGCTCGGCCTTCTTCATCGACGGCAATGGCAACCGCAAACTGATCGGCGCCAACTGGGATGTTACCGAAGAGGCCGCGCTCNGCAACGAGCTGCAGCGCGCCAAGGATCTGGCGGAAGCGCGCAACCGCGAGCTCGAAGCCGCCAAGGAGAGCATCGAGCATCTGGCGCTGCACGATTACCTTACAGGCCTGCCGAACCGCCGCTACCTCGACAAGATGCTGGGCGAGCGCTCGGCCGAATGCCGGGCCAAGGACCTTGCACTGGCGATCCTGCATATCGATCTCGACCGCTTCAAGCAGATCAACGACACGCTCGGCCACCGGGCCGGCGACGCCATGCTGCAGCATGCCGCAAACGTGCTGAGGAATTCCGTCCGAACCGCCGATTTCGTCGCCCGCATCGGCGGCGACGAGTTTGTCATCCTCTGCGCCGTCGATCCAGCATCGAAGAAGATCGCCGGCCTTGCCGAACGTGTCATCCGCGAATTGCGCAAACCCGTCAGATATGAAGGGCACGACTGCCGTTTCGGCGCCAGCATCGGCATCACCGTCGACAGCGGGCCGACGCTCGACGCCAAGCAGATGCTGCTCGACGCCGATATCGCGCTCTATCGGGCCAAGGGCCTGGGCCGCAACCGTTTCGAATTCTTCTCGGCGTCTGACCGCCGCGACACCATCTCCGCCAAGCACCTCGCCGACGAGATACTGATCGGCCTCGAACGCAATGAATTCGTGCCCTTCTATCAGCTGCAGTTCGATGCCCGCACGCTCGATGTCACCGGCGTCGAAACACTAGCGCGCTGGCAGCACCCGGTGCACGGGCTGCTGACGCCCGACCGCTTCCTCGATATCGCCGAGGATCTCGACGTCGTCTCGACCATCGACGCGCTGATCCTGGAACGCGCGCTGGCCGATCGCAGCGCCTGGATCAAGGACGGGTTGTCGATTCCGAAGATATCGGTCAACGTCTCCGCAAGGCGGCTCGCCGATCCCGATCTCGGCAAAAAGCTCCGCGCTCTGAAGATCGAGCCCGGCACCATCTCCTTCGAACTGCTGGAATCGATCTCGCTCGACGATTGCGACGAGGGGGTAGCCGCCAACCTGAAAAAGCTGCGCAAGCTCGGCATCGACATCCAGATCGACGATTTCGGCACCGGCCATGCCTCGATCGTCAGCCTGTTGCGCCTAAGCCCCAAGACGCTGAAGATCGACCGCGAACTGATCCGCATGCTGCCGCAATCGGCCGAGCAGCGCAAACTCGTCGGCTCGATCATCGATATCGGCCGCTCGCTTGATATCCTGGTCATCGCCGAGGGCGTCGAGACGGCGGATCACATCCGCATCCTCGAGGAACTCGACTGCGACACGCTGCAGGGCTACGCGCTCGCCCGGCCGATGCCGGCCATGCAGATCCCCTCCTTCATCCGCGCCGGAAGCTGGCGCCACGGGCAAATCGCCGCTCGCGCCTTGCAGACTGAGCTTCGCCGCGCGCTGCGCAGCAGAGCCGCCAAATAAACACCTGCATAAGCGGCCCGCCATTTCGCCTTCATTCCACCGTAGAGGAAAAGGCGCTAGACTCGTCTTGCGAATTCATTCGATTCTCTTGGCGGTATTCCGTAAAATCGGAAACCGGGGCCAGGAAATTCGGAAACCATGGAAGGAGCGACAGGCGGATTGTGAAACCCTCTCTTTTCCTTTAAGGGGACGCCACGAGATCGATCCACTCGCGCTATCCCAAGAGCGCCAACAACAGAGAATGACCACGATGAACCGTCGCCGCCGTATCTACGAGGGCAAGGCAAAGATTCTGTATGAAGGCCCGGAACCGGGCACTTTGATCCAGTTCTTCAAAGACGATGCCACTGCCTTCAACAAGAAGAAACACGAAGTCATCGATGGCAAAGGCGTCCTCAACAACCGCATTTCCGAATATATCTTCAGCCATCTGAACAAGATCGGCATCCCCACCCATTTCATCCGCCGGCTCAACATGCGCGAGCAGCTGATCAAGGAAGTGGAGATGATCCCGCTGGAGATCGTCGTGCGCAACGTCGCCGCCGGTTCTCTCGCCAAGCGCCTCGGCATCGACGAAGGCGTCGTGCTGCCGCGCTCGATCATCGAATTCTATTACAAGTCCGACGCGCTCGACGATCCGATGGTCTCCGAAGAGCACATCACTGCCTTCGGCTGGGCCAATCCTGCCGAGCTCGACGACATCATGGCGCTTGCCATCCGGGTCAACGACTTCATGACCGGCCTGTTCCTCGGCGTCGGCATCCAGCTCGTCGACTTCAAGATCGAATGCGGCCGCCTCTTCGAAGGCGATCTGATGCGCATCATTCTCGCCGACGAGATCTCGCCGGACAGCTGCCGGCTCTGGGATATCGAGACCCACGAGAAGATGGACAAGGATCGTTTCCGCCGCGACCTCGGCGGATTGCTCGAAGCCTATTCCGAAGTTGCGCGCCGTCTCGGCATCATCAATGAAAACGAGCCTGTGCGCGGCACCGGCCCGGTTCTCGTCAAGTAAGGCAGGAAAGACAAAGTGATCAAGGCTCGTGTCACCGTCACGCTGAAAAACGGCGTTCTCGATCCGCAGGGCAAGGCTATCGAGGGTGCGCTTGGCGCCCTCGGCTTCTCGGGCGTCGGCCATGTAAGACAGGGCAAGGTCTTCGACCTGGAACTGGAAGGCGCCGACAAGGGCAAGGCCGAGGCCGACCTCAAGGCAATGTGCGAAAAGCTGCTCGCCAATACGGTGATCGAGAACTACGCAATCGCGATCGACTGACGATCACAGACCCGTCTTCCGGCGGACCTTGAGGATTTGGCGTCATGATGAAAGCAAAGCTGGAGACGGAAGTCTCGAAATATATGAGCTATGTTTTGCGTCATGCGCCTGATGCCGCGGGTTTGACGCTTGATGGCGAGGGTTGGGTGTCGTTCGATGCGCTCGAAAAAGCGTTGGCGTCGAAATTCGACGTTTCCCGCGCCGATATTATCGAGATTGTNGAAAACAATCCGAAGAAGCGCTTCGCCCTCGCCGATAATAGAATTCGCGCAAACCAGGGTCATAGCGTCGACGTCGATCTCGCATTGAACCCGGTTGAACCGCCTGCCGCTCTATTTCACGGCACGTCTCTNACGAACTGGCAGTCGATCGAGCGCGAAGGCTTGAAGAAGATGCAGCGACACCACGTTCATCTCTCAGCGGATGTCGACACGGCTAAAATCGTCGCAAGGCGTCGCAAGGGTGAATACATCATCCTGCGTGTCGACGCGGCCCGCATGTTTTCAGAGGGNCATTCTTTCTTTGTCTCCGACAATGGAGTATGGCTCGCCGAAAGCGTTCCAGTTCAATATCTTTCNCCAGACGCAGGGACCCCATGAAATCAGCTGTCGTTCAACTTCCGGGCCTCAACCGCGACCGCGACATGATCGCAGCCTTGGCCAAAATCTCCGGCCAGCAGCCGGTGACGATCTGGCAGACGGAAACCGANATCCCCGATGTCGACCTGATCGTCATCCCCGGCGGCTTTTCTTATGGCGATTACCTGCGCTGCGGCGCGATCGCTGCCCGCATGCCGGTCATGCAGGCAATCATCGACAAGGCTGCGAAGGGCGTGAAGGTGCTCGGCGTCTGCAACGGCTTCCAGATCCTCGTCGAGGCCGGCCTGCTGCCCGGCGCGCTGATGCGCAATTCCTCGCTGAAATTCGTCTGCCGCGAAATCAAGCTCGAAGTCNTCAATGCCGAGACGGATTTCACCCGCGCTTATGCGCAGGGCCAAGTCATCCGCTGCCCGGTCGCCCATCATGACGGCAATTATTTCGCCGACGAAGCGACGCTGGCTGCGATCGAAGGCAATGGCCAGGTGGTATTCCGTTATGCCGAGGGCACCAATCCGAACGGCTCGATCAACGATATCGCCGCAGTGATGAACGAAAAGGGCAACGTGCTCGGCATGATGCCGCATCCAGAGAACCTGATCGAAGCCGCCCATGGCGGTTCGGACGGCCGCGGCCTCTTTGCTTCGGCGCTCGACGTCATCGCCGCCTGAGACCTGCACGTTGCCCCGCGCGTAGCGGTTTTGGGCAACTGCATGCACCCGAAAATCCTTCCGTCCGGATCTGGAGCAAGATTGATGCGCCCTCGCCTCGCAAACGCCGCCCTGTTGACCGCTCTCGCAGCCATNGTCGCAGCCTGCCAGACGCCGGCACCGACGACAGGCCCGAACCGTGGCGCGCTGCCGACGATGGAACGCGTGGCGCTCGGCGCCAANGCCTGCTGGTTCAAGTCGGGCGATCCGGCTTTTGCCGCCTATAAGCTCGCACCGGAACTCAATTCCTTTTCCGGCCGGCCGCGCATCCTGGTCGTCCACAAGGGCAGCCCGGAAAGCCGGCCGCTGCTCGTCGTGCAGGCTGAGGGAAGCCCCTCGCGTCTCCAGGCCTTCGGGCCGATGATGCAGGAGCCGGTCGCCGGCCGCATCGCCGCCGACGTCAATCGCTGGTCGGCAGGCAACAAGGCCTGCAGCTAGAGCCTTTCCGGGTTAGTTTGCAGCATTCTGTTGGCTCAAACGGAGTCGGATGGTCGACCGGCCGGCGCGCGTCGTAGCCCGGCTCTACGGCCAAGCCGGCCGGTCGATCAGCCGGCCCGTTTCAGCCAACCCGAAGGGCCAGGCATCTTTCCGCCAGGATCAAAGGCGATCGGCTCGGACGTACCAAGAGGTATGCCCTTCGCCAATCGCCTTTGCCCTGACGAAAACCTGCTCCGGCAGAATGCTGCAATCTAACCCGGAAAGGCTCTAATCGCCCCGTTCAGTTCCGAAAGCATGATCCGTTCGGAAAGCATCTTCAGTCCCAGAAGAACGACTTGCTGACTTCGCGCGCCGCATCGGACTGCGACACGCCGATATCCTTGAGCTCGTTCGCCGTCAGGTTTCTCAGCGCACGCCGGCCTTCCCGCTTCTGATGCCAGAGAAGAGTGGCCGCCCAGATCCGGCCGAGCCGCGTCGTCGCCTCAGCGGGCACGTCGGGGAGAATGATCTGTCTCCTGTCCTCATAGGAGACAATCGGTACAATCGGCATTTTGATCTCGGGTAAGGCAGACATTCCAGGAATCCTCACGGCTTGTCGTTGGAATTGACTCATACGCTTGACCGATACAATGTGCCAATATATACAATTGTCACCATGACAAATTGGCTTCCCGATATTTCCCGCGGTTCCGGGCCGGTCTATCTCCGGCTCGCCGACAGCATTGAATCCGCAATATCAAGCGGCGCCCTGCCCGCCGGCAGCAAGCTGCCGCCGCAGCGCAATCTTGCCTATGATATCGGCGTGACAATCGGCACGATCGGCCGCGCCTATGCGCTGGTGCATGAGCGGGGCCTGGTCGCCGGCGAAGTGGGGCGCGGCACCTATGTACTGAACCGCTCCGAAACGCCGCCCGGCGAGCAGATCGATCCGCTGACCGTCTCGCTCGGCGGCACCCGCGTCCAGGATGCACCTGCCAACAAGATCCGTTTTGACACGACGGCCGCGCCCGATCTCGGTCAGGGCAAGGTCATAGCGGGCATCCTCGCCGAGATCGGCGAACAGCATCTGTCCGAAATTTCCTCCTATTCCCGGAGTTTCCCGCGCAACTGGTTCGAGGCCGGCCGCCTCTGGCTTGCCCGCAGCGGCTGGACGCCGGAGGTCGAGAACGTCGTGCCGACGCTCGGCGCCCATGCGGCGGCGATATCAGTGATCTCGGCCGTCTCGGCGCCGGGCGACAAGATCGTCTTCGAGGACCTCACCTACACGCAGGTCAGCCGCAGTGCTCGCCTGCTCGGCAGGCGCACGCTGACGGTCGATTCCGATGAGCTCGGCGTGATTCCCGAGGATTTCGAGCGGCTCTGTCAGCAGCAGCATCCGAAGATCGCCTTCCTGATGCCGACCGTCCACAATCCGACGCTGGCGATCATGCCCTATGAGCGACGGGTGGCAATCGCTGCAATCGCTCGGAAGCACGGCGTCTGGCTAATCGAGGACGATCTCTACGGCGGCATGGCCGATGACGACACGCCGCTGCTCGCCTCGATTGCGCCCGATCGCACCTTTCTTGTCAACGGCCTGTCGAAATCGGTCGCCGCCGGTGTGCGCGGCGGCTGGGTCGCCTGCCCGCCGCATTTTGCCCAGCGCATCAAGGTGACGCACAGGATGATCACCGGCGGCCTGCCCTTCATCCTGGCNGAGACCTGCGCACGTCTCGTCGAAAGCGGCACGGCGCACGAAATCCGCAAGGCAAGNGTCGAGGAACTCTCCCGGCGTGTCCGGCTCGTCCGCGAGCAGTTGCAGGGCTTCGATTTCGAATCGCACCCGCATGCGCCGTTCCTCTGGCTGAAACTGCCCGAACCCTGGATGTCCGGCACCTTCAAGAACGCCGCCTATCGCGACGGCGTGCTCGTCGACGACGAGGATGAGTTCAAGGCAGCCCGCGGCGAGAAAACCTATCACCGCGTCCGCATCGGTTTTTCCTCGCCGAAGACAGGGCAGGAACTCATTTCGGGCCTGATGATCCTGCGCCGCCTGCTGGAAAATGGCGGCTCCGCCTATGACGGTGAAATATGACGTGTTGCAAATCGACGCCATAAATCGGAAAAAACGCCGAAGCTTCTTCGAGGTGCTTTAGCGACTCGACGTCCATGTTACGCCTTTGTTGTTCCCGTCTGACGCGAATCAAAGGACAGCAAATGAGGCTCGATTACGGAAGGATCGCGTTGCGTTTTTTGGGCATGGCATCCGTGGCAGCGACAGCC
>Ga0063456_1001811_pt1 | contig 10785 bp, 8 predicted proteins | sample AraplaMF_Cvi_mMF_FD_56228 | JGI IMG/M metagenome (GOLD analysis project Ga0063456, IMG submission 56228) | Arabidopsis root microbial communities from the University of North Carolina, USA - plate scrape MF_Cvi_mMF version 2 (version 2) | ecosystem: Host-associated > Plants > Roots > Endosphere ... | reverse complement strand
CTTCAGCGCTGCGAAATCCTCGACCCAGCTTTGTCGCGGCTCTTCGATCTCGATTCGCATCGATAGCCTCAGTTCAGCCCCGATCGCGCCTCGGCCTTCGCCTTGGCGATGTCGCGCAGCGCGTTCGCCAGCACGTCGGGCGTCTGCGCGCCGCTGACGGCATATTGCTGGTCGAAAATGAAGAACGGCACGCCGTTGACGCCCATTTCCTGCGCCGCTTTGATCTCGGCGACGATCAGGTCGCGATCGGCGTCGGAGGCGAGCAACGAGGCGATGACCGAGCGGTCGAGGCCGGCCTTTTCGGCGATATCGAGCANCACGGCGTGGTCGCCGACATTGCGGCCTTCCTCGAAATTCGCCTTGAACAGCGCGCCAACGACCTTGTCCTGCTTCTCGCGGCCTTCGATCATCGCCCAATGGATCAGCCGATGCGCATCGAGCGTGTTCGGGCCGATCTTGATCGCCTCGAAATCGAAGGCGATGCCGACCTCGCGGCCGTAATCGGTGAGCATCTTGTGCGCCTGTGCCACGCGCTCCTCGCCGCCAAGCTTCTCAGCCAGCGCCTTCTTCTGGTCGACGCCTTCCTTGGGATAGTCGGGGTTGAGCCGGTACGGCCGCCAGTTGATGTCGACGCCGATCTCGTCCTGCACCTCGGCGATGGCGAGCTCCAGCCGCGCCTTGCCGAGATAGCACCAGGGGCATACGACATCCGAGACGACGTCGATGGTGATACGCTCCATGATGATTTTCCTTATTTTCATGCGTCTCCCAAGGGAGAAATTTGGCTCGCGGTTTGGCTGCTTCCTACTGGACACTCGTATCCCACCATACCGGCAGCTGCGCGCCGTAGAGCGGCACGCTGTCGGGATGGCCGATGCGCTTGCTGCGCGCCACCCATTGCTGGTCGATGTGGTAGAGCGGCAGCACATAGTGGCCGGAAAGCAGCAGCCGGTCGTAGGAGCGCACCGCCGCGGTGAAATCCTCGGCCGAGCGCGCCCGAAGCAAATGGTCGATCAGCGTGTCGATATCGGGGTCGGCGACACCGGCGAAACTGTCGGTGCCCTCGCGGGTTTTGGCGGCTGAGGACCAGCGGCCGAGCTGTTCGTTTCCGGGCGACAGCGAAGACGTATAGGACTTGATGATCATGTCATAGTCGAAGCTGTTCGTCCGGCTCTGATATTGCGAATCATCGACGGTGCGGATCGAAGCGGCGATGCCGATCGTCTGCAGCGAACGCTGATAGGCGACGGCAAGCTTCTCCTGGTCGGCATTCTGCGTCATGATTTCGAAGGTGAGCTGGCGGCCGGAGGCATCGAGCATCTTGCCGCCCTGGATCGTATAGCCACCCTGTTTCAGCAGTTCGACGGCCTGCTTCAGCACATTGCGGTCGCGGCCGGAGCCGTCGGTCACTGGCAGCTTGTAGGTGCCGTCGAGAATCGCTGGCGCAATCTTGTCCTTGATCGGCCCGAGCAGGGCAAGCTCGGCCGCATTGGCGGGAACGCCGAAACTCGACAGCTCGGAATTCTGCCAGAAGCTCTGCGTGCGCTTGTAGGCGCCGGAATAGAGGTTTTTGTTCGCCCATTCGAAATCGAACACCAGCGACAGGCCTTCGCGCACCTTGAGATCGGCAAAGATCGGCCGGCGCGTGTTGAACACGAAGCCGAGCATGCCGCTCGGCAGTTTCGGCGTGAATGTGTCCTTGACCACGGCCCCCGAGGTGACGGCGGGGAAATTATAGGCATTGGCCCAATGGCCGGGATTGCCGTCGGGATAGATGTCGACATCGCCCTTCTTGAAGGCCTCGAACAGCGTTGTGTCCTGCAGGAAATACTGGACGGTGATCTGGTCGTAATTGTCGGTACCGACCTTGGCGGGAATGTCCTTGCCCCAATAATTCGGGTCGCGCTCATAGGTGATGCTCTCGCCGGGCTTCACCGTCTTTACCTTGTAGGGACCGGAGCCGACCGGCGGCGTCAAGGACGAACGGTCGAAGGTTTCAGGATCGATCGCATGTTTCGGCAGCACCGGGAAAAGACCAAAGATCAGCGGCGTTTCGCGATCGGCCTTTTCGTTGAAGGTGAAGCGCACGCTGTGTTCGCCGACCTTCTCCATCTTGGCGACGACGTTGAGGCGGTTGGCGAAGGGCACGCGGCCCTTGTCGCGCATCAGTTCGAAGGTGAACATCACGTCTTCGGGCGTNACCGGCTGGCCATCGGCCCATTTCGCCTTCGGATTGAGGTTGAACTGAANGAAGCTTCTGTCGTCGTCCCATTCGACTGTCTCGGCAAGCAGCCCATAGAGCGTGAACGGCTCGTCCCTGGAGCGCTGCATCAGCGATTCGTAGACGAGATTGCCATATTCCGGATCCCACATGCCGCGCGCCGTCGTNCGCATGCTCTTCAGGATGAAGGGGTTGAGGCTGTCGAAGGTGCCGACGACGCCATAGGTGATCTTGCCGCCTTTTTTTACGTCGGGATTGACGTAAGGGAAGTGCTTGTAGTCCGCCGGCAAAGCCGGCTCACCGTGCATCGCGATGCCGTGCAGCGGCTCGGCGGCGACAGCGCCGCACAGCAGCGAGAGGACGAGGGGGACGATAATCCGGAGCATTCGGCAATCCTTGATCCGTGAAAAACGGGGCATGATTCACGCGGGAGATTATCATGGGGTCGAGTGATTCCAACACGCAGCGGCGTTTTCTTTGACNTGGCTGNGAAATTGCCTCTCAAATTGCCAAAGAAATGCTGGATATCTTGAACGCTGCGATGTAACAGGTGAACCCGAAGTTTCGGGGTCATGCATTTGCCTTATTTTTTTAAGAGGTGGAGTGCCGAACGACCCGATGGTTGGGGNGGCAAAGACGCTGCCNCGAACGGATATCAGGAGACGGAATTCGTTATGATGTTCAAGTCTGAAAAGAAAATGCGGGCAGCACTGTCCGTTCTGGCAGTGATGTTCGGCGCCGCTTCGGCTCCGGTCTCCTCCTTTGCCCAGGATGCGGCCGCACCGGCGCCTGCCGATGCGCAGGCCTCCGGTGCGCCGAAGCTCGGCTGGTACAAGACCTGCAGCAAGCAGGAAGACAACGACATCTGTGTTGTCCAGAACCTGATCCTCGCCAATGGCGGCCAGCTCGTCACGGCCGTCGGCCTGATCTCGGTTTCCGGCAAGATCAACCGCAAGCTCCTGCAGGTCTCGGTTCCCACCGCACGCCTGATTCCTCCGGGCATCATCATGCAGATCGACGGCGGCAAGGGCCAGAAGCTCGACTACGCTGTCTGCCTGCCGGATAAGTGCACCGCCGAAATCCCGCTGACCGACGCGATGATCGCCAGCCTCAAGAAGGGCAGCGACGTGATCTTCACCTCGATCAACTTCCGCCGCGCGCCGAACCCGATCAAGATTTCGCTTGAAGGCTTCACCGGCGCTTATGACGGCGAACCCGTTTCCGAATCCAAGCTCGCTGAAAGCCAGCGCAGCCTGCAGGACAGCATGCAGAAGAAGGCCGAGGAAGCTCGCAAGAAGCTGGAAGACGCCCAGAAGGCAGCCAAGGCGCAGTAATCCTGCCATCATTCTTGAACAGAAACCCGGCTTCGCGCCGGGTTTTTTGTTGGTCGACTTTATGCTCTGCGCGACGCCGTCCTGCGCCAAGAATCTGCTGCATATGATCTGGCTCTCGAGCCAGGCCCGCTGCCGTCCGGTTGGCGCCAATGGCTGCCCCTCACCCTAACCCTCTCCCCGTAAACGGGGCGAGGGGACGTGCCCTGCGAGAGGCTAGCGAGGAACGGAGAGGTTGCGGCATGGTCCCTTCGCCCCGTTTACGGGGAGAAGGTGGCGGCAGCCGGATGAGGGGCCGATATCGACGATCTCGTGGGTCGAGGTATCCCCGGCATGACGAAAGAGAAGTTGGCAGGCATTGTCAGCAACTTGACCCGAAAGCCAAGTTTGGCACCACGAAAAAGGCCTCGCCGGGAGTGTGCGAGGCCTTGTTTCATGCGGTCGGTCAGCCTGATTTAGTGGGCGAAGCTCATCTTGGGTTTGAACTGCCCTGACGGGGCCTGATCGAAAATCTGGTAGATCTGTGGGTTGCGAAGCGGCGCGCCGCTTTCGTCATTCATCAGGTTCTGCTCGGAGACATAAGCGACATATTCGCTTTCGTCATTTTCGGCGAGCAGGTGATAGAAGGGTTGGTCCCTGCTCGGGCGCACCTCGGCCGGAATGGAATTCCACCATTCCTCCGTATTCGCGAACTCCGGATCAACGTCGAAGATGACGCCGCGAAACGGAAAAACCCTGTGCCGAACCACTTCGCCAATGCTGAACTTTGCTACTCTTTCTTTCATGGTACGACTTCCTTTCATCACCGAATTTGGTGATTGGTGTCGCGCAAATCAAGATTTGTGCGCGAGTTCGTCACATGAACGTCATATCCTCCTACTGCATAATTCCTTAAATCGGAATCGATGTAAGGACAAAATTATGCAGCACTCCAAGTGCTACAGCGTCTTTTGCGCGTCTGAAAGGGCGCGGCGCTGTGGTGGCGTCCATGACCTGGGAGGTGAAAGCCCCGGCGAACCGGGACTTTCGGTCTTCGCAGCCGATCAGGCTGAATAGTACATGTCGTATTCGACCGGATGCGGCGTCATTTCGAAACGCATCACCTCGGCCATCTTCAGCTCGATGAAGGCATCGATCTGGTCGTCGTCGAAAACGCCGCCGGCTGTCAGGAACTTGCGGTCCTTGTCGAGGCTTTCGAGCGCTTCGCGCAGTGAACCGCAGACGGTCGGGATCTTCTTCAATTCCTTCGGCGGCAGGTCGTAGAGATCCTTGTCCATGGCCTTGCCGGGATGGATCTTGTTCTTGATGCCGTCGAGGCCGGCCATCAGCATAGCGGCGAAGGCGAGGTAGGGGTTGGCGGTCGGATCNGGGAAACGGACTTCGACGCGCTTGGCCTTCGGGTTGGAGCCGAACGGAATGCGGCAGGAGGCCGAGCGGTTGCGGGCCGAATAGGCGAGCAGCACCGGTGCTTCGTAACCCGGGACGAGACGCTTGTAGGAGTTCGTCGACGGGTTGGTGAAGGCGTTGATCGCCTTGGCATGCTTGATGATGCCGCCGATATAGAACAGGCAGCTCTCGGAGAGGCCTGCATATTCGTCGCCGGCAAAGGTCGGCTTGCCACCCTTCCAGATCGACTGGTGCACGTGCATGCCCGAGCCGTTGTCGCCNAAGATCGGCTTCGGCATGAAGGTCGCCGTCTTGCCGTAGGCATTGGCCACCTGATGCACGACATATTTGTAGATCTGCATCTTGTCGGCGTTGCGCACCAGCGTATCGAACTTGATGCCGAGTTCGTGNTGGGCGGCAGCGACTTCATGGTGATGCTTTTCGACGACGACGCCCATCTCNGAGAGCACCGTCAGCATTTCCGAACGCATGTCCTGGGCGCTGTCGACCGGNGGAACCGGGAAATAGCCGCCCTTGACGCGCGGGCGATGGCCGAGGTTGCCGGTTTCGTAATCGGTGTCGTCGTTCGACGGCAGTTCNGTCGAATCGAGCTTGAAGCCGGTATTGTANGGATCGGCCTTGTACTTGACGTCGTCGAAGACGAAGAACTCGGCTTCCGGGCCGACGAAGATCGTGTCGCCGATGCCGGATGCCTTGAGGTAGGCTTCGGCCTTCTTGGCGGTGCCGCGCGGATCGCGGTTATAGGCCTCGCCGGAAACCGGATCGAGGATATCGCACATGATGACCATGGTCGACTGAGCGAAGAACGGGTCCATATGCACCGTNTCNGTATCGGGCATCAGCACCATGTCGGACTCGTTGATGGCCTTCCAGCCGCCGATCGAGGAGCCGTCGAACATCACGCCGTCGGCGAACATGTCNTCATCGACGCAGACGACGTCCATCGTCACATGCTGCAGCTTGCCCTTCGGGTCGGTGAAACGCAGATCGACGAACTTNACGTCGTTTTCCTTGATCTGCTTCAGAATTTCGCTTGCGGTCGCCATTAATTAGTTTCCTCCGATTTGCGATGACGGTGTAGGTCGGCGGTGACGGTAACGGACTTTGCGCAATTGGCAAAGTGGTCAGATGGCATCGATGCCGGTCTCGCCGGTACGGATGCGGATAACCTCTTCGACGTTGGAGACGAAGATCTTTCCGTCGCCGATGCGGCCGGTCTGCGCCGCCTTGCGGATCGCGTCGATGACGGCCTCCGCGTTCTCGTCGGCCAGCACGACCTCGACTTTTACCTTCGGCAGGAAATCGACGACGTATTCGGCTCCGCGGTAGAGTTCCGTGTGGCCCTTCTGACGGCCGAANCCCTTGGCTTCCGTGACTGTGATACCCTGCAGGCCGACTTCCTGAAGGGCTTCCTTCACTTCGTCCAGCTTGAAAGGCTTAATGATCGCTTCGATCTTTTTCATGAGAAAATGTCTCTCCGCTTCTCCCGTTATGGCAGGAATTTTCCCGCTCGCCGGATATGATGCAGATATCGTGCCAGTTTGAAATCCATCTTATCGAAAAAAGGCGTCGATTTTGTCGAAACAGCCGCGTTTGCGGGGAATTTCATGTCGTTTTGGTGACGGAACAGGTGGAAAAACATTGTCTCTGATCAAAAACACATCCGAAACCGAAAAAGTCAGGTATTTTCGCAACTGCGAATACACGGATCTGAAAGATTAAAATATATGCAAATGCCTAAAATACGTCCTTCACTTTGATGTTTCAGGCGGTTGTTTTTTAGGCGTTTTTCGATTGAATAGGATGATGAGTAAAGATCTGTCCCAGCTCCTCCTGACGCCTGCCGAAATGGCTGCCGTCGATGCCGCCGCTGCCGCATCCGGCATCGATTCCTTCGGCCTGATGGAGAAGGCGGGTGCCGCGGTTGCAGCTGCCGCGCTGCGACGTCATCCCAACGCTCTTCGTTTCGTCGTGCTTTGCGGTCCCGGCAACAATGGCGGCGACGCCTATGTCGCGGCACGACATCTGCAGCAGAGCGGAGCGGCGGTGGCGCTGTTCCATCTCGGTGATCCCGCGAAGCTGAAGGGCGATGCCGCCCGTGCCCGAGCCGGCTGCGCGTTTAAGGGACAGGAACTCGGCATCTACCAACCCGAAACCGGCGATGTCGTTATCGACGGCCTGTTCGGGGCGGGGCTCGGCCGCGAGGTCCCGGCCGAAGTGCGTGTGCTGATCGGACGCGTCACCGAGGCCGGTAGTCCCGTACTCGCCATCGACTTACCCTCCGGCCTCGATGGCCGCACCGGCAAGGTGCTGGGGGCTGCCTTCCGGGCGCGCGACACCATCACCTTCATGACCCGCAAGCCCGGCCATCTGCTCATGCCGGGCCGGGAGCTTTGCGGTGCATTGGAGATCTTCGATATCGGCATTCCCGCCCGCATCATCCGCGCTGAGGCGGGCGGCGCCATTGCCGAGAATACGCCCGATGCCTGGAAAGGTGTGCTGCCGGCCGAGCAACTGGAAACCCACAAATACAAGCGCGGTCATCTGGTCGTCTTCTCGGGCGAGGCCGACAAGACAGGTGCTGCGCGCATGTCGGCGACCTCGGGCCTGAAGGCCGGCGCCGGCCTGGTGACGATCGCCGCCCCCCGCGCGGCGATCTCCGCCAATGCTGCGCATCTCACCGCCGTCATGCTGCGTGCCATCGACGACGAGGCCGCTCTCGACGACTGGCTCGCCGACAAGCGGCTGCAGACTTTCGTTCTCGGTCCCGGTTTCGGCATCGGCGCCAGGGCGCGCGGCTTCGTCTCGGCCCTTGCCGATCGCCATCTGGTGCTCGATGCCGACGGCATCTCCTCGTTCAAGGACGATCCGCAGCAGCTGTTTGCTCTTTTCCGGGGTGAGCCGCGTCTGGTGCTGACGCCGCACGAGGGCGAATTCGCGCGGCTCTTTCCCGATATCGGCAGCGATGATGCGCTCGGCAAGGTGGACAAGGCTGTCGCCGCTGCCCGCCGCGCCAATGCCGCGATCGTTTACAAAGGCGCCGATACCGTCATCGCTGCGCCGGATGGCCGCGCGCTCATCAATACCAATGCCCCGGTCTGGCTTGCCACCGCCGGTTCCGGCGATGTGCTTGCCGGCATCATCGGCGGATTGCTGGCCCAGGGTCTGCCGGCCTTCGAGGCGGCGGCTGCCGGTGTCTGGCTGCACGGAGAGGCCGGCCAACGCGCCGGCAAGGGGCTGACGGCGGAGGAGCTTGCCGCCCACGTGTTGCCGCTTTAGCCCGCCCGATGCTTCAGCTTCGGGCCGCGATGCTTTAGCTTCGGGCCGCCGATGCTGGCCTCCCGCTAAAGTCAACCTTGCCTATTTCGCCAGCGCCTGCTGCAGGGCGATCGCTCCGTGTGGCGCATTGACCTTACCCTCATGGATCATGAAGGCGAAGACGTCGCGCGGCTCGGTCTTCACTTTGCGATCGGCATCGATCAGCGGCAGGTCATCGGGGATCTTGCCTTCGGCCCAGGTCTCCAGCCGCTTTGCCCAGGCCTTCAGCTCCTTGTCAGGATAGCAGGTCGCAATATCGTCCGATCCCTTCTGCAGCCTGGCATAGACGAAATCCGCCGTGACGTCGGCGATCAACGGATATTCGAAATGTTCGGCGCAAACAGGCGCTACGCCGTATTTCGCCAGCAGGCCCACGAATCCCGGCACCTTGAAGGAATCGTGCCGCACCTCGACCACGTGGCGCAGCGCCAGCCCATCCTGTTTTGCCGGCAGCAGCTTCAGGAAGGCCTCGAAATCTTCCGGATCGAACTTCTTCGTCGGCGCGAATTGCCAGAGCAGCGGCCCAAGATGATCGCCGAGTTCGCTAATGCCCGATGTCAGGAACCGCTCCATCGATTCACCGGCTTCGGCAAGCACCCGCCGATTGGTGACGAAACGCGTCGCCTTCAGCGAAAAGATGAAGCCGTCGGGCACGTCTGCCGCCCATTTGGCGAAGACTGCAGGCTTCTGAGTGCTGTAATAGGTGCCGTTGACCTCGATGACCTTCAACTGGCGGCTGGCATAATTCAGCTCGTCCTTCTGTTTCAGGTCATCAGGAAAGAAATGCCCGCGCCAGGGCTCGAAGGTCCAGCCGCCGATGCCGGTGCGGATAGTGCCGGATTTCGTCATGTCGTCCTCCCCGTTGGCAGCCGCTCAGGCCGCATCGATCTCTTTCGTCATGTCGACGAGCGTCCATCCTGGCCGATAGCGGCTCGGGCGGCGACCCGTTTCATGAAAGCCGAAGGCGCGATAGCGCGATGTTCCGCTCCATCCGCGCATTCGTATAGAGCCGGATTTCCGGCACAGCCCATTCCCGCGCCTTGCCTTCCAGCCAGCGCAGCATCGCCAACCCGTGTCCTCCGCCCTGAAAGGCCGGCGAGACCGCGATGCTGAACAGCATGAGGTGATCGGAATGCTGCTCGACCACCACCAGGCCGGCCGTTTCGTCGCCGACCTCGCGCAGCCAGACCTCGCCGCGTTCGATGCGCGGCGCGTANTCCTCCGTCACCGGGATCGGCGCAGCGCCGAAGAGTTCGGTATAGGGCCGATAGGCGGCAGCTGTCAGCGTCGCGATCNTTTCCAGATCATCGGGCGACGCTGGCCTCATCGTCATTCCGCCGCAACCGCCTTCTTCGCCGGCCGCCGTTCCAGCAATTCCTTCAGGAAGTGTCCGGTATAGGAGCGCTTTTCCTTGACGATCGCTTCCGGCGTGCCGGTCGCGACGATCTCNCCGCCGCCATCNCCGCCNTCGGGGCCGAAATCGAGCACCCAGTCGGCGGTCTTGATGACTTCGAGATTGTGCTCGATCACCACCACCGAATTGCCCTGGTTGACCAGTTCGTGCAGCATTTCGAGCAGCTTGGCNACGTCGTGGAAATGCAGGCCGGTCGTCGGNTCGTCGAGAATGTAGAGCGTGCGNCCCGTCGAGCGTTTCGACAGCTCCTTGGCAAGCTTGACNCGCTGCGCNTCGCCGCCCGAGAGCGTATTGGCCTGCTGGCCGACCTTGATGTAACCGAGGCCGACATCCTTCAGCGATTGCAGCTTGTCGCGCACGGCGGGCACCGCCGCGAAGAAATCGACGCCTTCCTCCACCGTCATGTCGAGCACGTCGGCGATCGACTTGTGCTTGAAGGTGACGTCGAGCGTCTCTCTGTTGTAACGCTTGCCGTGGCAGACGTCGCAGGTGACGTAGACATCGGGCAGGAAGTGCATCTCGATCTTGATGACGCCGTCGCCCTGGCAAGCCTCGCAGCGTCCGCCCTTGACGTTGAAGGAGAAGCGGCCCGGCTGGTAGCCGCGGGCCTTTGCCTCCGGCAGACCGGCGAACCAGTCGCGGATCGGCGTGAAGGCGCCGGTATAGGTCGCCGGGTTCGAACGCGGCGTCCGGCCGATCGGCGACTGGTCGATATCGATCACCTTGTCGATATGCTCGAAGCCGTCGATGCGATCATGATCGGCCGGGTTTTCACGTGCGCCCATGACGCGGCGCGCTGCCGACTTATAGAGCGTTTCGATCAGGAAGGTGGATTTGCCGCCGCCGGAAACACCGGTCACCGCCGTGAACACCCCGAGCGGGATCGATGCCGTGACGTTCTTCAGATTGTTGCCGCGTGCGCCGACCACCTTGATCTCGCGGCCCTTCTTCGGCTTGCGGCGCTCGTCGGGAATGGGGACGCCGAGTTCGCCGGAGAGATATTTGCCGGTCAGCGAGTTCGGACTGTCCATGATGTCCTGCGGTGTGCCATGGGCGATGACCTGGCCGCCGTGAATGCCGGCAGCCGGGCCGAT
>Ga0063456_1001809_pt1 | contig 10795 bp, 10 predicted proteins | sample AraplaMF_Cvi_mMF_FD_56228 | JGI IMG/M metagenome (GOLD analysis project Ga0063456, IMG submission 56228) | Arabidopsis root microbial communities from the University of North Carolina, USA - plate scrape MF_Cvi_mMF version 2 (version 2) | ecosystem: Host-associated > Plants > Roots > Endosphere ... | reverse complement strand
CCGGCGCAAGCCGGATGGCTGTCGCGCCCTGGCTCTCTGCGAGATCGAGCAGGGCGGAGAGATCGGACGTCCTCATCTGTCCGAATTCCGGCCTGACGCCGAGCAGGGTTTTGCCGTCGGCGAGCCTGTGCGGTCCGGAAAGCGGCACCCCTGCCGCGCGGGACGGAAAGAACTGAATGCCATCCATCGCCGGAAAACGCGCCCGCAGCAGCGCCGGATCGATATCGCGTGCCCGCCTGGCCTGCCCGAGATCTGCCAACAGGCTCAGAATGTCGCCGACGGCCGATATCGCCGCCTGCGCAGAACCGATCGCGACCGGCGTTGCGCTTTCACCGTCGCCATTGATCGCCACAAGCCAATCTGCGGGGGATTGCGCGACGATACGGATATCGGCGGAAAGCGCCGCCAAGCCGAAGGCTCCCCCGCCGTCGACGACGAGCGATAGTTTTGGCGCGAGCCGTGGCGAGCGAAGCTGATCGCGGAGCGTGCGGCGCAATGCCAATTCCATTGCGGCCGGATCGTTTATTTCTTCCGGATCGATGCCGTGCAGCGGCGAGATCTCGATCGCCGGCCCCTCCGGCACGACAATGCCGGCGGCATCGATATCGGCAGCGAGCGGTCCGACCGTCTCGGCGCTGAGCCCGCGGATCTGCAGATTGCCGCGTGCAGTGATTTCCAGAATGCCGTTTCCATGAACTGCGGCTAAGCGGGCAAGGCTTGCAAATTGCGGCAGCGTCAACGCGCCGCCGGCTGGCCGCAGCCGCACCAGCAGGCCGTCGCCGGTCGGCATCGGCGCTGACAGGGCGGGGCAGGCGCCGCGTGCGCGCATTTTTGCTGCCAGGTGATCGTGCAGATCCGCCTCGCCTGTCCTGTTGTTTGCCCTTGCGGCCTCAACACTCATTCTCAATCCTCTGAGCATTTCTTACATGATCGCGGCCGGGCCGGCAAAGCATGAGAGAAACGGGTCGGAACGGCTATTCCTCGAAATCGCNTCCCTTGCGCAGGAGATAGATGTCCATGATCCAGCCGTGCCGCTGCCTGGCCTCGGCCCTCAGCGTCACNATGTCGGCGGCGATATCGCCAAGCCGGCCCGATCTGACGATTTCATCCTGGGTGCCGAGATAGGCGCCCCAGAAGATCTCGGCATCGGGATCGTCGATCTTGGCAAAAGCCTGTTCGCCGTCGAGCATCACGATGGTGCTGTCGCTCCGAAGCCCGTCCTGCGCCAGCCGGCGCCCCGTGGTGATCTCGATCGGCTTGCCGACGAGGTTGATCGGGATCCTGTGGCTGGCAGCCAGGGCCTGGATGCTGGTGATGCCGGGAATGACGGTGTAATCGAAATCCAGGCCGCTTTCCCGTCGCACGCGTTCGATGATGCGGATCGTGCTGTCGTAGAGACTGGGATCGCCCCAGACGAGAAAGGCGCCGCTGCCCTCATCCGGCAGACTAGCGATCAGCTCTCCATAGATACCGGCGATCTCGCCATGCCAGGCATCGACGCTTTGCGCATAGCTCCTCTCTGCCGTCTGCCGTTGCGGCACGGCGAACTCCGAAATTCGGGCAGCTGGCCGCGTGATGTAGCGTTGGCAGATCTCGCGGCGGATATCGGCAAGCTCTTCCTTGCCGGCGCCCTTGACCGGCAGGAAGACCACGTCGGCCGCGTTCATGGCGTTGATTGCCTGTATGGTGAGGTGTTCCGGGTTGCCCGTGCCGATGCCGATGATTTGGATATGCTTCAAGCGGATGCTCCCTTTGCGTCCTGGCGGTCTTGCCGAAAAAGCCCGGTCGTCGCAAGGGCGGAGCGGGAGTCGGCCGTGCCAACCTGAAGCTCCTCCGCGACAAGCTGCTTCCGCCGCTCTCGCAGAAGACACTGCGAACGTTCTTCTACGGCGAGGCGGCGCAGAGGAGGCCTGCAACAGCCTGTGCACCTGACTTCGGTTGAGCCCAAGCAGCTCAGCGGCCTGGACGACGCTCAGGCGCTGATCACGGATCGTCTGAATAAACTTCGAGGCGATGCAATTCTTTATGCGACATGGTGGTCAAACAGGGCATCAAGATTCCGACCCCTCATGGTCTCGACCGGGCCGGAGGTCGTCATCCTTGCGCTCAACGTTGACCTTGATCAGAACGTCGAGAGGCGAGACTGTCGCATCTCTAAATAGCCCCTACACGAATTAGCGGCGTAGCAAGTATTATCGAACAACCACCCCGGGACGCTGGTTTCACTGCGAGGGCGCGCAGTTTGCGCATCGCTGCCACGCAGCGAAATCCAGCGGAAGCTACTCCTTCACTGCACCGGTCATCGAGGAGACATAGTAGTCCACGAAGAACGAATAGAGGATGACCACGGGCAGCGAGCCGAACAGTGCACCGGCCATCAGCGCCCCCCATTCGAACACGTCGCCGCGCACCAGTTCGGTCAGGACGCCGACCGGAATGGTTTTGTTTTCCGATGACTGGATGAAGGTGAGCGCATAGATGAATTCGTTCCAGGACAGCGTGAAGGCGAAGATGCCGGCCGAAATCAGCCCGGGGACGGCCAGCGGCAGGATGATCTTGGTGAGGATCTGCCACCTGTTGGCGCCATCCACCAGTGCGCTTTCCTCCAGCTCGAAGGGGATCGAGCGGAAATAGCCCATCAGCAGCCAGGTGCAGAAGGGAATGAGGAAGGTCGGATAGGTGAAGATCAGCGCCAGCCGCGAGTCGTAGATCCCGAGCTTGAAGACGATGAAGGCAAGCGGGATGAAGAGGATCGACGGCGGCACGAGATAGGCGAGGAAGATCACCAGGCCGACCGATCGGGAGCCGGTGAAGCGGACGCGCTCGATGGCATAGGCGCCCAAGACTGAGGCCACCAGCGAGAGGAAGGTGGAGCAGACCGCCACCAGCATCGTGTTCCACAGCCAGCCCGGATAGGAGGTTTCGAGGAACAGATATTTGATATGCGCGAGCGTTGCTCCTACCACCCAGAACGGGCTGTAATTGGTATAGTCGGTCAGCTGCTCGTTCGGCTTCACCGCAGTGATCGCCATCCAGTAGAACGGGAAGAGCAGCACGAAGACGAAGATGGCCATCGGCAGGTAGAGCATCACGATCCGCCGCGGCAGGCGGTTCAGATAGCTCATGCCTTCGGCATTATCGGTCAGGGCCTGATCGGCAGTGTTGGAAGGTGTCGACATCGTTATTCTCCTAATCTTGGCTCCTAATCCTGGCCGCCCTGCTGCCATTTGCGCCGTTGCAGGCCGAAGAAGCTGAACATGATCGCGCCGAGCAGGAAGGGCACCATGGCGACNGCGATGGCCGCCCCCTCGCCGAGTTGGCCGCCGGGAATGCCGCGNTGGAACGACAGCGTCGCCATCAGATGCGTNGCGTTGACCGGCCCGCCCTTGGTCAGCACGTAGATGAGCTGGAAATCGGTAAAGGTGAAAAGCACCGAGAAGGTCATGACGACGGCGATGATCGGCGTCAGCATGGGCAGCGTCACATAGCGGAAACGCTGCCAGCTGGTGGCGCCGTCGAGCGAGGCAGCCTCCTGCAGCGATGCTGGAATGGTCTGCAGGCCGGCAAGCAGCGAGATCGCCACGAAGGGAATGCCGCGCCAGACATTGGCGACGATAACGGAGATGCGCGCATTGATCGGGTCGCCGAGGAAGTTGATCGGTCCGCTGATCAGCCCGAGCTGCATCAGCGACCAGGAGATGATCGAAAATTGGGAATCGTAGATCCACCAGAAGGCGAGCGCCGAAAGNACCGTCGGCACCACCCAGGGAAGCAGCACGATTGCCCGGAAGAAGGATTTGAACGGCAGNTGCTGGTTGAGCAGCATCGCCAGCCAGAGGCCGAGCGCGAATTTCAGCACGGAGGCGACGAAAGTATAGAGAACGGTGTTGAAGACCGACAGCCAGAAGACGCTGTCGTCCATCAGGAACTGGTAATTCTCCAGTCCGATGAAGATGCCGTCGCGACCGATCCTCGTATCGGTGAAGCCGAGCCAGACGCCGAGCCCCAGCGGATAGGTCAGAAAACAGACGAGGAATACTGCCGCCGGCAGCATGAACAGGAAGCCGAGCACATTGTTGTTCTGCAGGAGCGAAGAGGCCGGCCCACGTCTATCCCCCGAATTTGCCATCGACATTGCTTATCTCCCAGATCGCCTTTTGAACCCCCAGATCTTGCGGCATGCCGAAGGCCGGCATGCCGCTTGTTCGAGGTGTGGCTCAGACGCGATAGTAGCGGTTTGCCCGGCGTTCGGCTTCCTTCATCGCGTCTTCCGGCGACATCTGGCCGGTAACGGCAGCCGCATACATGTCGACCAGAACGTAGTCGGCCATGGTCGCTGCCGAGGCATAACCGAGCGGGCCGGCATAGCCGTTCGGGCGCAGCTTTTCCGAGGCGCGCGCATAGGGCGCGTGGACCGGATCGGCTGTCCAGATCGGGTTCTTGGCGAAGGCCTTGAGCGGCTGGCAGCAATAGGCGCTGGAGCCCTGGATCCACGCATTCATCTGGTCGGCTTCCATCATGAACTTGATGTAGGCCTTGGCCGCTTCCGGATATTTGCTGTGCTTGAAGAGAAGCAGCGAACTCGTCTGGCAAAGTTCCACGCTNTTGCCGACAGGACCAATCGGGAAGTTCGTCGTGCGGATGTCCTTGGCGATCTCGGCGAGCTTCGGGTCGTTCTTGGCGGTGTAATAGACCGAGACGCCGTTGGCGATCAGCGAAACCTGGCCGGCGAGGAAGGCGCGGTTGTTGTTGACGTCCTGCCAGCTTTCGGTGCCGGGGATGAAGGTCGCATAGAGCTCCTTGGCATAGTTGATCGACGCCAGCGTTTCCGGGCTGTTGATCGTTACCTTGCCGCTTTCGTCGACCATCATGCCGTTATGGCTCCACAGCAGCCAATGGGCATAGTTGTTGCCGTCGCCGACTGCCTTGCCGTGCGGGAAGCCGGCCGGCGTGCCCTTTGCCTTCATCGCCTTGCAAAGCTCGAGGAAGCCTGCGGTATCATTGGGGAATTCGTTGAAACCGGCAGCCTTCACGTGGCTGTCGCGATAGACGACGGCATTGCCGATNGCCGTCAGCGGCATGGCGATGAAGGTGTCGCCGCGTGTGGCATAACCCTTCACGCCGTCGTACCAACCCTCATACTTGTTGCCGAGATAATTGCCGAGTTCGGTCAGATCGACCAGCTTGTCGGGATATTGGTGGGCGTCGTCGAACCAGCACATGATGAGGTCGGGGCCGGAGCCGACATTGGCGGCGACGGCGGCCTTCGGGCGGATGTCCTCCCAGCTTTCCTTGTCGATGCGCACCTCGACGCCGGTCGCTTCGGTGAATTTCTTGGTGTTGGCAAGCCATGCCTCCTCGTCGCCCTTGACGAACGGTGTCCAGCGCAGCAGGCGAAGGCTGGCGCCGCTTTCCGGCGTGTAAGTCGGCTCGGCCTGCGCCAGGGATGGCCGGATGCCGAGGCCGGCGGCGCCGGCGACGGCAGCCGAGGCGGCAAGAAAGTCACGTCTTCTGATCCTCATGAGATTCCTCCTCATCAAAAAAAGCGGGTACGAACTTGCCGGCACTCACCTCCCGCTTGGTGAACGCCGCTCATTGCATCCCTGAGAGGGGATGTGTGCCTGCCTGCAGGCAACGAGAGGGCTCCTCCGCCCCGCGCCGCCGCCGGCCGGCCTCAGTCGGTCAATCTCCGGCCGCTCTCGGCATCGAAGAGATGAACATGCGCGGCGTCGATCGCAACGCGCAGGGTTTCGCCCGGCCGCGCGTTGACACGTTCGCGGAAGACGCAGCTGAGGTCGCTGCCGCCGAGCTTGAGGATAAGATGCGTCTCGTAGCCGGTCGGCTCGATCACCACGATTTCACCGGGCAGGCCATTGGCATCGAGCAGGATGTATTCCGGGCGAAGCCCATAGACGAGNTCGCGGCCGATGGCGTCGNCNGGCGGATTGGCGACCGGCAGCGCGGTGCCGTCGGGTGCCCTGAATCGTGTCGGGTNCTCCGGATCGAGCCGGCCCTTGATCATGTTCATCGCCGGCGAGCCGATGAAGCCGCCAACGAAGAGATTGGCCGGTTTGTCGTAGAGCTCGAGCGGCGTGCCGACCTGCTCGACGACGCCGTCATGCATGACGACGATCTTGTCGGCCATGGTCATCGCTTCGATCTGGTCGTGGGTGACGTAGACCGTCGTCGTTTTCAGCCGCTGGTGCAGCTCCTTGATCTCGGCGCGCATGGCGACGCGCAGTTTGGCGTCGAGATTGGAGAGCGGTTCGTCGAACAGGAAGACTTCCGGATCGCGCACGATCGCCCGCCCCATGGCGACACGCTGGCGCTGGCCGCCGGAAAGCTGGCGCGGATAACGGTCGAGCAATTTGTCGAGACCGAGGATGCCGGCGGCGTATTTCACCCGCTTCTCGGCTTCCGCTTTCGGCGCCTTGTTCAGCATCAGCGAGAAGCCCATGTTCTGCTGCACCGTCATATGCGGATAGAGCGCATAGTTCTGGAACACCATGGCGATGTCGCGATCCTTGGGCGGCAGCGTGTTGACCACGCGCCCGCCGATCTTGATCTCGCCGCCGGAAATGTTCTCAAGTCCGGCCAGCATCCGCAGCAGGGTGGATTTGCCGCAACCCGAGGGGCCGACCAGGATCACGAACTCACCGTCGGCGATATCGATATCCACGCCTTTGATGACCGGAAATGCACCGAATGATTTCCGCACATCCGCGAATTGAACGCCTGCCATACTCTCTCCTCCCAGATATCGAGCGCTACGTGCTATGTATTCGTATTGTCGTTATGTCTTGCCGGCGGCCGTAATCTTCTCTCTCAAGTTCCTCAATCACGGCAATCCCGCATCTGTGGGGGTGCCTGGTCAGGCCCCTCCCGCATGATCGGGCTCGCGCCGTCTCCCCAACCTCATCGGGATGCAGCCGGAGCATCTTCGGCGACGTACACCTCGATCAGCTCATCGACGCTGCTTTCGGCGGTAAATCCGAGTTGCGCCGCACGATCAGGCGTAAAGGATTTCGGCCACCCGGCGACGATCTCCTCAATGACCTCGTCGCGGCGCCGATCGATCAAATCCGCCGCTTCGGGGCCGGCGGCACGGCGCAGCGCATCAATCTGGTCGGCAACGGTGGCGGCAACCCCTGGCATGGTGAGCGTACGCCGGACACCGAGCGACGCTGTATCGAGCGTGGCGGCATGGATCAGGAAGTTGACGGCCGAACGCGGGCTCGCCAGCCAGTGCTTGACCGTTTCTTCGACCGGCAGAACGGCACGCTGGCCTGCGAGCGGTTCCCGCAGGATTCCGGAAAAGAAGCCCGATGCGGCGGCGTTCGGCGCGCCGGGGCGGATGACGATGGTCGGCAACCGAATTCCGATGCCATCGACGAAGCCGCGGCGCGAATAGTCGGCAAGCAGAAGCTCCGATATCGCTTTCTGGACTCCGTAGCTGGTGAGGGGCGCCAGCACGTAGTCATCGGGAATGGGATCGGGAAACGGCGCGCCATAGACCGCGATCGACGAGGAGAAGACGAAACGGGGGACATAGGCTTGGCGACTGCCTTCCCCGCGGATCGCTTCCAGCAAGGCTCGCGTGCCGTCGAGATTGACCCGATAGCCGAGGTCGAAATTGCGCTCGGCTTCGCCGGAAACGATCGCGGCGAGATGGAAGATCACATCGGCCCGACCCGCCGCAAGTGCTGCCGCTGCGTCGCTTTCGGAAATATCGGCCGCCAGCGCTTCCGCCGGCACGGAGATGTCGGCGGGCACCGGCGGAAGCGTTACATCCACAAGCGTCATGCGCGTGATTGTATCTCCGCCGAGGNAACCGCTGCGCCCCAGTGTGGCGGCGAGCTTCCGGCCGATCATTCCTCCCGCGCCGATAATGAGAATATGCATCGTGTTTCGCCTCCCTGCGAACTACGAGAAGAGTAACTTGGTCGTCGTATAAATACGGGTTTCGTGGATTGCGAAGGCCGCAGCCGCAGCATCCGGGTCCCGCGTCTCCAGGCCGGCAAGGATCATCCGGTGATCGGCGATGCTGGTGGCGATGCTACCGGGCTGCGATACGACGCGCCTTCGGTGGCTGAGAAGGTAGGAATAGAGGTCGGCGGCCATATCAGCCAGCACCGCGTTGCCGCTGGAACGGTAGATAGCGGTGTGAAATTCCCGGTCGCATATCAAGAAACGGACAGGATCGTCACAGGCGGCCTCCTGTGCTGCGATCGACTTGCGGAGATAGTCAAGCGTCGAGGGCTCCATCTTGACCGCGGCAGCCCTGACGACCTGCGCTTCGATGAGAAGTCGCGCCTCATGAACATTGTCGAGACTGTAGGCCGCAATGTCGCGATACCGCGCAGCCTGGACAGCCAATTCGCCGACATCCTCCGATGCCACCACGGTTCGGGTCCCATGGGCGACGGAGAGAATCCCATGCGTGGAAAGGATGAGGATCGCGCCACGGACGGTCTCGCGGCTGACCGACAGCGCGGAAGCCAATTCGCGCTCGCTTGGCAAGGGATCGCCCACTTTGAGGATGCCCGTCGCTATGAACGTCGCAATCTTCTGGACGACGAAGTCTTTCATCGACTTCTTCGGCGCTCCGCCGAGCGTCGCAACGTCGTCTTCGAGCATTGCTCGAACATCCATTGCTTTCCCCCTCCCCGCGCTCAGGTCTACTGGTCCGGTAAGTGGACCAGTAGACCTGAGCGGAAGAGGCTTGTCAATGCAGCACGTCATGATCGGCCGAGCATCCTCGCCTTGACGATGACCCCTTCCGCACGGTCATCCAGGCGTTATAGTATGGGGAAGCAAGAGCGAGCGTGATGACGGGACAAGATACAAGCCACCTCCTGGAACGGATGACGATCGTCGGTGATCTCGAGGCCGCCTCCTTTGTCCCCTGGATCCGGCGCCACGCCGCCAAGCTTGGGCTGTCGCACACCATCTCTCATACGAGTCCCATGCGGATCGAACTTGAGGTTGCCGGGCCGGAGGAGCTGATCGACATGATGGAGATGGGATGCTCTCTCGGGCCTATCGACGTATGGGTCGAGGGCATAGAACGCACGACGATCATCGGCGAAAGAGCCTAGTACCGGCTACCGTGTATTTTGCGCCGTGCATATTATTTACTCAATGTTGCCAATGCGAAATAATTATGCAAACCTGATAAGGTTGAGCGGAATTGCCTCGATGCGGAGGCGGGACGTGCTCGGCAAGCATATGATTTTGTTTGGGAACTCTAGTCATGCCATCCGCTACGACCGGCTTTTGGACGCCAGTCGCTCTGTCCCGGGATTTGCCNGCCGGCACCGTCATGNCGGCACGGACGGCAGCCGGATCGATTGCCCTGTGGCGCAGCGCTTCCGGGCGCATATCGGCATCGGCCGATCGCTGTCCGCATCGCGGCATGCGNCTGTCTCACGGCTTCGTGCGCGGCGAGGCGCTCTCCTGCATCTATCACGGCTGGAGNTATGGNCNGGCCGGAAACTGTCTCCGCATTCCGGCCCATCCAGGGCTGGCGCCACCGGAAACCATCCGCGTCGCCACCCATGACGTCGAGGAGGCGGACAACGTGATCTGGGTCGCGGTGGGCACGCCGGCTGCGAAGCCGCCGCGGCTTGAGGGCCTCATTCCCCTGCGATCGCTGACGGCGTTGGCCGGCATNGCGGNGATCGAGGCGGCTGCTGGCGCGAAGGCAAGTCCTGAAGGCTTGCTCGAGTTCAATGCAACAAGCGGGACCATCNGTCTGCTATTATCCGCTCAAGAAGATGGACAGACNCTGATCCACGTGCTGCTGAAGNCGGACACCGGCCCCGCGGCGGGCATTGGCGCTTCGCGGGCCGCCGAGAGCCTGCGCCGCCNGGCCGANGATCTTCAGAGGAAGGAGATCGGCCAATGACCATGCAGGCGATGACCGACGAATGGTATCCGGTCGGGCTCTTCAGCCAGCTCGACGGCGCCGGTCGCAGGACGGCACTGATGGGCGAGCCGATCGAAGTGGCGCGCGATGGCGACGGCAATGCCAAGGTGACGGGCGGCGACGGTCGTGTACTGCCGGTGCGCGTGCGTTACGGTCATGTCTGGTCCTCCCTCGGCGCGCCGAAGAAGGANCTTTTCCCGATTCCCGAGGCCGACCAGCCCGGCCGCCGCTTCGTCGATGTCGGCGTGGTGCGGGTGCGCTGCTCGCCGCTGCGTGCNGTCGAGAATTTTCTCGACATCGCCCATTTCCCCTTCGTCCACACCGACATTCTCGGCGCNGAGCCGCACACCGAGGTTCAGAACTACAAGGTCGAGATCCGCGAGGAAGAAGACGAGGTCTGGGCGACGCAGGTGAAATTNTACCAGCCGCAGGCTGCCAAGTCGGCAAGCGGCGGCATCACCACGGAATANATGTACCGCGTGCCGGCACCGACCTGCNCCGTGCTTTACAAAACCTGCCCGCCGCGCCCGAGCGAATGGGATGTCATCACGCTTTTCGTGCAGCCGCTGGCCGAGGACCTCTGCGACGTCTGGCCATGGATGGCGCTCTTTGACGACGAGACCGCGATGACCGACCTCATCCACTTCCAGCAGACGATCTTTCTGCAGGACCGTTCGATCCTCGAAAATCAGATTCCGCGGCTGCTGCCGCTCGACCCCGGCATGGAAATCCCGACGCGGGCCGATCTGACATCGATCGCCTACCGGCGCTGGCTGAAGCGCCACAATTATACCTATGGCGCACAGCTGGTGGCGCAATGAAGCTCTACGACTACATTCTCTCGCCGAGCTGCTACAAGGTGCGCCT
>Ga0063456_1001786_pt1 | contig 10900 bp, 9 predicted proteins | sample AraplaMF_Cvi_mMF_FD_56228 | JGI IMG/M metagenome (GOLD analysis project Ga0063456, IMG submission 56228) | Arabidopsis root microbial communities from the University of North Carolina, USA - plate scrape MF_Cvi_mMF version 2 (version 2) | ecosystem: Host-associated > Plants > Roots > Endosphere ... | reverse complement strand
AGGGCACCAAGCGCCAGGCGCTCGCCTATGCCTGGAGCTTCGACCGGTATGGCAACAAGATGCAGTTCTCGGGCATCAACTGGCTGATCCAGAGCCTGTTCGTGAACATCTCCGGGGTCAACTGGCTGGAGGCCAAGTACAGGCCCAAGCTCAAGGCGCTGAAGAGGAAGAAGAGCGTCGTCACCGCCAACGCCGGCGGAACCGAATCGACCAGCACCGGGCTGGAGAACAACACATGAGGCGCGCGCCCCCCGGCTGCGCAATGCCCCGGATCGAAAGGATGCTCGCATGCAGTGGGCCGACATCCTCGGCATGAGCGTCGGGGACCTCGTGGCGCTGGCCGCCGTCGTGCTGGCCGTGCTGCTCATCGGCGGCAGCGTGGTCACCAGCGCGCGCTTTCGCGGCGAGGAGAAGCTGTGGGAGCAGCTGCGCGCCCATGGGCGGCGCACCGAGGCCGAGATCCTCGGCATCGCGCGCCCGCCCGACCGCCTCATCATGCGCGGGCGTCATGCGGCCGACATGGCCGCCGCGGAGCTGCGGCTGACGTTCAGCGACGCCGCCGGCCAGCGCCGCGACGCCAGCGTGCGCACCTTCATCGACACCGAGCTGATCGCCAACTTCACTGCGGGGCGCAAGGTCCACGTGGTCCATTCCGACGACGAGCCGCCTCAGGTGGCGATCGACCGAGATCGCACGCAACTCGAGATACCCAGTACCGACTGATGAAGATCATCAAGCCGCTGCGCGTCAGCATGCTCACCCGCCCCTTTCCGAAGGACCAGCGCCACTGGCTTTCGATGACCGCGATCGCCATGGCGGACGGCCTCGCCGCCGACGCGCGCCTGGTGCCTGAGCCCGAGATCTGGAAGACCCTCGCCGCGGAGCTCGGCAACGACTTCGCCTTCGATGCGGGCATGCCCAAGGCCGGACCCGAATTCCTCGTCACGGGCAACGCCTACACGCACCACCAGCAGGACAAGACCCAGTGCGCAGTCTCGGTGCAGCTGCAGGGCCGGCGCAAGACGCTGCACGTATCGGGCGACCGGTTCTGGCTCGACGGCCGGGCCACCGTGCCGCAGCCCTTCGATGCGATGCCCATCGACTGGCGCCATGCCTTCGGCGGACCCGGGCATGCGGAAAACCCCGTCGGCATCGGCCTGCACGACGAGGTCGTCAACGGGCTTCGCACGCGGCGCCTGCCGAACATCGAACTGCCTGCACAGCGCCTGAACCGGCCCGACGAGGTCCGCGCGCCCGCGGGCTTCGGTGCCCTGGACGAAACCCGTCCCTCGAGGGCGGCGCGCCTCGGGCGCAACTACGACGAGCATTGGAAGCAGCACCTGTTTCCCGGCTATGCCTCCGACATGGATTGGCGCTACTTCAACGTCGCGCCCGAAGACCAGTGGCTCACCCCGGCGGAAGGCGGCCTCGAGGGCGCCGCGTTCGAGATCGTCAACATGCACCCGGTGCATCCCGTGCTGTCGGGACGCCTGCCCGACTGGCGCGTGCGCGGCTTCGTGGTCCGCGGCGCGCATCATCCGCGCCCGTTGGACGGCGCGGCGCTGGAGGACTTTCCGCTCGCCTTGAGCACGGCCTGGTTCTTTCCGCACCTGGAACGCGTGGCCCTGATCTTTCACGGCGTGACGCCGATCGCCGAGGACGACGCGGCCGACATCAGCCATGCGATGGTTGCGCTCGAGGAGGGCGTCGAGGCGCCGCTTCCGCTCGAAGGCTACCGGGAGACGCTGGTCACGCGCTGCGAGTCGGAAGACCGCGCGCTCTATTTCATGCGCGACGAGCAGCTGATGCCGGAGCGCATCATCGGCCCGTGGCCGGATCTCGACGCGGCGATTCCGCCGCCGAGTCCGCTCAAGCGCAACATGCAGGCACGCGCGCAGCAGCTGAGTGCCGAGCTGGACGCGAAGGCCCGCGCGGCCGGCGTGGACACTTCCGAATACGAGAAGGCCGTGCCCGCCGACCCAGCCTTGCCGACGCTGCNCGAGCTGCCCGCNTTCATCGCGAAGATGCGCCAGTCGATCGCCGACCAGCGCCGCAAGCTCGACGAGGCCCGCGAGGAAATCGACCGTGCGGCAAAGGCCAATGCTCCCGAGTCGCGCAAGGCCGGCTTCGACACATCCACGTTCGTCGCCGAGGCCGCCTCGACGAAGCCCAAGGGCCCGCCACGCTTCGACATGTGGCCGCGCGTCGAGCGAATGGCGAGCGACAACCATGCGGGCGGTGCGACCCCGATGACGGCCGAAGCCAGGGCCCAGATGAAGCGGATGATCGAGGGGGCGGACGAGAAGCTGCTCGCGAACTACCGGCGCACGGCCCAATACCAGGACGCCGCCGACCCCATGCCCTCGGAAGCGGCGCGACGGGTGCGCGAGCAGGTCGCCTCCATCCTTGCGGGCTCGCGCGATTTTTCGGGCATGGACCTGACAGGTGCCGATCTCTCCGGCATGGACCTGCGCGGCACGCGCTGGCACGAGACCCTGCTCGAAACCGCGGACTTCACCGGCAGCTGCCTCGACGACGCCGACATGTCGCAGGCGCTGCTCGTGCGTGCCAGGTTCGTGCGCACCTCGCTGCAGGGCGCGAACTTCGCCAAGGCCAACATGGCGCTTGTGCATGCCGAATCGGCCGACTTCAGCCGGTCCCGCTTCGACGGGACCACGCTCGACCAGCTCCATGCGAGCGGCTGCGATTTTGCGGAAGCGGCCATGGACAACCTGGTGCTGAGCCAGGCGCGCATCGAGGGCTGCAGCTTCGAGGATGCCAGGCTCTCGGCCGTCGATTTCGACGACGGCACCGAACTGCGGGTGGTGCGCTTCGACCGCGCGCGCCTGTACAAGGCATCGTGGATCGAATGCGCGGTACAGGAGCTGAGCTTCATCGGCGCACAGCTCGAGACCTGCGACTGGACCGACACCCGCTGCGATGGCGGCATCGACTTCTCGGCAGCGCGGATCGACAGCACCTGCTTCGTGGGCGAGGCGGTGCTGCGGCATGCCTGCTTCCGCGATGCTTCGCTGGTCGACTGCAGCCTGCGCGACGCGCGGCTCGACGAAGCCGACTTCACGCAGGCGAAGCTGGACAACAGCGACTTCTCGAACGCATCGATGCGCGGCGCCGTGCTGCACCGTGCGGACGCCATGAACTGCATGTTCGTTCGTACCGACCTCACCGCGGCTTCGCTGGTGGACATCAACCTCATTGCCGCGAACCTCGACAAGGCCGTGCTGGTTTCGGCCGACTTCCTTCGGGCCAACCTGTTCCAGGCCGACCTCGGGCAGTGCCTGATCGACGANACGACCCGCTTCGACGAGGCCTACACCGAGCAGGTCAAGACGGTGCCACGGCGCAAGCCCGAANAGAAGACCGCATGACACCCACGCGATTGCAGGCCATGGTCAAGGGCGGACAGGAGATCAGGGAGCGGTCGCTGCGCGGCCTCGACCTGCGCGGGCTCGACCTCTCCGGCGGATTGTTCGCGCACAGCGACTTCACCGGCGTCGAACTGGAGGGCGCCAATCTGGAGGGGAGCGTGTTCGACGAATGCCGGTTCGAGGGCGCCGCCCTCGGCTCCTCCAACTTGGCCGACTGCGTCTTCAATGCCTGCGAGGCGGCGGACGCCGGGCTGGACGATGCCGTGCTCCGGGACGTGACCTTCCATCGCTGCGACCTGTCGGGCGCGAGCATGCAGCGCGTGGATGCCGGCGTTGCCAGCTTCGATCACTGCGCGCTCGATGGCGCGTCCTTGCGCGGTGCCGTGTCGGAATCGCTGATCTTCTACGGCTGCACGCTCGAGCGAACCGATTTCACGGGCACTGCGCTGCCGAAGGCGACCTTCTACCAGGCCGACCTGCGCACCGCTGTGTTCGCCGGCTGCGACTTCGACAAGGCCATCTTCACNGAGTGCGACCTGTCGGGGCAGGTGCTGCGCGGGCTGCGCTTCGAGTCATGCCAGTTCACCGACGCCGANCTTCGGCACTGCGANTTCGAAGGCGCATCGCTCGCGCGCTGCAACTTCAAAGGTGCCCTGATGGAAGGCGCCAACCTGCGGCGCGTCCAGGCGCAGCAGTGCCTCTTTCCGTTCGTGCAGTTCGCGGGCGCGGCNTGCACGGCCGGCGTCTTCACGCAGAGCATCTGGATCGACGCAAAGCTGGAGAAGGCCGATTTCTCCTCGGCCGACCTGGAGCAATGCATCTTCCACCGCGCGCGCTGCGGCGAGGCCCGCTTCACGCAGGCCCGGCTCACGTATGCGGATTTCTCCTACGCGGACCTGCACGACGCCGACTTCCACGGTGCTACGCTGATGCGCACCAAGGTGCACCGTGCGCTGCTCGAAGGCACGCGCATTCCCGACCCGGGCGGCCTGCTGGCGAATGAGCCCGAACTCTTCGCGGCCGAGGAGTTTTCCGCGCGCCGCCGCTTCGAACCATTGACGACGACGAAACGAGGTTCCTCATGACAGTCGCTTCGCTGAGAACAACACACAGGCCCGCCGCGGCCGTCGAGGGCCCGCCGCCTGCGGCTGCGGCGGGCGGGGTGGTCAACGCGCTGGGCGTGGTCGCCTCGGTGCTGCCGGGCGGCATCTACGGCGTCGAGAGCGACGGCCGNGTGCTGCGCTGCCTGCGCGCTGCCAGCTGCCTGCTGCGTCCGGAGATCGGCGACATGGTGCTGGTCAGCGGGCCCGACGAACGCCGCCTTTATCTCACCGCGGTGGCCGAGCAGGCCCAGCCCGGCGTGGCGCGCGTCGAAGTCGAGGGCGACCTGATGCTCGCCTCGGCCCGTGGGGCGGTCAGCATGGAAAGCGCCACGCAGCTGAGCCTGCGGGCAGGCCATGGCACCACATTGAGCGGGCCGCAGCTCGAGATCGACGCGGACGAGGCGCGCTGCCGCATCGGCCGGCTCGACTACAGCGGCGAGGAAGCACGGGCGACCGTGTTCAGCATGCGCGTGATCGGGCGTGTCTACGAGGTCGTGGTGGACCGCCTGGTGCAGCTAAGCAAGAGCGCCTTCCGCATGACCGAAGGCATCGACCAGGTGCAGGCCGGCCAGATCGACTACCGCGCCAGCGAGATGACCCGGCTGCACGGCAAGAACACCGTGATCACGGCGCGCGATCTCGTCAAGGCAGATGCCAAGCAGATCCACATGGGCTGACCGCATTCCGGAAAGCCGCAAAGAACCCGCAAAGGAGAATCCGCATGTTTGCCAACTGCCAGCTCATGGGCATCGACATCGCATTTCCCGATGTCTGCAAATCGCCCATGGTTCCCATTCCGTGGCCGAACTTCGCGCTGGGATGCACCGCCATTCCGAAGGCCTGGAACATCCTCTATCTGTGCACGCCCGCGCACAACCTCGCGACCACAACCCCGCTGACCAACGGCGACAACGCCGGCGTGGGCCTGGGCGTCGTGGTGCCGCGCGTGATGTCGGAGTCGCGGCACACCATCGGCGCGTTCACGCTGCGCATCAAGGGNTCGCCGCAGACACGCGTGACCAGCCTCACGCGCCAGAACGGCGGCAACGCCTTCGGCATGCGCATCGTGCCGAGCCAGCCCAAGATCCTCGTGCTGGCGGCCTGAGGCGAGAGGCTCAGCCGTTGCGCGGCGACGCTGCGCCCGCCAGCGTCACCTGCTGCGGAAACCCCACCCACACCGCCAGCGCCGAGTAGTTGTCCTGCGAGTCATCGGCCTTGGCTTCCGCCGCGCGGCGGATCAGTGCCAGCCATTCCTCCGCGCTGTCGGCCAGCTGCAGCGAGCGCTCCATCACCTGCTGCGAGATCAGCTGCCAAAGCCCGTCGGTGCAAAGCAGGAATGCATCACCATCGGCCAGCCGCTGCGGCGCGGTGATGGTCGCCTCGGCCGTTGCTCGCGCACCGAGCGCGCGGTACAGCAGATTGGTTTTCACCAGCCGCTCGCCGCCGTTCTGATGGCTCGCGGCCGCATCGCCCGAGCGCTCCGACAGGCTGTGGTCCTCCGTGCGCTGCATCAGCGCGCCGCGACGGAACCAGTAGAGGCGGCTGTCGCCCACGTGCGCCCAGCAGGCCTGGTTGGTGATGCGGTCGACGAACAGCGACACGAAGGTCGCGCTCATGCGGCTCTGCTCGGTCAGCTCGCGCTGCTTGGCAAGGATGGCGTCGTTCGCCGCCTTCACGCAGCGCTGGATGTTGTCGGCCGCCAGCGAGGGCGCAGCGACGAAGGTGTCNAGTGCGGTGTCGACCGCGATGCGCGAGGCCAGCTCGCCGCCCGCGTTGCCGCCGACACCGTCGCTCACCACGAAGCAGCCGTTGCGTTCGTCGAGGTGGTAGCCGATGGCGTCCTGGTTGCCGCTGCGCTCGCCGACGCAGGAGAACTGCGAGGTCGAGATCGGCACGGCGAACGAGGAGGAGGACGAGGAAGAGCGTGTGGCTTCAAGCACGGCGCATCTCCTTCAGCCGTTCCATCTCCTTGTCGTAGGCCTGCTGGAAGGCNCGGCCGAACACGGCCTGGAAGTCGTCCTCGACGGCCGCCGTGGTCTCGGTGTGCAGCTGCTGCAGCTCGCGCCACAGGCGCGCTTCGCGGCCGCCAGGCAGCAGCTTCTCGCCGAGGCTGCCGTCGTGAGGGGTGTCGCGGCTGAGAGCGGCGGGGTCGAAGCGCTTGAGCAGCGTGAGCAGCGCGGCGCGCATGCCCGCGACCATGCCGAGCTGGTGCGACTGCAGGTCGCCGAGCGCGTCGTGCACGGCGGCCTCGGGCGGCAGGAAGCCGGGCATGCGCGCACCGAACATCTGCATCAGCACGGCGCGGCCATTGGGCAGGATCTTGAAGGGGTTGTTCTCCTCGTCCACGATCATCGTGATCTCGGCGCGCACTTCGCGCTTGAGCATGGCGCGCGAAGACAGCAGTTCGATGGTGCCGTCGGTGAAGGCACGCATGATGCGGCCGAGCCGCTGCATGGCTTCGATGTCGAGCGGCTGCTGGCCGGCGACTTCCGGAACGCCGGCGCCCTCGAGGAAAGCCCTGAAGAGGGCTTCCGATGACGACGATGGAAGCGCTGCTGTCCCGGGCTGCGGCGTGCTTGCTGGCGAGGGTGCTGACGTCGCCGCTTCGGGTGCCGGGACAGGTTCTGCCACCGGCGGCGGCTCCGTAAAGAGGGGCGGCTCGGGTCTTGTCTCCTGCATCACGGGCGCAGGCGGTGGCGCGGGAGGAGAGGGCGGCGGAGGTGGTGGGGGCGGAACCGGCGCGGGCGGAGGCGGGGGTGGAGGCGAGGGAGGCGGGGGCGTTGCTTCCACTCGCGGCGGCTCGACGACAGATGCCGGCGCAGGTGCCGGCATCGCCACCGGATTCGGCGGACGGAACTGCGCCGCCACTTCGCGCGCATGGTTCGAATGGCTGTAGCCCGGTGTGGCCGGCCTGTTGTTGTGCAGCAGGTCGACCGCCGGGTGCGTGTCGCCCGGCAGCAGCGGATCGGTATGGGGCAGTGCCGTGGGGCGCGGGTCGGAGAGCGGCGAATGCGCGCTCTCGTCGGACGCGAAGAAGGACAGTGGATCGACGCCGCGCTTGAGCGCAACGTCAGACATGTCCCTGGTCGCGTCGGGATTCAGCTCGGCGAGCGGGTCGACCGGATTGCGGCGTGCCTGCGACGGCAGCTCGAAGGGCTCGTGCGCCATCGGGTCGGGCATCGGCGCGGGCGTTGTGTCGACACGGCGCGGTGCGTTGGCGAGGATGGCGTCCCAGTCGGCCGCGGAGGGCATCTGCGACGAACTGGCGTTCGTGCCCGGGCTCTGCGTGGGCGGAGTCGATTGCGAAAGCGTCGCCCAGGGATCGGGCTGAGGCGCGGGTGCGGGCGCAGGCGGCTGCTGGTATTGCTGCTGCAGCGGGGGAACAAAAGCCGGGCTGGGTGGCGACGGGGCGAAAGCAGCAGGTGGCGGCGGCGCCGGCACCACCTGGCGCGGCGGCGATGGCATTGCCACCGTGGGCTGCGTGTCTCCGATGGGCAGGGCCCCTTCGCCGAACAGGTCGGAGAAGACGTCGGATGCGCCGGAAGACGGAAGCAGCGCGTCGATGGGGCCTGCTGCCGATATCGGTGGCGCGGCCATCGGNGGCGGTGGCATGTACTGAGCCGGCGCCGCTGCCGGTGGCGGGGNAAAGGGCGGGGGTGGTGGTGCAACAGGGCGNGCGGCATGCTGAGCGCTNGAGGCCTCCAGCACATAGCTGCCGATCGTCACCCGGTCGCCATCGGCCACGCGCGATTCCTGCTCGTGCGCNAGCGGGCGTCCGTTCACGCTGATGGGCAGCACCGCGCTCATGTTGCGCAGCACCGCGGCGCCATCGTCGTCGAAGCGCACGGTGGCCTGCAGGCGCGAGATCTGGCGCTGCTCGTCAGGCAGCACAAGATTGTTGTCGGGGCTGCGTCCGATCGTTCCTCCGGGCGCGGCGAGCAATGCCGAGGGGCCCGTGGCCACCGGCCTGCCTGCGTGTTCGATCACTGTCCAACGCATGGCTTCTCCGTGTTGGTCTTCTCGCGCCGCAGTGCCGGTGCGGCCGCGATGTTCTTCATCAACGCTTCATTCGCTTGGCGGCCTCGAACGCGGGGCCCCACACCGGATGCTTGCGCTCCGCCACGTTGAGCTCGAAGGTCGGGAACGCATCGAGGATCTTGCGGAACTGCAGCCGGCATTCGGGGATCTGGTTGGCCACGCAGTAGCTGAAGGCCTCNAGCTTCATCGCATCGAGGCGCGTGNCCGGCTCCGCGGCTTCGAACACCGAGACGCCGCCGCTCTTGAGCGTGCTGAGTGCCTTGGCATAGTCNCCTTCGTCATACGCCTGTTGCGCCTTCTCGAGCGTGGTGCGCGCCACTTGCTGGCTCAGTCGTTCGGGTTGGGGCGCGGGCTCCGGCGGCGGTGTGGTCGTGCAACCGGCGACCGCAAGAAGAGCTAACGCCAGAGCAGGCAGACATGACTTCAATCTTCTCTCCTACCTTGCAAAGGGCAATGAAAAGGCAATGCTTGAGATAGTGTGCCGCTCAGTCGCGACATGCACGCCATGCGCCATCGTAAGGGCGCATGACTTCGATAATATAAGCCGCGAACCCTCGGGAGATTTCAATGCATCGACGAAGCTTGCTACAAGGCGCACTCGCAACCACACCGTTGTTTGCGGGCCTCATCAGCGGATGCGCATCGACGGCCAAGTCAATGCCCACGCCCTACGCCGTCACCATCAGGATCGACGACGGCGTCAATCCGGACGGACGAGGACAGGCCGCTCCCATCCTGGTGAAAGTCTTCGAATTGAAATCTTCCGGTAACTTCGAGACAGCAGACTACTTCGCATTACAAGACCGTGACAGGGAAACGCTGAGCACGGAACTGGTCAACGCCGACCAGGCGATCATGCGCAGCGGCGAAGAGCGGGTATTCAAGCGCGAGGCCGGTCTGGACTCGCGCGCCATAGGCATCATNGCCGGTTATCGCAAGCTGGAGGCCGCTCGCTGGCGCATCGTGCTGCCGCTGAAGGAGCCCAAGCAAACCAACCTGTACAAGGTGTGGCAGTTCTCGCCGAGCGAGCAGGCCGTGCATGTCGCTGTGCGCAAGACAGGCATAGAGCTGCTACCAAGTCGTTAACTTTGGACCGAAGGTATTGATTCGCTAGTACCAAAGTGCGAGAAATTCATAAGCGAAATGCGGTGCAAAACGTAAGACTCGACGTGTAGCATCGAGAGCAAAACAAGTGGACCGGGAGGCCGCTCTCCAGCGCATCTCCCGCTCCGGCGTGAGCACTCCCCAGGAGGACTTTTTGGTGACAGTTCGCAATCGGGGCGCCGCAAAGAACGGCGCTCATCCGCAGGCATTGGCGAATCGCGTTGTGTGGTCCGAGGGCATGTACCTGCGCCCGCAGCACTTCCAGCAAATGGAACGCTATGTCGAGCAGTACGTGACCCGGCGCACCGCGGGCCTGCAAGGCGCCTACTGGGGCTGGCTGCACCTGGACATCGATCGCGACGCCTACGCGCTGGGCCGCGTGTCGCTGCTCGGCGGCGCGGGCGTGATGCCCGACGGCACGCCCTTCTCGTTCGGCGCCGAAGACGCGCCGCTTCCTTATGAAGTGCCCAGCGATCTCACCGACGAACTCATCGTTCTCGCGCTGCCCTTGCGCAGGCCCGGCAGCGAGGAAGTCATCTTTTCGGAAGACGAAGGCTCCGCCGCGCGCTTCGGCGTGATCGAACGCGAGGTGAACGACGGCAATGCCGTCGCCTTGGGCCCGGCCGTGCTGCAGCTCGCGTCACCACGCCTNCGCCTTGCNCGTGCGTCTTCCCTCACNGCCGAATGGCAGGCCATCGGCGCGGTCCGCGTGATCGAGCGCCGCACCGACCACAAGCTGGTGGTCGACGCCAACTACATCCCGCCGGTGCTCGACGCCTCCGCGCACGCCATGCTGCGCAGCATGATCGCGGAGCTGCACGGCCTGCTCACGCAGCGCTCGGAGGCACTGGCCTCGCGCCTCTCGCAACCCGGCCGCGGCGGCGTGAGCGAAGTCTCCGATTTCCTTCTGCTCGAGCTGGTCAATCGCTATCTCGCGCTCACCTGGCATGCGCAGCAGGCCGTGCAGGTGCACCCCGAAGAACTTTTCGTCGACTGGCTCAAGCTGGCCTGCCACCTGGCCACGCACACGTCGCCCACGCGCCGTCCGGTGCTGTGGCCGATCTACGACCACGACAACCTCAACGAATGCATACGCCCGCTGCTCGAAGAGCTCCGGCGTTCGCTCTCCGCCGTGCTCGAGCAGAGCGCGATCGCCATCGAACTCGAGGAGCGCAGCCACGGCGTGCGCGTGGGCCGCATGCCCGACCCGGTGCTGGTGCGCAACGCCGGCTTCGTGCTCGCGGTGCATGCCGACCTGCCGGCCGA
>Ga0063456_1001764_pt1 | contig 10996 bp, 9 predicted proteins | sample AraplaMF_Cvi_mMF_FD_56228 | JGI IMG/M metagenome (GOLD analysis project Ga0063456, IMG submission 56228) | Arabidopsis root microbial communities from the University of North Carolina, USA - plate scrape MF_Cvi_mMF version 2 (version 2) | ecosystem: Host-associated > Plants > Roots > Endosphere ... | reverse complement strand
ATCCGGCGGCTTGTGGGCGTCGAGGAAGGTGCGGATGTTGATGATCACCTTCTCGCCCATCTCGACGCGGCCTTCGATCGTGGCCGAGCCCATATGCGGCATCAGTGTCACCTTGCCGGCCTTGGCGAGCCGGACCAATTTCGGATTCACGGCGGGCTCGTGCTCGTAGACGTCGAGGCCTGCGCCGCCGATCTCACCGCCCTCGATCAGCTTGATCAGCGTGTCCTCGTCGGTGACCTCGCCGCGCGCGGTGTTGACGATGTAGGCATCCTTGCGGATCAGCTTCAGCCGGCGCGCCGAGAGCAGATGATAGGTCGCCGGCGTGTGCGGACAATTCACGGAGATGATATCCATCCGCGCCAGCATCTGGTCGAGGCTCTCCCAATAGGTCGCGCCAAGCTCTTCGGCGATCTTCGGCGCCACGGGGCGGCGGTTGTGATAGTGGATCTGCAAGCCGAAGGCGCGAGCGCGACGCGCCACCGCCTGGCCGATGCGGCCCATGCCGACGATGCCGAGGCGCTTTCCCCCGATGCGATGGCCGAGCATCCAGGTCGGCGACCAGCCCGCCCAGGGCTTTCCTTCCGTCAACACGGAAGCGCCTTCGATCATCCGGCGCGGCACAGCGAGGATCAGCGCCATGGTCATGTCGGCGGTGTCTTCGGTCAGGACTTTCGGCGTGTTGGTGACGGTGATGCCGCGGGCATGCGCGGCCTCGACGTCGATATTGTCGACGCCGTTGCCGAAATTGGCGATCAGCTTCAGCTTGCAGTCGGGCTGGTTGACGATGTCGGCGGTGATGTGGTCGGTGACCGTCGGAACCAGCACGTCGGCGGTGCGTGCGGCTTCCGCGATCTGCTCGGCCGACAGCGGCGTGTCCTCGAGATTGATCCGCGCGTCGAACAGTTCGCGCATCCGGGTCTCGATCGAGTCCGGCAGCTTGCGCGTCACCACGACGAGGGGCTTTTTCTTCACCGACATGTCCTGCCCTCATGAGGCGTTGCAGGCCGCCTCTGTCGCCAAAGGCCGGCCGTTGAGGCCTCATTAACCCGGTTGTTCGACACTGCGACTGCCGTGTCGTCCCCGGCGTTTCCTTCAAGCTCTCCCGATATTTCCACCCGGAAAATCGGGGCAAACCGGTTGTTCAGAAGTCCGTCCTCTCTAGCAGAAGGCCGGGCCAAGACAAGAACCACGGGTCAAGGCTTGCGGATCCGGCTTTGGGGAACACCCGCGTGGGGCGGGTCAGGGGCGGACGCGGCAGGGTTTTGGAATTTTGGGGTGAGGGTCCGGCGAGGCTGGATCTTCGACAGGAGACGGGTTGATGGCGTTGGGGCGTTTTTGTTCGGTGATGGCGCTCGTTTGCACCTGGTTGGGCGCCTCGGTCGGTCCCTCGCATTCAGCCAAGGACACCACCCCCCAGACCGCCAGCGGCCTGCCGGTGCCGCGCTATGTCAGCCTCAAATCGGATCACGTGAACGTCCGCGCCGGTCCGACCAAGGACAATGATGTGGCCTGGGTCTACACCCGTTCCGGCCTGCCGGTCGAAATCACCGCCGAATTCGAGAACTGGCGCCGCGTGCGCGACTCCGAGGGCGCCGAGGGCTGGGTCTATCACTCGCTGCTGTCGGGCCGTCGTACCGCGGTCGTCACCATGAAGCACAAGGACGACCTCGCGCCGATCTACGACCGTGCCGATCCCGACAGTGCGGTTGCGGCCAGGCTCCAGGCCGGCGTCGTCACCCAGGTCAAGAAGTGCAGTGCAAACTGGTGCCGCGTCACCGGCAACGGCTTTGACGGCTGGATCCAGCAGGAGCGCCTCTGGGGCGTCTACTCGGACGAGCAGCTCAACTGACGCCGCAGGCATCATCCCGGGGCGATGCGCCGCATCGAACCCGGGACCTCGAGATTCCCAGCTGCGCAATTGCTGAGGTCTGGTGCGGGCGCGTCATCCCGGAATGACGGCCCTAAACGACAATGGCCGGGTGAGACCCGGCCACGACAATCAAATCAGCGATGCAGGGTAATCTCAGCGCTTCTTGCGCAGGCGCACGACCATGTCGATGCGGGCGATCTCGTAACCCTCCGGCACCTCCGGCATCTTGGACAGCGCCAGATGCGGATCCTCGATATCGACCAGCTCGTGGCTGTTCTCGAGGTAATAATGGTGGTGGGTGGTGACGTTGGTGTCGAAATAGGTCTTGGTGCCATCGACGCTCACCTGGCGGAGCAGGCCGGCGTCGGTGAGCTGGTTCAGCGTGTTGTAGACGGTCGCCAGCGAGACCGGAACCTTGGCGAGCGTCGCTTCCTCGTAGAGCATTTCAGCCGTGAGGTGGCGCGCACCTTTCCCGAACAGCAGCCAGCCCAGCGCCATACGCTGGCGCGTCGGACGCAGCCCGGCGGACTGGAGCATTTCGTTGACGTCGTGCCAGGGGCAGCCCGTCAAGGCCGGCTGGCGGCCGGACAGGAGAGCCGCAGCATGGACGTCGTCGTGATGTGGCGCGGTATTCTCGCTCATTTCCAGTTTTCGGGCACGCGTGAACAATATCTCCCCTGCAATATAAGAACAGATAGATGCAGATGCAAGTTTCTCGCAACTAGAGAGGTTCTAATCAGGTCTGGAACCGCGTGGGGACCCCGTCATTTTACCTTCATGAGAGCGCTTTGCCACCGAAATAGCCTGTGTTAGACGAGCCCGCGGTTCCGCTTAGCCGATTTCGGCGCAGCCGGGCATGGAAGCCCGGTCTAGGGTCCGTCCGGGGCGGCGGAAGTTGCGCCTGACGATGGCAATTGGCGTTGCTGTCCGACCGGGACGGGGCCCATTTTCGCCAACAACGCCGCTCAATCGGGATTTGAACAGAGGCTCGTACATGCTGAACAGGCGCAACGGTTACGAATACGAAGATCTGCTGGCATGTGCCCGCGGCGAGATGTTCGGTCCGGGCAATGCCCAGCTGCCGCTTCCGCCGATGCTCATGTTCGACCGCATCACGGAGATCAGCGACAATGGCGGCGAGTTCGGCAAGGGCGTGGTGCGCGCCGAGCTCGACGTGAAGCCCGACCTCTGGTTCTTCGGCTGCCACTTCAAGAACGATCCCGTCATGCCCGGCTGCCTCGGTCTCGATGCGCTGTGGCAGATGGTCGGCTTTTATCTAGGCTGGACCGGCGGCGAAGGTCGCGGCCGCGCGCTCGGCCTGAACGAGCTGAAGTTCAGCGGCCAGGTGCTGCCCGAAGCCCGCAAGGTTGTGTACAACGTTGATATCAAACGCGTGATGCGTTCAAAGCTCGTCCTCGGTATCGCCGACGGGTGGCTTTCGGTCGATGACCAGATTATTTATCGCGCCAAGGACCTGAAGGTCGGCTTGTTCAAGCAGGGCGTGAGCCTGGGCTGAGCGCATCACACCAAGAAAGACAACGATTTAGGCGAGGCTGTCATGAGGCGGGTTGTGGTCACCGGGATGGGCATCGTCTCGTCCATCGGAAACAACACCCAGGAAGTGCTTGCGAGCCTTCACGAGGCGAAGTCGGGCATTTCGCGGGCTGAGAAATATGCCGAGCTCGGCTTCCGGTCGCAGGTGCAGGGTGCGCCGACGCTTGATCCCGCGACGGTGGTCGACCGGCGTGCGATGCGTTTCCTCGGTCAGGGCGCGGCGTGGAATCACATCGCGATGGAGCAGGCGATCCAGGATTCCGGTCTGTCGCCTGAAGACGTCTCCAACATCCGCACCGGCATCATCATGGGTTCTGGTGGCCCGTCCGCCCGCACCATCGTCGAAGCCGCCGACATCACCCGCACCAAGGGGCCGAAGCGCGTCGGACCGTTTGCAGTGCCGAAGGCGATGTCGTCGACGGCGTCGGCGACGCTTGCGACCTGGTTCAAGATCAAGGGCGTGAACTATTCGATCTCCTCGGCCTGCGCGACGTCGAACCATTGCGTCGGCAACGCCTATGAGACCATCCAGATCGGCAAGCAGGACGTCATCTTCGCCGGCGGCTGCGAGGAATTGGACTGGTCGCTGTCGGTGCTGTTCGACGCCATGGGCGCGATGTCCTCGAAATACAATGACACGCCCGCCACCGCCTCGCGTCCCTACGACGTCAACCGCGACGGTTTTGTCATCGCCGGCGGCGCCGGCGTGCTGGTGCTGGAAGAGCTCGAGCATGCCAAGGCGCGCGGCGCGCGCATTTACGGCGAGATCGTCGGCTATGGCGCGACCTCGGACGGCTATGACATGGTCGCACCGTCAGGTGAAGGCGCCGAGCGCTGCATGCGCATGGCGATGTCGACGGTGAAGACCAAGGTCGACTACATCAATCCGCACGCGACCTCGACGCCGGCCGGCGATCCGCCGGAAATCGAGGCGCTCCGCAAGGTGTTCGGCACCGGCGAGAAGTGCCCGCCGATCTCGGCGACCAAGGCGCTGACCGGCCATTCGCTGGGCGCGACCGGCGTGCAGGAGGCGATCTACTCGCTGCTGATGATGAATAACGGTTTCATCTGCGAGAGCGCGCACATCCAGGAGCTCGATCCCGTGTTCGCCGACATGCCGATCGTGCGCAAGCGCATCGACAACGTCAAAATCGGCACGGTGCTGTCGAACTCCTTCGGCTTCGGCGGCACCAACGCCACGCTGGTGTTCAGCCGGCTGGATGTGTGACGTTCCTGTCGACGCGTTCGTAATTTCTCGTCATGGCCGGGCTTGTCCCGGCCATCCACGTCTTAGGCATGACGAAAGCGGAAGGTGATCGCAAGATGGAAGGTCTGATGAAAGGCAAGCGCGGTCTGATCATGGGCATCGCCAATGATCATTCGATCGCCTGGGGCATGGCGAAGACGCTGCATGCCCATGGCGCCGAGCTCGCCTTCACCTTCCAGGGCGAGGCCCTCGGCAAGCGCGTCAAGCCGCTGGCGGAACAGCTCGGCGTCGATCTGGTGCTGCCCTGCGACGTCGAGGACATCGCCAGCGTCGATACGACCTTCGATGTGCTCCGCGAAAAGTGGGGCAAGCTCGATTTCGTCATCCACGCCATCGGTTTCGCCGACAAGAACGAGCTGAAGGGCCGTTACGCCGACACCAGCCGCGAGAACTTTTCGCGCACCATGGTGATCTCCTGCTTCTCCTTCACGGAGGTCGCAAAACGCGCCGCCGAGCTGATGATCGAGGGCGGCAGCATGATCACGCTGACCTTCGGCGCCTCGGAGCGCGCCATGCCGAACTACAACGTGATGGGCGTGGCCAAGGCGGCGCTGGAAGCCTCGGTGCGCTACCTTGCCTCCGATTTCGGACCGCGCGGCATCCGCGTCAACGCGATCTCCGCCGGTCCCATCCGCACCCTCGCCGGCTCCGGCATCGGCGAGGCCCGCGCGATGTTTGCCTACATGCAAAAGCACTCGCCGCTGCGCCGCGGCGTCACACTCGACGAGCTCGGTGGCTCCGCGCTGTATCTGCTGTCGGATCTCTCCGGCGGCGTGACCGGAGAAATCCACTATGTCGATAGTGGCTACAACATCGTCCTGATGCCGAGGCCCGACGATTTGAAGGCGCCGGATTAACCCGCCGCGATTGTTTCGGCGCGCTGGAATGCCGGCCGCGACGGCACCATCTTGAACAGGCGTACAGCAAAATTCAGACCCCGAGCCGATCGTGATGTCGGCGGCCGAAAATTGCTCGCCGAGGATCCATGGCCCCTTGGCGAGCGCGGCTTCGAGCACGTCGAGCACCTGCGTCGCAGCCTGGGTCCAGGGTCTGGACTTCGGCTCAATCTTCCTTGAGATAGCCCGGCAAGCCCCGGTCGAGCCTGTCCGTGACGAGCGCCCGCGTCCTCTCGCGCAGCGCCGCGCTGGCGGAAGCTGCCGCGGGCGGGTCAGGAAATAGCGAGTTGTCGAGCTTGTTGAGCGGGTCTTCGGTCAGTCGCATACCCGCGGCGAAGTTGGCGCCGAAATTCACAAAGGGGCGCTTGATCTCCTCGTAGCTCCTTCCGTCGACCAGTGTGATCGCAACATTGGCGAAGAGATGCGAGTGACGGAGGATGCTGCCGACCCCCTGATTGTAAGTGCCGATGCCGTTCAGCGTCATGTGCGAATTCGGCAGCTCCGCCTTGAAGGTGGTCGCAACAAGATAACGCTCGCAATTCGCGTTCGCGGTGAAGCTCCGCACGATGTCTGGCAGACGCTCTCCGGGATCGCGGATCAGGATCGTTTTCGGATTATAGAAGGGCTCGAAGGCGCCCTTGGGATAGGCGATCCTGCGTACCCCGGGATCGTTGTTCGTTGCCGCGCGCACCCGCGCAAAGACGAGATCGTCGAGGCCCCAGTCGATCGGGACCTCGCTTGCCTCAGCCTCGAAGATCGTGATGCCAAATTTCTGTACGGAATAGCGGTCTCCGATCACCGAGATCACACCGAGTCGACACGGACCGCTCTCGGCCGCCACTGGCGGCTTCGTAGCCGGCTTGGCTTTCGGCGTCGCTTTCTTCGCAGCCGGTTTTGCTTGTGGGGCGGAAGGCGCGGTGGTTGCGGGAGGGGCTTGTGCGGCTGCCGGCGTCAAAAGGAACAGCAGCGCGATCAGCGAGACGGAAATTCGAACCATGGATTTCGGGAGATCAGAGGCAGGAGGTTATCGGCCACAGCACACTAGGGTGGGATCATGACAACCGCAAGCTGCACCCGCCCGTCGTGGCCTATCCAGCGGGCCGCTGCCGCTTCCACCGATAGCATTTCATCGTAAACCCCGTCACCGGGGAGATGTCTTCCTTCTCGAACACAAAGCCCTCGCGCTCGTACCAGCGCCAGGCCTTTTCATTCTCGCGGACGCAACGCAGATACATCTCATCGGGCAGTTGCGTGCGCGTGAAGGCGAGCAGTTGCCGGCCGAGCGATCGGCCCTGATAGGCGGGGGCGACGAACAGCTGGTCGAGATAAAGCTTCGGCAGATGCAGCGCCAGCATGGCGGCGATCGTGCCGTTGTCGTCGGCGGCGAACAGCGTCCAGCCGTCCTCGATCTCGCGCCTCACGCGCGCACGCAGGTTCGCCAGCAGGAAGTTGCTTGCTTCGGCAAGCCCGGTCGAGACCCAGCTTTCCATCCAGACGCGGGCGATCTCGTCATATTCGTCCGTCCGGGCGGGGCGAATGACGGGATCCGGCATCGGAGTCTACGTCCGTTGGCCGCGGACGGATTGCCGCGCGCGCACCTTGCCGGCCGACAGACACACCACTTCCGAAATCTGGAGCAGCTGCCGCGCCAGCGGGCTGGTCTTGCGCCAGACCATGCCGATGGTGCGCGAAGGCTCGGGGTCGCGGAAGCGGGCGAGCGAGACCGAGGCGGAGCGTGTCTCCACCGGCACCGCCATTTCCGGGATCAGCGTGACGCCGATGCCGGCGCTGACCATCTGGACCAGTGTCGACAGCGAATTCGCATCCAGCATCTCGCGCGGCGGCGCCGATTGCATGTTGCAGAACGACAGCGCCTGATCGCGGAAGCAGTGGCCCTCCTCGAGCAGCAGCAGCCGCATCTCCCGCATCATCTCGCGCGACGGCACCGGCGTGCCCTCATCGGAGCCGGGCCGCACCAGCAAAAACTTTTCGTCGAACAGGGCGACCTCGGTGAGCGAGGGTTCTGACACCGGCAGCGCGACGATGGCCGTGTCGAGCCGGCCTTCGACCAGCTCCTGGATCAGCCGCGGCGTCATCGTCTCGCGCACGCGGATGTCGAGCTCCGGATGCATGCGCGTCAGATTCTTGGTGATCTTGGGCAGGAGATAAGGCGCAATCGTCGGGATCATGCCGATCCGAAGCCGGCCGGCGAAACGATCCTGCGAGGCGCGGGCGAAATCGCCGAGCTCGTCCACGGAGCGCAAAATGTCGCGGACGCGCGGCGCGAGCTCTTCCCCGAACCGGGTCAGCGCCACCTGCCGGGCGCTGCGCTCCAGCAGCAGACCGCCGAGCGCGTCCTCCAGCTCCTTGATCTGCATCGACAGGGCCGGCTGCGAGATCGAGCTTGCCTCCGCCGCGCGGCCGAAATGGCCGTGGCGCGCCAGCGCGTCAAAATACCGGAGCTGGCGCATTGTCACGTTTGCCATCAGAAAATCCTATCGCAGCGATCATTAAAGTCAACTTCCCCTGATGGAATGGGAAGCTTAGAGTGCTTCTACCTGGTCAAAGGCGCGAGTTCGACGCCACCAGAGGAGGTATTCATGGACGACACTTCAAAGTGCCCGTTTTCGGGCGGAAAACGCGTGCCGGCGAACCGCGACTGGTGGCCGACGCAGCTCAGCATCGAGATGCTGCACAAGAATTCCCCCAAGTCCGATCCGATGGACAACGACTTCGACTACGCCAAGGAGTTCAAGTCGCTCGATCTGAACGCGGTCATCAAGGACCTGACGGCCCTGATGACGGATTCGCAGGAATGGTGGCCCGCCGACTTCGGGCACTATGGCGGCCTCATGATCCGCATGGCCTGGCATAGCGCGGGCACCTATCGCACCACCGATGGCCGCGGCGGCGCCGGTGCCGGCCAGCAGCGTTTCGCGCCGCTCAACAGCTGGCCCGACAACGCCAACCTCGACAAGGCCCGCCGTCTGCTCTGGCCGATCAAGCAGAAGTACGGACGCAAGATCTCCTGGGCCGACCTGATGGTGCTTGCCGGCAACGTCGCGCTGGAGTCGATGGGCTTCAAGACGTTCGGCTTTGCCGGCGGCCGGGTCGACGTGTGGGAGCCGGAAGAGCTCTATTGGGGTCCGGAAGGCACCTGGCTGGGCGATGAGCGCTACAGCGGCGAACGCGAGCTCGCCGAGCCGCTCGGCGCGGTGCAGATGGGCCTCATCTACGTCAATCCGGAAGGTCCGAACGGCAAGCCGGACCCGGTCGCCGCGGCCAAGGACATCCGCGAGACCTTTGCGCGCATGGCGATGAACGACGAGGAGACCGTCGCGCTGATCGCAGGCGGCCACAGCTTCGGCAAGACCCACGGTGCGGGTGATCCCTCGCTGGTCGGACCGGAGCCGGAAGCGGGCGCGCTGGAAGACCAAGGCCTCGGCTGGAAGAGCAAGCACGCCTCGGGCCTCGCCGGCGATACCATCACCAGCGGTCTCGAGGTGACGTGGACGACCACGCCGACGAAGTGGAGCAACAACTTCTTCGAAAACCTGTTCAACTTCGAGTGGGAGCTGACGAAGAGCCCGGGCGGAGCAAATCAGTGGACCGCCAAGGGCGCTGACGCGATCATTCCCGATGCCTTCGACAAGTCGAAGAAGCACCGGCCGACGATGCTGACCACCGATCTGTCGCTGCGCATGGATCCGGCCTACGAGAAGATCTCGCGTCGCTTCCTGGAGCATCCGGATCAGTTCGCGGACGCGTTTGCCCGTGCCTGGTTCAAGCTCACCCATCGCGACATGGGCCCGATCCAGCGCTATCTCGGCCCGCTGGTGCCGAAGGAGACGCTGATCTGGCAGGATCCGATTCCGGCCGTGAACCACGAGCTGGCCAGCGAGCAGGACATCGCCGCGCTGAAGACCAAGATCCTGGCCTCGGGCCTCTCGGTCTCCGAGCTGGTCTCGACCGCCTGGGCGTCGGCCTCGACGTTCCGCGGCTCGGACAAGCGCGGCGGCGCCAATGGCGCACGTATCCGTCTTGCCCCGCAGAAGGATTGGGAAGTGAACGAGCCGGCCCAGCTCGCCAAGGTGCTCGGCAAGCTCGAGGCGATCCAGAAGGACTTCAACGCGTCATCCGGCGCGAAGAAGGTCTCGCTCGCGGATCTCATCGTGCTCGGCGGCACCGCCGCGGTCGAGAAGGCCGCGAAGGATGCCGGCGTCGATGTGAAGGTCGGCTTCACGCCGGGCCGCATGGATGCATCGCAGGAGCAGACCGACGCTGCCTCCTTCGCTCCGCTGGAGCCGCGGGCCGATGGTTTCCGCAACTTCGTCGGCAAGCGGCATCAGTTCATGCAGCTGGAAGAAGCCCTCGTCGATCGCGCGCAGCTTCTGCGGCTCACCGGGCCGGAGATGACGGCGCTGGTCGGCGGCCTGCGCGTGCTCGGTGCCAATGCGAACGGGGCGAAGCATGGCGTGCTCACCTCCGAGGTGGGAACGCTGAGCAACGACTTCTTCGTCAACCTGCTCGACATGAGCACGCAGTGGACGCCGGCGGCCGACGGCACCTACGAGGGCCGTGACCGCAAGACCAACGCGGTGAAGTGGACCGGCACGCGCGTCGACCTGATCTTCGGCGCGCACTCGCAGCTCCGCGCCTATGCCGAGGTCTATGCGACCTCGGACGCCAAGGAAAAGTTCGTCAAGGACTTCGCCAAGGCCTGGACCAAGGTGATGAACCTCGACCGCTACGACATCGCGGCGTGAGGTGATTCCCCTCTCCCGATTGCGGGAGAGGTGACTCCCGTAGCCCGGATGGAGCGTAGCGCAATCCGGGACACCGGTCCCGCATTCCGCTTCGCTTCATGCGGGCTACGGATGGATCGACAAAATGGCACAAGCAAAAAGGGCGGCCTCTCGGCCGCCCTTCGTGTTTCTGATGTGGGCTAAGCGATTACTCGCCGGCCGCTTCGCGCGGGGCCTTCTCGCCGTCGCCGCCCTTGCCTTCGAGGTCTTCGCCGGTGGTCTGGTCGACCACCTTCATCGACAGGCGGGTCTTGCCGCGATCGTCGAAGCCGAGCAGCTTGACCTTGACCTTGTCGCCTTCCTTGACGACGTCGGAGGTTTTCTGCACGCGCGTCGAAGCGAGCTGGCTGATGTGGACGAGACCGTCCTTGGAGCCGAAGAAGTTCACGAAGGCGCCGAACTCCATGACCTTGACGACGGTGCCGTCATAGATCTGGCCGACTTCCGGATCGGACGCGATCGACTTGATCCACTTGATCGCGGCCTTCATCGCCTCGCCGTCGGAGGAGGCGACCTTCACGGTGCCGTCGTCCTCGATGTTGACCTTGGCGCCGGTCTTCTCGACGATCTCGCGGATCACCTTGCCGCCGGTGCCGATCACTTC
>Ga0063456_1001763_pt1 | contig 10999 bp, 10 predicted proteins | sample AraplaMF_Cvi_mMF_FD_56228 | JGI IMG/M metagenome (GOLD analysis project Ga0063456, IMG submission 56228) | Arabidopsis root microbial communities from the University of North Carolina, USA - plate scrape MF_Cvi_mMF version 2 (version 2) | ecosystem: Host-associated > Plants > Roots > Endosphere ... | reverse complement strand
CCGGCGCTCCGCACGCGCACCCTCCTTCGGGGGAGTCCCGAGCCGCTCCGATGGCGGTCGACGGGGGATGCGCCGCGGCCGATCATCCCGGCGTCGAGTGCCTGCGCTGGATGGCGCTGAAGATCTCCTGCGGCCTGGCCCCGGACGAGCCCGCGCTGCTGCGCCGGCATCAGCTGGCGCTGGAGCAGCTGGTGGCGGCCGGCGTGCTCGCCGCGATCCCCGCCCATGAACAGGCCCTCCGGCTGCTGTACGGCGCCGCTCACAACACGCTGCTACCCTGGCATTGGCGATGTGCCTGCCTGGATCAGCTCAACCGTCCGCTCGCGGCGCTGCACCGGCTGGCGGACGCCCAGGGCGACAGTGCCCTCGTCGCGCGCCTGCAGCGCTTCCAGTGGCGCCTGGGCCGCAGCCCCATCCAGGAATGACCAGGAACGAAGGATCCCTCATGAACAAGGCCACCCGCACCGAACGCGACTCCATGGGCGAGGTCGCCGTGCCCGTCGACGCGCTGTACGGCGCGCAGACGCAACGCGCGGTCGAGAACTTCGCCATCAGCCGCCAGCCCATGCCCGAGCGTTTCGTGCGCGCGCTGGTGCTGCAGAAGGCCGCCGCGGCGCGCGCGAACATCGCGCTCGAGCAGGTGCCAGCCGACATCGGCCAGGCGATCGACCGCGCGGCGACGCAGCTGCTGCAGGACCCGGCGCTGATGAACCACTTCCCGGTGGAGATCTTCCAGACGGGCTCGGGCACCAGCTCGAACATGAACGCCAACGAGGTCATCGCCACCGTCGCCACGCGGCTGATCGGCAGCGGCGCGGCCAATCCGGTCACGGTCAATCCGAACGACCACGTCAACGCGGGCCAGAGCAGCAACGACTCGATCCCGACGGTGCTGCACATCAGCGCCGCGCAGGCGTTGCAGGGCGAACTGCTGCCGGCGCTGGACCTGCTGGTGCAGACGCTGCAGGACAAGATCAGGAGCGACGGGCACCACGTGAAGACCGGCCGCACCCACCTGATGGACGCGATGCCGCTGCGCCTCGGACAGGAACTGGGCGGCTGGTGCGCGCAGATCGACGCGCGCCGCGCGCAGCTGCGCGCGCTGCTGCCGACGGTGTGCGAACTGGCCCAGGGTGGCACGGCGGTGGGCACCGGCATCAACGCGCATCCGGACTTCGCGCAGCGCTTCTGCGAGGAGCTGTCCACCCTCACCGGCCTGAGCTTCCGGCCGGCGCCGGACTTCTTCGCCGCGCTGTCGGCGCAGGACACGGCGGTGGCGTTGTCGGGCGCGCTCAAGGGCCTGGCGGTGTCGCTGATGAAGATCGCCAACGACCTGCGCTGGATGAACTCCGGCCCGCTGGCCGGCCTGGCGGAGATCGAGCTGCACGCCTTGCAGCCGGGTTCGTCGATCATGCCGGGCAAGGTGAATCCGGTGATCCCGGAAGCGGTGACGATGGTCTGCGCGCAGGTCATCGGACACGACACGGCGATCACGATCGCGGGGCAGTCGGGCAACTTCCAGCTCAACGTGATGCTCCCGCTGATCGCGACCAACCTGCTGGACAGCCTGGCGCTGCTGGCGGCGGCGTCCAAGGCGCTGGCCGAGCAGGCGATCCGCGACTTCAAGGTCAACACCGACGGACTGCAGCATGCGCTGGCGCGCAACCCGATCCTGGTCACCGCGCTGAACCGCGAGATCGGCTACCTGAAGGCAGCGGCGATCGCCAAGCGCGCCTATGCGGAGAAGCGGCCCATCGTCGACGTCGCCGAGGAGATGACCGACTTCGATCGCGCCACGCTCCAGCAGATGCTGGATCCCGCCAAGCTCACCGATGGCGGACTCTGACGCGCTCGCCCGCCACGACAGGACCGTGGCGCGCCGGCACCGGCTGCGCCAGGCCTTCGGCCTCGCGATCCTGCTGATCGGCGCCGTGCTCTTGCTGCAGCAGGGCTGGACATGGATCCGGCCGGGCGGCGGCGACGGCCACGGATCGGTCATCGCGCTGGCGCTGCAGGCGGGCCTGCTCGCCGCGGCGGCGACGGCCTTGGGCACCCTGCCGGCACTGGGCACCCGCAGCCTGTCGGCGCGCGGCCAGGATGCGCTGATGGGGTTCGGCGCCGGCGTGATGCTGGCCGCCTGTTCGTTCTCGCTGATCATTCCCGGCCTCGACGCCGCGCGGCAGCATGCGACGCCCACCGGCGCCGCGACGCAGGTGGCGCTGGCGGTGCTGCTCGGCGCGTGGGCGCTGATGGCGCTCGACCGCTGGCTGCCGCACGAGCACTTCATCAAGGGCCGCGAGGGCACCGATCCGACACGGCTGCGCCGCACCACCCTGTTCGTCATCGCGGTCACGCTGCACAACCTGCCCGAGGGCCTGGCGATCGGCGTGGCCTTCGCGGCGAACGATCCGGTCGCGGCGGCCAGCCTGGGCCTGGCGATCGCGATCCAGGACCTGCCCGAAGGCTTCGTCATCGCGGTGGCGCTGATGGCGGTGGGCTACTCGCGGCGCAAGGCGCTGCTGCTGGGCGCGGCCTCGGGCCTGGTCGAACCGGTCGGCGCGGTGCTGGGCGCCTGGGTCGTATCCGCGTGGCCCTTGCTGCTGCCCTGGGGCCTGGGCTTCGCGGCGGGGGCGATGCTGTTCGTCATCAGCCACGAGATCATTCCCGAGTCGCATCGCAAGGGCCACGAGCGCTGGGCGACGCAGGGGCTGATGCTCGGCTTCGCGCTCATGATGGTGCTGGACACGGCGCTGGGTTGAACGCCGGGCCACCACGCGCCGCGGGCCGGGGCGCCGGCTCCGGCTCCGGATCAGCCCCGCAAGGCGTTCGCCGCCCAGAACGCGTTCGCGTCTTCCAGCGTGCCGTTGAAGGTATCGCGGTCCACCGCGCCGAGGCCGGGGAAAGCGTGCGGCCCCGGGCCGAGCGTGCCGTCGGTGTACTGCAGCAGCGTCCAACGTTCCCAGATGTCGCTCAGCCAGCCGAAGGCCCGCGAGTAGAAGCCCTGCCACAGCGGGCAGCGCCCGATGCCGCCCAGGGGCCGGCCGCTCGACAGGGCGCCCAGCATCCAGTAGCCGCCGTACAGGACGGGGTACACGCCGGTGCGCGCATGGAAGCGGTCCGTGAGTTCCACCAGGCCCTCCAGCGTCAACGTGCCCTGCGAGACGTCGGGGTTGGGCTCCCAGTCGAGGCACGGCAACACGCCCGCCGCGCCGGCGCGCGCGAGCACGCCCAGGAAGTGATCCAGCTGCGCCTCGACCGGCTCGTTGGTGCAGAAGTGGTACGCGCCAAGCAGCAGTCCCAGCTCGCGTGCCTGCCTGGCGCGCTCGACCCAGGTCGGATCGACGAAGGAAACGCCCTGCGTCGCCTTGTGCAGCAGACCGACCAGTCCGGACCGGCGAGCCGTGGCGAGGTCCACGTCCTGGTTGTGGTGACTCAGGTCGACGAAGGCGTTGAGCCCGGGAATGTCGCATGGCGCCGCGCCCGAGGGCCGCGCGAGCGACGCGGGCGGCGCGTTCGCCGCCGGTGACGGCATCGCGTCGTCCATCATGCGCTCCCCGAATGCACCGCCAGGATCGGTGCCTCGCCCAGCACCAGCCTGGCTGGCGTATTGAGCGGCAACGGCCGGTTCACCGGTCCATGGCCGAACAGGTTCTCTGCTCGAAGCACAGGGATCCCGCGACTCGCCAGCATCGCGCCGAAGCGACGCTGGATGTAGTCGAACTGCGTCCGCTCCAGCGGCGGATTGGGTTGGCCGCCGACATGGATGAAGTCGCCGAACATGACCGCGCTGGCCTGCCGCACCAGGTCGGCGTAGCGGAAACCGTCCAGCAGTCGCGAGACCTCGCCCGGTCCATTCGCGACGGACTCGATGAACAGCACGGCGCCGGCGGTGTCGCTGGTGAAATCGACGCTGCCCTTCAAGGCCGACAGCAGCAGGCTGTTGCCCCCCACGACGCGGAGGCCCTCGAGCACGCCGGGACGGGCGGCGACATCGTTCAGCGCGGTCAGCGGGTAGCTCAGCGTCTGATCGGCGCCGCGCAGGACCGCCAGCATCTCCTCGATGGGATCGTGGTTCCAGCCGCCGCCGATGTCGCCATTGGCGCCGAGCTCGATGCCGTGCAGCGTGGGCCAGCCCCACACGTGGTTGAAGAAGACGTGGAGCGCGGTCACGTCGCTGTAGCCGATCACCGGCTTGACACGCGACGGCTTGCGCATGGTCTGGAGCAACGGCATCAGCTCGCTGCCCCAGCCGCCGCCCATGATGGCCCAGACCGCCTTGGACTCGGCGTGCAGCGCCTGCTCGATGAAGGCGACGCGGTGTTCGGCGGTGTTGGCGGCCTGCAGCGGTGCGGTCGGCGCGATGAGCCCGTCGGGGATGCGGACCCGCAGGTCCGTGCGGGCGAAGTAGGCCTGGATCGCGGCGCTGGTGGCGGCGGGATCGCTGGGGGGCGAGGAGGGTGCGATCACATCGATCAGATCGCCGGGTTGGAGCGGATCCCAGCGGGAAGACGGGATCAGGTGGGGCCGCGGCGGCGGCAAGGTCGGAACGGCGGACATCGAGCACTCGCAGGCAGGGGAGGGTCGCGCTGAGTGATCGAACTCACGAATCGCGCAGCGCGCGCCGATGCGCCACGCCGGCCACCCCGACGACTGTGGGACTTCGCCGCGCAACCTGTCACGCCGCCCGCCGACTTGCTGCCCCGCGCGGCGTGCGCGCGGCCCGGCCGCCCGTCACCATCGGGTCTCGCCCCGCCCGATGTCTCCCTGGAATTCGCAGGCCCCCGATGTTCAAGCGTTCGTCCATCCTCCTCCGTGCCACGCTGTCGTGCGCGCTGGCCGTGTCGGCCCTGGCCGCCCAGGCCGCCGGTCTGACGACGCTGGAACAGCGCTGGATCGCGGGCATGTCGCCGGTGCTGCAGCATGCGAAGACCTCGGGCATGCCGGTGGACGTCGTCGTGCAGCCGCAGGACGCGCCGGACGCCGCACCGCTGGCGCTGGGGTTCAAGGACGGGCGCTGCAAGCTCGTGCTGAGCCTGCGCGGCAACCCGGAGGGCGAGGCCACGATCGCACGTCTGCCCGCAGGGCTGGAGGACAGCGCGCTGGAGCTGATGGCGGCGCATGAACTCGGGCATTGCCGCCGTTACCTCGACGGCGCGTGGTTCCACCTGCCGGCCGGCTTCGCCGCCGCGCCGGTCCCGGAGGACCTGAGTCCGGACCTTCAGCGCGCCTACGTCTCGATGAAGTCCGCGCGCCGCGAGGAAGGCTACGGCGACCTCGTCGCCCTGGGATGGACCGCGCAACGCCATCCTGGGCAGTACGCCGCGCTGCACGCCTGGCTGATGCAGGAACGCAGCCGCGACCTGCTGCCCGGCAGCCACCACGACACGCTCGCGTGGCTCAAGCTGGCCCGCGATCCGAAGGCGCTGGGAAGCGCGTCGTCGATGTTCGAGGCGGCGTTGCCGGTGTGGCAGTCCGGGTTGACCATCGACGAGGAATGAGCTGCCTCAGCGCAGATTGAAGGTCTTCAGCGTCGCCAGGGCCTGCGTCCCCACGCCCTCGCCCTGTCCCAGCACCACCAGCACGCCTTCGCGGGTCATGCCGAGCCAGCCGGCGTTGGGCGTGCGCCAGGCCACCTGGCGCGTCGCCAGGTCCAGCGCCAGGGTCTGCTTGTCGGTCGAGACGAACAGGTGGCTGTCCGTCAGCACCATCTGGCGCTGCCAATAGTTGTCGCTGGCCTCCATCGGCCACGACCACAGCAACGCCCCGTCGCCGAGCTGGCGGGCCTCGATCGAGCGGGTCTTCTGATTGGCCGCGTACACCACGCCGTGAGCCGTCACCGGATGGTCCATGAACTGTCCGGCGACGTCCCAGCGCTGCACGCCGTTGGCACGGTCGACCACGGTGAGGCGGTTGTCCACGGCCGAACCGGCCTCCCGGTCGCGATGGCTCAGCAGCACGGCGCTGACCCCGTCGTCCGGCAACACCGGCGCCTGGTAGGTCGCCACCTGCGCGAGCGACTGGTCCTCGCGGGTCGGCACCTGCGCCTCGGCCAGGATGCCGCCATCGGACAGCCGCAGCGCGCGGTACACGCCGCCCGCGTTGACGAAGGCCAGGCCGGCCACCGGATCTGCCGTGACGCCCCAGCCGCGGTAGTTGACGCCGGTGACCCGGTCCGACAGCACCGTCGTCCAGGACGTCGACAGGTCCGCGATGCTGATCGCGCTCAGGTTGTTGACCTGCGGATCGACCGGGATCAGCAGGCGGTCACCCGCCACGGTCCAACCCGGATCCACGTCGGTGATGCCCAGGCTCTCGTGCTGACCCAGCACGGCGCCCGAGGTGTCTGCCGTCACCATCACGCGACCGCGCTGCGCGCTCCAGAACAGCCGTCCGCCGGAGGCGATCACCTGCAACGGCGTCGACGGCAGCGTCGCGGACCACACTGCCCTGCCATCCTGCAGGTCCAGCACCATCGCATTCGTCGTGGCCGCGCTGTCGAGCCGCAAGCCGGGCACGGCGATGCGTCCGAGTCCCAGGGTCAGGCCTTCGCCCGACACGACGGCGCTCCGGTAGAACCAGCGCGACCAGCGCGCGCCGAACTTCGATGCGTCCAGCGTCACCGGCACATACCCCGTGCGCGAGGACGTGCCCCCGAAGCCCGTCCAGTCCGACTGGCCCGGGATCGCCGCCGGCAGTGTCGTCAGGTTGGGCGTGCCGCCCGTGCCGATCTCCAGCCGGAAGCGCACCTTGTCCGGCACATAGGTCGTGAAGGGGTCGATGGAGAAGATGTTGATCTCGATCGTGCCGGTGTAGACGCCCGGCGGCAGCTGGGTCACGAAACCGACGCTGAACTGCACGTCGCCGTTGGCCAGCACGTCGCGATAGACATGGTCGATGACACGGACGGTCGCGTTGTTGTCCGGCACCTCGCTCCAGTACGGCCGGACCATGTTCGTCCCGTCGTGCCGCTTCGATCCGTAGATCTTGACGTCCGCGCAGGAACCGCCCGGCTCGGCGGCCTTGCAGTCCGCGTTGTACTGGCTGAGCGAGTAGGGCACCTTGGTCTCGTCGATCAGGTCCCCAATGGCCTTCTCGACCGCGCCACCGCAGCCGGACAGCGTCAGCGCCGCCACCAGCGCCAGCAACGGCGCGCACAAGCTTCCCGTGGCGGGCAGGCGCCGCCGGATCGTCGACAACATGAGCTTCTCCCTGATCGCGCGCCGCCGGATCCCCTGTCCGGGGTCAGGTCTTGTCGCGCGGGGACGCAATGTACGTGCGTCGACGTCCGACGGCAAGCCGACCGAAGAGGGGCGGGAAAACGCAGTGGCGGCATGGCGCCGATCCGGGCTCGCGCCCGCCCACTTCGCTTGTTCGAACAGCTGTTCCGGCGATGACCGTGAGATTCGACCCTGTCTTGACGCGTTGCTAACGGCACGAAGGCTACGCTGCGCGCGCCCCGACATGTCCGCATGTCGGGCGGTCAGCCTCACCGCCCCATTCGTCCCGACCTTGCCGAGTCCGTCCATGACCCATGCCGCACGTCCCCTGCTCGCCGCCCTGACGGCCGCTGTCCTGTCTGCCGCGTTGCCCGCGGTCGCCGCCTCCCATTGGGAGTACACCGGCCACAAGGGCGCCGCCCATTGGGGCGAGATCGACGCCGCCTTCGCCGAGTGCGCGAGCGGCCATCAGCAGAGCCCGATCAACATCGACAAGACGGTGAAGGCGGCCCTGCCCGCCCTGTCGTTCCATTACGGCCATGCCGCGCCGACGATCTGGAACAACGGCCACACCGTCCAGGTGAATGTGCCGGCAGGCAACACGCTGGAGGTGGGCGGACAGCGCTACGAGCTGCTGCAGTTCCACTTCCACACGCCCAGCGAAGAACACATCAAGGGCAAGCCGGAACCGATGGTGGCGCACTTCGTCCACAAGAACGAGGCGGGCGAACTGGGCGTCGTGGCGGTGCTGATCCGCGCGGGACGCTCGAACGCGGCGCTCGCACCCGTGTTCGAGCACCTGCCGCGCGTCGGCGAGAAGGTCACCGTCGACGAACTGTCGCTGGACCTGGGCGCCGTGCTGCCGAAGTCGCTGGGCTACTACGACTTCGCCGGCTCGCTGACCACGCCGCCCTGCTCGGAGGGCGTGCACTGGATGGTGCTGAAGGAGCCGGTGACGCTCTCGGCCAGGCAGATCGCCTCGTTCCGCAAGCTGGTGGGCAAGAACGCGCGCCCGGTGCAGCCGCTGAACGCGCGCGTGGTCCAGGAAAGCGAGTGAGCCCTCAGACCAGCGCGCGGCCGATCAGGATCTTCTGCACCTCGGACGTGCCTTCGTAGATCTGCGTCACGCGCACGTCGCGGTAGATCCGCTCGACCGGGAAGTCGCTGACGTAGCCATAGCCGCCGTGGATCTGGATCGCGGCCGAGCAGACGCGCTCGGCCATCTCGCTGGCGAAGAGCTTGGCCATCGCCGCCTCCTTCAGGCACGGCTGGCCGGCGTCCTTCAGCGACGCCGCGTGCCAGATCAGCTGGCGGGCGGCCTCGATCTGCGTGGCCATGTCGGCGAGCTTGTGCTGCATCGCCTGGTGCTCGAAGATCGGCACGCCGAAGGCGACGCGCTCCTTGCTGTAGCGCAGCGCCGCCTCGAAGGCCGCGCGCGCCATGCCCACCGACTGGGACGCGATGCCGATGCGGCCGCCTTCCAGCCCGGACAGCGCGATCTTCAGCCCCTGGCCGTCCTCGCCGATCCGGTTGGCGACGGGCACGCGGCAGTTCTCGAACAGGATCTGCGCCGTGTCGCTGGCGTGCTGGCCCATCTTGTCCTCGATGCGGGCCACGACGTAGCCGGGCGTGTTCGTCGGCACCAGGAAGGCGGAGATGCCCTTCTTGCCCGCGGCCTTGTCGGTCACCGCCATCACGATGGCCACGTCGCCGTTCTTGCCGCTGGTGATGAACTGCTTGACGCCGTTGAGGACGTAGTCGTCCCCGTCGAGCACCGCCGTCGTCTTCAGTCCGCCGGCCTCGGAGCCCACATGCGGCTCGGTCAGGCAGAACGCGCCCAGCATGTCGCCGCGCGCCAGCGGCTTGAGGAAGCGCTGCTTCTGATCCTCGTTGCCGAAGGCCATCAGGATGCTGCACACGGGGCAGTTGTTGACGCTCACCACCGTGGAGGTCGCGCCGTCGCCGGCGCCGATCTCCTCCAGGATGATCGCCAGCGCCAGGTAGTCCAGGCCCGCGCCGTCGTACTCGGCCGGCACGGCCACGCCGTAGCAGCCCAGCGCGGCCAGGCCCTTGAGCTCCTCGGCGGGGAACTGGTGGGACTTGTCCCACGCGGCCGCCTTCGGCGCGATCTGGTCTTGCACGTAGGCGCGGACGGCGTCCTGCACGGCGCGGTGGTCTTCGGAAAGCAGCATGGTCGGCTCTTGCTCAACTCTTGGATGGAGAGGGATCCGGGTGGGATCCCGTGACGGTGGCGGCGCTCGTGGCGCCGGGGGGAATGCGGTAGCGGAGCGTGTCCTGGCTGGACACGGGCTCCCAGACGCGTGCGACGACGTGGTCGCCGTCGATCGCGAGGCGCTCGCGCAGGCGGGCGTCCATCGGTTGCTGGGTGAGCCAGGCCGCGCGTTTCGCGGGCTCGACCTCGCCGGCCGCCAGCGCGAGACGGGCGGCTTCGTTGAGGAGCAGCAGCGAGGCCTGCTTGCGGACGTAGAGGGTGAAGCCGGGCGATCCCACGGCGACCAGCATGTGGCCGATCGAGTTGCGCCAGACCGGCAGGCCCCAGGGCCGCGCCGCCATCAGGTCCGGGTCCCAGGCCAGCAGGGCGAGGATGCCGCCGTCAGCGAGCGTCCGCGCGCGCAGCCATTGCTCGTCCAGCAGATGCTGCGTCGCATGGGGCATCGCCCAGATCTGGGGCACACAGTGGAGCGGGTCGTCCGGCGCGATCCGCGCGGGATCGGCGCCCAGGTCCGAGCAAGCCATCTCGCGCACGGCCTCGCGACCGAAGTTCGCTTCGGTCTGGATCCAGCGGGTCGCGTCGATCGCCTGCGGCGACAAGGGGCGCAGCATCGCGCGCATCGCGGGTGCCTGTCCGGGATGACGCGCGGCGATATCCGTGAGCACTTGCCAGTGGCGTCGGCCCATGGCACCGGCCACGTTGACGCCGATCAGGGTGCGGGTTCCCTCGAGCATCGCCACCGTCAGCGCGTCGGCCTTCGCGAGCAGGCTCATCATCGCGGCGCCGTCGCCGGACCGCCCTGCCAGCACCGATCGGATCTGCAGCCAGCGCAGACACTCCACCGTCGATCGCCACGGCAGGATCGTCGCACGCCGGATGTACAGGTCCTTCGCCGTGCTGAGCTCGGCGGCAGGCGCGATCAGCGGCTCCTCGATCATCATGCCGGGCCGGGCGACCGCCTCGCATCGACGTCCGACCTCGGCGTGGGTGTCCATCAACGCGCGCAGTCCGTCTTCCTCGCGGGTCCAGACGGCGACGCAGTCCTGCGCCTGCGCGTCGCATTGCCAGGCTCGGGCGGACTTGTCACCGCTCGACGAAGGCCACCTGCGAGGCAAGGGCGGAATCTCGTCGAAACGGCCGGCCTCGATCCGCGCCCAGGCGCGCAGGCCTTCCGTGTGGGGATCCTCGCCAGCCGCCTCCAGGCCCAGCAGGCCGAACATTGCGTTGTCCTTCGCCGGCAGCGTGGAGGCCGGCACGCGCAGCGCCTCGGGCACAGGGCGCGGCGCGTCGTCGACCAGCCGGTTGTTGAAGGCGGCCCAGGCGGCCGCGAGCGTGACCACGCCGAGCAGCAGGCCGCCCAGGATCTTCAGCGTCACGCGGGCCCAGCGCTTCATCGTTCTCTCCCTGAATCTTGATCTGTGGTCAGTGAGTATCGGACGACCGCAGCCCTCACCCCTGCCCTCTCCCGCAAGCGGGAGAGGGAGAAAGAAGGGGGTCGCTCCCGCGCACCACAGAATGCGCAGCAGTCTCCAGGTCAGCTCGGTGCACT
>Ga0063456_1001760_pt1 | contig 11011 bp, 12 predicted proteins | sample AraplaMF_Cvi_mMF_FD_56228 | JGI IMG/M metagenome (GOLD analysis project Ga0063456, IMG submission 56228) | Arabidopsis root microbial communities from the University of North Carolina, USA - plate scrape MF_Cvi_mMF version 2 (version 2) | ecosystem: Host-associated > Plants > Roots > Endosphere ... | reverse complement strand
AATTTGCCATCGCCGCGCGCGGCGACCGCTTCCGAACTGGCCGCCAAAGTGCAGTCAATTGAAGCAAACATGGGCGAAAAAACCGTCAATATTTTCGATGAACCAGGCCAGGCATTCGCAAATGCGATGAGCAGGGCGGGCGAGAATGATAGAATTGTGGTCTTTGGATCATTCCTGACTGTCGCCGGCGTTATGGCGGCGAAAAAATCCTCNCTCCACTGAGAAAATTCCGCATGGGCTTGTTATCGAAATTTGGCAAAAACAAGCAAGATGCCGCTGGTGAAGACAGCGGTTACTACCGCGCACAGGACGACAGGGCCCTGGACGAGAAGGCCCGTTCCAAGCGCGCATCGAGCGCTGGCGCCGACGCGGCGCCGCGCCGCAATAGCAGCAAAAATACCCCAGACCCTGTACTGCCCGAGAAGAAGCGCGCCCGCCGCCGCCTGGTAGGCGCGATCGCGCTGGCGCTGGCCGTTGCCATCGGCCTGCCGATGCTGCTCGATTCGGANCCGAAATCGTCGGTGTCCGATATCGCCATCAATATGCCCTCCAAGGACAAGCCGGGCGAGCCGCTGAATGGCGGCCCGGCTGTGGCGCCGACGCCTGCGCTGGAACAGCNGGCCACCCCTGCGCAAACGCCGGCNGCCAACAAGCCGGCTGCCGCGACACCTTCCTCGCGCACTGTGGCCCCAGTCGCNGCGGCTGGAGCATCGCTGGATAAAGGTGAAGAAATTGTCCACGTGCCGACCAAGCCGGCCGTGACCGAAACTGCGAAGCCGCCAAAAGCGGCGGAACCGAAAGCGACCGAGCCGAAAGTCGCCAAGGCCGAGGTGAAGCATCCCGAACCGAAGCCGGAACCCAAGAAACCGGAGCCTAAACCGGAAGCCAAGCCTGCCCATACTGACGATGCGCGCGCGATGGCCATCCTGGAAGGCAAGCCGACCGAAGCAGCNCCTGCAAGCAAATATGTGGTCAAGGTCGCCGCCTTCGCCACCAAAGACAAAGTGGACGAGCTTCAGCGCAAGCTGGGCGAAGCCGGCATCAAGTCCTATGCGCAGAAAGTCAACACCGCCAATGGCGAATTGACCAGCGTGCGAATCGGCCCCTTCCCGAACAAGGAAGAAGCCGAGAAGGCCAAAGCCAAGCTGGGCAAACTGGGCCTGAGCGGCAACGTGACCCCGGCCTGACAGTACGATTCGAGGCTGCGCTGACGTGACGATTTTCGATTACCTGGTTATTTTCGTGCTGATCGCATCCATCGTCATTAGTACCATGCGTGGCCTGGTCAAAGAGGTTTTATCCCTGGCCGGCTGGATCGTCGCCTTCGTGGTCGCCAACGCCTATGGCCCGTGGCTGGCNGCCATGCTGCCGGAATCGCTGCCAGGCGAGGTTGTGCGCCTGATCGTTGCCTTCATTGCACTGTTTATCGGAGTGCTCATCCTCATGGCCCTGTTGACCATGGCAATCAATGCGCTGATTGAAGCGGGCGGCCTGACTTTCGCCGATCGCGGCCTGGGAGCCCTGTTTGGGCTCGGCCGCGGCATTGTGATTGTGCTGGTTGGCGTCATATTGTGTGGGATGACCTCCATGCCCAAGCAGGATTTCTGGAAGAGCGCGCTGTTGAGTCCCCTGGCGGAATCCGGCGTGCGTACCGTGAAACCATTCCTGCCCGCCGCGATGGCGGAGCATGTCCATTTTTAGAATTCTTTAAATCCGCAGTACCAAGTTTAGGAGCACACCATGTGTGGCATCGTCGGCGTCGTATCCCACCAACCAGTCAACCAGATGCTGTATGACGCGCTGCTGCTGTTGCAGCACCGCGGCCAGGATGCGGCAGGCATCGCAACCAACCAGAGCAACACGTTCTCCATGCACAAGGCCAACGGCCTGGTGCGCGACGTGTTCCGCACCCGTAATATGCGTTCGCTGAATGGCAATTCCGGTATCGGCCACTGCCGCTACCCGACCGCCGGCTCTTCCAGCGAAGAAGAAGCGCAGCCGTTCTACGTCAACGCGCCGTTCGGCATCACCCTGGCGCACAACGGCAACCTGACCAACTGGGAACAGCTCAAGGACGAGATGTTCAAGAACGACCGCCGCCACATCAACACCGATTCCGATTCGGAAGTGCTGTTGAATGTGCTGGCGCACGAGATCCAGAAAGCCTCCACCGACGTCACCCTGACTCCGGCCAACATCTTCCAGGCGGTGACGGTGCTGATCAAGCGCGTGCGCGGCGGCTATGCAGCGGTGGCGCAGATTGCAGGCAGCGGCATGCTGGCCTTCCGCGACCCGTTCGGCATTCGCCCGCTGTGCCTGGGCGTCAACGAAACGGCCGAAGGCACCGAATACATGGTGGCCTCCGAATCCGTGGCGCTGGAAGGCATGGGCTTCCGCTTCGTACGCGACGTGCTGCCGGGCGAAGCGATCTTCATCGACATGGACAACAAGCTGCACGCGCAGATCTGCGCCGATGCGCCGAAGCTGAATCCATGCGTATTCGAATACGTGTACCTGGCGCGTCCCGACTCGGTGATCGACGGCGCCTCCGTGTACAACACCCGCCTGAAAATGGGCGAATACCTGGCCGACAAGATCAAGCGCGAAGGCCTGGCGGAAGGCATCGACGTCGTGATGCCGATTCCCGACTCCTCGCGTCCCGCCGCCATCCAGCTGGCCATGCGACTGGGCGTGGACTACCGCGAAGGCTTCATCAAGAACCGCTACATCGGCCGTACCTTCATCATGCCGGGCCAGGCGATGCGCAAGAAATCCGTGCGCCAGAAGCTGAACGCCATCGGCGACGAATTCAAGGACAAGGTCGTGCTGCTGGTGGACGACTCCATCGTGCGCGGCACCACCTCGCGCGAGATCGTGCAAATGGCGCGCGAAGCCGGCGCCAAGAAAGTGATCTTCGCCTCCGCCGCGCCGCCAGTGCTGTACCCGAACGTGTACGGCATCGACATGCCGACGCGCGACGAGCTGATCGCCCACGGCCGCACGCTGGACGAGATCTGCAAGGAAATCACCGCCGATGCGCTGGTTTACCAGGACCTGGAAGACCTGAAGAAGTCCATCGCCGACGTTAATCCTGCGCTGACCGAATTCGAGGCTTCCTGCTTCGACGGCAAGTACATCACCGGCGACGTATCGGCCGAGTACCTGGACCGCATCGAACAGGCGCGCGTGAACCCAAAGAAGGCCAAGGTCGCGGAAGACGCGGCGCGCACGCAACTGAACCTGAACACTGCTACGACGGAATCCTGATGAAGAACTACGGCTTCACGACCACCATCCTGCACAACGACCGCCAGAAAGGCATCGAGCACGGCTCGCTGCACAAGCCGATCCATACTTCGGTGACTTTCGGCTACGCCGACGCGCGCCAGTTGGCATCGGTATTCCAGGGCAAGGAGCCAGGCTTCCGCTATGGCCGCCAGGGTAACCCGACGGTTGCCGCGCTGGAGGACAAGGTCAGCAAGATGGAGCAGGGCGTGGGCACGATCTGCTTCGCCACGGGCATGGGCGCCATCGGCGCCGTGTTCCAGGCGCTGCTGCGTGCCGGCGACCACGTCGTGTCGTCGTCGTTCCTGTTCGGGAATACCAATTCCCTGTGGCAGACGGTGGCGGGGCAGGGCGTGGGCGTGGACTTTGTCGACGCCACCGACGTGGCCAATGTGGCGGCGGCGCTGAAGCCTGAAACGCGCATGGTGTTCGTGGAGACCATCGCCAACCCGCGCACCCAGATCGCCGACTTGAAACGCATCGGCGAATTGTGTGCGGAGCGCGGCATCCTGTACATCGTCGACAACACGATGACGTCGCCCTACCTGTTCCGCCCGAAAGACGTGGGCGCGGGGCTGGTGGTGAATGCTTTGACCAAGTCGATTGGCGGCCATGGCAATGCCCTGGGCGGCGCATTAACCGATACCGGCGCCTACGACTGGACCAGGTTCCCGAATATCTTCGAGAACTACAAGAAGAACCCTGCGGTGCAGTGGGGCCTGGTGCAGATCCGCGCCAAGGCGCTGCGCGATTTCGGCGCCTCGCTGGCGCCGGAAGCGGCACACCATATCGCCGTCGGCGCCGAAACGCTGGCGCTGCGCATGGACCGTACCTCTGCCAATGCGCGCGCGCTGGCTGAAATGCTGGAAGCCGACGAGCGCGTGGCAGCCGTGTACTATCCCGGCCTGAAATCGCACCCGCAGCATGGCATTGCAGCGGAGCTGTTCAAGGACTTCGGTTCGTTGCTGAGCTTTGAGCTGAAGGATGGCATTGACTGCTTCGATTACCTGAACAAGCTGAAGCTGGCGATTCCAACTTCCAACCTGGGCGACACGCGTACCCTGGTGATTCCCGTCTCGCACACCATCTTCTACGAGATGGGTCCCGAGCGCCGCGCTTCGATGGGCATTGCCGACAGCCTGATCCGCGTCTCCGTCGGCATCGAAGACACCGCCGACCTGATCGCCGACTTCAAGAACGCATTGGATTGATATAGTCCAGCCCGTGTCAACCTTGGGGTCAGGCTCTTTGGTTGACACGAGCACAGCTATGCCACGGTAGAGCCCGTGTCAACTTGGGAGCCTGACCCCAAGGTTGACACGGGCTCTGCCGTTTCAATAAGGGACGCCGAAGATTGCTGTGAAGCGGGACTTCTGTTCGGCTGTCGCGGCGGGATCGCGCAGCAGGTAGGTTTCCAGCATGCCGAACTGCTCGAGGCGCAGGCCGATGTCCCTGAACAGCGGGCCAAGGTCGGGCGCCTTGCTGGTGGCCACGATGTTGTTCAGCAGCGGGTCGAGGTCGACGCCGCTGATCGCCTTGCCGATGCGGACGATGTCGGCCTGGTCGTACGTCTTGCCTTTGTGCCCGAATTCCTTGTACATCCCGTTGAGCAGCGTGTCGAGACTGACCTTGCCTTTCGTGGCCTTGCGCAGTTCGACGTCCATCGCCAGTCCGGCTATCGTGCCGCCGCCGTAGACCAGCAGCCAGTTGCGGTGCTTGTCCTTTACGGCTTCGCGCACGGTCACCGTCAGGCCTTGCACATTGCGCGCGACGTTCTGGCCGCGTGCGAGATTCTCAAGTTGCTGAATCAGCATGCTACGGTCCATCAGCTTGTTGCGCGCCATGGTGATCACGGTCACATAATCGTTCACGCCTTCCTTGAACCATTCTTCGCTCTCGTTCTTCGGTACCAGCGAGTGGCCGTCCCAGAAGTGGGCCAGTTCGTGCGCCATCACCTTGCCCCAGATCGGGCGNGCGACTTCGCTGCCATCGTCTTTCAGGTATTGGCTGAAAGAGCCGGCAAANGCGCCGCCGTCGCCGGTGTCGCCCTGGTTGATGACGATCAGGAAGCGGNCGGCGACGGGGCCACGGCCGTACAGCTTCTGGTAGCTGTTCATCTGNTTGTCGATCATGGAGATGAAGGCGTCGCGGCGCTTCCAGTATTGCTTGCCCATCACCAGCGTCATTTCCACGCCGCCGGCCTTGAAGGTTTCCGAGTGCGCCGTGCCGAAGAAGAACGCGTTGTTCACCAGTTCGCGCCGTGTTTCGACCAGGAAGACACCGGGCTTTCCGGCGCTGCGCCAGGGTGTTCGCTTTCCATCCAATCGGCAGGTCGAAGGTGACTTCGGTTTGCCCGAGCATTTTCTCGCCGGGGACGATGAACAGGGGATAGCCGACCGACATCAGGCCTTCATCCGTGTGGTAAGACACCTCCTCATTCCCGCCTGGCCATTGGTATTTGTCGTGCTCCAGGCGGATGTCGTAGGACAGGCGCAGGCGGCGGTCGCCGGCCACCTCGTATTCGCCTTCGCCCTTGTCGGCCAGTGCGACGGCATTGCCGGCCATATCGTGTACCTGCAGTTTCTCGATCAGGTCGGCCTGGCCGTTCTTGAGCTGCGGGATCGGCATGCAATTGAACAGCGCCAGTTCGCGGCCTTCGACCCAGACATCGGCTTCGACGTGGGCGCGTCTGGCATCCTTGTCGATGCTGAGACGGTAGTGGTTGGACTGGTTATCGAAGGCGAACGCGGATTGCGCTGCCAGCATCGCGGCTGCGATGCAGAAAGGCTTGAACATCAAATCTCCCCAGTTGTGGTGTGTTTTTTGTGACTGTAAGTTAGCGCAGCCACCCGGGGAGCATGACTGCGACGAACTGCAGGATTGGCGGAACAGGCTGCAGGCCTAGCGTAGCGCTTTTTCCACAACCGCTTTCATGGCCGGCATGGCGCAGCGCAGGGCTGCGTGGCCGCAGTCGGTGTCGAGCACGGTGGCTTCTTCCTTGCGCAGCTTGGCGAAGGCGATTGCCGGGCCGGGATTCACCAGGTGGTCTTGCGCGGCGTTGATCGGGACCAGGCGCGCCTTGATGCGAGGAGCCTCGTCTTCCAGCTTGCCGCCTCGGGCAATATCGTGGCCGAGCACGGCGCGGATCTGCCACAGGGAGTTGTTGGCGTCCGTACCGTCAGGATCGGAGGCCTGGCTCTCGCGGAAGAATTTTTCGAAGTCCTTCGGCGCGGTGCGCGCGCTGCGGTGAGCCGGGCTGTCGAAGTTCATGGCGAACAGCAGGTTATACATTGGCAGCGGTGGGTTCTTTGCATAACGGCCACCCGCATATGCCGGTTCGTCGAGCACCGACTTTTCCACGATGCGCAGGAACAGCATGTCGGACGAAGTCAGTCGCGGCGTGCCTGCGATGGGGATGGCAACGTCCATGAAGCCCGGGTAGCTGGCGGCCCATTGGAAAGCCTGCATGCCGCCCATTGAATAGCCCATTACGGCATGCACATGCTTGATGCCCAGCTTTTCAGTCAGCAGCTTGTATTGACTGGCGACCATGTCGCGTACCGAGAATTGCGGAAAGGATGGGCCGGGCTGGGTCTTGCTGTTGGAAGGGGAGCAGGATACGCCATTACCCAGCGCGTCGATCACAACCACGTACCATGGCGCGGGATCAAACAGGGCGCCGCTTTGCAGCATACCGGCCGCATCGCGGCTGGTGCCGGTATGCCAGGTCGTAAACAGGATAACGTTGGATTTGTCGGCATTCATGGTGCCGAACGTGCGGTAACCGATCGAACAGTCGCTGATGGTGGCTTTGTTTTCAAGCTGCAGGTCGCCCATATTCGCGAACTGCTGCTGCGGGGCGGCTGCGTATGCGGTCGAAATGGACAGTGCCAAGGCGCACAGGATCGAGCTGATACGGCGGACGTGCATGTGATCTCCTCTTGTTTTCGATGCAAGAAGGATAACTCGAGCGGGGGGCGTCGTGGCATCCGGGTGCGACAGGATGCAGGAATCGGGGAGCAGGCGGACTTAAAACGGCGTAATGCCGGGCACGCTGCTGGGAGCGGGCAGCAGTGCAGGGCGCGGATGCGGCCTGCACTGCCTGGACATCAGTGCCAGGTCCGCATCAGGCCAACGGCCAGGCCTTCCAGGGCGAAGTCGTCTTCCTCGGTCACGGTGATGACCTTGAAGTCCGGGTTTTCCGGAAGCAGCTCGATCTTGCTGCCGGTCTTGCGGTAAGTCTTGACCGTGACATCGTTGCCGATGCGGGCTACCACGACCTGGCCGTTGCGGGCGCTGTCGGTCTTTTTCACGGCCAGCAGGTCGCCGTCCATGATGCCGATGTCGCGCATCGATTCGCCGCGTACTTTCAGCAGGAAGTCCGGCTTGGCCGAGAACAGGTTGGGGTCGACGCTGTACGTGGTTTCCAGGTTTTCCTGCGCCAGGATCGGCGAGCCGGCGGCAACGCGGCCGATCAGCGGCAGCGAAACCAGCATGCCGGCGGGGACGGCCGGCATGTCGTCGAATTCGACATTGGCGCGCGCAGCCGGACGCGGCGCCGCGGCGCCAGTTGCCGGGCCGCCGAAGTTGCCGGTCAGGCGAATGCCGCGCGAAGTGCCTGCGGTAATTTCGATGGCGCCCTTGCGCTGCAGGGCTTTCAGGTGTTCTTCTGCAGCGTTGGCGGATTTGAAGCCCAGTTCCGCCGCGATTTCTGCGCGGGTAGGCGGGAAGCCGGTGCTGTCGATCGCATCCTTGATCAGGTTGAGGATCTGTTCTTGTCGTGCTGTGAGCTTGATCATGGCGCTATGGTGAACTGTGGATATAGACAGTCTGTATTTTTGTACAGTATGAAAGGAATTGCAAGCAAATTTGTTGCAATGACAGAAAATATTCGGCTTAATAATGTTTCGACAACCATTGGAGGGCAGGATGGGACGGTTTGCTTTCTTGCTGGCGGCGGGGATTTCCTTGTTTGGTGCCGTGATCCATTTCGCGGCGCCTTGGCTGGGGCCGGAGTGGTATGCCTTCTTGCAGGCGCCTCCGAAAGTGCTTGCCTCTGCCCGGGCCGGGACGTGGTTCGCGCCGGCTGGTGCGGTAGTCATTGGGGCCTTGATGTTTATCTGCTGTCTGTATGCACTGGCCGGCGCCGGGCGCTTGCGCTGGCTGCCATTCGCACAAATGGCGCAGGGCACGATTGCAGCGATCTGCCTGCTGCGCGGGCTGCTGGTGGTGCCTTACCTGTACAAGTTCCCTGATCGTGTGTGGACGTTTGATGTGGTCGCCTCCCTGGTCTGGCTGGCGGCCGGGCTCGGGTTCCTCGCCGGGATTTTGCAATCGCCTAAGGCCACGCAGCCTGCCTTGGTGGCGAAGGGTGAGGCCTCAGGCGATTAAGCCGGAGACAACCAGCGCGTCATCCAGCGTTCTTACCCGGAGTAGTGCAAGGGCCAGTTGTTCAAGCTGCTCCTCAGTTGCTTCCCCGAGCGCGTTTATAGCCGAGGCAGGGAGGCTACCAAATCGGGTGGCGAGTTGTTGCTCGACCAGTGCAGCGAGGCTGTTGCGGGCCTCGCAGAACGCTTCCGTCCGTCCCTTCATGCGCCCGCGCTTGTCCGTCAATTCCCAAAATGCGTAAGCGAAACTGTTCTTGTCTGCATGCTTATTTGCGTCGTATAGCTCATAAATGTCCATGCTTGCCTCCTTTTGCCATTTCCACGGCGTTGGCATCATCAGGTCTAGGATCTGACCCAAGTCCGAAAGTTCCTGCACATTCCTGTTTCCCGCGAATAGCTGGCGTAGCATGCGCAATTTGGCAGCATGTCGCCGTTCGCTGGAGTTCCTGGTCTGCAGGGCGAGCAGGTGTGTTGCGGCGGCGAACGCGGCCGGGTTCCGGCTTGTTGTCAGCTCGCCAAGCTGACTGCGGAAGTCCAGCAGTTTGACCGTTTGGAAGCGGACCGTCATGCCGCAGCCGTCGCGTTCATCCCGGTAGATGTCGGGCCGCCAGCGCAGGCCCGCATCGGCAAGAAGCGCGATGCTGATTACCGGCACGGCGAAACGATCGTGCAGGCGGCTGTGGTAAATCGCCATGCGCCTGGCAAAATCCTCGTCGCGGCAGCACTGGATTTCAACATGAAGGCAGGCCAGGCTGCCATCCAGAAGCGTGACCAGGAGCAGGATGTCGGGATGCCGGGTGGCGCTACGGCTGTCCGGCGCAGGCGGTACAAGTTCGTGGTCGGGGAGGCAATATTGCTGGTTCCAGTCAACCTTGGCTGCGAGATCCGGCGCGAACAGCCGTAGGAAGGCTTCGGGATGGTTCCCGGCAAGCAGCTTCCAGGCGGCATCGAACTGGTCCATGGCCCAGCATGCCAGCCCAGCGGGCAGGAAGCTTTGCGCGCCATCAGTAAACCTTGAGCCGGCCGGCAAAGTCTGCTATGCTTGCGGGCTTACCTCTTCCCACACCCGTCTTGACGCCGGGGTGGGCTATATTCACAGTCCTTAAGGGAGTTATTAATGCGTCACTACGAAATCGTATTTATCGTCCACCCGGACCAAAGCGAGCAAGTGCCCGCGATGATCGAACGTTACAAGACCAGCGTGACCTCGCGCGGCGGTAACGTGCACCGTGTTGAAGATTGGGGCCGCCGTCAAATGGCTTACTCGATCCAGAAACTGGCCAAGGCACACTACATCTGCCTGAACATCGAATGCGACAACGAGACCCTGGTTGAGCTGGAAACCGCATTCAAATTCAATGATGCCGTGCTGCGTCACCTGACCGTCAAGATGAAGAAAGCGGAAACCGCTCCTTCGCCAATGATGAAGTCGGTTCAGCGTGAAGACGCGGCCAAGAGCCATCGCGCCGAAGCCCCAGCAGCTCCTGCAGCGGCCTAATTCCTGACAGGAGACGGTCTGTACAACCAGCTCCGGGTTACCGCCCTGATCGCCGAACGGGATGAAATTCGTTACACCCCGGCCGGCCTGCCGATTGTGAATGCAAGCTTGCAGCACAGTTCGCAGCAGACAGAGGCCGGCATTGCCCGACTGACCGAGTTTGAGATCCCTGCCGTTGCGGCAGGCGAGTTGTCAAAACGATTCAGTCAGGCGCCCCTTGGAGGCTTGTACGAGTTCACCGGTTTCCTGGCCAAGAAGAACCGCAATAGCAGAACCCTGGTGTTTCACATCATTGATTTTCGTGCTGTCTAAACAGCGCAATTTTTAAATACAGGAGCCTAAAATGGCATTCGGTAAAAAGTTCGACAAAAACAAGCTCAAGCTGAAAGAAAAGCGCAAGCAACAAAACCCTCTGTTCAAGCGCAAGAAGTTCTGCCGCTTCACCGCCGCTGGCGTTGAGCAAGTGGACTACAAAGACGTAGACACCCTGAAAGATTTCATCCAGGAAAACGGCAAGATCATGCCAGCACGCCTGACCGGCACCAAGGCGCACTACCAGCGNCAAGTTGACACCGCGATCAAGCGCGCCCGCTACCTGGCCCTGCTGCCATACACCGATCTGCACCACGCTTAATTAGCGATCAGATCAGAGATCCTGGAGAATTAATATGCAAATCATCCTGCTGGAAAAAGTTGTTAACGTCGGCAACCTGGGCGACGTGGTGAAAGTGAAAGACGGCTACGCCCGTAACTTCCTGATCCCTCAGAAACTGGCACGCCGCGCTACCGCTGCTGCTGTTGCTGAATTCGAAGCCAAGCGCGCCGAACTGGAAAAAGCTGC
>Ga0063456_1001742_pt1 | contig 11080 bp, 8 predicted proteins | sample AraplaMF_Cvi_mMF_FD_56228 | JGI IMG/M metagenome (GOLD analysis project Ga0063456, IMG submission 56228) | Arabidopsis root microbial communities from the University of North Carolina, USA - plate scrape MF_Cvi_mMF version 2 (version 2) | ecosystem: Host-associated > Plants > Roots > Endosphere ... | reverse complement strand
GCCATTTCCGACCGGCTGCGCGCCTTGAAAACCGCGGCGATGGAGCTCGAGAGCGGTCGGTCGCGCGAGATCATGCTGCGGCTCGCCTTTCCCTCCAGCCTTTCCTCGACGCGCATTCCGAAGCTGGTGAAGAATTTTCTCGCCGCCAATGGTCCGATGCGCGTCGAAGTCGCGTCCGGCAGCTATCTGGCAATCGAACGGATGGTGGCCGACGGCGAAGCCGATCTCGGTTTCGCGCGGCTGCCACTGATGAGCCCGGGGTTGAAACAGGAGAAGATCCTGTCGTCGCGGATTGTTTGCGTCCTGCATAATGATCATCCCAAGGCCGGCAGCCGCCTATTGTCGGTCGGCGAGCTGAAGGGGCAGGATCTGATCATGCTGAACAGGGAGCGGCCGGTTCGCCATGAGCTGGAGGCGTTGTTCTACAAGGCCGGCATCCGCCAACGCCCCCTGCTCGAGGCGCATTCGGTGGCGAGTGCCTGCGCTCTGGCCGCCCAAGGGCTCGGCATTGCGCTGGTCGGTGAGATCATCGCCCGCGAATATGCGACGCTGCCGCTGCAGTTCATCCCGCTCGAACCGGAACTGCCGGTTGCCTACGCGCTGATCAGCGGCGAGAAATTTCCGATGCCCAAGGCCGCCAGCCTCTTCCTTCAAAGCATTTCGGACTGGGCATGATGACGGTGCTTGGACTGTCCCGGGGGATCGCAAACGCATGAATATCAAGCAACTGGAAGTCCTGCGCACGCTTCTGGCGACGGGGTCGACGATTGCCACGGCAAAGACGATGGGTCTCAGCCAGTCCGGTGTCAGCCGCCTCCTCCAGCAGCTCGAGGCGGATCTTTCGATGTCGCTTTTTGTGCGCGACAAAGGCCGTCTCATTCCCACGCCCGAGGCCCTGCTTCTTGCCCGCGATGCCGAGAACATCTTGCTGGCGGTCGATCGGATGTCGGGTCATGCGGAGGACCTAAGAAGCGGCGCCGCCGGTCCGGAGATCGTCCGCATCGGCCTGCCGAGCAGCATGTGGGAGCATTTCGCGCCGGCCATGCTGGTCGATTATATCAGGGATTTCCCCGGTGTGCGGATCGAGACCTTCTTCGAGACGACGACTGCGATCAACAAGCTTGTCGAGCAGAGGGTGATCGATTTCGGCTTTCTGCGCATGGAGGGCGAGAGCGGACCGGGCATCGAGGTCGAGCGCGTCGCCACCGGCGAAAGCGTCTGCGTCGTTCCGAAGGATCATCCTCTNGCGAAACTGGAGGAAATCACGGTCAAGAATTTGCGCGACGTTCCTCTCATTCTGATCGGGCGCCAACGGCCGAACCGCATGGCGCTCGACCAGACCTTCCGGCGAGCCGGCATCAAGCAGATCGTCAAGATCGAGACACATACCAACAGTTCCGCCTGTTCCTATGTCGCGCATGGCCTTGGGGTCACGATCATCAGCAGCTTTTATGCCAATCTCTATCGCCACCTGCCGGTGGTTCACCGTCCTTTCGTGCCACGCGCGACCCAGGAATTCGGATTGGCGAGGGCGGTCGGGACGCCACTCTCGATTGCTGCCCACGCTCTGAGCGACGCCTTGAAGCGACAGATCCGGCTTTCGCAAAAAGACGTTTGAAATTAAGCTATTAGCCTGAAGCCTTGCGCGAACGCAGTCGCTTTGGTTGCGGTCGTATTCCGCATAGACTTATGACGGAATCGCATAATATTGCGGATATTTCTTCATTCGATCATAGTCTGCGGCAACGAAACCGATGGCGCCGGGCACAGTCCGTCGCCCATCGCGGGGAACAAAAATGCTGAAATTCGTNCTNAACCGCCTNCTGATGGCATTGCCGACGATCGTCCTCGTTTCGGTGACTGTCTTCACCCTGATCCGCTTCATACCCGGCGATCCGGCGGCACTGATGCTGGGGGATATGGCTGAGCCGGATCAGATCGCGGCAATGCGCTCGGAACTCGGCCTCGACAAATCGCTGCCTGAGCAGTTCCTGATCTGGACCGCCAATGTCGTGCAGGGTGACTTCGGCCGCTCGATCGTCAATGACGAGGCGGTGCTGCCGCTCGTCGCTTCACGTTTTCTGGTCAGCGCCGAAGTCGTCGTCGTCGCCGTGCTTCTGGCAAGCCTCATCGCCGTGCCGGCCGGCGTCATCGCCGCCTGGCGGCAAAACAGTCTGACGGACCTTGCGCTGGTCGGCACGGCCACGATCCTGCTGTCGATCCCGACATTCTGGCTCGGCCTCCTGCTTCTGCTTTTCTTCGGCTTGAAACTCAGCTGGCTGCCGGTGCTCGGCTATGTCTCGATCGGCAGCAACCTCACCGGCGGCCTGCTCTATCTCGTGCTGCCGATCATGACNCTGGTCATTCACGAGATGGGTGTGTTGATCCGCATGGCACGCGCCTCGACGCTGGAAGTGCTGCGTCTCGACTATATCACCCACGCCCGGGCCAAGGGGCTTTCCGAAAGCGCCGTCCTCTGGCGGCACGCCTTCAAGAATGCCTTCGGCCCGACCTGGACAGTCATCGGTCTGATCCTCGGCAATCTGCTCGGCGGCATTGCCGTCATCGAGACGGTCTTCACCATTCCGGGNCTCGGGCGACTGATGGTCGACAGTATTTTTGCCCGCGATTACCCGGTGATCCAGGGGTGTCTGCTGTTCGTCTCGCTTTCCTATGTGCTGGTCAATTTGGTCGTCGACCTGCTCTATCCCTTGTTCGATCCGCGGGTAGTCGCCGAATGAAAAACGTCACGTTCAACGGCTTCATCGGCAGCATTCTGATTGCCGCATTGCTCATCTCCGCTGCGATCGGCCTCTTCTGGACCCCCTATGATCCGATGAAGCTCGGCTTCACCGCGCGGCTGGCGGCGCCAAGCAGCGCCCACTGGCTCGGAACCGACGAATTCGGCCGCGACGTGCTCAGCCGCCTGATCGTCGGCGCCCGGGCGAGCGTCTGGATCGGCACCTTGACGGTCACATTCGCGACGGTCTGCGGCACGCTGATCGGTCTCGTCAGCGGTTACGCCCGCGGTTGGATCGATGCAGTCATCATGGCCGTCAACAATGCGCTTCTCGCCTTTCCGGGCATTTTGCTGGCGCTCGGTTTGCTCGCCGTCTTCGGCGCCAACCAATATGGCATCATCTTCGCGCTGGGCATTGCCTATTCGCCCTCGATGGCCCGGGTTGTCCGGGGTGCCGTCCTGTCGCTGCGCGAGCGGGAATTCATCGAGGCTTCCAAGGTGATGGGCAATGGCGAGCTCTACACCATGTTCCGCCATATCCTCCCCAATTGCATCGCCCCGATCACCGTGCTTGCGACCTCGATGTTCGGCTGGGCGATCCTTTCGGAAAGCGCGCTCAGCTTTCTCGGCCTCGGCGTNCCGCCACCGGCGCCCACCTGGGGCAACATGCTGGCCGCCGGCCGGCCATTCATCGAGCAGGCGGTCTGGCTGGGTCTNTTCCCGGGCCTGGCGATCGCCCTGACGCTCCTCGGCATCAATCTTCTGGGCGACGCTCTTCGAGACAAGCTTGATCCGCGGATGAGGGGACTGAAATGACCAAGGAAACGCTTTTGAATGTCCGGAACCTGTCGCTTCAGGTCGCCGGCACCGGTGTGCAGGTCGTCAAGAACGTGAGCTTCGACATCGCGCCAGGCGAGATCTTCGGCATCGTCGGGGAAAGCGGATCGGGCAAGACGCTGGCAACACGCGCCCTGATCTCGCTGCTGCCGGCGCCGATCAAGGTGATCGGCGGCTCCGTTGCCTATAAGGGACGCGACGTGCTTGCGATGAGNGCTGCGCAATTGCGCCAATTGCGCGGTGCGGAAATCGGTGTCGTCTTCCAGGAACCGATGACCTCGCTCAATCCCTCGATGACCGTCGGCCGCCAACTCGAAGAAGGGTTGCAGCTGCATACGAAATTTTCGCAGGAAGAGCGGCGCAGCCGGATCCTTGACATGCTGAACCGGGTCGGGATCCGCGATCCCGCCGGGGCGCTCACTTCCTATCCGCATGAATTCTCGGGCGGCATGCGCCAGCGCATCATGCTGGCATCGGTCATGCTGCTGAAACCGGCGCTGTTGATCGCCGACGAGCCGACGACGGCGCTCGATGCCGTGATCCAGCGCGATGTCATGGAATTGATGGTGGAACTGACGCAGGCGGAAGGCACCGCCGTGCTGCTGATCAGTCACGACCTGCCGATGGTTGCCCGCTACACCAACCGCATCGTTGTCATGGAAAAGGGCGTGATCGTCGAAGAAGGACGCACCGCCGATCTGCTCGACGCACCACAGCGTGCCTATACGAAGAAACTGCTTTGCTCCCTGCCGTTCCGCGGAGAGACCCGGACGATCGACAAGACCAAGGCGCCGATGGTCTCGGCACGGGATATCGTCGTCGATTATCCGGGCCGGCGGTCGCTGATGAAGAAGGCAACGCCAAAGCGGGCGCTGCATGGCGTCAGCATCGATATCCACGAGGGCGAAGTCGTGGCACTGGTCGGCGGTTCGGGTTCCGGCAAGACCACGCTCGGCCGCACCATTGCCGGACTGGTCCGGGAGAGCGAAGGCGATATCCGGTTCAGGGGACGCAGCCGCGACGACAACTGGATGGACTATCGGCTGAATTGCCAGATGGTGTTCCAGGATCCTTATTCCTCGCTCGATCCGCGCATGACCATCGTCGCGCTTGTGGAAGAAGCGCTGCGGCTCGTTCCCGATCTCGACGCTGCGGCAAAGCGCAAGCGCGCCCTGGAGACGCTGGAGGAAGTCGGGCTTGGGGCCGACTACGCCGGGCGCTACCCGCATGAGCTTTCGGGCGGCCAGCGTCAGCGCGTGGCGATTGCCCGGGCCATTGCGCGCCGGCCGAAATTCCTGATCGCCGACGAACCGGTATCGGCCCTCGACGTGACGGTCAGGGCGCAGGTGCTCGAACTCCTGTCCGATCTGCAAAAACGCTACGGCTTTTCCTGCCTGTTCATCAGCCACGATCTCGGCGTGGTCGAACAGGTGGCCGATCGTGTCGTCGTCATGCAGGACGGCCGGATCATCGAGCAGGGCGACCGCGATACGGTTTTCGACAGCCCGAAGGAGGCCTACACACAACGGCTTCTCTCGGCCATCCCCGCTCTGGACCACAATGCTCAGGGCGGCGTGATCCTCAAATGGCGCCTGGAGAACTGACATGACGACGATGATTGAATCCGCAAAGCTTGCGGAGCGATTGAATGCGATCTGCGATGCCCAGCCTTTCGTGACACGCTTCATGGTGCGTGCGCTCGGCAGCGGAGAAACGATCGGCAGAGGCGCGGACGAGGAAACGCCCTCCGCCAGCACCCGAAAGACCTCGATCATGATGGCAGCCTTGAAGGCCGCGCATGAAGGCCGCCTGGATCTGGACGAACGGATTACCTACGAAAAGCGTTTCGCCGAGGAAGTGGCAAGCGGGATGTTCCGCTATCTCAGCCCCGGAATCGTCATATCGCTGCGCGATGCCATCACCGGCATGATGGTGCTGAGCGACAATGTCTGCACCAAGATGGTCTTCGAAAGGCTGACGCTCGAAGAGGTCGACAATTATTGCAAGTCGATCGGCATGACAGGCACCAACCATCGCTTCCTCATCCCTCCCTTGGCGCTGTCGCCCGATCATTCCTTGAAGGCCGTCACCACGACGACGGCGCGGGATCAGGTCTATCTGCTGCAGACCATCCTGGATGCGCAGGATTCGCGGGACGCTGCGGACCGGCTCGGCTGCTCGCAGGCGCTGTGCGCTTACGCGCTTCAAACCCTGAAGAACCAGATCCTGCGCTATGCCATTCCTTCCCGGCTGCCGTTCGGGGTGCTCGTCGCCCACAAGGGCGGCACGGGAAAGCGCGGCCGCATGAATGCCGGCATCGTCTATCGCGACGGGACCCCCTTCTACATCATCGCCGCCTATACCGACGACGTGCCGCAGGAAATGCCGGACGGCACACCTGGCTATACGGTCGCGCTCGAAACCATCGGCAGGCTTTCACGCGCCTGCTGGGATGAACTCCGATCCTAACAATCCATAAAAGAGGGTAGAACAATGCATAAGCTTCTTCTCGCAGGCACCATGTTGATGGCGATGGCCGGCGTGGTCGATGCCCGCGATATCGTCGTGGCGCAAAGTTCCGATTTGCGCANCGCCAATCCAGGCGTCAATCGCGACGGCAATACCGATGGCGTCATCCTGCATATTGTCGAAGGGCTCGTCGGCTATGCCAACAACGGCGAGGTCAAGCCGCTGCTGGCAAAGAGCTTCGAAGTCTCGGCGGATGGGCTGAGCTACAGCTTCAAACTGCGTGACGACGTCAAATTCCACAACGGCAAGAAATTGACCGCCGATGACGTCGTGTGGAACTGGAACCGCTATCTCAAGCCCGAAACGAAATGGACCTGCCTTCCTGACTTCGACGGCAGCGGCAGCGTGCATGTTACCGGGGTCAAGGCAGTCGATACTTCGACCGTCACCATCACGCTGGAAAAGCCATCCGCGGTCTTTCTTGGCCTGATGTCGCGCCCCGAATGCGGTTACACCGGGATCATCTCCCCGGAATCGGTCGGTGCGGACGGAAGCTTCATCAAGCCGATCGGCACCGGTCCCTTCAAATGGGATGAATGGAAGAAGGGCGAATATATCCATCTCGCCAAGTTCGACGATTATGTCTCGCCCCAGAACGACGGCAAACCCGACGGCATGGTCGGCTCGAAACGCCCTCTCGTCGATGGCATCAAGTTCATGGTCATTCCCGANGCTTCGACCGTAAAGGCCGGNCTTCAGTCCGGCGTGCTCGATACCGCGGAGATTTCNCCGGATCTCATTCCCGAATTCAAGACGAGCGACACGATGCAACTGATCGTGGCGCGCAACAACGGCAAAAANCTCTTCTACATCCAGACGCGCGACAAGGTTCTGAGCAATCCCGGCGTGCGCCGCGCGATGGCGATGGCACTCGATCTCGACCAGCTCGTCGAGGCAGCCTCCAATGGCACCGGCACCGCCAACGGTTCGATGGTTTCGCAAGACTCGCTCTANTTCGACGATGTCCAGAAGGAGCGNCTGCCCTACGACATCGAGGCNGCAAAGAAGGAGCTTGCGGCCGCCGGCTACAAGGGCGAGCCGATNACCATCATCGCCAACAAGCGCAGCAACGTGCCAAGCTTCCCGGCCGCGGTGATGGCGCAGGCCATGATGCAGCAGGCAGGTCTCAACGTGCAGATCGAGGTGCTCGACTATGCGACGCAGGTCGATCGTCGCCGCTCCGGCAACTACCAGATCATCTCGCAATCGGTCGCGCCGCGGCTCGATCCGGCGCTGATGTACGGCTTCTATGTCGGCAACAAGGACAAGAACGCTTCNTTGATGTGGGATGACCCGAAGGCNGTCGAGTTGATGAAGGCGGCCTATGGGGAGCCCGACCAGNCGAAGCGTCAGGCGATCTTCGACGAGTTTCACACGCTGATGCTCAAGGAAATGCCGGGCATCTTCCTCTATGACATGGTCGATGTCTGGGGCGCGACCAAGAAGCTGAAGGGCCAGCCCGTCTGGCAATCGAATGCCCGTCTTTGGGAAGTTTCGCTCGACAATTGAGCNTGAACGGCCGCGCCCGGTGGGTCGGGCGCCGCGATCCCGTTTCGACAGTGAACAGGAGAGCCGGCAGGCAGCCCTGCCGGGTCCGGTGAAACACATCCCTGTGGCGGCAGGACAGACAGCGAGGAAATGCCATGAATCTTGACGCGATCAGCTCCATTGCCGCGACGATCGAAAAGATGAAACCGGATTATATCACCCTCAGCGACGGTATCTGGGATTTCGCGGAGCTGAAGTTCGAGGAGCGGCGCTCGTCGCAATTGCTGGCCAGGGCACTCGAGGAAAACGGCTTTGCCGTGCGCCGCGGCGTCGCAGGCATGGAAACGGCCTTCATCGGCGAATCCGGCAGCGGCAAGCCGGTGATTGCTTTCCTCGGCGAATTCGACGCCCTGGCCGGAATGAGCCAGACCGCCGACGTGGCTGAGCCTCTTCCCCAGGCGGCGGGAGCAACCGGTCACGGCTGCGGGCATAATCTGCTTGGTGTCGGGTCGTTGATGGCGGCGGTTGCGCTTGCCCGTCACCTCAAGGAGAACAATCTGCCCGGGACGGTGCGCTATTACGGCTGCCCGGGAGAGGAGGGCGGTTCCGGCAAGACCTTCATGGTTCGCGCCGGCGCATTCGATGATGTCGATGCCGCCCTGACCTGGCATCCGGCTCCGTTCAACGGTGTTCGTTCGACGAACAATCTTGCCGTTCTCGAATATTACTATCGCTTCAGGGGTGTCGCGGCGCATGCCGCCAACAGCGCCCATCTCGGCCGTTCGGCGCTCGATGCAGTCGAACTCATGAATGTCGGCGTCAATTTCCTGCGGGAACACATGCCGCAGGATTGCCGCGTTCACTACGCGATCACCGACACCGGCGGCAGGGCGGCCAATGTCGTGCAGGCCAGCGCCGAGGTTCTCTATCTGATCAGGGCGCCCGACATGCCGCAGGCGCTTGAGCTTGCCGGGCGCGTCGAGAAAGTTGCACGAGGTGCGGCGACGATGACCGAAACCGAGGTCGAGATCGTGTTCGACACCGCCTCGACGAACCTTCTTCCCAACATCACGCTGGAAACGGCAATGCACGAGAACATGGTCGCGCTCGGGCCGATAGCCTTCGACGAGGCCGACATCGCCTTCGCCAGGAAAATCCAGGATACCTTCACTGAGGAAGCAATCAGGAGCAGCATCCGCCTCTATCAGATCAAGGGCGATGTGTTCTCCAATGCCAAGGTCGATGGCTCGACGCCCTTGCACANCGGTCTGCGCGATTTCGANGGNCAATCGCATTTCCGGGCCGGATCGACCGATGTCGGCGACGTCAGCTGGGTGACGCCGACCGCGCAATGCTGGGCGCCAGCCTGGGCGATCGGCACCAATCCCCATACCTGGCAGGTCGTCGCACAGGGAAAAAGCCCGGCCGCGCACAAGGCCATGGCACATGCGGCCAAGACGCTTGCGACAACGGGGCTCGCATTGATGTCGTCACCCGACCTCCTGGCAGCCGCGACGGACGAGTGGCGAGAAAAGACCAGCGGCAAAGCCTATACATGTCCGATCCCCGACAATGTGATGCCCGCAACGGTTCATGGCCGGTAGTTCCCGTCTCCGTCTGCTGTGACAACGACCTGCATCGCACCCGCTTGCAGGATCCCATGAAAAAGCACTAAGGGTATGGAAGTCGAAAGCGCGGAACTGAGGCATTCACCGCTTTCGAACCTCCAACACGTCGGAAAAGGCAAAGATGACAAGCTCCGAATGGCGGGTGGGAGTGCTGTTTTCCAGAAGCGGAATTAGCGAAATTACGGAAACCGAGCACTTTCTTGGCACCGCACTTGCGATCGAGGAAGTCAATGCGGCGGGGGGCGTGCTTGGCAAGCCCATCGTTCCGATCGCCTATGATCCGGGCGGGGACCAAACCGCCTATCGCAATCTGGCCCGGCGCCTGCTCGCCGATGACGACGTCAATATCATTTTCGGTGCCTCGATGTCGGCCAGCCGAAAGGCGGTGCTGCAGATCGTCGAACGGCACAACGGACTGCTGTTTTATCCGTCGATGTACGAAGGTTTCGAATATTCGGAGAATGTGGTCTATACCGGCGCCACCCTCAATCAGAACACCTTCGCGCTTGCGGAATACCTTCTGCGCCACCATGGACGCCGGATCTACTTCGTCGGCGCGGATTATATTTATCCGCGCGAATCCAATCGGGTCATGCGGGATGTGGTCGAGGCAAAGGGCGGTGAAGTCGTCAGCGAGCGATATCTTCCTCTTCATGCCGACGAACAGACCTTGCGTTCGGTGATTTCCGATATCGTCCGTCTCAAGCCCGATGCCATCTTCTCGACGATCATCGGCCGGCCGGCACAGCGTTTCTACCGCATGTATGCCGAGGCCGGAATCGATCGGACGCGGGTTCCGATTGCCAGCCTGACCATGGCCGAGAGTGAGATTCGCGAGATCGGAGCCGACGCCTGCACCGGCCATATTCTTTCGGCGACCTATTTCCAGACGGTCGAGAACGAGGCGAACGAGCGCTTCGTGGGGGCATTCAANGCCCGTTTCGGCCAGGACTTCACCACGAGCGTCTGGTCGCANCCGGCCTATGCGCAGGTTCACCTTTTCGCCCGCGCACTTGCCCGGGCCGGCTCGCTCGAGACCCATCGTATTTCCGAAGAAATCCTTCTGGAAGATTATCTTGCTCCAGAGGGCCGGATCAACTTCGACGCCGATACCCGCCACCTCTGGTTGCATCCCCGCATCGGCGTGGCGCGCGCCGATGGGCTTTTCGACATTGCCTGGCAGGCGCCTGGCCCGATCCGGCCGGACCCGTATCTGACGGCGTCGCGGTTCGAAGACGTCTGGCTGGAGGCCTGAGATGGCGGGACCGAGCAGGATCGTTCAGGATCTGCGGCGCGCACGCGTTCTGGTTGTCCATCCGCGTGACGAGGACGGCAACGTGCTGATCGCTCACCTCAAGCGCCTTGGCTGCGAGGTCCGGGCCACCTGGCCGCTTCCGCCAGCCTTGCCTCCCGACGTGGACACCGTCTTCCTGCATGTCGAGGATGTGCATGTCGAGCACGCGCTTGAGATCATCGACCTCCAGCAGACGGCGATCATCGCCATCGTGACCTATGAGAGCCCGACAGCCCTCCAGGCGATCATCGATCTCAACGCCCACGGCGTTATCAGCAAACCGTTGCGGCCGCTCGGCATCCTGACGCAATTTGCGCTTGCACGCTATCGGCAGAGCTACGAAAAGCGGCTCGCCGGCAAGGTGCAGAAACTCGAGGAAACCTTGAAAAGTCGCCGGCTGGTCGAAAAAGCCGTTTCAGCGCTGCGGGCCATGAATGGTCTCGACGAGGCCGCGGCCTATAAGCTCTTGCGCGATCAGGCGACGTCAAAGCGCGTTCCGATGGCGACGATCGCCGAATCCATCATTGCCGCGCAAGACACCATGAAAAGCCTCGGACTTTCCAT
>Ga0063456_1001736_pt1 | contig 11118 bp, 8 predicted proteins | sample AraplaMF_Cvi_mMF_FD_56228 | JGI IMG/M metagenome (GOLD analysis project Ga0063456, IMG submission 56228) | Arabidopsis root microbial communities from the University of North Carolina, USA - plate scrape MF_Cvi_mMF version 2 (version 2) | ecosystem: Host-associated > Plants > Roots > Endosphere ... | reverse complement strand
GCGGAATCGCTGTGTCGCTCAAGGATTGTTGCCGCGCGGCGACATGGACGGGGTGAGATCGCCGATGAAATCACCGATTCCCGGCCGCTTCAGGGCTCGGAAGGCGAGCGGACGGCAGAGATCCATTGCCGCGATTCCGATGCGGGCGGTCATCAGGCCGTTGATCACACCCTCGCCCAGTCGGGCCGAGAGCCTGGAGGCCAGCCCGTGGCCGAGCACCTGCTGGACGAGGCTGTCGCCGACGGCGATCGAGCCGGTGACGGCCAGATGCGCCAGCACGTCGCGCAGCAGGCGGAACATACCGAGAGTTCCGGGCCGGCCGCCGTAAAGTTCGGCCATGGCGCGAATGAGGCGCACGGCCTCATAGAGCACGTAGAGCAGGTCGACCACGGCACGCGGGCTGACGGCGGTGACGATCGAGACGCGCTTGGAGGCATTGACGATCAGCGCGCGGGCCTTGCGGTCGAGGGGAGCAAGCAGTTCGCGTTCGGCGAGCGCAATCAGATGCGGGGGGTCGATGACCTCGCCCTCGGTCGCTTTCAGCGTTGCGCGGCCCTTCGATGTCTCGGGATTGGCGGAAAGCAGGGTGGTGAGGCGCGCCACGACGGCGCGCGCCNTCGCCGGCCGGGTTTCGAGAATCGCGGCGTCTGCTTCGGCCTTGATCGCCTGGACGGCAGCAAGACGCATCATGCCCACAGTTTCGCGGACGACCAGGGCAAGCACGGCGAGGATGCCGACGGCGAGCACGGCAAGGGCTGCATAACCCAGCCAGTCGGCGCGNGTGAAGAGATCGCGGATCAGGCTGTCGGTCCAGAGGCCAATGGCGAGAGACAGCAGGATGCCGAAGGCGCCGGCGGCAATCTTGCCGAAGGNGGTTCGACGTNTCCGCGGCGTGGCAACCGGAACTGCGCTCAGATCCTTGTCGGGATTGAGGAAGGGATCGTCCTCATCNGGCGTCACGATGATATGTTCGGAGAAACTTTCCGGCTTGCGCCGTTGCTCTGCCTGCCTGCCGTTGTCTCGCGGCTGGGTGACCTCGTCCTCATAGGTGAAGGCGGCGGGTGCGCGGCGCGGCGGATCGGACGGGGGCTTGCTCATGCGAGACGGTCTCCGAACAGGAACTGCATGGCGCGGTCGAGGCGGATATGNGGCACCGACAGCTTGATGCCGCCGCCGGTTTCCTCAAGCTGCGGCGGGCGGAACCTGACGACGTTGACATCGGGCAGCTGCAGGCCTGTTACACCCGAGGCAATGCGGTCGAACAGGCTTTCCGGATCCTCCGGCAGGTCGCCGGGGAAGATCGCGGTCTTTCTCTGGCCGTCGAAGCGTTCGCCGGCNAGGGTTTCGCCGTCCATCGGCGTGCCGACGATGACAGGCAGCTCGTGGCCNTCGCGCCTGACGGTCGCCTCGCGAGTGGCGCGGACGGAGGCAAGCGCCATGACGTCGATGCCGGCCCCCGCCATGCCGATGCGGTCGATGGCGCGATCCACCAGGCGGCGGGTCAGCGCATCAAGCCGGTCATGGCTTTCATGGTGGAGATGATCGGCCTTGGTGGCGGCGACCAGCACGCGGTCGATGCGGCGTCCAAGNAGGGAGGAGAGCAGCGAATTGGTGCCGGGGCGGAAACAGGCGAGCACATCGGTCAGCGCGCGTTCCAGATCCTGTACGGCTTCGGGGCCGCGGTTCATCGCCTGCAGCGCATCGACCAGCACGATCTGGCGGTCGAGGCGGGCGAAATGCTCACGGAAGAAGGGTTTGACGACGACCGATTTGTAGGCCTCGTAGCGCCGCTCCATCATCGTCCACAGCGAGCCGCGCCCAGGACGTCCGTCCGNCGGCAGCGCCAACGGCGCGAAGGTCAATGCNGGCGACCCATCCAGATCGCCGGGCAAGAGCAGGCGGCCGGGCGGCAGGGTGGAGAGCGAGCGTTCATCGGCCTTGCAGGCCTTGAGATAATCGGCGAAGGCGGTNGCGAGGTCGCGGGCGATCATCTCGTCGGCGCCGGCGTGGATATCGGCGGCGCGCGTCAGAGCCAGCCACTCACGCGACAGCTCCGAGCGGACGCCGGTTTCGGCGAGCGCGATGGTTTCCTCGCTGAAGGTGCGGTAATCCTTGCCGAGCAGCGGCAGGTCGAGCAGCCATTCGCCGGGATAATCGACGATATCGATCGACAGGCGGCCGGGGGAAAACAGCCGGTTCCAGCCGCTGGCGCTCTGGTAATCCAGCGTGATGCGCAGTTCCGATATGGCGCGGGTCGAATCCGGCCAGATGCGGTCCTTCACCAGCGCACGGATATGGTCCTCGTACTGGAAGCGCGGCACGGCATCGTCGGGCTGCGGCTCCAGCCGCACCGCCGAGACCCGGCCGGATTGCACCGGCTCGAACAGCGGCAGGCGGCCGCCATGCAGGAGATTGTGGACCAGCGAGGAGATGAAGACCGTCTTACCGGAGCGGGAGAGGCCGGTGACGCCGAGCCGCACGGTCGGATTGACGAGGCCGCTCGCCCGGTCGGCGAGATTGTCGAAGGCGATGCGGGCGTCATCGGCAAAGGATGTCAGGCGTGGCGGCAAGGCGCGATTCCGGTTGGTGACTGCCCCGCAATATAGGGAGGGCGCGCCGCCCGCAAAAGAAGAGCGGCGTGAAAGACTTCAGACGACCACGAAATCGGTGAGGCGCCAGACAGAGGCCGAAGCGTCAAAATCGACGACGGCAAGGCCTGCGGTTGGGAAGCCGCCGGGAAGGGCGCTTACCATCGCGTCATGGCCGATCAACGTCTCTAGCGCCTGCTCCATGGTCGGATTGTGGCCGACCAGCATGACGGCCGCCTCATCCTGTGCATCGACGATCTCGAGATAGGTATCGACCGTGGCGTTGTAGAGCGCATCGACATAACGCACCTCGAGCGCGACGCCCATCGCCCGGTGGACGGCGCCTGACGTGTCACGGCAACGCAGCGCTGTCGAACTGATCAGGAGATCGGGACGATAACCCTTGTCGGCGGCCTTGTCGGCGATGATCTCGGCATCGCCAAAGCCCTTTTCGCTCAGCGGCCGGTCGAAATCGCGCTGTCCGGGTTCGGCCCAGCTGGCCTCGGCATGACGCAGGAGATAGATGCGGTTGGGCGGAGGCAGCGGTACGGTCATGGGCAAATCCAGGATCGGGCGGGGTCTTTTCAGTAGCGGTTGCGATTGGCCGCCGTCAATCGCCNGCCATGTCGCAACTGCCCGAAACGTGGCCGATAACACGGCGTTTTGAAGGCGAAGCAAAAAACGGCANNCGGAATAACCATGACAAAATAGATCGTTAGCCGAAAATTGTAACAGATTTAAAAATCTGTTTACCTGTCGTATTTGGCTTGAATCGCGACTAGCGCTTGGGATATACACCCGGCCAGATGAGATGTTCTTCAGGAGAATCGCGTTGAGTGAGAAGATCGATCTTAGCAATTACGTTCCCTCGGAAGAGGAAGAGTTCATGAACGTAAACCAGCGTGCCTACTTCAGGGCCAAGCTGGTTGCATGGAGAAACGATATCCTTAGAGAAGCGCGCGAGACGCTCGACCATCTGGCCGAGGAAAGCGCAAACCATCCCGACCTCGCCGACCGGGCGTCGTCGGAAACGGACCGGGCGATCGAACTTCGCGCCCGTGACAGACAGAGAAAGCTGATTTCGAAGATCGACGCGGCACTGCAGCGCATCGAAGACGGTACCTACGGCTATTGCGAGGAAACCGGCGAACCGATCGGCCTGAAACGTCTCGACGCCCGCCCGATCGCGACACTGTCGATCGAGGCGCAGGAGCGTCACGAACGTCGCGAAAAAGTCTATCGCGACGAATAAGAGTTTTCATGCAGGCATGAGAGCAGAACAGGCGCCGCGATCCCGATCGCGGCGCCTTTTTCGATAGTCACGAAGGCCCGAGATCGAGCCTCCGCGACGGAGTTCCACTATTATAGCGGATCTCCTGCTGCCAGAGCTTTCCAAGATTGCTCTCGGTCGGCCTCCATGGCGAGGTCAATCACGACAAGGGTGCCATTCCTGATCCGCCGCCGCATGACGCCTGCTCGGTCAGGATCTGTCCGAACCATGCCTTGATCATGCAGAGCCTGCAGCCGCGAGCGTGACACTTTCAGTTCGGAGCCCAGCAGACGGTCGAGGCGTGTGCTCGTTGGAAACGGGACCATCAGTTCGATTGCCAATCTCGTCCAATTCGCCGTGTCGCTCTGCATCTCTTTTTTGATGTCAAATTCGGCAAACTCGTCCACACGCCGTGACTGCCGGAGAGCATCGAGGTTGAAGGTTTCTGCCCGGATCCAGCCGGGATCGTTGGATTGTAACGCGTCAAGGACTTGAGGATCGATGTCGCGAACATTGCGGCGCTCGAGGATTGGCCGGTTCCATGTTCTTTCACAGGTCAGGCATTTGTAGATAAGCCAGGCGTCGAGCTTGCGACCGTTGGCGTTGAGCCGGATCTTGCCGCTGGGTTGGAAAGCTCTGAGGCCCCCGCATCCGCCGCAGGCCAACCAGGGCTGGGGAGCTGTCTTGGGAATAATGGTCCATCGGACCCGAAGCGTATTGCACATACCGTCTTGGTCTTCCGTTCGGAAGTCCACCAAGATGGTGCATGAGAAAACCCTTGCGGGCGCGGTGTGGCGATGTTGTGGGCGGCTGAAGAGCTGAGACAGCGGAGCTGCACATGGCACATTGTAACAATGCCAAACCGGTCTCTCGCCACCACCCGATGAACATGTTCGTATGCCGCCAGCGTGTCGCTTTGCGGCAGTACGGGTGAAACTGGAGTGAGACCGGTATTTACTTAGGCAAAGTGTTACCTCGAATGCACCAAAGCTCTTCGACTTCAGAGATAACAAATGATCGGCATCAAGGGGAGCCCCCGAGCCGTTCGCGAACTGAAAGCCGCAGCATTGCGGCTTTTATGCAACTTGGTGATGAAGGCCGGTGTGTCTGCCCTCATTTGTCGCGATTGACGCTCATCTCGCCGAAGATGCGGGCGACTTCCTTCTGCAGTTCCGTGTCGGCTCCGGTGATGGGAGCTAGCTCGGGATCGCGGCGCGGCAGGTTGCCCGGCTGCGGCGCGGCTTGGCGGGGTTCCTGGTTTGCCGGCGCCGGCACGATGCGCTCGGCCGTCAGATTGCTCGACATCTCCTCTTCCAGCACGCGCTGGAAATCATGACGGATCGCCGCTGCCGACTGCGCAGCCGCATCGTCCTCGGCCGTAACAGGCGCGGCGCGTGCTGCCGCCGGCANGTGCTGGACAGGCGGGGCGGAGACCTCNGGTTCGATGCGCTGCTGCGGCAGCACGCGCTGGCGGGCNGCATCGAGAATCTCGGCTGCACTCGCGGTATCATGGAACTGTGCGGGCTGCGNGGCTGGGGGAACGGCGGGACGCTCCGGCGGGCGCGGCTGGGGCGGAGCGGCNCGCAGAGGATTGTCGCGTTCGGCCGACAGTGGAGCTGTCACCGGCTCTGCCGGAAGCGGGCTCGTGACCACCGGCGGCGCAACGGCCGGCGGGGCCGATGTTTGAGCCGATGATTGGGCCGATGATTCCGGGCGCGAGCGCGGCTCTGGCGGGACCGGCGAGGAGAAAGAGGGCTCGGCGGCCGGCTCGACACGGGCAGCGACCGGCGGGCGCGGCGGAACGACCGGCGGCGTTTCCGGCCGCGCGACGGGTATCGGGCGCCGCTCGACGGGCTGCGGGCGGTTGACGCTTTCCGGTTGTGCTGTTGCCGCGGCGGGCAGGATGCGGCTTTCGATGACGATATCGCTCGGGCCGCCGATCATGATCAGGTGCTCGACGTCGTCGCGGCGCACCAGCACCAGCCGGCGGCGGGCATCGACGGCAGCGGCATCCAGCACCTGCAGGCGGGGTTGGCGGTTGCGGCCGCCGCGCACGAAAGGCGAGGGCGCCCGGCTGCGGATCACCCAGAGCACGAGGATGAGCAGGAGAAGCGCCAGACCGACGCCACCGGCTGCAAGCAGGAAACGACTGCCATAAGCTCCGACAACATCATCCAACATAGTCACTTACTCCATTTCGCATTTCGGCACATATTGACGACTTTTCCGTTCCTTAGGCAAGGGCCGCCCATGCTGTCCAGTCACGGGAGAACGCGATTTCGTGTTCAGCTGCCTGGCGCCCAGCGACCTTGCGCAGGGGCGGCCGCTTTGGGCTTCAGGGGCAGATGGCGCTGTTGCCTGTGAATTCAAGCAGTCTTGCCGGTTGCCGGTGTTTTTGCCGACGCGGCAAATTGCTAAGAAGGAAAGAGTGCCTGATTCCCGCTTTGTGTTCGTGCTACGAAGCGGGAGGGGCTTATGTGAGGAATACATGACGAAACCGCGTCAGGCCGACGATTATAACGCACCGCTTGTGGATCGTGGGGGGCGTTCTGGCACGGTTTTGCGCATTCTGCTGCTGGCGCTCGTGCTGATTGCTGCCGCCGGGGGCTTCGTCTTCTTCAAAAAGTCGCTCGACAACGAGATCGTGCTCGGCGGTCTCGGCGTGCTCGCCATGGTCGGCATCTTCTTCCTGGTGTCTTCGGTCATCGGCTTCATCGAGGTGATGCCGCAGCGCCAGTCCGACAGCCTGGCGCGCGCCTTCCTCAACAGCCATCCCGACGGGACGCTGATCACCGACGAAAAGGGCCGGATCATCTATGCCAATGCCGCCTATGGCGCGCTGACCGGCGCGCGCAAGGCGACCGAGGTGCAGACGCTGGAAACGCTGCTGTCGCGTCACCGCGAATCCAATGAAGCGCTCTACAGGCTGGTCAACGGGCTGCGCGAGGGCAAGGAAGGCCGGGAGGAATTTCGGCTGCTGCGCGCCGTCGGGCCAGGCAGCAACAGCTCCGGCGCGCATTGGTACCGGCTGAAGGCACGGCTGCTGCAGCCGGAGGAGAATAGCGGCAGGCCGCTGCAGATCTGGCAGATCACCGACATCACCACTGAGCGCGACGACCAGGAGCGCTTCTTCAAGGAATTGCAGAACGCGATCGATTATCTCGACCATGCGCCGGCCGGCTTCTTTTCCGCCGGCAGGAAGGGCGAGATCTTCTATCTGAATGCGACGCTTGCCGAGTGGCTGAGCCTCGACCTCACCAAGTTCGTGCCGGGCTCGATGACGATCGGCGACGTCGTGGCGGGCGAGGGGCTGGCGCTGATCCAGTCGGTGCAGGCCGAACCGGGTCTGAAGAAGACCGTGACNCTCGACCTCGACCTGCGCAAGACCAACGGCCAGAGCCTGCCGGTGCAGATCATCCACAGCGTCACCTCGATGCGCGATGGCGCGCCCGGCGAAAGCCGGACGATCGTGCTGGCGCGTGAAAAGAGCGATGCCGGCGGCCAGTCGGCTTCGGCCGCCGCCATGCGCTTCACCCGTTTCTTCAACAACACGCCGATGGCGATCGCCTCGGTCGACGGCGACGGCCGCATTCTGCGGACCAACGCACCGTTCCTGAAGTTGTTCTCCGGCGTCGTCTCGCGCGACGATCTCGAAAAGGCGCCGCATCTCGAAACCATCGTGCAGGAGAGCGACCGGCCGCAGCTTGCCGAGGCGCTGGCGGCGGCCAAGGATCGGCAGGGCGATATCGCGCCCATCGATACCCGGACGCCGACCGACGAGGCGCGCTATTTCCGCTTCTATGTCAACGCGGTCATCGACCAGAGCGACGAGGCGCCCGAGGAGGCGGCGATCGTCTATGCCGTCGAGGTGACCGAGCAGAAGGCGCTGGAAGCGCAGATGGCGCAGACGCAGAAGATGAATGCTGTGGGCACACTCGCCGGCGGCATCGCGCATGATTTCAACAACGTGCTGACGGCGATCCTGCTGTCCTCCGACCATCTGCTGCTGCAGGCGCGGCCGGCCGATGCCAGCTTCGCCGACCTGATGGAGATCAAGCGCAACGCCAACCGCGCCGCCGTGCTGGTGCGCCAGCTGCTCGCCTTCTCGCGCAAGCAGACGATGCGGCCCTCGGTACTGAACCTCACCGATGTCGTCGGCGACCTGCGCATGCTGGTCGACCGGCTGCTCTCCGGCACCAACGTCAAGCTCGACGTGCAATATGGCCGCGACCTCTGGCCTGTCAAAACAGACCTTTCGCAGTTCGAGCAGGTGCTGATCAATCTCTGCGTCAATGCACGCGATGCGATGCCCGAGGGCGGCACGCTGACGCTGCGCACCAAAAACCTGACCGCCGCCGAGGTCTCCGCCTTCAACTATTCCTACATGCCGGCCGAGGACATGGTGCTGATCGAGGTGGCCGATAACGGCACCGGTATCGCGCCTGAGATCATGGACAAGATCTTCGAGCCCTTCTTCACCACCAAGGATGTCGGCAAAGGCACCGGCCTTGGCCTCGCCATGGTCTACGGCATCGTCAAGCAGTCGGGCGGTTATATCCAGCCGGAATCCGAAGTCGGCAAGGGCACGACCTTCCGGGTGTTCCTGCCGCGCCACATCCCTGAGCCGGCGGTCGCCGCCGAAGCAGGTTCGATCGACAGCGCCATCGCCGAGATCGGCGTGCGGCCCGAGGCGCCGGCGACACAGCAGCCGGAGGATCTGACGGGATCGGCGGTCATCCTGCTCGTCGAGGACGAGGAGGCGGTGCGCCGCGGCGGCAAGCGCATGCTGGAAACGCGCGGCTACACCGTACACGAGGCGGGCTCGGGCGTCGAGGCGCTCAGCATCATGGAAGAACTCGACGGCAAGGTCGATATCGTCGTCTCCGACGTCGTCATGCCCGAAATGGATGGGCCGACGCTGCTGCGTGAGCTGCGCAAGACCTATCCCGACATGAAATTCATCTTCGTCTCCGGCTATGCCGAAGATGCCTTTGCCCGCAACCTGCCGCCGGATGCGAAATTCGGCTTCCTGCCGAAGCCCTTCTCGCTCAAGCAGCTCGCTGTTGTGGTGAAGGAAACGTTGGACGGGTGAGTGGGGTGCGCCCGAGAGAGGGCGTGCCACACATCGCCTCTGGCACGGTTGTGCCGTGCCAGCCCCTCTGCCCGGCAGGCAGAGGGGCTTTTTCGGCACCATCTATCTGTCACGGCCATACCGACCTACCCGTCAATCCTCATTCCGCAGCGCCACCGCAATCTCGGCGGCAAGCCGCGCATTGTTCTCCACCAACGCAATATTGGTTTTCAGGCTCTGGCCGTCCGTCAGGTCGAAGATGGTCGAGAGCAGATAGGGCGTCACAGCCTTGCCGGTGATTTCGTCGCGCTCGGCGCTATCCAGCGCCCGCTCGATATAGATTTCCATCTCCTCGCGTGGGATTTCGTCGACTTCCGGCACTGGGTTGGCGACGAGCATGCCGCCGTCGACACCGAGCTGTTCGCGCACCGTCTGNAAATTGGCGATGGCGGCCGGGCTGTTCAGCGACAGCGGGCTTGATATGCCCGAGGAGCGNGACCAGAAGGCGGGGAATTCCTCGCTCTCATAGGTGACGACAGGCACGCCGCGGGTTTCCAGCACTTCCAGCGTCTTCGGAATGTCGAGAATCGCCTTGGCGCCGGCGCAGACGACGATGACGCCGGTTCGGGCGAGCTCCTCGAGGTCGGCTGATATATCGAAGCTTTCCTCGGCGCCGCGATGTACGCCGCCGATGCCGCCTGTGGCAAAGACGCGGATGCCGGCGCGCGCTGCCGCAATCATCGTCGCCGCGACCGTGGTGGCGCCGGTGCGGCGCTCGGCGATCGCGAAGGCGAGATCGGCGCGCGACACCTTCATCACCTCGGTNGCCTTGGCGAGCTGTTCCAATTCCGCGGCTTCAAGACCGATATGCAACGTGCCATGAATGACGGCGATCGTTGCCGGCACCGCTCCCTGTTCACGGATGATCGTCTCGACGCTGCGGGCCATCTCGATATTGCCGGGATAGGGCATGCCGTGGGTGATGATCGTCGATTCCAGCGCCACCAGCGGCGCGCCGCGCTGCTTGGCGCTGGCAACCTCCTTCGAATAGGCGATCGGCAGAAGAGGGGAGATGGGCTTGGTCATGGTCTTGTCCTNTGATCGACAGAACATAATGCCGAAAAGTGTGGGCGGTTTTCGGACGGCATCATGCTCAACTCTTTAATTAGTCGCTTCAATGCAGAATTCTGATCTTGGGAACAAGGGCAAGCGCCTCATTCAAAAGATCCGGCGTCAGATTTTCGTTGACGGCGTGCCGCGACTGCACGGTCAGCGTGGCGGCCGCGGTGCCGTGGCGGACGGCTTCCTCGAGCGGCAGGCCGAGCATCAAGGCGGCGAGCGTGCCGGCCGCAAGAGAATCGCCGGCACCCGTGACATCGGCGACGGTGTCGGCGATCGGCGGCTGCAGCGTCACGGCGCGGTNCCCGCAAAGCGCGACGAGTTCGCGCCGGCCGCGAGTGACGACGGCATTCCTGATGCCGATCTCGTTCAGCAATGGTGGCCAGCCGGCGGCGTCTTCCGGCTGCTCACCGGTCAGGGCGGCGGCCTCGGCCTCGTTCAGGAACAGGTAGTCGATATCTCCGATGCAGGGTTTCAGCCTGACGACCTTGGCCGGCGAGATGGCGATCGCCGCGACGGGCTTGGCCAGGGAATGCGCCTTGGCGACGATCGCGGCGATCGTCTCTTCCGGCAGGTTGGCATCGAAGAGGATGAAATCATGGGCGTCGAAAGCTTCCCGCACCCAGCGGATGGATAGACGCCGCGGCACGAAGAAGCGGTAGAGATCCATGTCGGCCAGGGCGATCACCAGATTGCCGTCCTTCTCGATGATCGCCGTGTAGCTCGGCGTCTTGCGGTCGAGGAAGACGAAAGGCCGGTCGTCGATGCCGGCGAAATCGGCGGCTTCGCCGACCAGTTCGCCGTTGGGATCGCCGCCGCGCGGCGAGATCATCGTCACCTGAAAACCGAGCCTTGCGAGATTGCGCGCCGCATTGAAGCCGCCGCCGCCCGGTTCCTCGAACCAGGTGCCGGGATTGCTGGCGNCAGGCGCCGTCTCGCCGGAGATGCGGCCGCGCCGATCGATATGGGCACCGCCGAGAACGAGAATCTTTCTTTTCATTTCAGGCACTCTCCTGATGCCCGACGTGCGAATCGATGGGATGGGTTTTTGTGCGCGCGTGCCGGCACTT
>Ga0063456_1001728_pt1 | contig 11162 bp, 10 predicted proteins | sample AraplaMF_Cvi_mMF_FD_56228 | JGI IMG/M metagenome (GOLD analysis project Ga0063456, IMG submission 56228) | Arabidopsis root microbial communities from the University of North Carolina, USA - plate scrape MF_Cvi_mMF version 2 (version 2) | ecosystem: Host-associated > Plants > Roots > Endosphere ... | reverse complement strand
CCAGCGCCATCCTGTTCGGGCTTTTAGGCGCCTGGGTCATCGTGGCGCTCTTTGGCAGAAGGCGCTTTCGCGCGGTCCTCGCTTTTGGGGCCGCATTCGTCATCGTCCTCTTCTGGTGGAGCACGATCAAGCCGCAGGCAGACGGCGCGTGGGCTCCGGAGGTCGCTCGTCAGGTCACCGGCGAATTCGACGGTGATCTGTTGACGCTGACAAATGTCCGGGATTTCGAGTGGCGCAGCGCCACCGACTTTACAGAACGATGGACGACACGCAGTTACGACCTGAACGCGCTGAAGAGCGTCGACATGTTCATGTCTTATTGGTCAGGTCCGACCATCGCACACGTCATTATGAGCTTCGGCTTCGACGACGGTCGCTATCTGGCATGGTCTATCGAAGTGCGTCGCCTTTCCGGAGGTGCGTTCTCACCGCTGGCGGACCTCTTCAAAAACAGTCCTCTGGTCATCCTCGCCGCAGACGAAAGGGATGTCATCGGCCTGCGCGCCAACTTTCGCGGTGAGGACGTCCAGATCTACCGCCTGAAGGCGTCGCCGGCGGCTGCGAGGCTTCTTCTGCGCGAGTATGTCTCCGACGCAAACGCGCTCGCAGTCACGCCCGCCTTCTACAATTCGCTGACGACCAACTGCACGACCACCATCGTCAAGATGATGCGCGTCGCAGGCGACGNCGTGCCGACGGACTGGCGCCTCGTCGTCAACGGATACCTGCCGGAATACGCCTATGACCGCGGCGCGCTCGATACCTCGGTTCCCCTGTCGCAATTGCGGTCGGCAGCACACATAGCCGCAAGGGCGCACGACGACGGTCTTTCGCCGAATTTTTCGCAGACCATTCGCGTTGGCGTGCCGTCGCCGCAGGGCGCGTTGTGAGGTATACCGAAGCGTTTAAGCGTGCAAAACGCCTGATTTGTTCATCGGGAACGCATGCTGCGGTCAGCAGCTTCCGCTGTTAACGCGAGACCGTGGTCGGTACCGGTCATACGTCCCAACAGTCATATTGCTCTCACCGGCTCAGTGATTCCGCCGCAGGGGAGGGGCAAGATTGCAGCCTCGGCACCCTTTGGCCAAATCCTCAACTTTCAAGAACGCGGTCGATGGTTCGAATATCTTCAAGGTGAGGTCAATTTCGAGAACGGCTCTGCGACCAGGTGGTTGCTCATGCGAAGGGGTTCCAGTTCTGCCCCGCACCAATTTTTTGCACAGCGTCACAGTTTTAACTTTACAAATAATTATAAATCTGTGAAGTAGTGCGCAACTTCACAGATTTGGAATGATCCTTTGAACCCGACACGCTTTGCCACCCGGCTAAATTCGTTCGCCTCCGCTTCCCATATCGNATGGCCGGGCCAGTCGTCGAANCCCTCCGTCATGCAGATGGCCGAGCGCGCCGCCCAGGTGAAGGGCCTTACCGACCTCGATGTCAATTATCCGGATCACATGAACGAAGATCCGGCAGAACTGGCTCGAAAACTTGGCGATATCGGCCTTTCGATCAACGGCTTCGCTATGCGCTACTACAGCAACCCCGCCTTCAAACTTGGTGCTTTCACCCATCCCGACGAAACGGTCCGCCGTGAAGCGATCGACCTGACGAAGAAGGGCATCGATGCAGCGCGCGAAGCCGGTTCCAATCTGATGACCATCTGGCTTGGGCAAGATGGCTTCGATTATGCCTTTCAGGCGAACTACGCGAAGATGTGGCAACACGAAGTCGATGGAATCCGTGAAGTTTGCGCCCATGATCCGGATTGCCTGATCTCGATTGAGTACAAGCCGAACGAGCCGCGGTCCTACAGCCTGATGCCGGATGCGGCCACGACTTTGCTCGCTATCAAGGAGGTCGGCGCTGCCAATCTTGGCGTCACGCTCGACTTCGCCCATGTCCTCTATGCCGACGAGCAGCCCGCCTTTGCGGCAGCACTGATTGCCCGTCACAGCCGCGTGCTCGGCGTCCATCTCAACGACGGCTACGCCAAGCGCGATGACGGTCTGATGGTCGGCGCGGTGCACACGCTGCAAACGATCGAGCTACTCCGCCAGATACGCCGGGATGGTTACGACGGCGCGATCTATTTCGACACGTTCCCCGATATGACCGGCCTCGATCCGGTTCACGAATGCGAGGTCAACATCCAGACCGTCCAACGGATGTTGAAGGTCGTCGACCGCCTCGAGCAGGACAATCGCCTCGCGAGCGCGATTGACCGACAGGACGCCGTATCCACGCAGGCCATCGTTCAGGAGCTGATGTTCGGCGCGGAGCACTGAACCACCCCAACTTTCCGGGAGGAAAACATGAAGANAATTCTTGCTGCGGCTCTCGCCGCAACCCTTTGCGCTGGCATCGNGTCAGCGCAGGAACTGAAGCCGCTCAATTCGGATTCNGAAGCGGACCGCATGGACTGGTCCGATCTCGACGCNAANCTCGGTGCGCTGCCGAAGNTGCCCGAAGGCCTCAAGGTCGGCGGCGTCTCCAAGACGCTCACCAATGAATANTGGCGCTCGCTCGGCGAAGGCTATCAGANGTTCGCCGACAAGGTCGGCGTGACCGTCGCCTATCAGGCGGCGCAAAGCGAGGGNGACCAGCTCGGCCANTTGACGATCGCCGAGGGCATGGTCACTCAGGGNTATAAGGTGNTGCTGGTCTCGCCGCAGACCGATGCCAACCTGCAGCCGGTCATCGAACAGGCGAAAGCCGCCAACGTACCGGTCGTCAACGTCAACGATGCGGTGATCCCGCAGGCCGAGCACTATGTCGGCAACGTCCAGCGTGACAACGGCGTTCGNGTCGCCAAGTGGTTCATCGAAAACCGCGCCAATGGCGGCAAGGTCGCGATCATCGANGGCCAGGCCGGTGTCTATGCTGCCGTGCAGCGCACCGATGGCTTCAAGAGCACGATCGAACAGGGCGGCAAGTTCACGGTGNTCGCCAGCGTTCCGGGCAACTGGGATCGCCAGATGTCCTATGACGCCGCAACCAACATTCTCCAGCAGCATCCTGATCTCGTCGGCTTCTACTGCAACAATGACGGCATGGCGCTTGGTGTTGTCGAGGCGGTGAAGGCCGCCGGCCTGCAGGACAAGGTCGTCGTCTTCGGTACCGACGGCATTTCGATGCCTACAAGTCGATCGAAGCCGGCGAACTCACGGGCACCGTAGACAGCTTCCCGGTCCTGACGGGCGAGGTGGCGATGGAAGTCGCGTTGCGGCTCGTCTCCGGTCAGAAGCTGCCGCGCGTGGTCGCAACCCCGCAGGCCCTGATCACCAAGGACAACATCAAGGACTATCAGGGCGGCGACGTTCGCTCGGTGCTAATGAAGGCCGCAGGAAAGTAAACGCCTCCCAAGGCAGGATGGCCGGCCCCGCCGGCCGTCCGCACTCTCAAAGGTTGGACTGTCATGGCATCTCCCAGACTGGCGTTCGAAGGCATCTCCAAGGTTTTCCCGGGCGTCAAGGCATTGTCCGACGTTTCGTTCAGCGTCGCCCCGGGTGAAATCCACGCGCTGCTCGGCGAGAATGGCGCAGGCAAGTCCACCCTGCTGCGCATTCTGTCCGGGGTCTTCCGTGCAACGGAAGGCGAAGTCAAAGTCGACGGCACCGTGCACCACTTCCGCAAGCCCGACAGCGCTCGCCAGGCAGGGATCGCCATGATCCACCAGGAACTTCAGCAAGTCCCGCATCTCAGCGTTGCCCAGAACATGTTCCTCGGCCATTCCCTGACCCGTTTCGGCGGCGTGATCGTCAATCGCCGTGAGCAGGAACGGCGCGCGGCCGAGGCGCTTGCGATGATCGATCCGTCCATCGATCCCTCGGTTCCCATCTCGACGTTGAAGGTCGCCCAGCGGCAGGTCGTCGAGATCGCCAGAGCCCTTCTCGACAGGGCGAAGATCATCGCCATGGATGAACCTACCTCGAGCCTGACGCCGAGCGAATTCGAGCGGCTCGCCGAGATCATCGAGCGGTTGGCGGCGAGCGGCGTCTCGATCATTTACGTATCCCACAAGATGGACGAGGTCTTCCGGGTCTGCCAGCGCGCCACGGTGATGCGCGACGGCAAGGTCGTGGGCGTCGGCATCGATCTAAAAACGACCTCACCCGACGACGTCATCGCGATGATGGTTGGCCGCGAGCTGCTGACTGAAGAGCATCATTCCCACACCACAGATACCGTGAGTGTCGAGGTCCGCAATCTTTCGACGCACCGTATCCGCGACGTCTCGTTCGACCTTCACAAGGGTGAAGTCCTCGGCGTCGCAGGGCTCGTCGGCTCGGGCCGCACCGAGCTCCTGCGCGCACTTTCCGGCGCGGACAAGCTTATCTCCGGCACGGTCAACGTCGATGGAAAGGCGTTGACGCTGTCCAATCCGCGTGCGGCGATCGCCGCCGGCATCGGGCTGCTACCCGAGGAGCGCAAACGCGAAGGCATCATTCCAGGCCGGTCCGTCAGCATGAACATGGCGCTGCCCTCGATGAACCGCTTCTCGAAAGCCGGGATCATCAACCATCGGAAACTCAAGCGGACGGCGGAAGACCTGCTCAAGCGCGTCAACCTGCGACCCTTCCAGCTCGACCGGCAGATCAGACTGTTTTCCGGCGGCAACCAACAGAAGGCGATCATCGCACGCTGGCTGGCGGCCGGATCGCGCATCCTGCTGTTCGACGAGCCGACGCGCGGCATCGATGTCGGCGCGAAATCCGAAATCTATCACCTGATCGAAGATCTCGCTCGCGAGGGACATTCGATTATCGTCGTCTCCTCCGAGCTTCCCGAGGTGATGCGGGTCTCCGACCGCGTGCTCGTCATGCGCGACGGCGCTGTTGTGGCTGAACTCGGCCACGAAGACCTCTCCGAAGAAACCATCGTTTCCCACGCCGTTGGGAAGGCCGACAACCGCCGTGGTGCGGCATGACCTACAGGAACATATCCATGTCTGACACGACCCAGAATGCCGGGGCGCCCACTTCCAAACAGTTCGGATCGTTCTCGGTACGCGATGCGGGCACCCTCATTGGATTGATCGCCATCGTCGTCATCTTCGGATTGTTGGCACCCGACTTTCTTTCGCAAAGAAACCTGCTCAACATCCTTCAGCAGTCGAGTATCAACGCCTGCCTGGCACTCGGCATGACGCTCGTCATCATCTCCGGTGGCATCGACCTCTCGGTCGGCCCGACGGCCGCGATCTCTGCCGTGATTACGGCCACGATGCTTGTCGCCGGCGTTCCCGTTCCGTTCGCCATCCTGGCCGGCCTCGCGATCGGTGCTATCTGCGGTCTCGTCAACGGCGTACTCGTGGCCTATGCGGGCCTTCAGCCCTTCATCGTCACGCTCGGCACTCTCAGCACCTATCGCGCCATTGCGCTGATTTACACGGGCGGCAACCCGGTTCTCGGTGTGCCCGCGGGCTTCCGTTCGCTGTTCAACGGCTCCCTGCTCGGCCTTCCCATTCCGGTTATCATGGTCGCCGTCGTCGCCCTGCTCGCCTGGGTGCTGCTCAAGAAGACACCGCTTGGCGAATACCTGCTCGCTGTCGGCGGCAATGAAGAAGCGGCCTATGTCGCCGGCGTACCGATCGCCATCGCCAAGATCACCGCCTATGTGATTTCGGGGGTCCTCGCTGCCCTGGCCTCGATGATCCTGGTCGGCCGCTTGGGTGCCGCCGAACCGATCCTCGGCAATCTCTGGGAACTCGACGCGATCGCGGCCGCCGCAATTGGTGGGGCCTCTCTGATGGGCGGCAAGGGCAGCGTCATCGGCACGATCCTCGGTGCGATCATCCTCGGCGCAATGCGCAATGGATTGACGCTGATGAATGTCCAGGCCTTCTACCAACTTCTGGCCACTGGTCTTATTATCCTGGTCGCCATGATGATCGATCGCGTCACAAGGGGTAGAGGATGAATTCTGCAAATGATCCCAAGGCGGTAGGCCCGCGCATCCGCATGATGATGCCGCAGCTCACCCCTTTGGAGGCGCGTGTCGTGGAGACGGTGTTCGGATTGAGGGATTTTTCCGAGGACACCGCTCTCAAGGATCTGGCGGCGGAAGCGGGAGTGTCCGAGGCCATGGTGGTCAAGATCACCAAGAAGCTCGGCTTCAGCGGCTATCGTGATTTCCGCACTGCAGTGTCGAATTACAACAGGCTTCCTACCGCTGAAATGCATCAGGAATTGTCAGCCGATGACAGTTCGAGGGAGATCATTCAGAAGGTCTTCCGGACGTCGATAAATGCGCTGGAGGAGACTCTCGCGATCCTGGATGTCGACGGTTTCGACCGCGCCGCCGATATACTCGCCAAGGCGGGGCAACGTGATTTCTACGGGGTTGGTGGTTCGGCACAGATTGCCAGGGACGTGGCGCACAAGTTCCTGAGGATCGGCGTGCGGGCCAATGTCCAGGACGATTCGCACATGATGCTGATGTCGGCGTCGCTGCTCGGAGCCGACGACATCGCGATCGGTTTCTCCCATTCCGGGAACACGACCGCTGTCATCGACGCCATCCAGCTCGCGCGGAAGTCGGGGGCGCGAACGATCGCCGTCACGAATTACGGTGGATCGCCGCTTGCGCAGATCGCCGACATCGTTCTGTGTTCCACCGCGCAAGGATCGCCTCTGATGGGCGAGAACGCCGCAGCCCGGATTGCCCAGCTCAACATCCTCGACGCGCTCTTCATGGCCGTCGCGCAGCGAAACTATCAGACGGCGGAGAAAAATCTCGAGAAGACGATGTCCGCCGTCGCATCCAAACGCAAGGACAGGCTTCCATGAGTTCCGCATCACCCTCCGTCGTCGTCTTCGGCAGCCTGCACTATGACATCATGGTGCACGGCCCGGCACGTCCTCGGAAGGGTGAAACCGTGACGGGGGATCACTGGCACCCGAAATGCGGCGGCAAGGGTGGCAATCAGGCAGTCTCGGCAGCGAAGACAGGGATACCGACGTCGATGATTGGTGCGGTCGCGGACGACGATTTCGGCCATGCNCTCACCGACAACCTGGNCCGCANCAAGGTCGATCATCGCTTCGTCAAGAAAGTGACCGGGGTCGGTAGCGGCATGAGCGTCGCAATCTTCGACAGTGAAGGCGACTACGGCGCGGTCATCGTTTCCGGTAGCAATCTGATGTTGGGNCAAGTGGATGTGGATGCAGCTTCGAAGGCGTTCGTCGACGGAGCGNTGCTGGTCCTGCAGAATGAGGTGCCTGATCACGCCAACGTCTCGGCGGCCAAGGCCATGAAGGTCGCGGGCGGAACAGTGGTTCTCAACGCNGCGCCCGCGCGACCTCTCTCCGCNGATTTGCAGCAACTGGTCGATGTCCTGGTGGTCAACGCCATCGAGGCCGAGCAGTTGGCCGAGCTTCCAGTTGTCGACACACTCGAGGGTGCCGCGAATGCCGCGAAACTGCTCGCGGCGATATTCCCCGTCGTGGTCGTGACGGCGGGCGGCGATGGTGTCGCCTGCGCGACCCGGGAAGGTGATGCGTTCTCGATCGAGGCGATCAAGGTGGAACTGGTGAGCACCCATGGTGCCGGCGACGAATTCACCGGCGTNCTCGCCTCAGAACTCGCGCGTGGNAGTGGAATTCGTGCCGCAATCGAGGCCGCGAACCATGCGGCGGCGGTTCTGGTGAGCACGCCACGGGCAAACTGAAATCGTCNCGGCGAACATNGGCTTCGCGTCGGTCATTTCGGGGACATNCCGGATGCCGATTGGCATCGATCCNCTTGTTCCGCGGGCTGATCTGCGCGCTTTCGCTCGATCCGCACGACAACGCNACCGCCATCGGCAGTCCGGCGCGNGNCAAGCGCCTTGACCGAAAAGAGCGCGTAGATGATCAGCGGAAGGCAGGCGAGATAGGATGTCCTGATGCCTGCATGTTCGGCAATTAAACCGAGCAGAGGCGGCGCCAGGAAGAAGACGACGAAGGTCATCTGGCCGAGAGCGGCGACGTTGAGATATGCCGCGCGATCGGTACGCTGGGCGGCCGCCGAGACGGCGAGGGGNTAGACCGCGCTGCAGCCGGCGCCCATCAAGGCGAAGCCCGCCAGTGCGACATAGGAATGCGGTGCGCCCCNGACGGCGCAGATGCCAATCGCCGAAAGAACAAGCAGCATCGTGGCGACGGCGCGNGCACCAAACCGATCGACCAGCGGATCAACGAACAGGCGCGCCAGCGCCATGCAAAAGGTAAAGAGTGTCAATCCCAGTCCGCCGATGAAGGGCTCGACTGAAAACACGTCGCGCATATAGATCGCCGACCAGTCGATCCCGGCACCTTCGACGAGGAAGGCGGCGATGCCGATGACACAGAGCGGCATTAGTCCCCAGGTAGGAAGCGCTACCGGCGGCGCCTTGCCCTCGTCCTCCGTAATCCGCGCTGGCGCATTGCGCATGCCGGCGATCGCCCAGATGCCGATGACGAGGACCGCGACAAAGGTCACGGCNAGATGTAGCTGCATCGAAATACCGGCTTGGCGGACGACCGAAGAGACAAGCGCCGTGACGAAGAAGCCGAGGCTCCAGAAGCCATGGGCTCTGTTCATCACGCCGCGTCCCAGCTGCGCTTCGATGCGGTCGATCTCGACATTGAGATTGATCTCCAGCGCCCCGGCGAGCAGCCCTTCGACGAAAAGCAAACAGAACACGGCCGGCGCAGCGCCGATCCATGGCACCAGCGACAGCAGCGCAGATGTGCCGAGAACTGTAATGAACGCCGTCGTCCGCGCGCCGAGCCGGGCGATCAAGGGCGAAGACAAAGTCAACGAAATCAAGGCGCCGATCGCAGCCCCTATCAACGTCAACCCGAGCTCGGACTTATCGACGCCAAGCGCATCCTGCAAATCCGGCATCCTCGACAGCAGCGCCCCCAGCGACACGGCGAAGAGAAAGAAGCAGACATAGATCCGCTGTTGCGGCGCAATTTTCATGATGCAACTCCGGGGATTGACGCTTCGAAGCAGACGAGCGCTTTTAGATCTGTGATGAATACCTCACATGGCCGGAGATCAGAACTTGTTTCTGAGCGGATGCGACGGAGCACGCGGTTTGCCAGACATTCTTCGTGATCACTCGCCCGGTCGACTGCTCGATCCGGCGAAGGATATAGAAACTCGCAACTGACCGCGGCAGGCGTGCGCCCTGGATCCAGGAGAGGAGGCTGTCGAATGTCTCGTTCCATCGGAGGACGGCGCGGTCGAGCTGCCAATAGCTGTCGCCGAACCGGCGCATATGATAGAGCATCGCCTGTCGGGAACACATTGTTGCACTGGAGATAGGAAATCGACANGAAGACCGTGAGCGACGCAGCCGGCCGCATTATCGACCTCTATCGTCGCCATGCTGATGCGTGGACAGCGGCGCGCGGCACGGCACTGTTGGAGCGTGCATGGATCGACCGGTTTGCAGAGATGCTGCCACGAATGGCGGCGGTGCTCGATATTGGTTGTGGCTCAGGTGACCCAATCGCTCGGTACCTTGCNGGCGGAGGTCATCTGATTACAGGCGTGGACAGTTCGCCAGAAATGATCTCCATATTCCGGACCAATCTTCCCGGCGAGACAGCGCAAGTGGGGGATATGCGCTCGCTGAAACTGGATCGGAGATATGGCGGGCTGATCGTTTGGGACAGCCTGTTTCACCTTGCTCCTTCCGATCAGCGCATGATGTTCTCCATCTTCCGCGACCATGCTGAACCGGAAGCACCATTGCTGTTCACGAGTGGCCCCGCCTTCGGCGAAGTTATCGGCACGCTGGAGGGGGAACCTCTCTATCATGCCAGCCTCGATCCCGACGAATACCGCATGCTGCTCGACCGGAATGGCTTTGACGTTGTTGCCCATGTTGCGGAAGACCCAGATTGTGGCGGGCGCACGGTCTGGCTGGCGCGTCAGCGCTATGCGTAAAGCGTCGCGGAAATCCCAAGATCGCCCTGTCACTTTCTGCACCAACTGGAACAGCNGGGGCGGGCCGGCAACAGATGGCCACCCGGAGCATACTCAGGCATATTCTGCGTTTTGCGAAGGCCGCCTTAATCCGGTAGAGAGCGGGGCGCCCGTCTCGATTGCCGCCGGCGCGATCAAGCTAGCCCCAGATTCGAACGACTCAAAACTGCTTGCACAGCCACCACCTTGAAAGGCTCACGGATGGTCAACCTTGTTGACGGACTGATTTTCGCAGGGACGGCTTACGTGCACGGCAAGGCTTCGGGCAATGTTGTTGCAAGCGATCTGGAACTGAGTTTCTGGGGCGGGGTCGATCCCTGGACCGGCGAGGTGATCGATCGGCATCACCCCTTGAGCGGCCGCGGTCTCAAAGACCAAATCCTCGCGATCCCGGGGGGCAGGGGGTCCTGCTCTGGCAGCGGCGTGATGTTGGAACTGCTGCTCAATGGCAATGGTCCCAAAGCGATGTTGTTCGAGCGAGAGGAGGATATCCTCACGCTCGGTGTCGTGATCGCCGAGGAGGTATTCGGTCAATCTATTCCCGTTGTAACGCTCGCGCCCGAGAATTTTCGCAAGGTGGTGAGTTCGGCATTTGTCGAGATCGACGGAAACGTTGTTGCCTGTTCCACCGACGGGCTGGCAATGGACGCCATTCCGTCGCATAGCAAAGACTCTGCCCCTCTTTTCGGTGAAGTCGCATTGTCGGAGCGGGATAGAGCTTATCTGGCTGGTGCTCACGGCAAGGCTGCACAATCGGCGATCCGCATCATCCTGCGAATGGCGAAACTGCAGGGCGCCACACAATTGATGGATGTCTCACAAGTCCACGTCGACGGCTGCATCTACACCGGACCGGGCTCGCTTTCGTTTGCCGAAAAACTGCGGGATCTGGGCGGGCGCGTTGTGGTACCGACAACGCTCAACTCGATTTCGGTCGATCATCGACGCTGGCGCTCGCAAGGTATTGATCCCGTCCTGGGCGAGCCGGCCAGTCAGTTGGGTGACGTCTATGTCGAAATGGGTGCGCGGCCGACCTTCACCTGCGCCCCTTATCTGCTCGAGACGGCTCCCAAGATCGGCGAGCAGGTGGCCTGGGCAGAATCGAATGCCGTCATCTACGCCAACAGCGTTCTTGGTGCGCGGACAATGAAATATCCGGACTTTCTCGACATTTGCATCGCACTAACCGGCCGCGCGCC
>Ga0063456_1001719_pt1 | contig 11185 bp, 10 predicted proteins | sample AraplaMF_Cvi_mMF_FD_56228 | JGI IMG/M metagenome (GOLD analysis project Ga0063456, IMG submission 56228) | Arabidopsis root microbial communities from the University of North Carolina, USA - plate scrape MF_Cvi_mMF version 2 (version 2) | ecosystem: Host-associated > Plants > Roots > Endosphere ... | reverse complement strand
GGAAGGCGCCGAACCAGTCTGGCTGCAATGAAGGTTGCGCAGATAGCCGCGGCGAGCTTCAGCCAGGGATAGTCGCCGAGCTGGACATGGGCGCTTGCATCGACCGATGTGGCCTTGGCTTTCAGCGCCGCCTCGGCGTCCTCGCGCAGCGCGCCGATGCGGGCCTTCAGCAGCCTTAGCTCCTGCTGCAGGGCGTTGAGATCCTGGTCGGCTTTTTCACGCGCAGTCTCCACTGCGGCATCGGCAAAAGGCGGCTCACCTTCTGCGATCAGTTCGTCGGGGTCTGGAAGGCGGCCGTCGCGATTGATGGATGATTGCATGGACATATCCTCGAATAAACAAGCGGGATGAGATCAAGGCCCGGCATCGCCGCCGGGCCTTGATCCACGTCAGGCGCTATCAGTGATCGCGTCGGAAGCCCTGGCTCTGGTGAGATCCGCCCTGGGATTGCGACTGGGTCTGAGAGTGGCCTTGGGGTTTCCCATCGGCATCGTCCGATGGTTCGGAACTGCTGCCGGGCAAGGTATAGGCGCGCACTTTGGCGCTTCCATGCGTGGTGTCCCGCATTGCCAGCGGGCGCGCATCGTCGAATGCGCTTTCGGACACGGCGAGGTCTTCCGACGCCTTGCCGCCAGAGGATTGGCCGGCAAAGCCGGTATTTGATGCGCCTTGTTGCCTGTCCTCCAACGACCAGAGGTCCGCCCGTTCATCCATGTCGATGCTGCCCTCGTCGTCCAGAATATCGTGGACGGTCTCGTAGAGCGCGTCATCGATATCATTGACCTGGACGAGGAAGCCGCCTCGCCGCAACCCTTCTGCGTAGACCGCCCGATCTTCGTCAGGGAAGAAGAAGTCCGCCAGCGCGTCGAAGAAGCCGCTGCGGTCGTCGCTCATGGCNCCGGGATTTTTTCCATCCGCCTCATATCCGGGCATCAACCTTATTCTTGAAACCGGCACGCCTGCGTCCTCAAGACGGGAGACGGCGGATTCGGCTTCTGACCGGCTGTCGAAAAATGCGGCAAGGCTGCTGCCGCCTGTCGGGCCTGAGAAAGCCGGGTTGGTATCGTTGTAAATGCTGCTCACGGGGTTCTCCTCTCGATGTCTCGATCCTGCCATCGATCGATGGCAGCTTTCCTGACTTGAAGAACCGGTGGCTGACGTGAATGTTCCAAGGCAATGGCGATGGGAATAGCGATGCCCCGCCGTGTTTCCGCCTTGCATGTCTGATGCACAGAGTCGCGAATTGTGCCGCCTGCGAAATCCGTCAGCGGTTGACGTTAAACCTTCGAGACGCTAGCACGGTTTTGACGCATTGGGGATAATTCATATGGACATCTTTACGGCAGCCGGTCTGACGGCTTTGCTGCAGGTCATTGCTATCGACCTCGTTCTCGCCGGCGACAACGCCGTAGTTATCGGTCTTGCTGCTGCCGGCCTCGAGGCGACGCAACGCCGTAAGGCGATCATCGTCGGCATCGTCGCCGCAACTGTTCTGCGTATTCTCTTTGCCAGCGTCGCGGTCTATCTGNTGGCGATCGTCGGCTTGCTACTGGCCGGCGGCCTGCTGCTCCTGTGGGTCTGCTGGAAGATGTGGCGCGAGCTTCGCGCCGGCCATGGCGANAACCACGAAGCTACGGGCGCCGAACGCGCGCCGAAGAAGACCTTCTTCCAGGCGGCGACCCAGATCGTCATCGCCGACGTCTCGATGTCGCTCGACAACGTGCTCGCTGTTGCCGGTGCGGCGCGCGAACATCCGAGCGTGTTGGTGATCGGTCTTGCCCTGTCGATTGCGCTGATGGGCATCGCCGCTAACCTGATCGCCCGGTTGCTCAACAACCATCGCTGGATCGCCTATGTCGGTCTGCTGATCATTCTCTACGTCTCGCTCGACATGATCCATCGCGGCGGCGTCGAAGTGTGGCCCTACGTGCAGGCGAGCGGGCTCAAGCTTTAGACTAAATCCTGACCTCGGTCTCGAAGCTCATCTGGTCATACGCCGGCACCACATGGTCCGGCGTCTCTGCCATGACAGCGTCGTAATCAAGCGGCGTGTGCATATGCGTGAGGATCGCCTGTTTCGGCTTCAACCGGCCGATCCAGTCAAGCGACTGTTCCAGCGACAGATGGCTCGGGTGATAGGTATATTGTAGCGCGTCGATGATCAGCACGTCGAGGTTCTGAAGCTTTTCGACGGTCTGCGGCGGGAAATCGCTGATATCGCTGCAATAAGCTACATCGCCGATCCGGAAGCCGAGCGAGTGGATATCCCCGTGCTGCTGGAGATGCGGATGGAAGGCGATCGTGCCGCCCGGGCCGCGAATTTCGACGGGTTCATCCAGGTTTTCGATCACAACGGGCAGTACGATCGGTGGATAATTGCTGCCCGGCGGCGTTTCCAGACAATAGCCGAAGGCTTCCCGCAGCCTGTCCATCGTGAATTGGTCGGCAAAAATCGGCACCCGTCGGCGGGTATTGTGAAAATAGCCGCGCAGATCGTCGATGCCATGAATATGATCTGCGTGCGGATGGCTGTAGAGCACGGCATCGACATGGTCGGCCCCTGCCCTGATCATTTGCTCGCGAAAATCCGGCCCGGTGTCGATAACGACCGTGGTGACACCGCCATCCGGCGCGAATTGCTGCACCATGAAGGCGGCGCGCGTGCGCCGGTTTTTCGGATTGTCGGGATTGCAGGCGCCCCAATCGCCGGTAATGCGCGGCACGCCCGGTGACGACGAACAGCCGAGAATGGTGAAACGCCGCCGGTAGAGCACGCCGCTAGACCCTCGGCATCTTCGAGAACAGAAGGAAAGCGTTCTCGGTCGTGATCCGCGCCACCTCTTCGTAGGAAAGGCCGATCGTATCGGCGAGCACCTCGGCCGTGTTGACGACATAGGACGGCTCGTTGCGCTTGCCGCGCCAGCGCTTCGGCGCCAGATACGGCGCGTCCGTTTCAACAAGCAGTCTGTCATGCGGGATCGTCTTGGCGATCTCGCGCAGCTCCTCCGACTTCGGAAAGGTCAGGATGCCCGAGAAGGAGATATAGCCGCCGAGCGCGACGCCGGTCGTGGCAAGCTCCGGGCCTGCGGAGAAGCAGTGGAGGATGAAGGGGAAGACCCCCTTCCCGGTTTCCTCGGTCAGGATCGCCGCCATGTCCTCGTCGGCGCTGCGGCTGTGGATGACGAGCGGCAGCCGGGTCTCGCGCGCCGCCGCGATATGGCGGCGAAAACCGGTCTGCTGGTCCTCCGGCTTCTGCGTGTCGTAGAAATAGTCGAGACCGGCTTCGCCGATCGCCACCACCTTCTCATGGGCATTGGCGAGACGCACCAGCTCTTCCGTCTGGATATCAAGCTCTTCGTCGGCATTGTTCGGATGGGTGCCGACCGAGCAGAACACCGAGGGATACTTCTCCGTGATGGCAAGCAGCGCGCCGAGTTTGCGCACCCGTGTCGAGATCGTCACCATCTGCGAAACACCGGCCGAATGGGCGCGCGCGACGATCTCGTCCCGCTCCGCCTCGAAGTCGGCGAAATCAAGATGGCAATGCGTGTCGATCAGCACGGCTTCAAGCCTCCGGAGCCACGTAGCGCGGGAAGACCGGGGTCGGCGCTTCGAGAGCCGTTCCGGCAACGAGACGGCCTGCCTCGCCGAGGGCGGCGAAGTCGCGCTTGTCAGCGGGTGCGGCAACCAGGTCGAGCAGCTTGCCCGATGATTCCGGCATGAAGGGCTGCAGCAGGATGGCGATCTGGCGAACGACTTCGGCCGTCACATAGAGCACCGTGCCCATACGCTCCGGATCGGTCTTCTTCAGCGCCCAGGGCGCCTGGCCGGCGAAATAACGGTCGGTCTCGGAGACGACTGCTATGATCGAGGCGAGCGCCCGGTGTATCTGCTGCTTGCCCATGTCCTCGCGCGTCGATGCATGCAGCGCGTCCACTTGGGCCAGCATCGCCTTGTCCTCGTCGCTGAGCGTCCCGCATTCCGGGATCTTGCCGTCGCAGTTCTTGACGATCATCGACAGCGAGCGGCTGGCGAGATTACCGATGCCGTTGGCGAGGTCGGAGTTGATGCGCGTGCCGATCGCCTCTTCGCTGTAGCTGCCGTCCTGGCCGAAGGAGACTTCACGCAGGAAGAAGTAACGCACCTGGTCGAGGCCGAAATGGTTCACCAGATTGACGGGATCGACGACGTTGCCGAGCGATTTCGACATCTTCTCGCCCTTGTTGAGCAAGAAGCCGTGGGCGAAGACGCGCTTCGGCAGCGGCAGCTTCGCCGACATCAGGAAGGCCGGCCAGTAGACGGCGTGGAAGCGGATAATGTCCTTGCCGATGATGTGCACGTCGGCCGGCCAGTATTTCGCCCGCGGGCCGTTCCTGTCTTCTATATAGCCGGTCGCTGTAATGTAGTTGGTCAGCGCGTCGACCCAGACATACATGACGTGGGCAGGATCGTTCGGCACCTTGATGCCCCAGTCGAAGGTCGTGCGCGAGACCGAGAGGTCCTTGAGCCCCGACTTGACGAACGAGATCACCTCGTTGCGGCGTTCGGCCGGACCGATGAAGTCGGGATTCGCCTCGTAATGGGCAAGCAGCTTCTCCTGGTATTCGGATAGCTTGAAGAAATAGCTTGCCTCTTCCACCCATTCGACGGGCGTGCCCTGCGGCCCGTAGCGCACACCGTCGGCGCGCAGCTCCGTCTCGTTTTCCTGGTAATAGGCCTCGTCGCGCACCGAATACCAGCCGGCATAGCTGTCCTTGTAGATGTCGCCATTGTCGGCCATCAGGTTCCAGATGTTGCGCGACGTCTCGTGATGACGCTCCTGCGTAGTGCGGATGAAATCATCGTTCGAGGCGTTGAGCAGCGTTGCCATCGCCTGGAATTCGCCGGAGTTGCGGTCGGCAAGCGCCTGCGCGGTAATCCCCTCGCCGCGCGCCGTCTGCTGCATCTTCTGGCCATGTTCGTCGGTGCCGGTCAGGAAGAACACATCCTTGCCGTCTAGACGCTGGTAGCGCGCCATCGCATCCGTCGCGATCAGCTCATAGGCATGGCCGATATGCGGCTTGCCGTTGGGATAGGAAATCGCGGTGGTGATGTAGAAGGGTGTCTTGTCTGTCATGGAGGCCAATGTCCGGCTAACTCTATAAAAATGGTCAGCCGCTCTTAGCGCATGTCACCGTCGAGCGAAACCTCAACTTTCCAGCTGTCGATGATTTCCCGGACGCTGGCGTGGTGAACTTGACTCCGCTTCTGCCGCCATCTACCCGTCATGGAAAAGAGGGCGGGACAAAACGAAGTGGCAGTTTTCATCTATCGGAATTGTCGTGGCTGCGCGCTGACAGGGGCGCCTGTTTGACATTCGAGCCGCTCTATTCGCTTTCCGGCCTGTGTGTGGGCGCCCTCGTCGGCATCACCGGCGTTGGCGGCGGTTCGCTGATGACGCCGCTGCTGGTGTTGCTCTTCGGCGTCCATCCGGCCACCGCGGTCGGCACAGATCTTCTCTATGCGGCGATCACCAAGACGGCGGGGACTGCCGTTCACGGCATGCATGGGCGGGTCAACTGGAAGATCGTCGGCAGTCTGGCCGTCGGCAGCGTGCCGGCCGCCCTGCTGATGCTCTGGCTGTTGGCGGGCGTCGACCGCAAAAGCATCGGCGTCACCAATACGATCACCACCGCGCTGGGCTGGCTTCTCGTCATGACCGCCATCATGCTGGTCTTCCGAGGTCCGATACTCCAGCTTGCGCGCCGCGCCATCGGCGACCGCACGCCGCCGCGGCCGGCAACCATCCTCGCCCTTACCGTCATTCTCGGATTCCTGCTCGGCGTCCTCGTCACCCTGACCTCGGTCGGCGCCGGTGCGCTGGGGGTGACGATCCTGCTGATCCTCTATCCCAGGCTCGATGTGCGCGAGATCGTCGGTTCCGATATCGTCCATGCGGTGCCGCTGACCTTGATCGGCGGCACCGGCTATTGGCTGATCGGCGAGATCGACTGGCCAATGCTGTCTGCCCTGCTCATCGGCTCTATCCCCGGCATCATTATCGGCAGCCTTCTGGCGCCGAAGCTGCACGAGCGCACCATCCGCATCGTGCTCGCCGCCACGCTAGCAGTGGTCGCAGGCAAGCTGCTGACCTAGAGCAATTCCAGGAAAAGTGCGAAGCGGTTTTCCCAGGCAAAGCGCGAAGCGGTTTTGCCGGGAATTGCGTCAAAACAAAAGGATAGAGCGGTTCTGCGCTTCCGTTAAACGCTGAACCGCTCTAGAGGCCCGGCTGTTTGATATCGGCGAGAATGCTGATGATCGTCTGCTTGCGGTCGAGATTATAGGCGTCGGAAATGGTCAGCCGCTCGGTAATGTCCGAATAGAGCCGAGCCAGCCGCTCCGCAGCTGTGATCTGCCCCTCGCTTGCTGCCGCCCGCGCGCGATTCATGATATCGTCGCCGACATGGCTGACGAAGAAATCGAAGATCGTGTCGCTTTCCCTGCCCGAAAGCGCGTCGGCCAGCCGATGCATCGCCTTGCGCGCCGTCGGTCCTTGGGCGGAAAGCATCTCATCATAGGCGGCAATGATCTCGCCGCCACCGTAGTTCAGGAGTTTCAACGCCTCGCCGACGCTGCCCTTGGCGGCCGAAAGTACCGCCCCACCCTCGCCTGATATGCCGAGATGGTCAAGGGCCGCGACCAGCGCGGCGTCGGCAAGCGGCGCCAGTTTCAGCGGCAGGCAACGAGAGCGGATCGTCGGCAGCAGCCGTCCCGGCGCATGCGANAGCACCAGGAACAGCGCCCGCTTCGGCGGCTCTTCCAGNATCTTCAGGATGGCGTTGGCGGCATTGCGGTTCATGTCGTCGGCCGGATCGATGATGACGATCCGCCAGTTGCCGGTGCCCGAGGTCTGCGAGAAGAACTTGCCGGCGCGGCGCACCTCGTCGACGGTGATCGCCGATTTCACCTTGCCGGTCTTTTCGTCCACCGGCCNGGCAAGATGCAGCAGATTGTGCGAGGCGCCGGAGGCGATCTGCCGGCTGACGGGAGAGGCAGGGTCCGGATCGCCGATCATTTCCGGCGCTCGCTCGGGATCGGGATGCGATAGCACGTGATTGGCAAAGCGGAAAGCGAGCGTCGCCTTGCCGATACCCTCCGGGCCCTCGATCAGGATGGCGTGGTGGCCCTTGCCGGAGCGGTAAGATTGCGCAAGGAAGGCTTCCGCCTCCTCATGGCCGAACAGCCTGGTATTTTCTCCCGGCCAGATGGCGCCGTCGAGCAGTCCGGGCCTTTCCTCACTCATGATGGGCTTCACTCATGATGGGCGGCTTCCGGCATTCGCAAACGGTCGGCGGGCGACTTGAGTTGTTGGACGATCGCCAGGATCTCGGCAGCGATCGCCTCTTCGCTCTGCATGGCGTTGACCACGTGGCAGCGCTCCGGCTCGCGGGCGGCGATGTCGAGAAAGGCCTCGCGCCGTTTCTCATGCGTTTCGAGCCGCTCCTTCTCGAAGCGGTCGGGACCGTCGGCTGGAGCGCGCTTCTGCGCCCGCTCCAGCCCGATCTTGGCGGGGATGTCGAGGATCACGGTGCAATCCGGCATGACGCCGTTGATGGCGATGCGCTGCAGCGTCTCGATGAAATCCGGCTCGAGATTGCCGGTTATGCCCTGATAGACGCGGGATGAATCCATGAAACGGTCGCAGAGCACGATCTTGCCGGCGGCCAGCGCCGGCCGGATCACCTCTTCGACATGGTCGTTGCGCGCCGCGGCAAAGAGGATCGCCTCCATCCGCGTGCCGAAGGCTTCGGCAGCCCCTGACAAAAGCACGTGGCGCACGGCCTCCGCGCCCGGCGATCCGCCTGGTTCGCGCGTCATCAGCACGTCGTGACCTTCGCCCTTCAACGCTTCGGCGAGGCGGCGGATCTGCGTGGATTTCCCCGCGCCTTCCCCGCCTTCAAACGTAACGAACAATCCCGTACCGGATGACAATGACAACTTCCCGCATTCCAGGCGCCGCACGCGCCGTGCTCCATCTATCTATCCGAAGATGTCAGGGAGGAAAACCTTTCGTCGCGGCGACATATTCACCTTTCCCGGCAAATTGCACCAGAAAGTGGCCGCTCAGCCGGGCGCCGACTTGTCCCAGAGCCAGGAGAAGAACAGCGATTCGCCGAGTTCCAACATGGCGTCGACCGCCCGGCTGCTGAGCGAGCCCTCGCCGACCGCCTGCACCGTATAAAGCGGCACTTCTCGGAGCAGCCGGCTGCCTGCGAAAATCCTCAGCACCCCTGCCTGGGTATCCGGCTCGACCGGCGCCGTCAGCGGCCAGTGATAGATGATGCGCGCCGACAGCCGATCGGGATTGCTGATCGGAATATAGACGCTGACCGGCGCCTTGGCGACGAGATCGACGGTACGCGCCGTACCGCCATAGACGCTGGCGGCGCCGATCACTTCCTTCTCACCGAAGATCTGCCGGTCCTCAAAGGCCGTCAGTCCCCATTCGAGCACTCGCTTGGCCTCCTCCGTCCGCTCCTTGTCGGAAGCGATGCCGGCAAGCGCCAGAAACAGCCGCCTGCCATCGCGCTGGACTGAGGCGACGATCGAATAACCCTCGCCCTCGGTAAAGCCGGTGGCAAGCCCGTCGGCGCCGAGATCGAGCCCGAGCAGCGGATTGCGGTTGCGCTGGAAAATCTTGTTCCACTTGAAATCCGGCTGGGCGAAATAGGGATAGAGATTGGGATAAGACTGCTGCAGGGCGGCCGCAAGCGTCACCATCTCGCGCGCCGTCACCTTGCTCTTCCCGTCGGGGAGCCCGGTGGAATTGCCGAACTCAGCCTTCTCCATGCCGAGTTCACGGGCGCGGCGTGTCATCGACACGGCAAATTGCTGCTCGCTGCCGGCCATGCCTTCGGCCAGGATGATGCAGCTGTCGTTGGCGCCCTGGATGGCGACGCCCTTGATCAGGTCCTCGACGCGCACGCGCGATTTCAGGCTGGCAAACATCGTTGCCGTCCTCGATGGCGCGCCGCCGGTTCGCCAGGCATATTCGGAAACGGGATATTCGGTATCGAGCGTGATCTGCCCCTTCGTCACCGCCTCGAAGGCGAGATCCATCGTCATCAGCTTGGCGAGCGAAGCCGGCGAAAAGCCCTGGTCCTCGTTCTTGGCGAGAAGCACNGTGCCGGTGGCGGCCTCGATCATATAGGCCTGCGCCGCCTTGGTGGCGAAACCGGCGGTACCGCTATCGGCTGCAAATGCGCCGGTGGNGAGCGGCATGATGCATACAAGCAGACGAAGCAAAGGCTTCAGCATCAAGAATTCCCATCGATCAGGGGGCGTATTTCAGGAGGTTAGAGCGAGAGGAAATTCGATGCAATTGCCGCGCTCAGCGCGCGGCGGATTTTGCCTGATGACGCTTCGTCGCAGCAAGGATCGANTCCTGCGTCAGCCCGTCATTGCGCNCCATCACAGCGTCGAAGGCGAGATCGACCGTCACGGTCTTCACATCCTCGTTCTGGTAGCCGAGCGCNAGAGACCCCAGCGGCCGTTCGTAGGGCATNGGGCCGATCTCCGGCAACACGACCATCTGGTCGAAGGACGGAGCGGCATTGGTGGCGGATGGTGCTGATGGCGCTACCAGAACATGGGCGGGCGCTGCCAAAGCGGGTGCTGCGACGGGGGCCGCATTGTAGCGTGCGCTCGGCGTCGACCCGGCATNGGAAGTGGCCGACATCGGCACCGGCACGTTGGCCGGCGTCTCATAATCTTCCGAACTCTGCAGCTGATCGCGGGTGATCTTGCGGCTGTTGGAGGCGACCATCACGCCGGTTGCGATCTGGCCTTCCGGATTGACGCCGGGAATGCGGCTGCCCTTCGGCACGTAGGACGCCATCAGATAGGGCATGTCGTGGCCGTCCATGCGGGCGCGGCCGACATATTGCACCCGCACCTTGCCGGTGCCGCTGTGCTGCAGATCCAGCATATCGGCCGTCTTGTTGGAAAGGTCGATGATGCGCCCTTCGTGATAGGGGCCGCGATCGTTGACGCGCACGATGACGGAGGAACCGCTTTCGAGATTGGTGACGCGCGCATAGCTCGGCAGCGGGAAGGTCGGATGCGCGGCGGAAAGATGCATCTGGTCGTAGACTTCGCCGTTCGCCGTCAGCCGCCCATGAAAGGCCGAGCCATACCAGGAGGCGACGCCGACCTTGTTATAGGAGAAGTCTTCCTTCGGATAATACCACCTGCCCTTCACCTCGTAAGGATTGCCGACGATGTAGCGGCCGCCGCCCTTGGGGATGTTGTTGCCGGTAGCGACGCGCGGGCTTGCCTTCACGCCATATTCGGATTCGGAGAAATATTCTTTGCCGTGGGATTTCTTNTTCGGCACCGCCTGTGTCGTGCCGCACGCCGCAACCGTCGCACACATCGCCGAGATCGCCAGCCACCGTGCTGTCGTTGCGAAAGACGCCGCCCCGTATTCCAGTTTCATATGTCCCACGCCGCTCAAAGATCGTTATGGTTAAGGAACTTTGCCCCAATCTGGGCCAATACGCCTTATCCCCACCCGCCTAACGAGACTTTAATCATGCGAAGTTCGTGGCAAATTTACGAACGATTTCGCAGCGATAGCGACAATTCTAATGATTATGGTTTATAAATCACTAACGCGGACCTCTCCGCCCTGCCCTTCCGCCGCCGCAATAAGGTCCGAAATCCTCGTGTCGATGCGGGGCATATGGTAAACGCAAGCCCGCTTCCGATGCCCGAAAAGCCTGGATTGGCACAGGCGGCGCAAGCTTCCCAAACTACGCGGCGTCACCTTGCCTCATCAGGCGAAAGGACGCTATGCATTCTGTGCGCAGGGTTGGGGGATTGCCGTGGGCGGAATTGTCAAAAGCTTGATTGTGTTGGTCATAATGACCGCCTCATCGGCCGTCGGCGCCGCCGCGGAGGATTTCCCCGGCTATTGGCGCAAGACGATGACCAATGATCCATCGACGAATTTCTATCTTGCCCAGGCCCTGAAGCCCTTACCGAACAAGGATGCCGAAACCATCAGAGTGCTCAGGCTGTCGCTGATCGCCGGCAATTTGTGCCTCGGCGCCAGCATCAATACGAGGACAGGCGAGGCCTTTCTGCAGCAGGCCGGATACGATCGCCTCCGCGGAAAGGCCTGGGACGAAGCCGCCTTCCTCGC
>Ga0063456_1001718_pt1 | contig 11186 bp, 10 predicted proteins | sample AraplaMF_Cvi_mMF_FD_56228 | JGI IMG/M metagenome (GOLD analysis project Ga0063456, IMG submission 56228) | Arabidopsis root microbial communities from the University of North Carolina, USA - plate scrape MF_Cvi_mMF version 2 (version 2) | ecosystem: Host-associated > Plants > Roots > Endosphere ... | reverse complement strand
TCCTGACGCGCAAATCCTGGCCGGCCGCGCTTGGCGGGGCGCCGACGGAACATGCTGAAGAGATCGACCATCCCCGCCTTCTAGCCTTCCAAGCTGATCCTGCGCGGTGCTCGCGCGATCTGCCGCGCCAGCTTTTCGATTCGCCGACGCAGCTTGAGTGAAGGGATGTCTCATGCCCAGTGAAACACGCCCGAAAAGCGGCGGACCCCGCTCCGAAAGCCCTGCGCGGTAAATACAGTCTCGCCGGGCAAGCTTCAACCTCGGATCGGGAGTATCCGGCCCAAGCCGTTGAACTTCCTTTTGGAATTTACTTTTTGCCGAGGCCGGGCAGTTGCAGGGGCGAGCCCGCGCCGGGCTTGGCCGGGGCGTTCGAGGCGCCTGGCGTGCCCGGACTACCCGATCCGCAATCATTGCCGGCGCCCTGCGGCAGCAGCACCTGGACCCTGCCGCTGTCGGATTCCACCCGCGACACCCCGGTCGTCATGTCGACTTTCAGCCGGTCGCCCCGCATCACGTTCTTGCACTGCGTCATCACCACCTGGCCCGCGCCGCCGCCAAACATGGTGATGAGGTTGGTCCTGGTGTCGAACACGGCGGTCTCGCCTGTGACCACCTGGTCCTTCTGGGTCACCACGACATTGCCATGAGCCTCCAGCCGCTTGATCGAGGAGCTGCCGCCCGGACCCGGCGTCGCCGACTGCATCGGCGCGGCGGTGCTGCTGTTGGCGTTACTGTTCTTGGCGGCCTTCGCCGCGGGCTGCGGCGTCGCCGGCTTGTCGCCGCCGCCCGATTCGTAGAATACCACCAGCGTCTTCGAGGTCATGGTGGTGTCGCCCTGGACGACCTTCACATTGCCGGAGAAGGTCGCCTCTTTCTTCTTGTCGCGCATCTCGAGCGAGGCGGCTTCGATCTGGATCGGCTGATCGCGGTTCTGCGAAAAGCCCTGCATCGCGTTCGGCACGCCCTGCGTCACGGCTTGTGCGAGTGCCGAAGCCGTTGCGACCAGCGTGAGACCCAGGACGAGCGAGGACGCACCGAGAAAGGCGCTCCACTTGGCCTTGTTGCGCGGAGAAAACCTGGTCATGAAAATCACTTTGAATTTGCGGATTTGTTTTTCGACTTGGCCGGCGGCGCGGGCTCGGGTGGCGCTGGCTGAGCGGCGGGATCATCCAGCTTGTCCAGATGCATCACCACATTGCCCTCGAAGCGGATGACGTCGCCGCCTTCGGTGATGCGCAGCCGGTCGGCGGTCAGCGTGCCGTTGGTCAGCTTGACGTCGACGCGCTCGTCCGACGAGACCGTGCCCTTGTTCATGTCGACGAAGGCCGAATTCAGCCGCGCCTCATAGCCGGTCGAGGTGCGCAGGAAGATGTCCTTGTGCAGGTCGAGCTGCTGCTGCTTGTTGTCGAAGCGGCCGGTGCGGGCATCGAGGAACATGGTGGATTGATCCTCCATCAGCACCTTCGCGCGCAGATCGGTGAGATCGACATGATCGGGGTCGGTGATGTCCTGCGTCGCGGTCTTGGCCCAAAGCTCGTAGGGCCGCTGGTCCGGGGTGAAGCCGGACATGTGCGGCGATTCCATCGTGATCTTGGTGCCTGTCACCACGAGATTTCCGGAGTCGAGCTTCACCGGGATCTGGAAGGGATTGAGGAAGGTCGAGACCACGACGATCGCGGCCATGGACGCAGCCACCGTGACGGGCACCGCGATGCGCAGAATCCGCACCAGGCGGCTGTGGCGCGCCGCGCTGGCAAACTTCGCCGCAAGCGCGGCGTCGTAGGTGGGATTATGGGCCGAATTCACCTGAGCTCCAGAGGTGCCGCTCGCCTTGTCCGGTTAACGGGCGGGCCATTGTACCCGGCGCCGCCAAGATATGCAGCCTTGCACATAGCCTTGGACCTAGCGTCCTTGGACCGATCACACTTGGACAGGCCGCAGGAAAGTGTCCGAAACGGGGCGGCAGACCTGACCTGACGGCGCCCAAACGCCTCAGGAATGCGCGAAAATGTCCTCTTCCTCCCAGCCCTGGAGGTCGAGCAGGCAGCGGGTCGGCAGGAAGTCGAAACAGGCCTTGGCCAGCGCGGCGCGGCCTTCCCGGACCAGCATGGCATCGAGCCGCTCGCGCAAAGCATGCAGATGCAGCACGTCGGAGGCGGCATAGGCGAGCTGCGGCTCGGTCAGGCTGTCGGAACCCCAATCGCTGGATTGCTGCTGCTTGGAGAGGTCGACATTGAGCACCTCGCGCACGAGGTCTTTCAGGCCATGACGGTCGGTGTAGGTACGGGTCAGGCGGGAGGCAATCTTGGTGCAATAAATCGGGCCGGTCATGACGCCGAAGGTCTGGTAGAGCACCGCGACGTCGAACCGCGCAAAGTGGAAGATTTTGGTGATGGCCGGATTGGCCAGCAGGGCCTTGAGGTTCGGCGCATCCGTGTGGCCCTTGGGGATCTGCACCACGTCGGCGCTGCCGTCGCCGGGCGAGAGCTGCACCACGCAGAGCCGGTCACGGTGCGGGTTCAGCCCCATGGTCTCGGTGTCGATGGCAACCGCTCCGGTGTAGCGGGACAGGTCGGGCAAATCGCCGCGATGCAGGCGTACGGTCATGGCGTGTCAAAACCTTCGGTCGAATCGGTCTGTCGGCATCATAGGCTCATCGGATGGCCTGCGATGTAGCCACTGCCGGCTGGCGGCGCAAGCGCCGTCAGATCGCGGCCAGCATGATGCAGATCATCGCCGCCACCGTGATGCGGCTGGGGCCGTCGCGGAAGGCGTACAGGATCGGATCATCCGGCATCTCGCGGCGATGCGCCATCATCAGGGCGCGGCCGAACCAGTACAGCAGCAGCGGGGTCAGCAGCCACAGCATCCAGGGGCGGCTGTAGAGCGGCATCACCGCGGAGGAGGAGACATAGAGCGAGAACACCGTCACCGCGTTCATCGCACTCGCCGCCGCCATCGCGGCGATGATCTGCAAATCGGTGACGCGATAGTCGCGGTTGGATGGATCGGCAAGGCCGGCGCTCTCGCGCATGCTGAGTTCGCTGAAGCGCTTGATCAGCGCCAGCGAGGTGAACACGAACAGCGAGAAGATCAAGAGCCATTCCGACAGCACCACGCCGACACCGACGGCGCCGGCGATGATGCGCAGCGTATAGAGGCCGGCGAGCGTGACGACGTCGACCAGCATCTTGCGCTTGAGCACGAGCGAATAGGCGATCGTGGTGGCGAGATAGAAGCCGAGCACGCCGAGGAACAAGGGCGAGATGCAGAGCGAGGCTGCGACCGCGAACAGCCACAGCGCGGGAATCGCAAGCAGCGCCGACGAAATCGGCAATTGGCCGGTCGCAAGCGCGCGATGGCGCTTGGTCGGGTGCTGCCGGTCGGCTGCGAGATCGAGCAAATCGTTCATCAGATAGGCGCCCGACGCACAGGCCGAGAACGCCATGAACGCCAGCAGCGCATGGCCGAGCGTGGCGAAATTCAACTGATGCGCGGTGATCGCGGGCACGAACACCAGCGTGTTCTTGGCATATTGATAGACGCGCAGCGCCTTCGCCCAGGTTTTCAGGCTGGCGCTGTTGCCCGCGCGACTGTCGATGCGATCGATCACGTCGCGGTCGAACGGCAGGGCGCCGCCGGCCGCGAGATCGGCCGGCGTCACGACGCCGTCAAAGCCGAGATGCGCGGCGATAGCAGCCGCGTGACCAGCAAAGCGCCCCGCGACGAGAAAGATTTTTGCGCCCCTTGCCCGCGCCGCCAACGCCTGGTTCAGCACCTCGGCGTCATAGGGCAGATGGGCGTAGTCGATCTCGGCCTGTGCCAGGATGTTCGTGAGCGCCGCCATGCCCGCGCGTCCACCGGCGCCGAAGCGGGCCAGCATGAGGGCGGGCCTGGAGAACAGCGCTTCCATCAGCAGCTCGGAGCGCAGCAGGGCGCCTTCGAGATCGATGACGAGCGTCCGCGCCGCCGTCGCCGACGGGACGGGCGCGCCAGAATCGTACTGCCGGGCGGGCTGCTCCATCCGAAAACGCTCTATTGACCGCAACATGACCGGCCCCAGGAGGCTGAGGGGGACCGGGGAGCAGGGAAATGGACGGATGCGAGCCTAGGGGGCATTCGCTAAGGGCGGCTTAATTCGGCCGGACGAGGGAGCGGAGGCCGGGCCGCGAGCTGTTGCCCGGATCCCACAACCCGGCGGCAGCTTGGTGTTCCGGCAGCGCTTTCAGCTGGCGCCCCGTGGACATCGTCCCGGTTCATCCTATCTGCCAGTGTCTCTCCCAACTCGCCATGAACCAGGTGCCATGACCGAACAGACGCTGGCTGCGCCTCTCGACGACCAACAGGACCGCCCGCGCGGCTTTTCGCGCTACCAGTCACTCCTCATCGCGCTGCTCGCGTTCACGCAATTCACCATCATCCTCGACTTCATCATCATGTCGCCGCTCGGCGCCATCCTGATGCCCGCGCTCGACATCACGGCCACCCAGTTCGGCGTCGCGGTGTCGGCCTACGCGTTCAGTGCGGGACTGTCGGGCATCCTCGCCGCCGGCTTCGCCGATCGCTTCGACCGCAAGCGGCTGCTGCTGTTCTTCTATGTCGGCTTCACGCTCGGAACGCTGCTGTGCGCCGTCGCGCAGAGCTACCATGTGCTGCTGATCGGCCGGATCGTGACCGGATTGTTCGGCGGCGTGATCGGCTCGGTGGTGCTCGCCATCACCACCGATCTGTTCCCGCTGCATTTGCGCGGACGCGTGATGGGCTTCGTGCAGACGGCGTTTGCCGCCAGCCAGGTGCTGGGCGTTCCGGCCGGGCTGTTTCTCGCCAATCACTGGAGCTGGCATGTCTGCTTCATCGCGATCGTCGGCCTGTCGATCGTGACGATCGCCGTCATTGCCTTCGCGATGGAGCCGGTCGACGCGCATCTGAAGCTGAAGCAGGACAGAAATCCGGTCCACCATCTGATCGCGACGGTCTTCGAGCCGCGCTACACGCTGGCCTTCGCCGTCACGACCTTGCTGGCGACGGGCGGGTACATGCTGATGCCGTTCTCCAGCGCCTTCACCGTGAACAATATCGGCATCGACATGGTGCATCTGCCGACGATCTATCTGGTCTCCGGCCTGTTCAGCATCGTCACGGGGCCGCTGGTGGGCCGCGCGGCCGACGCGTTCGGCAAATACCCGACCTTCGTGTTCGGCAGCGTGGTGTCCGTCATCATGGTGCTGATCTACACCCATCTCGGCCACGTCTCGCTGGCGACCGCGATCCTCGTCAACGTGCTGATGTTCGTCGGCATCTTCTCCCGCATGATCCCGTCGCAGGCGCTGATGTCGGCGATCCCCGATCCCACCCAGCGCGGCTCGTTCAGCGCGGTCAGCGCCTCGCTGCAACAGCTCTCCGGCGGCCTCGGCTCGATGCTCGCCGGCGCGATCATCGCGCAGGCGCCTGACGGCTCGCTGATCCATTTCGACCGGATCGGCTACGTCGTCGTGGCGTCCGCGATCGTCTCGCTGATCGCGATGTATTTCGTGCAGAAGGCGGTGGCGGAGCGGGCGGGGAAACGGGTGGTGTGAGGGGGCGGCAACAGCAGCCCCGGCTCATGTTGCATCCGCCAACGGCGGTCAGCCTGGCTCCTATTCCACATTCAGGTGAACCAACGCTGGGCCTTCGATGACCAAAGTTGCATGTATCACCTATTGGTCGAAATTCTCGGAAGTCGGGTCAAGGCGCATTCAAAGCCATTGATTGAAAAGGATGTAGCCGAAACGGCATACCTCCTCGTGTCCTCTTCCCACGCGCCGTCCGGCCCTTCCCCCACACCCGCCGGTCTACCGTCTCGCTGAGCTCCATCTGCTCGCAGCGGTCGCGTTCCGTATTTTCGATGCGCCGAACGGAGATCTCCAATGAAGCTCAGACTTGCCGCCGCGATGCTCGCCGCAAGCCTCCCGCTCGCATCGACGGCTTTCGCCCAAGGCACCGCGCCCGCCGACCTTGCAGTGATCGATGCTTGCCTGAAGACCGCGGAGAAAACCGGCGGTTTCGGCGGCGCGTGCGTCGGGCTCGTTGCCAACCCCTGCATCAAGGCGGCAGAGGGTGCGAATGACGATGTCGCCAAATGGAAAGCCTGCGCGGCGCGCGAACTCGCCATTTGGACGCAGAAAACCAATGAGGCGCTAAAGAAGGTTCAGGCCGGCGGGTTCGCCGACGTGATCAAGGCGGTCAATGACTCGCAGAAAACTTTCGCCGCGTCGCGTGATGGATTCTGCGCGGTCTTCGACAAAATCGATCCCGGCATGTACCAGGGCAGCGCGAGCTACTGCCGCCTGCGCGAGACCGCGAACCGCTCGCTGAGCCTGATCAAGCTCGGCGCTGCGGTCAACGAGCACTGAGGCCTCTTGGGCGCTTGGGGTCATCAGCTTTGCCGACCTTTTCCCACGTAGCGGCGACGACGGCCGCGAGCGCGGCGGACATCGCTGGTAGCTCACCTCGCATCCGGACAAAGGCTGTCGGCGCGTAGCAATTGCCTGAGCGACCAACGAAGCCAGCCGCCTCCAGCTCGCCTGCGATCGCAGTCGACCCGACGCGCGATATAGGCCATTCGGTAGGCCACGAGCGCTGACCTCGGTTTTGCGTACCGTCAGCAGCTCAAATTCCCTGCAAATGAGCGATTTCAATCGCTTGAGCAGGAGGTGGTGCCCAGGAAAGGACTCGAACCTTCACGGCCGTTAAGCCACTGGCACCTGAAGCCAGCGCGTCTACCAATTCCACCACCTGGGCATGCCGTTTGGGGCACGGAGGCGGTTACTACGGTTCGGTGACGCCGTTGTCAATTCAAGCTTGGCCGGTTTTGGGGATGCGGATTGCGCATCGCAAACCGGACCGGTAGAAGCCTGATAACACGCACTCTTCCCGCAGGAACGGACCCAGGATAGCGCCCATGGCATCGAATCTGGAAACTCTCGTCACGGTTTTCGGCGGATCGGGGTTTTTGGGCCGGAACGTCGTCCGCGCGCTGTGCCGGCGGGATTACCGGGTCCGGGTTGCGGTGCGGCGGCCGGAACTGGCGGGATACCTCCAGCCCTCCGGCAAGGTCGGGCAGGTCCACCTGGTGCAGGCCAATCTGCGCTATCCGGCCTCGGTCGAGGCGGCCCTGCGTGATTCGGACGTCGTGATCAATCTGGTCGGCATTCTGGCCGAGGGCGGCGCGCAGAGCTTTGACGCCGTCCAGGCCAAGGGCGCCGAGACCGTCGCCAAGGCGGCCGCCGCGGCGGGTGCGCGCCTTGTGCATGTCTCCGCGATCGGCGCCGACGCCGAATCGCCCTCGCGCTACGCCAAGGCCAAGGCGGCCGGCGAGGCGGCGGTGCTGGCCGCGGTGCCCTCGGCGACGATCTTCCGCCCGTCCGTGATGTTCGGCCCCGAGGACCAGTTCACCAACCGCTTTGCCGCGCTGGCGCGGATGTCGCCGGTGCTGCCGCTGATCGGCGGCGACACGAAGATGCAGCCGGTCTATGTCGGCGATGTCGCCACCGCGATCGCCGATGCCGTCGACGGCAAGGCCAAGGCCGGCGCGACCTACGAGCTCGGCGGGCCGGAAGTGCTGACCATGCGCGAGATCATCGAGACCATCGTCGCCATCGCCGATCGCAAGCCGACGCTGGTGCCGCTGCCGTTCGGGCTCGCCCGCCTCAAGGCCGCCTTCCTGCAATTCGCGCCGGGCGCGTTCAAGCTGACGCCGGACCAGGTCACGCTGCTCGAGCGCGACAATGTCGTGTCGGATGCGGCGAAGGCTGCCGGCCTGACGCTGGAGGGGCTCGGCATCACGGCGGACTCGTTGGAAGCGATCGCCCCGCAGTATCTCTGGCGCTTCCGCCCGCAGGGCCAGTTCCAGCGCAAGAGCGCGTGAGGGCTGCTTACCTCTCCCGCAAGCGGGCGAGGGAGTGCACCGCCTCCGGGGCTACGAGCTCAAAACCTCAGCTTCTTGAACACCGCTTCCGGCAGCGTCTTGATGATCAGCATCACGAGGCGCCATTTGCCGCTGACGTAAACAACATCCGCCTTCTTCTCGACGGCGCTGAGGATCGCATCGCCGACGACGGGCGCTTCGACGGTGAGCGGGCCGATCAGCTTCATGCCGTCCGTCATTTTCGTGCGGACGAAGCCGGGTTTCACCGTGACGACGTGAACGCCGCCGCGGCCGGCGCGGGCGCGCAGGCCCGACAGGAAGGCGGAGAGGCCCGCTTTCGCCGAGCCATAGACATAGTTCGAAGCCCGGCCGCGATCGCCCGCGACGGACGACACGCCGACCAGCGTGCCATTGCCACGCGCCAGAAATTTTTCCGCGAACAGGCCGAGGATCAGCGACGGCCCCTCGTAGTTCGAGCGCATGATCGTGGTGGCGTGGGCGAGATCGCTCTGTGCAGTGTCCTGCGTGCCGAGCAGGCCGACGATCGAGATGACGACATCGGGCAACACGGGAAGGCCGCTCACGAAACTGTCGAATGACGCGGTGTCGAGCACGTCAAACCTGGAAATGCCGACCTCGACATTGTAGCGCGCGCGGAGATCGGCGGCATCGGGCTCCAGCGCGGCGACGTCGCGGCCGGCGAGGCCGACATCATACCCCGCCTTGGCAAAGGCGCGCGCCGTGGCGCGGCCGATATCGGAGGAGCCACCGAGCACCAATACAGTCTTGCGTGACGTCACGGGCTAGACCTCATCGAACAAACGTTGTGAAAGCTTTGAGCGGATGACGCGATCGGGATCGAGCGCTTTGCGGATCGCGTTGAAGCGCGACAAGGCCGGATAGCCGGCTTCAAAGGTCGCGCGCGACTGGCGGGCGTCCTTGGCGAGATAAAGCCGGCCACCGGCAGCGACGACCAGGCGATCGATCTCGTCGAGGAAATTGAGGATGTCGCCCTTCAGCGGAAAATCCAGCGCCAGCGTGTAACCGGGCAGCGGGAACGACAAAATGCCGTCGCCCTGGCCGAGCTTTTTCAGCACCGCGAGGAAGGAGGCATCGCCGCGCTTCGCGACACGCTCGAGGATGTCGCCGAGCACGGCGCGCGCACCTGGCTCGGGGATCACGCATTGATGCTGGAGGAAGCCACGCCGCCCATAGATGCGATTCCAATCCGCGACGCTGTCGAGCGGGAAGAAATAAGGATAGAGCGAGACCACATGATTGCCGCCGGCACGCCGCGCACCCATGCGGTAGTAGAGCTCGTTGAAGGCGCGGATGCTGGTGCGGTTGAGCGTCATCGACGGCAGGTCGACGGGCACGCCGAGCCCGGGATTCTTTCCGACGGGAAACACCGCGGCGCCTTCGGCAAGCTCATCCTTGCCGGCGTGCTCGCCGAGATAGATCAACGAGCGGCCGAGATCGCGGCCGCGTGCCGCGCAATCGATCCACGCCACCGAATAGGTCGCGGCGTCGCCGGCATCGAGCGCGCGCATCGCGGCATCGAGATCGGATGCGGAGATCACCCGCTCGCGGATCCATCCCGTTTCGACGGCGCGCAGCCGCAACGTCGCTTCGAGGATGATGCCGGTGAGACCCATGCCGCCGACGGTCGCGAAGAAGGCATCGGAATTCTGCGCGCGCGAGACCTCGATGGTCTCGCCCTGCCCAGTGCGCAGCAAAATGCTGTCGACATAGCGGCCGAAGCCGCCCTCGCAATGATGGTTCTTGCCGTGGACATCGGCGGCGATGGCGCCGCCGACCGAGACGAAGCGCGTGCCGGGAACGACAAAAGGCAGAAAGCCGCGCGGACCAAAGGTGTCGATCAGATCCGACAGCAGCACGCCGGCTTCGAGACGGATGCGGCCGGTCGCCGGGTCGAACGACCTGACCCGGTCGAAACCGGTCATCCCGATCGTCCGGACCGCGCCGATCGCGGCGTCGCCATAGGCGCGGCCGTTGCCCCGTGCCACGGAGCCGGTCACCACGGCTTCGCCCAGGGCCCCGAACGACCGCGGCTTCAGCACATCGCTATCGACGACCGGGAAACGCCCCCAGCCGCTGACAAGGGTCATGGCTCAGCTCCTGTGCCGGGCGCGCGCCGCCCGACGTTGGAAACTGCCTACCGATCAAAAGCTTATTTTACGTTGAGCCGCGTCAGTGAGTTTTCGAGAGGTTAACGGCCGGGCTGCGAACCGCGGGCTTACCGCCCCAGCGCCAGGGCGATCAGGCCGAGCGTGCCGACGATCACGCGCCACCAGGCGAACACCACGAAACCGTGGCGGGTGACGTAGCCGAGGAACGCCTTCACCACGATGATCGCGGTGATGAACGACACGATGAAGCCGATCGCGACGATGCCCATGTGGTCCATCGTCATCTCGGAGCGGTTCTTGTAGAAGTCGTAGGCGAACGCGCCGATCATGGTGGGGATGGCGAGGAAGAACGAGAACTCCGCCGCGGCGCGCTTGTCGGCGCCCAGGAACATCGCGGCGACGATGCTGGCGCCGGAGCGCGACACGCCCGGGATCATCGCGATGCACTGCGCGATGCCGATATAGAGATACATCAGCAGCGGAAACTTGGTGGCGTCATGCTCGCGCGGCTTGAGATCGAGCTTGTCGACCCAGAGCAGGATGGCGCCGCCGACGATCAGCGTGAAGCAGACCACCCACGGATTGAACAGCATGCTCTTGATGTATTTGCCGGCGACGAGACCGACGACGACAGCCGGCAGGAACGCTACCAGCACGCCGATCACGAAGCGGCGGGAATAGGTGTCGCCGGTGAAGAAGCCGATCGCAACATCCCACAGCTTCTTGAAATAGAGGCCGACGATCGCGAGGATCGCACCGAGCTGGATCAGAACCGTAAACGAATCCCAGAACGCGCCTTCACCAAGATGGAAGAAACGCTCCGCGAGCAGCAAATGGCCGGTCGAGGACACGGGAAGGAACTCGGTCACCCCCTCGATGATGCCAAGGATCACTGCCCGTATTGCGTCTGACATATTTACGGTCCATTTCCGCTGGAAAAGCGGGGCTCTTCTCGCCTATTCCCCCTGCTCCCGCAATCGCAAAATGCGACACCACGCTCTTGCTTCGCGGTTTTGAAGGGCTAGTGTGGCGCCGCACAAACATTGATGGATTCTTAAGCACCATCAAATAGTCAAAGGCTTCATGTTTACGCTGTTTCATCATCCGTTCTGCCCGCATTCGCGCTTCAT
>Ga0063456_1001702_pt1 | contig 11260 bp, 10 predicted proteins | sample AraplaMF_Cvi_mMF_FD_56228 | JGI IMG/M metagenome (GOLD analysis project Ga0063456, IMG submission 56228) | Arabidopsis root microbial communities from the University of North Carolina, USA - plate scrape MF_Cvi_mMF version 2 (version 2) | ecosystem: Host-associated > Plants > Roots > Endosphere ... | reverse complement strand
GCAAAACACGCCAGGAAGTACGGCATCCAGCTCGGCGTCGAGGCCGTGAACCGCTACGAGAACCACCTGATCAACTCGGCGCAGCAGGCCGTCGACATGGTGGAGCGTGTCGGCGCGGATAACATCTTCGTCCACCTCGACACCTACCACATGAATATCGAAGAGAAGGGCGCAGCCAACGGCATCCTGATCGCCCGCGACCACCTGAAGTACATCCATCTTTCCGAAAGCGACCGCGGCACGCCGGGTTACGGCAACATTCCGTGGGATGCGATCTATGCCGCGCTCGCCGCAATCGGTTTCAAGGGCGGACTTGCCATGGAGAGCTTCATCAACATGCCGCCTGAGGTAGCCTATGGCCTGGCCGTCTGGCGCCCCGTTGCACGCGATATGGAAGAGGTCATGGGCAATGGCCTGCCATTTCTGCGCAACAAGGCGGAACAATACGGGCTGATCTGAGCGGATTGCCGGGTCACTTGAACACTCCGGTGGTGACCCTTACCGTTGTCGTAGGCCACCTGCCGTTCAAGTGCCGTGGACCCTTGCGCGGCGTCGCAAAGGTCATCTTGTCAGCCTGGTTCTTCCCTCGAAAAACCAGGCTGATCAAGTGGCGAAAGGCGTACGGCCGCATGCTGGTGACGAGCAGCAGGGCAGCCGCGTCGAAAGAAGCGAAAATAGTTGATTGCTGCTCTCATCTTTAGTACCGACCTATCACCCGGTTAAAGGATGTCACGTGGCCATACTCCCCCCGATGCAAGATCCGCCTCGAGCGGCCGAAACTTTTGTCGCCGAAAATATAGGCCTTTCGATCGAGGGGAACGCAATTCTCAGCGACGTAAGCCTGACATTTCCGGGCGGAGAAGTCGTGGCCCTGGTCGGCCACAACGGCTCCGGCAAATCCAGCCTTCTCAAAATGCTGGCGCGCCAGCTCGTGCCGAGCGCCGGATCGATCTCTTACGGAAACAGGGATCTGAGGACGTATAGCGAACGCGCCTTCGCTCGTTCGGTCGCCTATCTGCCCCAGGATGTCACGACCGGATCGGACATGACCGTCCGCGAGCTTGTGGGATGCGGTCGCTATCCGTGGCACGGAGCGCTTGGCCGCTTCACCAAGGACGATGAACGGAAAGTCGAGGAGGCCCTTCAAGCAACGCATATCGAGAAGTTCGCCGATCGCATCGTCGGAACACTGTCGGGCGGTGAGCGGCAACGAGCCTGGATCGCCATGCTGATCGCTCAGGATGCCCGCTGCCTGTTGCTCGATGAACCGACTGCGGCACTCGATGTTGCCCACCAGATTGAGGTGCTCTCACTTGTGCGACGCTTGGCGCATGAGGGCGGAAGGAGCGTCGTCATCGTTCTCCACGACATCAACATGGCCGCGCGTTTCTGCGATCGGATCCACGCATTGAAACGCGGTGGCGTGGTTGCCAGCGGAACACCGAGCGCGATCCTCGCGCCGAAGACGCTGCAGGAGATCTATGGAATCGACATGGATGTGATCTCCGCGCCCACCCTGCCCTACCCGCTCGCCTATGTTTGCTGAGGTTGGGCGTTCAATGGGTGTTTCGCGGCGCTTCCTTCTACAGTTCGCGGCGGCCTCGGTCATTCCAGCTCCGCTGTTTGCGCAATCGATCGGCCCAAGGGTCGTCAGCCTCGACTACGGTCTTGCGTCCACGCTTTTATCCCTCGGATTGCCTCCGATCGGGATCTCGGACCTCGCCGATTGGGACAGATGGGTTGTCGAGCCGCGAATGCCAGAATCCGTCGTCGATATTGGCAGTGCGTTCGAGGTCAATTTTGAAATTCTCGTCGCGATGAAGCCCGATATCATCCTGACCACACCCTACCTCGATGAGCTCTTGCCCAAGCTGCAGTCGGTGGCGAAAGTCGTTCGGCTGGAAATCTTTGTGCCGGGCATTGGAGCTATTCTTCCCGCTGCCATTGCGGCGACGCGCAAATTGGCCGTTGAGCTTGGTCGTCAGAATGAGGCGGAGCAGTTCCTCGCGCGCTCCGACGCCTTCTTCGAGCGATGCCGCAGCCGCCTGGCGGACAAGAACCTGCCGCCGGTCGCCCTGGTGAATTTCATGGATGCCCGCCATGTCCGCATCTATTCGAGTCCCGGGCTGTTCCACAATGTGCTCGAGCGCATCGGTGTCCGGAACGCCTGGACCAGAGAGTCGAATTATTGGGGTTTTGAAACGATCGGCATTGAGGAGCTCTCCAAGATCACCGATCCAGATGCGCGTCTGATCGCCTTCGACCCCGTTCCTCCGGACGTTCTTCCGAAACTTGCTCAGAGCCCGCTGTGGAACAGGTTGGCCTTTGCGCGTCCCGGCCACCTGTCGATTCTGCCGCCGGCCCTGATGTTTGGCATGGTGAACGAGGCCATGCGCTTCGCGGGCCTTTTGACAGATCTTCTGGAAAAAGAAGCATGATGATATCCCGCCGCGACAATATCGGGCCAGCATTAATCTTCCTCCTCCTGATTGGCGGTGGAGGCGTGGCTTCGTGGTTTCTTGCTGCTCCTGCGCTGTCTGAAATTGCGCTACCGAATTACGATGTCACGCGAATGGTATTGTACTATTCGACGCTTCCCCGCCTTGCGACGGCGCTCATTGCCGGCGCTATGCTTGCCTTGTCTGGTGCGCTGTTTCAGCAGGTTTTGCGAAACCCGCTCGCCGACCCTACCACCCTCGGCGTGTCGGCCGGAGCAAACCTGGCGCTGGTGGTAACATCGCTGTTTCTCCCGGACCTGCTCGGGGCCGGCCGTGATCTTGTCGCTCTGACCGGCAGTGCGACCGCGGCCGTGATCGTCGTCAGCCTTGGCGCGCGCCGCGGTTTTTCGCCTTATTCGCTTGTTCTGTCGGGGCTGGTTCTCAGTCTGTGGTGTGGCGGCCTCTCTGCGATCCTGATCTATTTGAACCAGCGCTACCTCTCGAGCCTGTTCATCTGGGGCGCCGGCTCGCTGGCCCAGCAAAGTTGGGTCATTCCCGTGTCGCTTCTTTGGAAGTTGGGCGTCGTTGCCATCGTCTGCACTTTCGTGATCAGACCGCTTTCGCTGCTCGATCTTGGCGAGAGCAGTTCCACGGCNCTCGGCGTCCGATTGGTCCGTCTGCGTTTCATTGTCGTCGCCCTTGCTGTCGCGCTTGCTGCATTTGTCACCAGCGCTGTCGGGGTCATTGGTTTCATTGGACTGGTCGCGCCGACGATTGCGCGATTGTCCGGAGCACGACGTCCCGCGCAGCTCATCTTCTGGTCTCCCCTGATCGGCGCCGGGCTGCTTCTCTTCGCCGACTCTGTTCTGCAACTGGTCGCAGGCGGGCTTGGTGATTTCTTGCCGACGGGAGCGGTAACGGCCATCTTCGGTTCGCCGCTGCTCCTCGCGCTCCTGCCGCGGCTGAAGATCCGTCATNGNTTGCAGCAATCGCCGGCGTTCGGACNGTCACGTCGATGGGATGGAACCGCACCGGTCGTCATCGCCGCTGCCGGNCTGCTTATGCTGTTGATGGTCAGCGTTTTTCTCGGACGTGACGTCAATGGCGGCTGGGCCTTCGCTTCCGGCGAATTCTCGTACGATGTCCTTGCCATCAGGATACCTAAAATCCTCGCCGCTCTGGCATCGGGCGCGATGCTTGCAGTCGCGGGCTCGATCCTTCAGCGGTTGACCGGAAATGAAATGGCAAGTCCCGAAGTTCTCGGCATCAGTGCCGGCGCGACCTTCGGCGTTGCGATTGCCCTCTTTGCCGTCGCTCCCGGATTTTCCGGTCAATTTGCCTTTGCCGTGGCCGGTGCGATCAGTGTGCTTGCCATCATCTTCGCCAGTTCCCGGCGATCGGCCTTCGCTCCCGAGCGGGTCCTGCTTGCGGGCATTGCCTTAAGCGCGATGGTCGATGCCGTCGTCGGCGTGTTGAGCTCGACGGGAGATCCGAGAGCCGTTCTGCTGATGCGGTGGATGAGCGGGTCCACCTACCTCATCGAAGGGTCGACCGCGGCAACGGAGGCAGCGCTCGGCGCTGTGCTGATNGCCGTTGCGCTCGCCGCCCGCCGCTGGCTTGACATACTTCCCCTTGGGCCGTCGCCTTCGGCGGCGGTCGGCGTACCNTTGGCGAAATCGCGNTTTGCGCTTTTTGGCCTCGCAGGATTGTTGACGGCCGCCGCGACGCTGACGGTCGGCCCCTTATCATTTATCGGCCTCATGGGACCTCACCTGGCNCGGGAGGCGGGACTGACACGCGCGCTGCCGCAAATGGTTGGTGCCGCTCTGATCGGCGGGGGGCTTATGGTTGCCGCCGATTTTGTCGGCCGCACGATCGTATCGCCCTATCAGATCCCGGCCGGTCTTGTTTCCGCACTCATCGGAGCACCGTTCCTGATGCTGATGATGCGCAAGCGCGGTGTAGGCTGAGGGTTGCCACAGGAAGGCCGGTCATGAGGCAGACACCAGCAGGATCCCGGTGCGATGTTCGGCTTCTTCCGACGATAGGGCGCTGGCAGCACCGATAGCGAATAGCTTCTATGGTCAAAGACGGTAAGGGCGGCCGTTCATCGAAAGATGAGCATTCACCATGGCGTTCGGTATAGATGCCTTGGAACACTGGCTACAGCGCAGCGATCCTTATAACTTCGACGTTCAGATTGCGGACGCCGCCTTGATCGGACAAGGCGGCGTCCGTCACCTTTACCAGGAATACTTCAGCGTGCCGACGACCTTGCGCCGATCGCCGTAGAAGTCAGTTCCGTAGTAGCTGCTGGCGATATATTTGCGATCGAACAGGTTCGTCGCGTTGACGGCAAGCGTCACGTCCTCGGTCACCTTGTAGCTGACCGCGGCATCAAACAGCGTGTAGGCGGCAACCGACACGGTATTTGTATCGTCCCCATAGGACTGGCCGATATAACGCACACCGCCGCCGAGCGTCAGGTCGCCGCGCTTTCCGTCTCCGGGGATCGTGTAGTCGAGCCAGGCGGATGCCAAGTGCCGCGGCACGCGTGAAGGCCGGTTACCGATGTTGCCGCCGGTGCCGTCCTCGCGGATTTCGGCGTCCCAATAGGAATAAGCAAGCGTGAGATTAAGCCTGTCGTTGATTGCGGCTTTGCCTTCGAGTTCGATGCCGCGCACACCCACCTTGCCGATCTGCTCCTGAACCAGAGGGGTGACATAGCTCGGCACATTCGTTTGGGTAAGATCAAACAGCGCCAAGGTGAAGAGGCCATCAAACCCATCAGGGCGATATTTGAGGCCAATCTCGTATTGTTCACCTTCCTGTGGCTTCAGCGAGCCCGTCACGGTGTATCCGTTTGCGGTCTGCGCGACGAGCGGCTGGAAGCTTTCCGAATAGTTCGCATAGGCTGCGAGATTCGGCGTAAATTTATACGTCAGCCCGGCACGCTTGGTGAAGGCTGACGCCGTGTCGTCGTCGCTTGTCCCGCTGTCGAGGTAATCCGCAGTCGTGTGGACATGGTCCCATCGTCCGCCCAGGGTAACGATCCATCGGTCGTCGAAGGTCAGTTGCTCCTGTGCGTAGATCCCGACCGCCTGCTGCTTGACGCGCCAGTTCACGTACGGGCCGAGATTGATGCAGGAGAGACCGCAATAGACGGGGTCGTTGATATCGATCGGTCCGGCCGTCCCGAACAGGATGTTCTCGCGCGTATTGTCGTTGGTGTAATCGACGCCGACCAGCGTCTTGCTGTCGATCCCGTTCCATGTCGCATCATATTGCANCTGATTGTCGATGGCATAACGGTTGGACATGCCGTCGACCGAGAACGCCGTTCGATCGGCGGTCGGNTCCAGTGATGCGCCATAGACTTCGGCATAGTCGAGCTCGAGATGCGTATAGCGGGCATTCGAGCGAAAGGTCAGATTTTCATTGATCTCGTGTTCGAACTGATAGCCGATGTCGGCCTGCTCCGTATTGAAGCGATTGAAGTCCGGCTCGCCGAGGAAGGTGTCGATATCGATATCGGCGTCCGTGGGAAATCCGCGTGCGCCCGTTCCATCGCGTTTGTAATAGTCGGTCAGGATGGTGAGCGAGGTCCCCTCTTCCGGTTTGATCGTCAGGGCCGGTGCAACGTAGGTGCGGTCGTCGTTCGAATGATCCCAGCCCTGATCACCGTCCTTGGCAAGTGCGGTCAGCCGGTAGCTCCACACGCCGTCGGGATCGATCGGCCCGCCGAAATCCGCGCCTACTTCCTTGGTGCCATCACCATAGGAGGTGTAAACTTCGCCATGCTTCTCATCCAAGGGCCGCTTGGTGATCGCATTGACCAGTCCTCCCGGACCGTTGAGACCGAAGAGGGTCGAAGTCGATCCCTTCAGGACCTCGACGCGCTGAAGACCATAGGGTTCAAGGCGGCTGGCCGTGAACCACGCGGGAATACGAGCCGCCAGACCATCCCGATAGGTGCCGAGCGCCGTCTGATCAAAGCCGCGAATTCTTATATAATCGTACCGGTCGTCGTTGCCGAACTCATCCGAAAAGACGCCGGCAGTATAAGCGACCGCCTGCTGAAGATTGTCCACATGACGCTCTTCCAACTCCTTTTGNGTCACCACCGATACGGAGGCCGGGACATCGATGACCGGAGTGTCTGTTTTGGTGCCGGTGGCGGTATNCTTGGCGACGATGGTGCGATCNGGGCCAACCACACGATCCGACTTGCCCGTTATGACGATCGGGGCCAATTGCGTCGCCTCTTCGGCCGAATTGTCCTGTGCCCAGCCGATGCCTGCCGATCCGAANGACACCGTTATCAACGCGCTGCTCGCAACCAATCGGCTTGTGAGCATGCGCAACTTTCCCTGTAGTCCCACTGTCATACTATCCCCTGTCAGACCAATATCGGGCAGTGTGACGGCCGCCCCTCCGGCCACTGCTAAGGTTGCGTTTACTCAAACAGGAGAATTGGAGTCAACTTAATAATCACGGTTTGTGACCATCTTTGCACCCAGTCGAACCTTGAGGTTTTGGAGCAACACGGGCCGCGCGCCCGGCAGTCTCGATCGGGCTTGGGGGCGGGCAACGAAGCGGCAACAGACCCGCACAAGCTTCAATTGGAAGGATCGGCAATGGGATGGTTTGAGATGAACCATTCCGATCTAAACCGCCTCCGAAAGATGCAAGCTAGCCTGATGATCAATACAAGCTTCGAGGAGTCCTGTGCGCGGGTTCGTCGTATAATCGTCGACACCGCGTTTCGGTGCGGACAGTCGGCGCACATCGGCGGTAGCCTGAGCATGGTNGANCTGNTGAATACGCTCTTCGGCGACGTGCTTTCGCATCGCCCCCATGAACCTCAATGGGACGGTCGCGACATCTTCATTCTNAGCAAGGGGCATGCAGTGCTGGGCTATCTGGCGGTGCTGCATCACTTCGGCTATTTCGACGCCGAAAAGCTTGCGACCTTTCAGACAAACGGCAGCGATCTGATCGCTCACCCGGTAAAGAAGGTTGCGCTCGGCATCGAAAGCTCCAATGGCAGCTTGGGCCAGGGCCTTGCCTATGGCATGGGCATCGCCCTTGGTATGCGCAAGCGCAAACAAGACCGTCGTGTTTATGTGCTTCTCGGCGACGGCGAATGCAATGAAGGGTCCGTTTGGGAGAGCGCCGCTTCCGCTTCGGAAATGGGCGTCGGCAACCTTACCGCGATCATTGATGAGAACGGGTTCCGCAACGACGGGCCGAATGCCACCTATAGCAATAGAATTGCATTGACGAACATCTGGAAAGCTTTCGGCTGGAACGTCATCAATGTCGATGGCCACGATCACCATCAGATCCTGTCGGCNCTCCAGCAGGCAAAGCAGGTCGCGGATATACCGACCGCCATCGTCGCCCGTACCGTGAAAGGCAAGGGATTGTCATTCATGGAGAATAACAACGATTGGCATCACAATCGCATCACGGGAACTGTCTATGAAGGGTGCCTGAAGGCGCTCGGCGAGAGCGTCGGGTCGGAGCTGGAAACGGAAGGAGAATTCCGTGGTTGAGTTGTCGAGCCGCAATGCCCGCACATGGTCGCGCATCGGGCCGCGGGCTGTTTATGGCCAGGCGCTGACGGCGCTTGCGACCGAAAACGAGAACATTATCGCGATGAGTGCCGATCTCGGCCGGTCTTCCGGTCTTGACCGCTTCTCCAAGGAATATCCGGACCAATTCCTCAATACCGGTATTGCCGAGCAGAACATGGTAGGCTGCGCTGCCGGTCTCGCGCGCATGGGGTTCGACGTGTTCGCCTCGACGTTTGCGCCCTTCGCTTCAATGCGGGCAAGCGAACAGGTGCGCATGAACATGGGTTATATGGGCGAGCCGGTGAAGCTCGTTGCACTTGGTAGCGGTCTGGCGATGGCTTATCTCGGCAATTCCCATTTCGGTCTGGAGGATGTCGCGGTCATGCGCACTGTGCCGGGCCTGACGATCATATCGCCGGCCGACTGCTCGGAAATTTACAAGACGCTGGAGGCTTGTGTCGGCTTCGACCAACCGGTCTATATCCGCCTGACCGGCACGCCCAATGCACCGGTCGTCTATACCGAAGACTACACGTTCGAAATCGGCAAAGCCGTTTGGCTGACGCCGCCATGCGAGGTGATGCTGATCTCGAGCGGCACCACGGTCGGCCATTGCCTTCTGGCCGCTGAAAAGCTGAAAGAAGCCGGTCTGGATGTCGGCGTCCTCAACATGCATACGATCAAGCCGCTGGATGCGGTCGCACTGGCTGACGTCGCCCGCCATGCCAGCACGGTTTTCGTCATCGAGGAGCACACGACGGTCGGCGGTCTCGGCAGCGCAATCCTTGATCACTACAATGCTTTGGGAACGCCGTTTCCGCGCATCGTTACCCACGGCATTCCGGATCGCTTCGTCGAGACTGGTGATTATGCCTTCATGCTGAAGGCTGCGCGCTTGGATGGCGAGGGTATCGCCGGTTTCCTGCAGGAAAAGTTGTTGCAATAGGAAATCGAAGCATGAGTCTGGATCATTGGTACATTTACGGGGCGGGCGGCCTCGGCATTGAAACCATGGACATACTGCAATCGGCAATCCGCCGGGGCCTGCAGCAACCTCACCATTGTGCATTCATCGTCGATCATCCGACGGCGACTGAGGTGCTTGGGTTTCCGGTCGTCGCCGTGGAGGATCACGTTCCCGGCGCCAAAGTGACGATCGCAGTCGGGGAACCTTTTGCCCGGAAAGCTCTTCTCGAGAAGGTGGAAAGGTTGGGCCTCGTGCTTCAATCGATCTTCTCCCCCGATGCCTTCATTTCCGAGTATGCGGAGATTGCCGACGGCGTGATCGTCGCGCCGCATGTCTCCATTCAGGCGACGGCAAAGATCGGTCGAAACGTTGCCGTCAACACCGCTTCGATCCTTGGCCACGACATTGTGGTAGGAGAAAACTGCGTCGTCTCATCCATGGTCAATCTGGGCGGCGGCACGCAAATCGGGACGTTGAGCTATCTGGGCATGGGCGCACTCGTCAAGGAACGCGTGCAAATCGGACACTCGTCGATTGTCGGCATGGGCTCGGTCGTGCATATCGACATTCCGGATGAAGTCATTGCGCTGGGCAATCCCGCGCGCGTCGTTCGCAGGAACGAAGACAAAAAAGTGTTCAAGTAGGAGCAAGACATGAGCAACAAAGAAAAATACGATGCCGCTTTCATCGAAACNTTCGGTATTGGCGCCGAGGATTTGAGCGACGGCCTCCAGTATCAGAGCATCCGCGCTTGGGACTCGGTNGGTCACATGGCGCTTATCGCNTCTCTTGAGGATACGTTCGACATCATGCTTGATATGGACGACGTGGTCGATTTCGGCTCGTACAAGACCGGCCTGAAGACGCTCGAGAAATACGGCGTGTCGTTCTGAATGTTCTGGCAAAGCCTCTCGGATGGCGCCGATGACAGGACGTTCCTGATCGCCGATGGACGCCGCTACAGCTACAACGACGTTTTCGGATTCGGAGATGCGCTATTCTCCAAGGCCGACAGGGCGATCGTACTGATTCTGTGCGATCGGTCGCCCGAAACCGTTGCGGCCTATCTGGGAGCCTTGCGGAAAGGCCTCGTGCCCATGCTGGTCGACGGTGAATTGACCCGTCACTCGCTGGAACGCACCATTGGAGCCTATACCCCCCGTTACATCGTCGCCCCCGCAGAGATGGCGCTGGAAGACTACGCGCCAGACGCGCGATTGGGCACAAAGGCTCTGTTCGAGCGGTCGTCGGCCGTAAACACGTCGCTGCATCAAGATCTTGCCTTGCTCATTCCCACCTCGGGTTCGACAGGCGACCCTAAATGCGTGCGACTGACTGCCAACAATATCGATGCCTGCACGCGTTCGATCGTCGAATATCTTGGCATGACCGGAGAACGCATTACGGTCAGCCTTCTGCCATTTCATTACTCCTACGGGCTTTCCGTTCTCCACAATACGGTATTTGCGCGCGCCTGCATGGTGTTGACTGATAAGTCCATCCTCGACAGGAACATTTGGCAAATGATCGAAGAGGAGAGAGTTACCGATCTTGCCGGCGTGCCCTTCACATTCGAAACATTGCGGCGCATTCGCCTGAGCGAGGCCTGCCTTGGCAATCTCGCCTGCGTGACGCAGGCCGGCGGGCGCCTGGCACCGGAACTGACTCGCCATTTCTGGCAGTATTTCGCCGATCATGGCGTGCGCTATTTCACCATGTATGGGCAGACCGAGGCTGCCCCGCGCATTTCCTACGTCCCCCCCCGCCAGGCGATGGAGAAGCTTGGAAGCGTCGGCATTCCGCTGCCCGGCGGTCGAGCTTTGATCGCGGAAACCGGCGAGCCGATCGGCGAAGGTGAGCTGCTCTATGTCGGCCCGAACGTGTCGATGGGGTATGCGACCTCCGCTCAAGACCTTGAAAAGGGCGACGAATTCCACGGTAAACTTTATACCGGAGACTATGCCAAAATCGATGAGGACGGGTTCATCACAATCGTGGGCCGNAAGAAGCGCTTCATCAAACTGCACGGAATTTCAGTCAATCTCGATCATGCGGAGTCCGTGCTGAAGTCCGGCGGGCTTGATTGCATCGTCATCGGTGCCGAAAACCGGCTGATGGTCTGCATCAGGGAGCCGGACGCGGAGCGAGCGCAGACGGCGTTGAAGGATAACTTCAATTTCCACCCGTCTGTTGCAAGGGTGGTTGTCTCCGAAACCCTACCGCTCACCTCCGCCGGAAAGCCGGACTACGTTACGCTGTCCGAGCGTTTCCTGTAG
>Ga0063456_1001697_pt1 | contig 11270 bp, 14 predicted proteins | sample AraplaMF_Cvi_mMF_FD_56228 | JGI IMG/M metagenome (GOLD analysis project Ga0063456, IMG submission 56228) | Arabidopsis root microbial communities from the University of North Carolina, USA - plate scrape MF_Cvi_mMF version 2 (version 2) | ecosystem: Host-associated > Plants > Roots > Endosphere ... | reverse complement strand
GGAGGATTGACAGGGGGGGCGACACAGCAAGGTCCGGTAGCCCGGATGGAGCGCAGCGCAATCCGGGAAAGTGCCGAATGCCAGGCGAGCGGCCCCGGATTACGCTTCCGCTCCATCCAGGCTACGCACCGCCGTCCCATCGGCCATCGTCGTCACGCCCTTGCGCTCGACGATCATCCCATAGGCCCGCGGCTGGCGGTGAATGTCGAAATTGAAGGTCGTGCGCTTGTAGGAATTGCAGAGATCGAGGTCGCAGCGCGCCAGCGCGATCTCGTCGCCCTTGGTGGTGCAGCGCGCGATGATCTCGCCGGAGGGCGCGATGATGCAGCTGCCGCCGATGTGGTCGACGCCCTCTTCAACGCCGGCCTTGGCGACGCCGACCACGAAGGTGCCGTTCTGGTAGGCGCCGGACTGCATCACCAGATGATTGTGGAACAGCGAGAGATCATCATGCTCCGGCGCGGGCGGATTGTGCACGGGGGTGTTGTAGCCGATCATCACCATCTCGACGCCTTGCAGGCCCATCACCCGGTAGGTCTCGCTCCAGCGCCGGTCGTTGCAGATCGCCATGCCCATCACGCCGCCGAAGGCGTCGGTCACGCCGAAGCCCGAGCCCGGCTCGAAATAGCGCTTCTCCAGATGCTGGAATTTGCGCCAGGGCTCGTGCTCGGCATGGCCGGGCAGATGGACCTTGCGGTATTTCAGGACGATCGCGCCGCTCTTGTCGACGAGAATGGAGGTGTTGTAGCGCCTGACCATTCCGGCCTCGACGGTGAGCTCGGCATAGCCGAGAGAGAAGCCGATGCCGAGCGCGCGGCCGAGGTCGAACAGCGCCTGCGTCTCCGCTCCCGGCATCTCGCGCTCGAAAAAACCGTCGATCTCGGCCTGATCCTCGAAATACCAGCGCGGGAAGAACGTGGTCAGCCCGAGCTCGGGATAGACGATCAGGTCGCAGCCGTTGGCGTGCGCCTGGCGCATCAGGGCCATCAGGCGTGCCACGACCTCGGTTCTCGTCTCGGCCCTCGCAATCGGGCCGAGCTGGCCGGCTGCAACATTCACAAATCTCGCCACGAATCTGCCCCTCGTTCATTCGTCGTTGGCACACAATCAAATTCCGTGCCTGCGCTGTCGCCGCGCAAAGGCGAACCGCAATCGGGGAACTTTCGTTGCCAATCCGCAACAGTTCCCCACGGTCTGAAGCCGGACAAAACAAACTCCCATTCCGGCCACGAACCGCTCTCACAACGCCGTGAGACAAGCCAAGGGAACTACGATGCGTGCACAACGCGTTTGGAAAGTGAACGGGGCCGCCAGCATCGGGCAGCTCCAGTCGAGACTGGACGATCTCAACAACCGTCTCAGTCAGCTCGAAAACCAGCAGCCCGAGAGCCGGACAGTCGAAGAACTCCGATCGAGCGCGCTCAGCCTGTCGCGCGAGATCGACGACATCCGTTGCGCCGAAGCGACGGCGGCGCTGAGCGAGCTGCTGCGGAAGTAGGCGCGGCGATTCGCCCGTCGCGCGAGGAACCAACGCTGCGCGCCGCCATTGCCATGCCGAGCATGGAGCAAGATCATGACCAGGCACCTGACGCGAGCCCATCTCGCCCGCGGCGTGGCCGGCGCGGTGTCCACGCTGGTCCTGTGCGCGACGGCGGCTTTCACCATCGCGCGCCATTTCGCGCTGTGAGGAATTTCGCATGACGTCCGATCCCGAGGAGTCGGTGAGGCTGCAAGGTTTTGGCGAGATGACGCTGCGCACCGCGGTCGCGACGCTGATGGCGCTCGCGCCGCGCGAGCGCGCCGAGGCCGCGATCTACCGCGTCCGTGACGACGTGCGTCTCGCATCGAGCGAGATCTCCGAGCTCGCCACGGAATGGGGCATGACGCCGATGGCTGAAGTCAGATCGCCAAAACTCGTCCCGGAGCAGCACTGGCCGGAGATCGTTCGCGGCATGGTGCGCGAGGCCCCGCTGCCGGCGCTGATGGTGGCGTTTCTGGTGGGCGTGCTGGTGGCGCGGAGGTAGCCGCGCCAAAGCCGCTTGCGACAGATTATTTCTGTTCGTCTTATTTCTGTTCGTCGGCCCGCATCTGCTCCGCGAAAGGACGCAAGGCGCCGGACATATCGTCGAGACGTTTCTGCCACTCTGCACCGGCCATGAAAGCGATCACGGGCTCATCCCCGGGCGAGCCCCTCAGGTACTCTGGATTACGCAGGCACTCTTCTATTCCGGCTTCCAGCCTCCTGACGATGTCGTCCGGAACGCCCTTCGGGACCGCGAAGCCGCGTTCTGCCGTCGTCATGACCGGAAAGCCCACTTCTTCCGCCGTCGGAACGTCGGGCAGCGACGGAAAGCGCTTCTTCGACAGGATCGCGATGACGCGAAGTGGCCCCTTGTTGGTGCCATGCAATTCGGGAATCTCGCTGAGAGTGATCATCCCGACGTCCAGATGACCGCCCAACAGGTCGGTCCGCTGTGCCGCCGTTCCTCTGTAGGAGATTTCGTTGGGCTCGACCTTCGCTGTCGCTGCGAGCATGCGAATGGCCAGATGACCGTTCGTGCCGGCGCCGTTGTGACCAAACGTCACCGAGCCGGGCTTGCTGCGAAGCGCAGCGATGACGTCAGGCAGATTCTTGAATCGGCTATCGGCCGGCACCACGACGACGTTCGGATCCTCGACAATCCGCGCGACCAGCCGGAGTTCATCCGTGGTGTACTGGGTTTTGCGGGTCATCGGCAGGAAGTTGTAGCCCGGCACGTTGACGACGCCGATCGCATAGCCGTCGGGCGCCCCGCGCGCGATCGATGCAAAGGCGATCTCGCCGCCGGCGCCGGGCTTGTTCAGCACGACGAACTTCGCCTTGCCGCCCAGCGCGCGCTCGACAAAGGGGAGAAGCTTGCGCGCCATGACGTCGGTGCCGCCGCCCGGTGCGAACCCAACGACGACTTCGATCGGCTTATCGTCCGGCCACGCAGCCGATGCCGGCCCGCAGCCGGCGAAGCCAAAAGCTGCAACGAGCGCGACGATTTTCTTGTTCATGATTTCCAGCCCTGTTTTTGTTATTGGCCGATCACGCTCTCGAACGCGCGATCGGCTATGCACCCATCTAGCCGTCGGCGTGATCGGATGGCAACCGATCGTCCCGACCACGAGCGTTTGATGAGCGAGGGCGGTTCTCGAGGCAATTGCCGAAGCGCCAGAAGAACCCCCGTGGCGGTCCTTGCTTGGCGGCGCTTCTGATCGTCCTGCGCGCGGCGAGACGGTCGTCCTCTGACCTACCGCACAACGCCAGCCGTAGATGCCGGCGAAAGGTAAGCCATGCCACGCGCTCAAGCGCCCCTGCCCGGCCAAATCGGCCGTGGACCCGCCCCGAAAATCGTTGCAGAAAGGCGCTCCCGAGGTCCCGGCGGCCGGTCCGCCAAGCCTCTGGAAAAACGTCGACTTTGGGAAGATTGGTCGGAGTGGCAGGATTCGAACCTGCGACCCCTGCGTCCCGAACGCAGTGCTCTACCGGGCTGAGCCACACTCCGACAAGAAGGCGGCTTATAGCGTCGGGTTTGACGCACCGCAAGCGGCCGAGCTGAGGAATTTTGTCCCTGTGAAAACGGGTCTTGAAACGCTGATTTTACCGGCCGGGGCGGCTGCCGCCGAGGCCGCCGCCCGGACCTTGGCCGCCGGCGGGCTGGTCGCGTTTCCGACCGAGACGGTCTACGGGCTCGGGGCGGATGCCGCCAATGCCACGGCGGTCGCCCATATCTACAGCGCCAAGGGGCGGCCGGCCTTCAATCCGCTGATCGCCCATGTCCCCGACCTCGCGGCGGCGCGGCGGATCGGGCGGTTCGACGCGCGGGCGTTGAAGCTCGCCGAGGCGTTCTGGCCGGGGCCGCTGACGCTGGTGGTGCCGAAGACCGACGACTGCCCGGTGGCCGATCTTGCCACCGCGGGGCTCGACACGGTCGCGATCCGTATTCCCGCCCACCCGGTGGCCGAGGCGATTTTGCGCGCCTTTGGCGGGGCGGTGGTGGCGCCGTCCGCCAACATCTCCGGCCATGTCTCGCCGACGCTGGCGGCGCATGTCGAGAGCGATCTAGCGGGACGGATCGACCTGATCGTCGACGGCGGGCCTGTGGCGGTCGGCGTCGAATCGACCATTGTCGGCTGCTTCGAGGCGCCGATGCTGCTGCGCCCCGGCGGGCTGTCGCGCGAACGGATCGAGGCGGTGCTGGGCTTGGCCCTGGCGCGGCCACCGGCGGAGGCCGGAAGCGACGACCGCCAGCCGCTGGCGCCGGGCATGCTGGCCTCGCATTACGCGCCGCGCGCGACCGTGCGGCTCAACGCGCTCGATGTCGCGCCTGACGAGGCGCTGCTGGCCTTCGGCCCTGCGCGCCTGCCCGGCGTGGACGACGCCGCCGCCGTCATGAATTTGTCGCCGGCAGCTGATCTCGATGAAGCCGCCGCCAATCTGTTCGGCTATCTTCGCAGCCTCGATGCGAAGAGCCCGCGCGCAATCGCGGTGATGGCGATCCCCGAAGACGATCTCGGCGAAGCGATCAACGACCGGCTGCGGCGGGCGGCCGTCGCACGATAAGAGTGGAAGAAGAGACGATGAACATCAACCAATCCGCCCCCTCTCCGCTTGCGCCCGAGCTGGTCGAGCAATTCCGCAAGATCGTCGGCGACAAGCATGCGATCACCGACGCGGCCGACATCCAGGCCTACGTCACCGAGGAGCGCAATTTGTTCCACGGCCGCTCGCCGCTGGTGCTGCGTCCGGGCTCGACGGCGGAAGTCTCCGAAATCTGCAAGCTCGCCTCCAGGCACACCATTGCGCTGGTGCCGCAGGGCGGCAACACCGGGCTCGTCGGCGGCCAGACCCCGCACAATGGCGAGGTGGTGGTGTCGCTGCGGCGGCTGGACAAGATCCGCGAGATCGACACCGCCTCCAACACCATGACGGTCGAAGCCGGCGTCGTGCTCCAGATCGCGCAGCAGAAGGCGTCCGACGTCGACCGGCTGTTTCCGCTGTCGCTGGGCGCGGAAGGCAGCTGCACCATCGGCGGCAATCTCTCGACCAATGCCGGCGGCACCGCCGCGCTCGCCTATGGCGTCGCGCGCGAGATGGCGCTGGGGCTGGAAGTGGTGCTCGCCGACGGCCGCGTGCTCAACGTGCTGTCGAAGCTGAAAAAGGACAACACCGGCTACAATCTGCACAATCTCTTCATCGGCGCCGAAGGCACGCTCGGCATCATCACCGCGGCGACGCTCAAATTGTTTCCGAAGCCGCGGGCGATCGAGACCGCCTATGTCGGGCTGAAGTCGCCGGCGGCCGCATTGAAGCTGCTGGCGATCGCGCAGAGCGAAGCCGCCAACGCGCTGACGAGCTTCGAGCTGCTGTCGGAGATGGCGGTGGATTTCTCGGTCCGCCACGGCATCGACGTGCGCGATCCGCTTGCCGAGAAGCATCCCTGGTACGTGCTGATGGAATTGTCCTCCCCTGGCGACGATGCCCGCACGCCGCTGGAGGCGATCCTCGGTCGTGCCATGGAGGAGGAGATCGTCGACGACGCCGTGATCGCGGCCAACCTCACCCAGCGCAACAATTTCTGGAAGCTGCGCGAGGAGATGTCGTCGGCGCAGAAGCCGGAGGGCGGCTCGATCAAGCACGACATCTCGGTGCCGGTTGCCGCCGTGCCGGCCTTCATCGCGGAGGCCAATGCGGCGGTGGTGAAGCTGATTCCGGGCGCGCGGCCGGTGCCGTTCGGCCATCTCGGCGACGGCAATCTGCACTACAATGTCAGCCAGCCTGTTGGTGCCGACACCGCGGATTATCTCGCCCGCTGGCACGAGATGAACGCCGTGGTGTTCGAGATCGTGCTGCGCATGGGCGGCTCGATCTCGGCCGAGCACGGCATCGGCGTGCTCAAGCGCGACGAACTGCCCGAGGTGAAGGACAAGACCGCGATCGAGCTGATGCGCTCGATCAAGGCGATGCTCGATCCGCAGGGCATCATGAATCCGGGGAAGGTGCTGTGACAACGCTCGAGATCGACGCGATCAATGATTCCGACGTCGAGAACGTCGTCGCGCTGTGGCAGCGCTGCGGCCTGACACGCCCCTGGAACGATCCGCATGCCGACATCGCGCTGGCGCGGCGGCGCGACAATTCCACCATCCTGATCGGCCGCGATGGCGGGGCCATCGTCGCCACCGTCATGGCCGGCCATGACGGCCATCGCGGCTGGGTCTATTACGTCGCGGTCGATCCCGACAGCCGCAAGCGCGGCCATGGCCGCGTGATCATGGCCGCGGCCGAGGACTGGCTGCGCCAGGCCGGCATCGCAAAGCTCCAGCTCCTGGTCCGCCGCGAGAATGCGCAGGCCAACGCGTTCTACCAATCGCTGGGCTTCGAGGAGTCCGCCTCGGTGATGTTCCAGAAGTGGCTCGACGGACGACAGCAATGACCATTTCCGACCGCGTCCGCATCAAGGACGTCCGCGTGCTCTCGGACGGCTGGACCACGCTGAAGAACACGACGTTCGACTATCGCCGCGCCAATGGCGAGTGGCAGACGCAGCACCGCGAGACCTATGAGCGCGACAATGCCGCCGCCATCCTGCCGTATCATCGCGCGCAGCGGACCGTGATCCTGGTGAAGCAGTTCCGCCTGCCGGCCTTCATCCGCGGCTACGACGACCTGCTGATCGAAGCCGCCGCCGGCGTGCTGGACGATGCCGCCCCCGAGGTCCGGATCCGCGCCGAGGCCGAGGAGGAGACCGGCTATCGCCTGCACCACGTCCACAAGGTGTTCGAGGCGTTCATGAGCCCCGGCGCGGTGACCGAGAAGCTGCACTTCTTCGTCGCCGAATACGAGCCCTCGATGCGGGTCAGCGACGGCGGCGGCCTCGCGCACGAGGGCGAGGACATCGAGGTGCTGGAGCTGTCCATCGACGAAGCCCTGGCGATGATCGCCGACGGCCGCATCATCGACGGCAAGGCGATCATGCTGCTGCAATATGTGGCGCTGCATGTGTTCAGGTGAGCTTGCTTACCCTCCCCTGCCCCTCCAGGGGAGGGTAAGAGACACCGTTCGCGCGGCTTCGTCGTTGATTGCAATTCTGTCCTGCGCTCCCCCCGCCCCCGTTGAGCAACCCGAAAACTATCTCTAGTCTGGTCCCAACCAAGAACCAGGAGACGCGCCCATGTCCGCTTCGCGCGACGACGAATTCGGCTTTGCGCCCGACTACGATTCCCCGGTCCCCTATATGCAGCGCACGCGGGACTATTACGCGGCGATCGGCTACACCACGGCGTATCGCTGGGCGCATTACACCGAGGCGCCGTTCCAGCCGCTGAAGAAGCCGCTTTCGCAGTCGCGCGTCACCATCATCACCACCGCCGCGCCGTACGATCCTGCCAAGGGCGACCAGGGGCCGGGCGCGGCGTATAATGGCAGCGCCAAGTTTTATCAGGTCTATGACGGCGACACGTCGCAGCAGCACGATCTGCGCATTTCGCACATCGGCTACGACCGCAAGCACACCACGGCGACCGACAACGGCACCTGGTTTCCGCTGCCGCAGCTTTTGAAGGCCTCAGCCGCGGGCCGGGTCGGCGAGATCGCTCCGCGCTTCTTCGGCGCGCCGACCAACCGCAGCCATCGTGTCACGCTCGACACCGACGCGCCTGAAATTCTGGCGCGCTGCATCGCCGACAAGGTCGATGCCGCCGTGCTGGTGCCGAACTGCCCGGTCTGCCACCAGACCACGGCGCTGGTGGCGCGGCATCTCGAAGCCAACGGCATTCCGACCGTGATCATGGGCTGCGCCAAGGACATCATCGAGCACGCCGCTGTCCCGCGCTTTTTGTTCAGCGACTTCCCGCTCGGCAATTCCGCGGGCAGACCGCACGACGTCGCCTCACAGGCGCAGACGCTGGAGCTGGCGCTGCGGCTGCTGGAGACCGCGAGCGGGCCACAAACCACGATGCAGTCGCCGCTGCGCTGGAGCGAGGACGCCTCCTGGAAGCTCGACTACAGCAACGTCGCGCAGCTCTCTCCGGAAGAGCTGGCGCGGCGCCGCGCCGAATTCGACAAGCAGAAGGAGATCGCGCGCGGCAACCGCGCCGCCTGACGTCCTCCGACAACGAAAACAACAGGGGAGAGCGACGTGACGCGACCGTTCGAGGGCGTGAAGATCCTGGATTTCACGCAAGTGCTGGCCGGCCCCTATGCGAGCTACCAGCTCGCGCTCCTGGGCGCCGACGTCATCAAGGTCGAGCGGCGCGAGGGCGAGGACATGCGCCGCACGCCGCTGTCACGCGAATGGGCCGAGCGCGGGCTGGCGCCGGCGTTCCAGGCCATCAACGGCAACAAGCGCAGCCTGACGCTGGATCTGCAAAAGCCCGACGCGATCGCGATCGTGAAGAAGCTTGCCGCGACCGTGGACGTCGTCATGGAAAACTTCCGTCCCGGCGTGATGGACAAGCTCGGCATCGGCTATGAGGCGCTCTCGGCGATCAATCCAAAACTGATCTATTGCGCGGTGTCGGGCTTTGGCCAGACCGGGCCGGATCGCTTGCGGCCCGGCTATGACGGCAAGATGCAGGCGCTGTCGGGCATCATGGCGATCACCGGCCATCCCGAGACGGGGCCGACCCGCGCCGGCTTTGCGGTGTGCGACGTGCTCTCGGGCGCCACGGCTGCGTTCGGCGTGTCGAGCGCGCTCTACCAGCGCGACCGCACCGGCAAGGGGCAGCTCATCGACGTCTCCATGCTGGAGGCGACGATGGCGTTTCTCTCGGGGCAGATCGCGGACTGGTCGGTCGCCGGCCATCGCCAGCAATTGTCGGGCAACCAAGCCGTGAGCCGCCGGACCACGGCGAACCTTTTCAAATGCGGCGACGGCCATATCCTGCTCGCCGTCAACAACGAGAAGCAGTATCGCGCGCTGATGGCTGCGCTCGGCCGCGAGGATACGCTGAGCGATCCACGCTTCGCCGACTGGTTCGCCCGCAACGAGAACGAGCCCGCGCTGCGCGCCATCATCGAGGAAGCGCTGGCGGCAAGGCCCGCGCGCGAATGGGAGACGATTCTGGAAGACGCCGGCGCGCCCTGTGCCAGCATCTGGAAGGTCGAGGAGGTCATCGACCATCCGCAGATCAAGGCACGCGGCGCGATCCAGGAGCTCAACACGCCCTACGGCCGCCTGCGCTTTGCCGGCAGCGGCTTCAAGCTCGCGCATGGTGGCGGCAAGCTGGACCGCATGGCGCCGGAGCTGGGGATGGATACCGATGCGGTGCTGGGCGAGCTCGGTTTTGACGCCGCGGAGATCGCGGCGTTGAGGGCAAGGGAGGTTGTGTAGAGACGGCGCTAAACTCCGCTGCCTAGAACAACGAGCCCTGCCCGTCATCTGACGACGTCGCCGCAGCTTTCCGCGCGACCTTCTTTGGCTTCGCAGCCTCCACCTCGGCCTCGATCTCCTCCGCGCTGATCGGCAGCACGAGCTGCTCGTCGTCATTGGCGACGCGGTTGACACGGCTGGAGACCGGATGCCAGGCGAACTCGCCGATGCGGGGGGCCGTCATCAGCGAAACCGCGCCCTCGACATTGTCGCCGCTTATATCCAGCCAGCGTTCGAAATCGCGCGGGCCGATGCTGACGGGCACGCGGTCATGCAGCGCGGCGAGATCCTCGCTCGCCGCCGCGGTGACGATCGCGACCGTGTCGAGCTCCTCGCCGTTCGGCCCGAGCCAGGTCTCGAACAATGCGGCAAAGCCGAGCGGCGCGCCGTCGGCGCGGTGGATGAAGAACGGCTGCTTGCGGCCGCGCTCCGATTTCCATTCGTAATATCCGTCGGCAGGGATCAGGCCGCGCCGCCGGCGTATGGCGTTCTTGAACGCCGGCTTCTCCAGCACCGTCTCCGAACGGGCGTTGATCAGCAATGTAAACCCGCGGGGGTCCTTGACCCAGCTCGGCAGCAGGCCCCAGCGCATCAGGCGGAAATGGCGCGCGCCATTCTCGCTCCATACGACCGGAATCGGTTGCGTCGGGGCGACATTGTACCGTGGCGGGAAATTCGGCTGCTCGACGTAGCCGAACAGTTGCCGTAAAGCCGCGGGGGCCGAAGTTATGACGAAGCGTCCACACATCCCTGGGCGTCTATATAGGGTCCGTTCAGGTCCTTTTAACCCCGAACGTTAACACTGCGGCAGATGAGCTCAATGGCCTCCCAACCCGCGCGGACGCAAGCACAGACGGGCCCCGAGGCCGCGGCCTGGGCCGAACGGCTGCGCGTGGCCAACATCAACCCGCGGACCGGGCTTGCCACTGACTATCTCAACCATTTCAATGAAGCCGTGATGCTGCTGGAAATGGTCCCCGACATGCCGGAATGCGCGGAAGATTTTTTGACCTGGTCGCCGCTGTCCTATGCCGAGCATTTCACGGCATCGAATTTCAAGGCCCGGGATCTCGCCATCGAGGCGTATGAGAAGGCCGAGCCGAGCGTGCGCGCGCAGTTCGACCACATCACCGACACCATGACCTCGATTCTGACCGCAGTCGGCTCGGCCATGCGCGAGGTCGAGAAGGACACGACCCGCGTCCGCCTCGCCGAGCAGGCCACGGCATGGGTCAAGCCGCTGATCGCCGCCTGCGGCGGCATCATCAATGGCGGCGCGGAGGCCGACGTCGACACCATCATGTCGAACTGAGCCGGGGCAGTTGAAGATATGCCGGCCGTCGTCCAGCCTACCCGTCCCCAGATCGCGGTCAGTGCCGCGATTTTTCGCGACGGCAAGGTGCTGCTGACCCGCCGCGCCCGCTCGCCCGCCAAGGGGTTCTATTCGCTGCCCGGCGGCCGGGTCGAGTTCGGCGAATCGCTGCACCAGGCCCTGAGCCGCGAGGTCGACGAGGAGACCGGGCTCGAGATCGCGATCATCGGCCTTGCCGGCTGGCGCGAGGTGCTGCCGACGGCGCCCGGCGCCGGGCACTATTTGATCATGTCCTTTGCCGCCCGCTGGGTGGCCCGGGAGCCGGTCCTGAACGACGAGCTCGACGATTACCGCTGGATCGCCCCGGACGCCCTGGCGAGCCTTAAGGACCTCAAGCTGACCGGGGGGCTGGAGGACGTCATCCAGTCCGCCGCGCGCCTGATCGGCCCCTGAGCCCGCCGCAGGCTCGGTGCACCTCGCCCGCTTGCGGGAGAGGTCGGCGCGAAGCGCCGGGTGAGGGCCTTATCCTCTTGGGGGTCCTCGCCCGCGGAGATACCCCC
>Ga0063456_1001687_pt1 | contig 11321 bp, 11 predicted proteins | sample AraplaMF_Cvi_mMF_FD_56228 | JGI IMG/M metagenome (GOLD analysis project Ga0063456, IMG submission 56228) | Arabidopsis root microbial communities from the University of North Carolina, USA - plate scrape MF_Cvi_mMF version 2 (version 2) | ecosystem: Host-associated > Plants > Roots > Endosphere ... | reverse complement strand
GATGCCCGGACGAGCACCGCCGTCCAGGGCGAAGCGCGCGAGGACACACGCGCGGCTGAGGCGGCCACAGCCTGCTCGGACGCAGTCAGGCAGTCTCCCGGCGCGGACCGGTTGCACTATCAGCTCGGGCGCTCGCTGTTCGCCACGCACGACTACGCCGGGGCCATGGCGAGCTACAAGACGGCATCCGAGCTCGGCAACGCGCGTGCGATCTACGAGCTGGGCTGGATGTACGACAGCGGCAACGGCGTGGAGAAGGACCCTGCCCGCGCGCGCTTCTATTACGAGATGGCCGCCGAGAAGAAGGTCGCCCCGGCGATCGTCAGCCTCGGCGTGCAGCAGGAGCGTGGGATCGGCGCGGCCAGCGACCCCGCGCAAGCCTATGCGCTCTACCAGCGCGCCGCCGATCTCGGCGATGCGACCGCCGTCAACAGGATGGGCGAGCTCACCGAGAAGGGACTGGGGGTCAGGCAGAACCTGAAACAGGCCCGCGCCCTCTACGAGAAGAGCGCGGCCATGGGCGGGCTGGAGGCGATGGTCAACCTCGCCCGCTGCAATGCCAACGGCATCGGCGGGCGGCAAGACCTCGCCGAGGCAAGACGGCTTCTGGCCAGGGCCGCGCAGGCCGGAAGCGCGGACGCAACGCGCATCCTGGCCCATATCGGGGCTGCCAAGGGGGAGGCCAAGTCGAAATAGGCGGGTTCTGGCCGTACGGGAGCGACGGCTTCGGAATCACAAGTCCATGACCACTTGTGCTAATGAAGGGACGGCCGCGACGAGCATGGCAACCAAACCGAGCTTCAGTTTCACGGTCAGTACCGTGCCCGGCGACCGCCGCCCGGAGAGGGAGTGTTCTTAAGGGCTTCCCTGGCTGCGGCGCATTGGCCGGCGTTGCGCAACTGCTGGCAGGTTGGGTTCTGATTACAGACCATGTTGGCGCAGGAGTTTTGCTGGGCATTGCTCTTGAGAGTCTGCCGTGCCTCAGCACACTTCCCTGCGTCACGTAGCTGTTGGCACGTCGGGTTTTGACGACAAACCAAGCTGGCGCAAGAACTCTGGGCTTGGGCCGTGACTGTCAAAGCCAACACCGAAAAGACAATCAAGCATATCGACTTCATAGATATCTCCCCAACTGAAACGGAGAGAGCTTAAAGAGAGCAGGCCGGACCGACAAGCAGCCGTTGCCAGACGCTGCCTGCTGCGGACGGAAGCCCGTCCCTTAAGGATTGAACGGTTGCCATGGGACTGGACGGGCCGCAACCTATTGGTAGTCTCTCCGTCACTTCGAAGGCCGCTCATCTCCCCAGGCGGCCTTTCTGTTGTCGCGGAGTCACCGATTTATGAGATGTGGTTTATGCGCCTCGGCACTCATCGTTCTGGCACTGAGCTTCACCGGCAACGGCGCAGCGGCGTTCAATTACAAATACCTTGGCGATCATAGCGCTGGGTACGACAAGAAGATCAACGGCGGCAAAGGCTGCTTCATGGGTGATTGCAGCAAACGGCAGGAGCGGCTTAAGGCGGGGCGGCCTGTTATCACCTGCTCCTCTCGTGCCGATTCCTGCCGCAGCAAGAACAGCCTCAATCCAAATCTGGCTTCAAGATGCGAGCCCGCCCGCCTGGCTTGCCTTAAGACCGGTACTTTCGTCACGCTGTCCGGTGAAAAACGGACCGTTGATCTGAGGGAGTGAACGAGGCGATCTAGCAAGAAGCCAAGCGGCCCCATCAACAATTTCGATCCCCCTGAGGAGTGGACCGGAGGACCTGAGAATGGCGTCATGCCTTGAAGGAAGTGTGCAGTGAGGGGTTGAGTAAATTCGTGTATGCACCAAGAACGCGTCCGAGGACGATTGACGAGCTTTATATGCATGCTCAACGCGGAACTAGCCTATTGCGAGGAACAACTTGGAGAATTGCAAGCCCAACTGGATTTGATGCTTGCCGTAGAGCCCATCAACTTGGCAGCCATTCAAACCATCGCGCGAAGAACGGCTGAGGTGGCCGCAAGACTCGGGGCTACCACCTTCGCAATCTTGAATCACCTCCAAGCGGGCCTCACTGAGTGCGGGAGCGAATGGCGGCTAGAGCGCCATCACTTGAAGGCAGCTTCCATCAACTGCCCGAAGGAGAGCGGAGCCACGTCCACTACACCGTTAAGGTGATAAGAACCTGAGCAACAAATGGTCGTTAACTGGGCAAAGCCGATGGAGACGCCCAGTCCCGCCGGCGGACCTGGATCCCAGCAGCCGCGGCGAGGTGTTGTTTGTCCCAGCTCCCTAGAATACGCTGCTTCAATTCCACCTATCAAGCGGCCAGATGAGCGAACCGGCTCGGAGGTCGGGGGCCAGAAGCTCTTGTCCAGTATCGAACAACGCTTCCGTCCTGATATCGAAGGACTCCGGGCCTTGGCGGTCCTTTCTGTTGTCGGTTTTCACTACGGCTTCCCAGGGTTACGCGGTGGGTTTATCGGGGTCGATGTTTTCTTCGTTATCTCAGGTTACCTTATCACGCAGCTACTACTGCGTGAGTACGACAGGTCCGGTTCGATCAGTTTCCTGAATTTCTATGGAAGACGAGCAAAGCGACTGTTGCCAGCAGCGATCGTGGTGACCCTAGCTACCCTGATGTTCGGCTACGTCGTGCTAGCGCCGTTCGAGCAGCAGGCTATGGCTAAAAGTGCCGCAGCAGCCTCGCTGTACGTGACGAACATCTTCCTACTGCAAAGCGCTTTCGATTACTTCGCACCCGAAAGTTCGCTTAACCCTTTTCTGCACACATGGTCTCTTGCAGTCGAAGAACAATTCTATTTTGTATGGCCAGCATTGCTCTTGGTCATTCAGCGATATCTACCACGCTCCTTAATACCGAGCCTTGTTGCGGCTTGCGCAATCTCCTTTGCGCTGTGCTACTATTTGACGTTCGCGAGGCAGGCTTACGCATTCTACCTTTCTCCCACTCGCGCTTGGGAATTCGGCATTGGCGCTCTCAGTACGCAAGTCTCAGCTCGACCCTCAAGCAGGATTAGCTGGCTAGCCCTCGTCACCCTCGTTAGCTCGTTCTTTCTGTTAGAGGAATGGATGCCGTTTCCCGGCGCCGTCGCCATTGTGCCGGTTTTTGCAACAGCAATACTCCTGATTTCATCTGCGAATGGCAGCGGACCGGCACTCTTGCTGAGCCATCCGCTCTTGCAGTTCTTCGGCCTCAGATCCTACGCGCTTTACTTGTGGCACTGGCCAGTAGTCGTCCTCGGTTCTATCGCGTACGGAGCCACAGCGCCGCACATGGCCCTCTACTTCGGCCTCTCGGTCGCGTTAGCGTCCCTCAGCTACTCGTGGGTCGAGCATCCAGTGAGATCGAGCCGGTGGTTAGCCATCGCTCCACAGCGCGCAGCATTCCTGGGGGCCGGACTTACGGCTTTTGGCGCGGCAGCCTCAGCCATTTCGCTGGCAGTTGCTCACAACGTGACCAGTCCTGCCCAAACTACCATCAGAGCTTCGACCGCGGAGCGCTCGCTTGCAGACCAAACGGGGTGCCTTGCCGGGTTCACTATCGACCGTCCCATCCGCTGCGAGTTCGGTGAGCGAACGAATTTCCAAAAGACGATCGTTCTCTTGGGTGATTCACATGCCGACCAATGGACCACTGCCCTTGCTCAGATTGCGAAGGACCGCAACTGGCGGCTGATCACCTACTTGAAGTCCTCGTGCCCAATAGCTGACATTCCGGCGTACAACGTGAGGCTCAGACGAGCGTGGCCCGAATGCATCAAATGGAGAGAAGCGGCGATCTCCAGCGCGCGTCAGGAAAAGCCGGATGCAATACTTATTTCTCAGTTTTCAAGCGGATATGTTGCTGGCGAGTTTACGACCCTTGGACCGTTTGCTGTAAGCCTGGAAACCTGGACTAGCGGCCTGTTGAGCGCCGTTCGACCGATAAGTGAAAGTGGCGCCACCTTAATTTTCCTCCGTGATAATCCTACGCCGAAAGAGCCCGTTGGTTCTTGCCTGGCGCGCGCAGAGTGGAGAGCGGCGCCATTGACCAAGTGCGATCGTCCACTATCAGAGGCTCTCGATCGCGCACTGATTCAGGCCGAACAGGGCGCGATCGATTCAGTGAATGGCGCGCACGTCATAGATCTGACGCAGCGGATATGCACGGAGAACAATTGCCGGGCGATGAAAGGCGGAACAGTCGTTTATAGGGATGCAAACCACCTCACGATCGACTACACCCTCCAGTTGAAAGACGCGCTGGCGAGCATACTTGCATCCATCCTTGATCCGGTCGCGCAATGAACCGATTTTTCGCAGGGGACGCCTATTTGTGCGTCTCCCTCCCTGTCGATCTGGCACAACTTGATTTTGCGCCGCAACCTGCGATAGGATAACTTATTTGGTTGAGAGTATAGTGCAGTGTTTCGAGTATTTTATAGGTGCGCTTGCGTAGATTGGCGTGGCGGCTGGTGACGGCCGATGTTCCATCAGGCACTGCGAGCTGCCAGGCTCACTTTTTGACTAGGCTTACGGGCAGCGCAAGCCGCGCTGGCGGGCCGCCGTAGAGTGCCTGATGATGGTTGCGGAAGATCGGGGCCGATGTTGCATGGGAGCATCGGAATGCTGCGAGCGTTCAACAGCGTCGAGCCGGGAGCGACGATAGTGAGACCGACGCGGAGACTGCCGCGGCGGTGGCCTCGCAACGATCGTTTGGCTAAAGGTTAGGTTTTGCTCGATTTTAGGTTGGTGTATTCATGTTAGACACTCTACGCACTTTAAAACGACGATTTACGAAGTCCGCCGCGTCACTCCCCGCCGAGACTGTGGCCACGCCGCTTTCAATGCAACTTGGCGCTTGGAACAGCGGAATAGCTGATGAAGTTCGCTTTTGGTCCGACTGGTTTTCGAACCGTGGAGGCGAGTGGCCGCAAGACTTTCTCCGCCGCCAAGATCCGGATCAACCGATTGATCAGGATCTTCTCGACGACATCGTTGGACTTGACCCGACGAAAGCAAAATTGCTCGATGTCGGTGCTGGGCCGATGACGAAGCTCGGAAAATCGCACAAAGGGCAACGTCTCGATATCGTTGCGGTAGATCCACTTGCCCCTTTTTACACGGCCATTGCCAAGAAGTACGGCGTCGCGCGTCCAGTGGAGACAATGCAGGGATTCGCAGAGGCGCTTACAACTATCTTTGAGCCGGAGTCTTTCGACCTAACTTATTGCATCAATGCGCTCGATCATTCCTTCGATCCGCTCCTCGGGATTGAGGAGATGCTTCTCGTAACAAAAGTTGGCGGGAAAGTCGTATTGAACCACTACGAGAACGAAGCCCTCTCTCAGGAGCATGGAGGTCTTCACCAGTGGAATTTCACCGAGCGGAGTGGAGATTTCATAATCTGGAACGATGAGAAAGAGATCAACGTGACGACGCACTTCGGCCAGTGCGCCCGTACAGTGACCGTGCGGGAAAGGGCGACGGATCGGAAGCCGGACAAGATGCTCGTCAGCCTGTACAAGACATCAAGCATAGCGATCGATTTGCCATCGCGTCACCGAAAATTGGCAAACGACGTTCTTTCGGCCGCCCTTATCGCGTTCTACGCATCTACTTCGAGTTAGGCGGCAACGCTGCCATCACTTAAGCGCGGAAGCCCTTGGCCGTCGTGAAGGGTCCAGCAAACCAACCGCTGATGGCATTGCGGCCCAAAGCGCCCAGCGGTATTTGCCGTTGGTGAGCTGTCGGATCGATGGGATCACACCGTTGAAGGTGGATGTATTCGACGCGATGGATCTGCTGGAGAGCGGACCGTCGCCGAACGCGGCCGTGTCGATCGACTTCACGGAAGACGGGTCCGGAGATGATCTTGGCCGCGGCCAGCCGGGCGTCGAGAGCCTCGACCGGGCGGAGCTTTCGCACGCCGCCAGCGCGCCGCTCGATGTCCGCGAGCTGTAAAGCGATCAGCTCGGATCTGCGCAGCACCGCGGCGGATCCGACAAGCAGAATGGCGCGATCGCGCGCGCCTGCGAGGGTGTTTGGCAAGTGAGCCGACCGCACGCAAGGGTCAGCGAAGCAATGGAGCGCGTTCGGCTTTGGCCGACGCGGTTCGGTGGATGCGCGGCTCGTGTGGCTCTAAATCCGTGATATCCACAATCGCCAGACGAGGCTCCATCGTGGAGTGCCGATGATCATAGAAAACCGACGCAGGTAGATCGTGGTGACGGATCAGCCTGTCGGCCGTCACTAACCGCCAAGCCAATCGCCTATGGCGCAACCTGTAAATCAACTGAAACATTACGCGATACTCTACTAAAAAACAAAAAGTACTACAGATTGCGAGGCCCAAGCAACATTGGACCTCCCGATATTTCGCACCATGGTTTACTCAGCGAGCTTCAAGGGATCGCCTTGTAACGTATTCAGAACCTTCCGCGGTGAAGTGCCCGTAGTCGAATTGGATCGGCACATCGCCCACGAGCAGCCGGCAGGAAAGGGCACAGACCGCCTTGTAAACAGAGACATAGGTAACGCCGTCAGGTAGCGCTGCGGATTTAAATAAATCGTCTGTCACGAGTTGCTCGGCCCGGCGATGTGCTGTTGCGGCAAGCTCTTCATTTGTCCCGCTGGCGACGGCTGTGGCAAGAATTCGTGGCAATGTCTCATCGTATTCGGGTGCCGGCCCAGAGATAATAACTTGGTCTGCATACTTCAGCAGATCCTTCGCGCGTTCGATCGCTCCCGAAACGTCATCGGGTATCCAGCGCGCTGAAACAACGATCATGTCCACGTGATGTTGTGGCAGAAAGTCATCAAAGACTTTCCGCATCAACTGGAGGCAATACCTTGTTCCCTTAAGGTCAAGGACCGGTTTGCAGCCGGACGCCGTCGCCTGCATGACATTGGCGCCGAGCGTCGTCCGATATCCATGCCAAAGGTGCGCTGCGTGGCTGTCGCCAACGATTAGAACGTTCTTCCTGTTTGGGTCGATTTTCAGACACTCGTCGTCCTTAAAGTACGACAACGAGTTAAAGCCTGACGTAAGAAAGCAGGTGCCGTCGCGCATGGTGGGGAATGTCTTATAATTCTCGTAACCCAGCAGTTCTGCCACACGCGGCGGCACTGGAGAGACAGCGTTTGAAAATGGTCCGGCCAGCATCGCGATGATGCAGGTCACGACCATCGCCGCCGTACCGGACATGATAATTCGGCTTGTCGATACTTTCGCCGTCCGGAATGGCCGTTCGACAAACCACCAGGAGGCAACGGCAAGGGTGATTGCTGCCGCACTCAATAGTAGCTTTTTGCGGAGATCAAAACTGCTGTCAGCGAAGAACACGAACAGTGGCCAATGCCAGAGATATAGCGAATATGAAATCAGGCCGCCGAACCTGATGGGCGCCCACGCCAAAAGGCGACCGACCAGCGTAGTTCCTGAACCGCCCGCGTAGATGATCGCTGCGGCCCCAAAACAAGGCAAAGCGGCCGTGGGGCCGGGAAACGTAGTACCTTTGTCGAAAGCAACGATCGCCAAGAGTATGCCAAGAAGCCCCGTGGCAGCAATAATCTCACGCAAGCGCTCGCTTTTGACTACAGGGAAGGCGCCAATTGCAACCAGCGACCCTACTAGCAGTTCCCAGGCTCGAAAATGAACAAGATAGAAGGCCGCGGCCGCGTCGATCCGGACCCAGATGGCCGCGGCTGCGAACGACAGGACCGCTGCACCGGCGATGATGCGGAGCCGCGTCCTATGCGAGAAACCTCGGATGGCCAGCATCAAAATTGGAAAGATGATGTAGAACTGCTCTTCGACCGAGAGCGACCACGTATGAAGCACAGGATTGCTAGCAAGATGCGGGTCGAAATAACTGCCTGTGGCGAAGAAGTAGATGTTCGAAACAAACAACACGGCGAAGGTGATGCTTGTGCCGATATAAGTAGTCTCGCTTGGAAATCGTTTGAAATAGGCCAGGAGTATCGTCGCTGCAAATACAGTGAAAAGCGCGGGAAATATGCGCCGAATGCGGCGCTGATAAAACTCGGCTACGCTGTAGGTGTCAGCGGCAATCCCGTCGTAAATGATCCTTGTAATCAAGAAGCCCGATATTACAAAGAAGACGTCCACGCCAACATATCCACCCGAGCACCAGCGGGTGATCTCGTAGTGGAACGCCAGGACCGGGAAAACCGCGACCGCTCTCAACCCGTCGATGTCAGATCGATACTTTAGGATTGTCATCGCTGGAGGACATTTGCTTCTTCAGAACGCATTTCAGATGCCAAGCTCCGATATCGCCACCTGTGGGCAGGCAAATTGGCTGCGTATAAAACCAAACTCGGCTGCCGCCCCGTTCTTGCGTCAACGATCCAGATGTGACCGCCTAAGCCAGCATCAAATCGGTCCTGATCAATCTCTGTGACGTAACGCAAAACCAATTACTCCCTTACGCAAACAGAATCCCGGACACTACCCCGGCTCGCTGCGAATAATTAATCTGGAATTTTTCGGCTCAAGTTCTAAGGAAACTCGCTCAAATCGTCGCTTTAGCTTGAGAATTGGTTGTTCGAATATCTGAAAGGACAGAGGAGCGACGATGCACAGCAACAAAAGTCCTAGCGCCGAAGGTGGCGGCCATGTCTGAGATGGTGCGCGCTCCGGTCCCGTTGCCAGAAAGAAGCCCTGCCACATGTAGATGCCGTAGGAGATCTTGCCGATGTATCGGAGCGGAGCAATCTCAAAGAGGCCTACCACAACACTCGACTGGTTCAGAAAGAACCATCCGACGACAACGGCTGCACCGAGACCACATAAAAAATAGCCAAGGTGAAATGGAAGATGCGGTACTACCACCGGTTGCGCGACAAGCAAAGTGCCGATCAGAAGGCAGAGATTGTTCGACAACACGCCGATCGCGCGCTGCTGCGCGTGGGCCATTGTGAAGACCGCGATCAGCGATCCAAATGATATCGCAGAACTCGCTACGAACGTCCAGCGATCCAGAAAGAAGCGGGTTGAAAGATAGCTCGAAGTGAACAGCAAGTTAGCGATGAGCAGTGAGAGGCCTGCGCAGCAAATAAGAAAAATAGCTGCAAGCCTCCAATTACCTTTGATCCAAAATGCGAGCAGTGCCGGCCAAATCAGATAGAAGTGCTCTTCAACTGCCAACGACCAGGTGTGCCCGAGTAAACCAGAGTAATGGCTTTTCACGATGAAATTGGTTGCATAGAGAGCGGCAAAGCTCATCGCGACTCTGTCGGCAACGGGATAGACGAGCACGCTGATAAGCCCTGTCAGGGCGACGACGAGAAAATAGAGCGGGAAGATCCGAAGTGTTCGCCTTATATAAAAATTCCGCAGGGAAATTCGACCGAACCTAGTGTATTCAAGGATGAGCAGTCTTGTGATTAAGAACCCCGAGAGCGCAAAAAAGATGGTTACGCCCACTGTCCCCTGTTGTTCAAGGCCGTAGCCTAGGTGAACGAGTACAACAAGAGCGACAGAGACGGCTCTGATGCCATCGAGCCCTTTTATTCTTGAGGTTTCTATCATCTGCGCACACCGCTAACCCAATCGGCTGCGAGCGGTCAAGCAGACCTCCGCGCCCCCCTGCTCCCTCTAGGATAAGCCCGTTTCCATCTTTGGTGCCGGCGGCGCGACATCGCGCCTCTGACACCGAAGCCTGCGGCGAAACCAGCGCCGAAAATGCCAGCTATGATGGACATCGCGATCATCGCTCAATACAAGGGCAACATTATATCGGCCTGCACGGTCTCGTCCGGAAGATCAGCATCCTAGTAGAGTACAGACTGGGCAAGCAACGCTGTATTTTGCGCGTGGCTTGCTCAACGAATGATCAAACGACGCAGCTCCGTCTATTACGTTTGGTGTTCCGCGCATGGGTTTATGCTTCTCCGCTACTGAGCTAGGCTTAACTGCAGCAACTGGATCAGTCGCGTGGCCCTCTCAGGGCAATTGCGAGACCGCCTTTTTCACGGCTCGCCCTTCGATAGATCAAGCTTACCTGTAGCGCATCGAGCTAGCTTTGATATCCTCATGGAGGAGCCAGACACACTAATCCCAGGCCTGATTTTTTCAGTGTGAGAGTACCCCGTTATGTTTTCTTTTAGTTTACAGATTGCGCCATCGTAGGTCGGCGTGGCGGCTAGTTTCGGCAGACCGACTAACCAGACACACCGACCTACCGGCGCCATTTTTTTGGGATGGCTCTATTTCAGCGCCGACGCGTAAGCAGTGAGCCGAGCCAATGGTGTTACGACGAAGCGCGCCTAGCGAAGCCTGATTGATGCTCAGCAATCTGGATGGCGTGTAGTTCTGAGTGACCGCCTGGACACCGTCGACATAGATGGTGATGTTTGTGCCGCTGTCAGCGACAACTACTACGTGGTCGTTGCTGTCAAAGACATTCGTGGCCTTGATCGTTCCGGACGCGAGGACGTTGACGCCGGCGCCGTCAACAATACGGAATGTCGCCGTGCTCGCCGTTGTCGTATCCGCTTGGAGTAGCCACAAGGCCCTTATCCCAATCGAACAGCTGATCGAGCGCGTCTTTCCACCCGGCAGCCTCGGCGAAGCCTTCCCACGCTATCGCACGACCGGCGTCTGGAAGACGAAGAAGCCGCGCACCCAGGAGGATTGGTGGCGCCACTGGAAGTACATCGAGCCCTATTTCGGCGAGGTCGACCCGCGCACCGTGGCGATGGAGCACATCGACCTCTGGTACAACGGCGATCGTGACTCCAAGGTCGCGGGGCTGGTGTGGGACCGCACCGAGGGCGGCGTCGGCCTGCGCTAGGCGTTTCACGCCATGAAGATCTGGCGGGCGATGTGGGAGGCGTTCTCCACCATCAACCGCGACGACGGCGAGCGCTACTGCGTCGGCAAGGACCCATCGCTCTCGGTCAAGCGCCAGACGCCCAAGACCCGCAAGGCCATCTGGCCATACGACGAGGCCCTGCGCCTGGTGAAGCGGGCGATCCGGATGGAGTTCTATGGCCTCGCCGCGGCCCTGGCGACGAGCCGGGACACGCAGTTCTCGCCGGTCGACATTCGCACGCTGACCACAGCCAAGCTCTTCCGGGACGTCCAGGGGCCGATCTTCGACGTCGACCGCACCAAGACCGGCAAGGCTGCGATCGGCACGCTGTCGAGGCGCACCCAGCAGCTGCTGAAATGGTACATCGGCCGGCTGCCGTTTACCCTGCTGCCCGAAACCCCGATCTTCCACACCCGCGGCGCGAGCCAGGCCCCATGGGCGGCCGCCTCCGCCCGCCGGTACCCCACACCAAGGACACCCTCTCCAAGGATTC
>Ga0063456_1001682_pt1 | contig 11356 bp, 7 predicted proteins | sample AraplaMF_Cvi_mMF_FD_56228 | JGI IMG/M metagenome (GOLD analysis project Ga0063456, IMG submission 56228) | Arabidopsis root microbial communities from the University of North Carolina, USA - plate scrape MF_Cvi_mMF version 2 (version 2) | ecosystem: Host-associated > Plants > Roots > Endosphere ... | reverse complement strand
CCGACTTAGCAACTGTGAGAGCTGATTTGATCAATCGTCCTTCCTGGCTGAACCGCCGTAACATCATCCGCGCCAGCATCGGCGCGGGCCTCGCCGGCCTGGCCGGCGGCATCGCCCTGGCCTGCTATGCGGCCTTCGTGATCCGCCCCAACCTGCCTACGCTGGAAGCGGTCACCGATTACCGTCCCAAGATCCCGCTGCGCATTTATACGGCAGACAAGGTGCTGATCGGCGAATTCGGCGAAGAACACCGCGATTTCACACCGATCGAGGAAGTGCCGGACCTGATGAAGAAGGCCGTGCTGGCAATCGAAGACTCGCGCTTCTACGAACATGGCGGCATCGACTGGCGCCGCGTGCTGGGTGCTGCCCGTGCCAACTTGCGCGGCAGTTTCCGCCAGGGCGGGTCGACCATTACCATGCAGGTGGCGCGCGACTTCTACCTCAGCAAGGACAAGTTCATCACGCGCAAGATCGCCGAATCGATGCTGGCCTATCGCATCGAAGATGCGCTGAGCAAGGACAAGATCCTTGAGCTATACATGAACAACATCTACCTGGGCCAGCGCTCCTACGGCTTCGCCAGCGCCGCCCAGGCTTACTTCGGCAAATCGCTGAAGGAACTGTCGATTGCCGAAACGGCAATGCTGGCAGGCCTGCCGCAAAACCCTTCGCGCAACAATCCTGCCGTCAATCCGAAGAAAGCGCGCTCGCGCCAGCAAGTGGTGTTGCGCCGCATGTTCGAACTCGAATACATCACCGAGGCGCAGTACGAAAAGGCGAAGAAAGAACAGCTCCACGTCAACCACCGCGGCCAGGAGTTCGACGTCCACGCCGAATACGTGGCCGAACTGGCGCGCCAGGCGTGTTTGCGCAGTTCAAGGAAGAGAGCTACACCAAGGGCATCAACGTCTACACCACCATCCAATCGCGCGACCAGGAAGCCGCCTACGATTCGGTGCGCCGCAACGTGGTGGCTTACGACCAGCGCCATGGCTACCGCGGCCCGGAAACCTATATCGAACTGCCGGCCGATGAAGAAGAGCGTGGCGACGCCATCGACGAAGTACTGGGCAAGCGCGTCGTCAGCGATGGCCTGATCCCGGCGGTGGTACTCGAATCCAGCTCAACCCTGGTCAAGGCCGAGACGTCGGACGGCGACGTGCTGTCGATCAGCGGCGACGGCCTGAAACTGGCCGCATCCGCGCTGTCCAGCAAGGCCAAGCCCGCTTCCGCGATCCGTCCCGGCGCCGTCATCCGCGTCATGCAGACCGAAAAGAAAGGCTGGGCCATCAGCCAGGTGCCGCAGGTTGCCGCTGCCTTCGTAGCATTGGACGCCAATACCGGCGCCTACCAGGCCATGGTGGGCGGCTTCGACTACGGCCTGCAAAAGTTCAACCACGTCACGCAGGCGTGGCGCCAGCCAGGCTCCTCGATCAAGCCTTTCATCTATTCCGCAGCGGTGTCCAAAGGCTTCGGACCGGGCACGGTCATTGCCGACGAGCCGCTCGAACTGCCGGGCAGCTCGATTGGCCAGCCATGGCGTCCGCAGAATGACGACGGCAAGTTCGACGGCCAGGTCACCATGCGCCGCTCGCTGGCGGCGTCGAAGAACGTGCCTTCCGTACGCATCCTGCGCGCAGCCGGCCTGGATGACACCCACGCCTACCTGTCGCGCTTCGGCTTCGACCTGTCGCGCCATCCGAAGAACTTCACCATGGCGCTGGGCACCGGCGCCGTCACGCCGCTGCAACTGGCCGGCGCCTATGCGGTATTTGCCAACGGCGGCTACAAGGCCACGCCTTACCTGATCTCGCGCGTCACCGATTCCAAGGGCGTGCCCATCATGGACATCCAGCCGCCTGCGCCAGCCACTGCCGGTGAACGCGTGCTGGACGAGCGCAACGTCTTCATCATGGACAGCATGATGCGCGACGTCGCCCGCAGCGGTACCGGCGCGGCCGCCGGCCGCCTTGGCCGCCCCGACCTGGCCGGCAAGACCGGCACCACCAGCGATTCCTTCGACGGCTGGTTCGCCGGCTACGGCGGCGGCGTTGTCGCCGTGGCCTGGATGGGCTACGACGATCCCAAGTCGCTCGGCGGACGCGAGTTCGGCGCAACGCTGTCGCTGCCGATCTGGATGGACTATATGCGCTCGGCACTGCCGAAGCACCCGCCGGTCGACCGTCCGGCGCCGGAAGGCGTCGTGCAGTTGAACGGCGACTGGCTGCTTGAGGAATACGCCAACGACCCGACCGTTCTGGCGATCGACATGGGCGAGGTTCCTGCCGAAGGTGAACAACCGGTGCCGGCCGACGGCACGCAGCAGCCGCCCCCTACGCCGGCGGCGCCGGCGCAGCCAACGCCGCCCAGCCAGCCGGCGCTGCAACAAGTCCCGCAACAGCAAGCCCCTCTGGGAACCTGATCGTGCCGGGCCAAAGGGCTCCGTCGTTCCGTCGCCGCCGACTGCTCGGCGCGGCGGCGCTGCTGGCGCCGCTGGCCGCCATCGCGCCGGCCGCCAGCGCCGGCACGCACGTGCCCCGCATCTACATGATCCTGTTCCGCGGCGAGACCGACGTCGAAGCCGGCTTCCACCAATGGTTCAAGGACAACCGCCTGCAGGCCGACTTCATGGCACGCAGCGTGGAGATGGATGCCAGCCGCGTCCCGGCCCTGCTTGAGGAAGCCCGCGCCTGGCGCGCGGACCTGATCTACACCTGGGGCACGCCGGTCAGCCTGGCCGTCGCGGCCAGGGAATTCGACATTCCCGTCGTATTCACGATGGTCTCCGCGCCTATCGCGGCCGGGCTGGTCCAAAGCCTCGCCAGCTCGCAGCGCAACCTGACAGGCGTCAGCCACGTGGTTCCGGCACGCCAGCAAATGAGCGCCATTCGCAGTTATCGACGCTTCGACCGCATCGGCGCGATTTTCAATCCGAACGAAGTGAACGCGCGGGTCGCCATGCGCGAAATGCGCGTTGAAGCGGAACGCGTCGGCGCCGAGTTCACGCCCCACCCTGTCCCACTGGACGAACAGGGGCAGCCGCGCGCCGCCGCCATTCCGGAAATGCTGCAGGAATTCGCAGAACGTAAGTCACAGCTGATTTATATCGGCCCCGACAGCTTCATCGCTTCCCAGCGCATCCTGGTCACGGAGGCCGCGCTGGCCCTGGGCTTGCCGGTCTTTTCGGCGGCCGAAGTAGCGCTGCGCGACGGCAGCGCCTTGTTTGGCCTGGTGGCCGGCTATAAGAACGTCGGACGCCTGACTGCACATAAGGTGGCCCAGATCCTGTACCATCGCGTCAAGCCCTCTGCGCTTCCGATTGAAACGCCGGGCACATACTCTTACCTCGTCAACATGGACGTGGCACGCCAGCTCGGCATGATGCCGCCGGCCCGCGTGCTGCAGTTTGCGGAGCAAATCAAATGATCCCGCTGTCGCCGCCAGTATTGCAGCAAATGACCATGGGCCTGGCCTATGGCTTGACTGACGTCGGCACTGTACGGCCCAGCAACCAGGACAACCTGTTGCTGCTGCCGGAACTGAACCTGGTTGCCGTCGCCGACGGCATGGGTGGGCATGTCGGTGGCGATATCGCCAGCACCGAGGCTTTGATGCTGGTGTGGAAGCACCTGCGCGCCCAGCATTCACCGGGCAGCGATACCGAGGCGCTGCGCCAGTTGCATGAAGCGGTCCTCTTCGCCAACAGCACCCTGTTCCGCAACAATGCAGCCGCCGGACTGGCCGATGGCTACGGCATGGGCACGACGCTGACCGGCATGTGGCGACCGCATGCCGATGGCCCGTCCTTCATCTTCCACGTCGGCGACAGCCGCATTTATCGTTACCGCGACGGGCAACTGGTCCAGCTCACGCACGACCAGACCCTGTACCAGCAGGCGCTGGAAGCCGGCATGAAGGGCATTCTGCCGCCGAGGAACTTGCTGCTGCAGGCGATCGGACCAGGCGAGGAAATCCGCCCGGATGTCTTCACGCACAAGCATGCGCCAGGCGACCTTTACCTGTTGTGCAGCGATGGCTTGTATGGCTCCTCTGCGCAGGAGGACTTGTCCGCGCTGTTGGCGAACGCCGGCCCGATAACCTGCCGGAAACCTGCGCTGCACTGGTCGAGAAGGCCAAGCAGGACGGCAGCCGCGATAACATCACGGCCATCCTGCTGCTCTGCCCAGCTTAAAACTCTTCCCAATCGTCGTCCGGCTTGGCCACGACGGCGGCTGGGCGCCGTGCCCGGCTACTTGCAGGCACATCCTGACGCGCCTCGGCCGCAGCCTCGCTCCGCGCAGCACCCTCGCCCGCAGGCATGTCGCTGTGCCGTGCCGCACGCTGCTCGCTGCCGCGTGCCGGCCGCACCACCGCCAGCGCTCCCGCCCTGGCTGACGGCCGGCGGGCCGGCGCTTCCGCCCCCAGGGCCGCCATGGCCGACGCATCCAGCTTGAACACGCTCACTACCTCCATCAGCCGCGCCGCCTGTTCCTCCAGCGCGGCAGATGCTGCGGCCGCCTCCTCGACCAGCGCCGCGTTCTGCTGCGTCACATGATCCATCTGGCTGATCGCCGTATTGATCTGGTCAATGCCAGCGCTTTGTTCCTGCGTCGCCAGGCTGATCTCGGAGATAATGTCCGTCACCCGCTGCACGCTGGTGACTACCTCGCCCATGGTCGCTCCCGCTTCGCCAACAAGCTTGCTGCCGGCGCCAACCTTCTCCACCGAGTCGCCAATCAGTTGCTTGATCTCTTTCGCCGCTGCCGCAGAGCGCTGCGCCAGGTTGCGCACTTCAGATGCCACGACAGCAAAGCCACGCCCCTGCTCCCCCGCCCGCGCTGCCTCCACCGCAGCGTTCAGTGCGAGGATATTGGTCTGGAACGCGATGCCATCGATCACGCTGATGATGTCCACGATCTTGCTCGAGGACTCATTGATCGAATCCATGGTTTCCACAACGCGCGCTACCACTTCGCCGCCCTTGGCGGCCACTGTGGAGGCAGTCTTGGCGAGCTGGTTCGCCTGCTGCGCGTTGTCCGCGTTATGCCGAACAGTGGAAGTCAATTCCTCCATCGACGAGGCAGTCTCCTCCAGCGAGCTGGCCTGCTCCTCGGTGCGGCTGGACAAGTCCATATTGCCGGTGGCGATTTCCGAAGTGGCATTGGCAATGGTGCCGGTACCCTTGCGCACCTGGCCCACCACACGGATCAGGCTTTCGTTCATATCTTTCAGCGCCTGCAGCAACTGGCCGGTTTCTTCTTTCGTCTCCACCGCAATCTCGCTGGTGAGGTCACCCGCCGCCACCGTCTGCGCCACTTTCACGGCCGATTCGATCGGCCCCGTGATCGCCAGCGTGATATACCAGGCGATTGCAATTGCCAGCACCATTGCCACCACAGCCGTGATCACCATCGCGCGCTCAGCCGAGACAACAGCCTCGGTCCCCGACTTGATGGAATCGGTCGCAATGCCGTCATTCAGATCAATGATCTTGTTCAGGCTTTGTTCCGCCTTGGAGAATAATGGGCCCGAGGCTTTGTACTGCTGGTAAAACTGGACAAACAACTCCTTCTGCTTCGCCTCGTCCTTGTTGCTGGCCAGTGCAGCAACGGTTCCGCCAAGCTTCGCATCGGCGGCCTTCCAGGCTTCCCATTCAGCGACAAACTGCTTCCACATCACCGCCTCTTCGGCTGTTTGCGGCAAAGGCTCATATTTCTTCCAGCCAGCCGTCGCCTTCGCCCATGCCGCATCGCGTGCTTTCGCCACGTCGGCGAATGGCCTGTGCCTCGTAGTCGTTCTCGTAAATGGCAGTCTGCAGCGTCGCCTTGTCGACAGCCGTCTGGCCTTCGCTCAGGACCAGCAGGCCATAAATGGAAGGCAGCCGCACCACGCCAATTTCGTTGACCGACTCGCCCACGCTGGCAATGCCGCGGTAGCCGGAAACGCCGAGCGCCGCCAGTGCCAGCATCATCACCGCCACCAGCACGGCCAGCTTCCATTTGATCAGGAGGTTCTTGAACATGACGTCACCCTTTCTTGCGATGCAACTTTATTTGTTTGGTGATAGTTGGTGAGATTGTGCTCCTTCGAATGAATATCGGGCTTTAATTCCCGTGCGTCAACGGAATCGTGCCGCTGCGCGCCATCCATGCAACAAAGTGATTTGGCACTGAAGGAACCCACCGTGCTAATTCAGCAATCTTGTCGCGCCACGCATTGCCGGTGCTAGATTGGACTCTCCCACAACCAATCAGCACAGGAGGCTTTATGAAGAAGTTCGTCTGGCAGCTGCTTTCGGTCCTGTTCATCGCCATCACCGCACTTCCCGCATCCGCAACCGGCTACACGCAAACCCGTTACCCCATCGTCCTCGTCCACGGCCTGTTTGGCTTTGACAGCCTCGGTCCACTCGAATACTTCTACGGCATACCGGGCGCGCTGCGCAGCGGCGGGGCGCAAGTCTACGTGACATCGGTTTCCGCGGCCAACAGCACCGAAGTGCGCGGCGAGCAGCTCCTGTTCCAGGTGCGCCAGATACTTGCCGCAACCGGTGCCGAAAAAGTCAACCTGATAGGACATAGCCACGGCGGCCCGACCTCGCGCTATGTCGCCTCGGTGCGCCCGGACCTGGTGGCCTCGGTGACCAGCATTGGCGGGGTAAATAAGGGCTCCAGGGTGGCGGACCTGCTGGTCGGCGCCGCGCCGGACCTGGTCTATAGCGTAGGCAACGCACTGGGCGGCCTGCTTGGCCTGATCTCCGGAAGTTCGTCGCTGCCGCAGGATGCTTATGCAGCAGCCCAGTCGCTCAGCACCGCCGGCACCGCGACCTTCAACGCACGCCATCCAGCCGGCCTGCCGTCGACCGCGTGCGGCGAAGGCGCGCATCAAGCCAACGGTGTGTACTATTTCTCCTGGAGCGGTGCTACGCCCTACACCAACATCTTTGACCCCGCAGATCCCTTCCTTGCTGTCACTTCGATCGCCTTCGGAGGCGCGAAGAACGACGGCCTGGTCGCCAGTTGCTCCTCCCACCTTGGACGCGTGATCCGCGACGACTACTGGATGAACCACCTCGATGAAGTCAACCAGATGGTCGGCATTACCCACCTGTTCGAAACCAGCCCGGTGACGCTGTTCCGTCAGCACGCCAACCGCCTGCAGGGAATGGGCCTGTGAGCGCCCGGGTGCGGGCGTGTCTGGCGACCTGCGCCCTGGCGCTAGCCGGCGCGCTCGCACTATGGGCCAACGGCTTCGGCATACCGCCGGTGCCGACCACCGCACCTGGCACGCTGCCGGCGCCGACGCCGGCCGCCTCGACGCCTCCGCCCTTTGTGCCCTCGATGGCCGGCACCCGGCCCGACGGCCTGCCCAATACCGCCGCCGGCGCCGCATTGAAGGTCGACGCGGAATTGCGCCACCTGTTCGACTACTACCTGTCGGCATTGGGCGAAGCCGGTTTGCCCGCCATCCGTGCCGGCATCGAGCGGGAACTGGAGCAGCGGCTGGCGCCCGCCGCCGCTGCAAAAGCCAAGCGCCTCCTGGGCCAGTACCTCGCCTACAAACGCGCCCTGGCCGAGGCCGAACGCGGCCAGGGCGCGCCCGCCTTCGGCGCTTCGTTCGCCGCTGCAGCCCGCAACCGCCTGCTGGCCATGCAGGAACTGCGCAAACGCTATTTCAGTCCAGCCGAAGCCGCAGGCCTGTTCGGCGACACCGACGCGCGCGACCAGGATGCCATCGCGCGCCTGGAAGTGGTGGACGANAAGACCCTGTCGCCAGCCCAGCGCCTGCAGCGCATGGCCGACCTAGACCGCANGCTGCCACCGGCCTTGCAGGAAGAGCGCACGGCCCCGCANCGNATATTAAACATCGAACAACAGGTGGAAACGGCCCGCAAAGGCGGCGCCGGCGAAGATGAGCTGTTCCGNCTGCGGGCAGNGGCATTCGACCCGCAAGCCGCCGGCCGGCTGGCCCAGCTCGACCGGGAACAGGCCGACTGGTTGCGCCGGATCGCCGCCTACCGTTCGGCAAGNGCCGGTTTGGCCGGCAACCAGGCCGCGATCCAGCANCTGCGCGATAGTCTTTTTACATCATTTGAGCAAAAACGCTTGGGCGCCTACGAATAGGTGCTTGCACTATAATGTGGGGCCAGCATATTAGTGTCTTCCAGTTAGCGCCACGTTTGCATGCCTTTCGACTTCAAAAAAGCACTCCCCAAGCCGGGCAACCGCTTCGCGTTGCCCAACCTGTTCGGCTCCGGTGACGCCTACGCGCTGGCGCAAACGGCACTCGAATTGAAAGCGCGCGGCCAGATGCTGGCCGTGGTCGTAGCCCAGGCCAGCGACGGCCAGCGCCTGCTGGCCGAAATCCCCTGGTTCGCCAACAGCGGCCTGCGCTGCCACCTGCTGCCGGACTGGGAAACCCTGCCTTACGACGCCTTCTCGCCGCACCAGGACCTGGTGTCCGAGCGCCTGGCGACCCTGCATGAGATCCAGACCGGCCAGTGCGACGTCGCCATCATCCCGGCCACGACTGCGCTGGTGCGCATGGCGCCGCCCTCTTTCCTGGCTGCCTACACCTTCTTCTTCAAGCAGGGCGAGTCGCTGGACGAGGCCAAGCTGAAGTCGCAACTGACCCTGGCCGGCTACACCCACGTGAGCCAGGTCATGTCGCCCGGCGAATANTCCGTGCGCGGCGGCCTGATCGACCTGTTCCCGATGGGTTCCGCCCTGCCGTATCGCCTGGACCTGTTCGGCGATACCATCGAAACCATCCGCACCTTCGATGCCGACACCCAGCGCTCGCTGTACCCGGTCAAGGAAGTACGCCTGCTGCCAGGCCGCGAATTCCCGATGGATGAAGCTTCGCGCACCGCGTTCCGCAGCCGCTGGCGCGAAACATTTGAAGGCGACCCGTCGCGCGCCGTGGTCTACAAGGACATCAGCAGCGGCATCGCCTCGGCCGGCATCGAATACTACCTGCCGCTGTTCTTCGACGAAACCGCAACCTTCTTCGACTACCTGCCGGCAGAGGCCAGCGTGGCCATGGTGGGCGACATCGACGCCGCCATCAAGCGCTTCTGGGCCGACACCGAATCGCGCTACAAGTTCCTGAAAGCCGATCGCGAGCGCCCGATCCTGCCGCCGCAGGACATTTTCCTCGGCGACGAACAGTTCTTCGTGCTGGCCAAGCCGCATCCGCGCATCGCCATCTCGCGCGACATGTCGCTGCCGTCGTCCGAACTGTCGGCGCCGATCCCGAATATCGCGGTCAACCGCCACCTGGACGACCCGCTGACCAACCTGCGCGCCTACCTGATGCAGTCCGGCCGCCGCGTGATGATCTGCGCCGAAACCAACGGCCGCCGCGAAACGCTGCAGCAGTACTTCGCCGAGTTCGACCTGTCGCCAGCCCTGGTCGAAGGCTTCGACGGCTTCCTGGCCAGCGACGCCAAGCTGGTGCTGGGCGTCTCGCCCCTGCACGCCGGCTTCGAACTGGACGACGGCATCGCCTTTATCACAGAAACCGAGCTGTATGCCGGCAGCGGCCGCCGCGCCGGCCGCAAGAAGCAGGAAGCCGTCACGCAAGTCGAATCGATGGTGCGCGACCTGTCCGAGCTCAAGATCGGCGACCCGGTGGTGCATATCAACCACGGCATCGGCCGCTATATGGGCCTGGTCAGCATGGACCTGGGCGAAGGCGAGACCGAATTCCTGCATCTGGAATACGCCAAGGAGAGCAAGCTGTACGTGCCGGTGTCGCAGCTGCACGTAATCTCGCGCTACTCCGGCGCCTCGCCGGACGACGCACCGCTGCACACCCTTGGCTCCGGCCAATGGGACAAAGCCAAGCGCAAAGCCGCCGAACAAGTACGCGACACTGCCGCCGAATTGCTCAACCTGTACGCCCGCCGCGCCGCCCGCCAGGGCCACTCGTTCGAATACTCCTCGCACGACTACGAACGCTTCGCCGACAGCTTTGGCTTCGACGAAACGCCGGACCAGGCAGCCGCTATCGGCAACGTGATCAAGGATATGACCTCCGGCAAGCCGATGGACCGCCTGGTGTGCGGCGACGTCGGCTTCGGCAAGACCGAAGTCGCCCTGCGCGCAGCCTTCATCGCCGTCATGGGCGGCAAGCAGGTCGCACTGCTCGCGCCGACCACCCTGCTGGCCGAACAGCACGCCCAGACCTTTGCCGACCGCTTCGCCGACTGGCCGGTGCGCATCGCCGAAATGTCGCGCTTCCGTACCGGCAAGGAAATCGCCAACGCCATCAAGGGCATGCAGGACGGCACGCTCGACATCGTNATCGGCACCCACAAGCTGCTGTCGGACGACGTCAAGTTCGACCGCCTCGGCCTGGTCATCATCGACGAAGAACACCGTTTCGGCGTGCGCCAGAAGGAAGCGCTGAAGTCCCTGCGCGCCGAAGTCGACGTGCTGACCCTGACCGCAACGCCAATCCCGCGTACCCTCGGCATGGCGCTGGAAGGCCTGCGCGACTTCTCCGTGATCGCCACCGCGCCGCAAAAGCGNCTGGCCATCAAGACCTTCGTGCGCAGCGAAAACGACTCGATCATCCGCGAAGCCGTGCTGCGTGAACTGAAGCGCGGCGGCCAGGTCTACTTCCTGCACAACGAAGTCGAGACCATCCAGAACCGCCTGGCCAAGCTGACCGAAATGCTGCCGGAAGCGCGCATCGCCGTCGCCCACGGCCAGATGCACGAACGCGACCTGGAAAAAGTGATGCGCGACTTCGTGGCGCAGCGCTACAACATCCTGCTGTGCACCACGATTATCGAAACCGGTATCGACGTGCCGACCGCGAACACCATCATCATGCACCGCGCCGACAAGTTCGGCCTGGCGCAGCTGCACCAGCTGCGCGGCCGCGTCGGCCGTTCTCACCACCAGGCATACGCCTACCTGCTGGTGACCGACGTGCAGGGCCTGACCAAACAGGCCCAGCGCCGCCTGGACGCCATCCAGCAGATGGAAGAACTGGGCTCCGGCTTCTACCTCGCGATGCACGACCTGGAGATCCGCGGCGCCGGCGAAGTGCTGGGCGAAAACCAGTCCGGCGAAATGCTGGAAGTCGGCTTCCAGCTCTACACCGACATGCTGAACGAAGCCGTACGTGCGCTAAAAGCCGGCAAGGAACCCGACCTNGCNGCGCCGCTGGCCACCACCACNGAAATCAACCTGCACACGCCGGCCCTGCTACCAGCGGACTTCTGCGGCGACGTGCACGANCGCCTGTCGATCTACAAACGCCTGGCCAATTGCGAAACCCAGAACGCAATCGACGACCTGCAAGAGGAGCTGATCGACCGCTTCGGCAAACTGCCCGATTC